>Ga0172374_1000113_pt1 | contig 67563 bp, 64 predicted proteins | sample LakKiv3m_FD_114536 | JGI IMG/M metagenome (GOLD analysis project Ga0172374, IMG submission 114536) | Freshwater microbial communities from Kabuno Bay, South-Kivu, Congo - kab_092012_10.3m | ecosystem: Environmental > Aquatic > Freshwater > Lake | place: Democratic Republic of the Congo... | reverse complement strand
CCCGCAGATCCATCGAATAGGCTCGTGCCATCCCTGCTGACCTCCGCCCAGCCAGCAGTTTGAATCACATCGAGACCCCCTTGGGAATCCCTTCCGATTCAATTCAAGTCGGAAAGACTCTAGATAAGTGTCCCAGGGGCCCACGCGGTTCCTGAAAAAAACCGCCTAATCCCCTAAAAAAGAGACAGAAAACGACATTTCACCAATAATGGTGTAAGATAAACCACGAGGCCCCCAGCAAGTAAACTTCGGGCCGGCAACCTTATTGTATCGATTGTTACGATGGTCACGACACAACCGCGCAAGAACAAGGTGCCGAATATTCTCGGCGATTGGGACGACGTTCGTTTCTTCCTTGCCGTTGCAAAAACCGGAAGCTTCAGCGCCGCCGCAACGCAGTTGAACACCAAGCAGACGACAGTCGGTCGCCGCATCCAGGCGCTCGAGCGCCGGCTTGGGGCGAAGCTGTTCGATCGTCACCGCCACGGCATGGAAGTGACGCCCGCAGCCCGCGGCGTGCTGATGCAGGCCGAGTCCATGATGTCGAACGCCACGGCGATCGAGCGTCATCTCGCCGGCCTCGACCGGGAGATGGCGGGCATCGTGCGCATTGCGGCAACCGAGGGTATCGCCGCCCACTGGCTGGTGCCGCGACTCGGCATGCTCCGCCGCACCCACCCCGACATCATCGTTCAGGTGATCGCGAGCGATCAGGTGCTGGATCTCGCGACCCGTCAGGCCGACCTTGCGATCCGCTTTTTCCGTCCGACATCGAACCAGCTCGTCGCGGCGCGCGTCGGCCAGGTCAACATGTCGATCTTTGCCGCACCTTCCTATATCGAGCAGTACGGCCTGCCGCAGAAGCTCGACGACTTGCGTGAGCACCACATCGTGGACCACACCACCCTGCACAGCCTGCCGGCCTGGAAGCCATGGAGCGAAGTGGTCGAGCGCAGCCCCTCGGTCGTCCTGCGCACCAACTCCTCCTATGCGGCCATGGAGGCGGTGCAGACCGGTTACGGCATCTCGGTGTTCCCGGACTACATCGCCAAGTCATCGAACCTCGTCGCGGCGCCGATCGACCTCAAGATCGTTCGCGACATCTGGCTGGTGAGCCATGAGGAAACCAACAAGGGGGCGCGCATCCGCACGGTGATCGACTACGTGCGCGAACAGTTCCGCCAGGACGAGCGCGAATGGTTCTCGACCACGCCGCGCAGCAGCGGCTCAATGGTGGCCGCCTAGACCGCCACGCCTACAGGGCGGCCTTCAACCGCCGGTAGATCGCCTCGATCTCGGCCCTGTCGCCGGGTTTGTACTCCCAGTTGAGAGCGACATCGTCGCCCGCGCGGCGCGGCATGACGTGGATGTGGAAGTGCGGCACGCTCTGGCCCGCGCCCGCGCCGTTGGCCTGCAGCAGGTTCACGCCGATCGGCTTCAGCTCGGTCACTATCGCTCTGGCGACCTTCTGCGCCGTCTTCGCCACAGCACCCAGCATTTCGGTCGGGATGACGTCTACGGTCGGCCAGTGTCCCTTGGCGACTGCCAGTGCGTGCCCTGGATTGACCGGATTGATGTCCATGAATGCAAGGGTCGCTTCGTCCTCCAGAAGCTTGAAGGAAGGGATCTGGCCGGCGACGATCTTGCAGAAGATGCAGCTTCCGTCGGTTGGATGGGTCATCATCGTGTCTCCAGGATGGCGCCGAGTTCCCGCAGCCTCTGGAACGGCTGCACCCCCGGCGCCAGGGAAAGATCGAAGCCCAGCCGCCCGAGCCTGGCAATGCCCTCCCGGCCGAAGCGGTCGCGCAGCGATTCGGCGATCCAGCCCTCGCTCTGGCGATGACGCTCAACAGCGAGGCGGCCGTCCGTCGCCATATGGGCGCGATGCGCCTCGAGCGCGGCCACCAGGGCATCCATGCCCGCTCCGCTGCGCGAGGAAACCGCCAGCACCCGCACCCGCCATTCCTCGTCCCCGCCGGTCGTGGCGAGCGACAGCGCGCCCGCCACGTCGGCGCGGGCCCTCTCCGCGGCAGGACCGAGATCGCCTTTGGTGACGACGATCAAATGAGGGATCTCGACGATGCCCGCCTTCATAAATTGCAGCGAGTCACCCGAACCGGGCTGGACGCAGAACACAACGGTGTCGGCCACGCCCGCCACGTCGGTTTCCGACTGCCCCACTCCCACCGTTTCGATCAGCACGCGATCGAAAAGCGCGCGCATCAGGACCATGGCGGCGAGCGTCTGGTCGGCGAGCCCGCCCAGCCGGTCGCGGGCCGCCATCGAACGCACGAAACTGCCCTCGTCGGCACTGTCGTGGACGATGCGCACGCGGTCGCCGAGCAGGGCGCCGCCACTTGCCCGCGAGGACGGGTCGACGGCGATCACCCCGACGGTCTTGCCCGCCCGGCGCCAAACCGCCACCAGTGCCGCGCAAAGCGAAGACTTGCCGACACCCGGCGGACCGGTCACGCCCACTACCTGGGCTCCTGGTTCGCGCCACGCCGCCTCGAGCACGGCCTGCGCGGCTTCGCCGTCCGGATCGCGCTCCAGCCCGGCGAGCGCGGCGGCCAGCGCCCGCTTGCCCCCTTTGCGGAGGGCCGCGAGCGTCATTCGGTCTTGAGCGCGCCGCCCAGCGCCGCCTGGGCCGCGGCCAGCCGCGCGATTGGCACGCGGTAGGGCGAGCACGAGACGTAGTCGAGGCCCGCCCTGTGGCAGAAGAACACCGATGCGGGGTCGCCGCCATGCTCGCCGCAGATGCCGAGCTTCAGGCTGTTGCGCACCTTGCGCCCGCGCTCGCGGGCAATCTCGATCAGCTCACCCACGCCCTCGATATCGAGGGAGGCGAACGGATCGTGCTCGAGGATGCCCTTCTGCTGGTACTTCTCCAGAAACGAGGCGGAGTCGTCGCGGCTCAATCCGAATGTCGTTTGGGTGAGATCGTTGGTGCCGAAGGAGAAGAACTCGGCCGTCTGCGCGATGTCGCCCGCCCTGAGAGCCGCGCGCGGCAGCTCGATCATCGTGCCGACCAGATACTCGAGCTTCTGGCCCGACATCTGGCTGACCTCACCCGCGACCTGATCGACCACGGTCTTCATCAGGTCGAACTCCTTCTTGGTCGCAACCAGGGGGATCATGATCTCCGGCACCACCGTCTTGCCGTGCTTCCTCTGCACCTCCGCCACAGCCTCGAAGATGGCGCGCGCCTGCATCTCGTAGATTTCCGGGTAGGAGATGCCGAGCCGCACCCCGCGGTGGCCGAGCATCGGATTGAACTCGTGCAGCTTGTGAGCGCGCGCCTCGATCTCCACCGACGAAACGCCGACGTCCTTGGCAACCTGCTCCATGTCGGCCTGGGTCTTGGGCAGGAACTCGTGCAGCGGCGGGTCGAGCAGGCGGATGGTGACGGGCAGGCCCGCCATGATCTCGAACAGCTCGATGAAGTCCTGCCGTTGCATCGGCTGGATCTTGGCGAGGGCGGCGCGACGGCTCTTTTCGTCATCGGCCAGGATCATCTCGCGGACCGCCACGATGCGGCCGCCGTCAAAAAACATGTGCTCGGTGCGACAAAGGCCGATGCCCTCGGCGCCGAACTTGCGCGCCTGCGCCGCATCGGCCGGCGTTTCGGCGTTGGTGCGGATACCGAGCGTGCGGAACTCGTCGGCCCACGTCATCAGCTCGGCGAAATCGCCGGAGAGCTCGGGCTGAACGGTCGGCACCACGCCCAGCATGATCTCGCCGGTGCCGCCGTCGAGCGTAATGTGCTCGCCGGCCTTGACGACCGTACCGCGCACCGAGAGCGTTCCCGCACCGCCGTCGATGCGCACGTCACCGGCGCCCGCGACACAGGGCTTGCCCATGCCGCGCGCCACGACGGCAGCGTGGCTGGTCATGCCGCCGGTCGACGTCAGGATGCCTTCGGCAGCGTGCATGCCGTGGATGTCTTCCGGGCTCGTCTCGCGGCGCACCAGGATCACCTTCTCGCCGGTGCGCGCCTGCTTCTCCGCCTCGTCGGCGGTGAACACGACCTTGCCCGAGGCGGCGCCCGGCGACGCCGGCAGCCCCTTGGCGATCACCTTGCGCGCGGCCTTCGGATCGAGAGTGGGATGCAGGAGCTGATCGAGCGACGCCGGGATGATGCGCGCCACGGCCGCCTTCTTGTCGATCAGGCCCTCGCGCACCATGTCGACCGCGATCTTGAGCGCGGCCTTGGCTGTGCGTTTGCCATTGCGTGTCTGCAGCATGAAAAGCTTGCCGCGCTGCACGGTGAACTCGATGTCCTGCATGTCACGGTAGTGCGTCTCGAGCGTCTTGCGCACGCCGTCGAGCTGCTTGAACACCTCGGGCATGACCTCTTCCATCGCCGGCGCTTCCGATTTCTGGGCCAGCTTGCCCTGTACGGTGAGGTGCTGCGGCGTGCGGATGCCGGCGACGACGTCTTCGCCCTGGGCGTTCACGAGGTACTCGCCGTAGAACAGATTGGCGCCGTTGGACGGATCGCGTGTGAAGGCAACGCCGGTGGCGCAGTCCTCGCCCATGTTGCCGAATACCATCGCCTGCACGTTGACGGCGGTGCCCCAGCTTTCGGGGATCGAGTGCAGGCGGCGATAGGTGATCGCACGTTGGTTCATCCACGATTCGAACACGGCGCCGACGGCGCCCCAGAGCTGCTCGCGCGGCTCCTGCGGAAACGGCTTGCCGGTGCGCTTTTCGACCAGCTTCTTGTAGTCGCCCACGACGGAACGCCAGTCTGCGGCCTTGAGGTCGGTGTCCATGTGGGCGCCGAGATCCTCCTTCTTGAGCTCCAGCGCCTCCTCGAAATAGTGGTGACCGACGTCGAGCACGACGTTGGAGTACATCTGGATGAAGCGGCGGTAGCTGTCCCAGGCGAACCGCTCGTCGCCCGACGACTTGGCGAGTCCCAGCACCGACTTGTCGTTAAGACCAAGGTTCAGGACGGTGTCCATCATGCCGGGCATCGAGGCGCGGGCGCCGGAACGCACCGACACGAGCAACGGATTGGTCGCATCGCCGAACCTGGCGCCGACGATCTTCTCGATGGTGGCGAGCGCCTTCTCTACCTCGTCCTTAAGTTCCTGAGGATAGGTCTTCTTGTTGTCATAGAAGTAGGTGCAGACCTCGGTCGTGATGGTGAAGCCCGGCGGCACCGGAAGCCCGAGGCTCGACATCTCCGCCAGATTGGCGCCCTTGCCACCCAGCAGGTTGCGCATCTCGGCGCGGCCCTCGGCCTTGCCATCTCCGAAACTATAGACCCACTTGGCCATGCTTAGCCCTCGATCCTCGAGAAATCCGCCACCGAATCCATGGTGGCGCGAATCTGGTTGAGCAGTTTCAGCCTGTTCAATCGCAAATCAGGCTTGTCGGTGACATTGACTGTGACCTTTTCGAAGAATGCGTCGACCGGCGCGCGGAGGTCGGCAAAGACCTTCATGGCGGCGGCAAATTCTTCCTTCTCCAGAGCAGGGGCCACTTTCGCCCTGACCGCGGTCAAAGCCGCGGCCACGGCCTTCTCCTCGGGCAGTTCCAGCAGCGTGAGGTCCGGCATGACCGCAATTCTCGCGGCAAGTGCCTTGTCCTTCCTTTCCTCCGCCCGGACGATGTTCGCCGCGCGCCCGTAGGCCGTGAGCAGATTGCGGCCGGCCTCGCCGCCCAGGAAAGACTGCAATGCCTCGACGCGGGCGAGCAATCGCACGAGATCGTCCTCACCACCGAGCGCCAGGACCGCATCCACGATGTCGTGGCGGACCCCCTTCTCGCGCATCTGCACCTTGAGCCGCTCGGCAAAGAAGGCCAGCAGATCGTCGGCCTTGAGGAACGGACGCAGCGGCAACCGCAGCTTGTTTTCGACGACGATGCGGATGACGCCCAACGCGGCACGGCGCAGCGCATAGGGATCGCGCGATCCCGTCGGCTTCTCGCCGATCGACCAAAACGACACAAGCGCATCGAGTCTGTCGGCCAATGCCACGGCGATCGAGACCGGCGCGCTCGGACAGCGGTCGGTCGGGCCAGCCGGCGCGTAGTGATCGCCGATCGCCTCGGCCACCGCCAACGGCAGTTCCTCGCTCAGCGCGTAGTAGCGGCCCATCACGCCCTGCAACTCGGGGAACTCGCCCACCATGCCCGTGACGAGATCGGCCTTGCAGAGCAGCGCGGCCTGCTCCACCAGCCCGCGGTCGGCATCGGGCATATGGCCGGCGATCTCGACCGCCAGCCTGGCAATGCGCGTCACCCGCTCGGCCTGCGTGCCAAGCTTGGCGTGAAAGACGATGTCCTTCAGGACCGGCAGCCGGTCTTCGAGACGCACCTTGCGGTCCTGGTCCCAGAAGAACTTGGCGTCGCTCAGCCTCGCGCGCAGCACCCGCTCGTTGCCGTCGACGATGGTGGCGCCGCCGTCGCGCGACACATTGTTGGCCACGACGACAAAGCGGTTGGCGAGCATGCCATCGGGCTTGGTCGTCGCGAAGTAGCGCTGGTGCGTTTTCATGGAGACGATCAGCACTTCAGCCGGCACGTCCATGAACTGCGCATCGATCGTACCGAGCAGCGGCACCGGCCACTCCACGAGGCCCACGACTTCGTCGAGCAGCCCTTGGTCTTCCAGCAGGCTGACCTGCGCGGCGCCACAAAGCCTGCGTGCGCCTTCGAGGATGATCTTCTGGCGTTCCGCGGGATCGAGAACGACGTGAGCGGCTCGGAGCTTGCTGACGTAGTCCGCGAATCCGGCGACCGTGATCGTGCCATTGCTCAGAAAGCGATGCCCCCGCGTCGTGTCGCCAAATGCGATCGGCGTCATCGCACCGCCCGGCGAAACCTCGCCCTTCAGCACCTTGCCGTCGAACAGCGCGACGATCCCCTGCAGGGGACGAACCCACTGCAGGGTGCCGCTGCCCCACTTCATCGATTTGGGCCACGGCAGGGCCTTCATCGCGGCATCGATCACCGCGGGCAACCCCGCGGCAGTCGGGCCGCCCTTCTTGGTGACGACGGCGAACCAGAACTCGCCTTTGCCCGTGTCGCGTTTCTCCGCCTCGTCGAGCGAGGCAAGTCCGGCGCCTTTCAAGAAGCCCTGAACGGCCTGCTCGGGCGCACCGACCCTGGGGCCGCGTTTTTCCTCGCTGACGTCGTCGCGCATTGCGGGAATACCGTCGACGACCAGCGCCAGCCGCCGGGGCGTCGCGAAGGCGCGCGCCGTCTCGAAGCCGATACCGGCGCCCTTCAGCCCGTCGCAGATCAGGCGCTGGAGGTCTTCGGCCGCGCGCGCCTGCATGCGCGCGGGAATCTCCTCGGAAAGAAGTTCGAGAAGCAGCTCGGCCATTCTAGGCAGCCTTCCCGACCTGGGTGGCGAGCCACGCCTCGCAGCACGCCTTGGCAAGGTCGCGCACCCGCAGGATGTAGCTCTGGCGCTCGGTGACGCTGATCACGCTGCGCGCGTCAAGCAGGTTGAAGGCATGGCTTGCCTTGATGCATTGCTCGTAGGCCGGCAGCGGAAGCTTCTTCGTGATCAGCCGGCTGCATTCTCTTTCGGCGTCGGCGAAGTGCCGGAACAGCATCTCGGTATCGGCGTGCTCGAAATTGTAGGCCGATTGTTCCTGCTCGTTCTGCAGGAAGACATCGCCATAGGTCAGCGGCACCGCCGAATCGGCGCGGTTGAAGGGCAGGTCATAGACCGTCTTCTTGTCGAAAAGGTACATGGCCAGACGCTCGAGCCCGTAGGTGATCTCCCCCGCGACCAGATCGACCTCGATACCGCCCACCTGCTGGAAATAGGTGAACTGGGTGATCTCCATGCCGTCGCACCAGACTTCCCAGCCCAACCCCCAGGCGCCGAGCGTCGGGCTTTCCCAGTCGTCTTCGACGAAGCGGATGTCATGAACGCTGGTGTCGATGCCGATCGCCTGCAGCGAGCCCAGGTAGCGCTCGAGGATGTCGGGTGGCGACGGCTTCAGGATCGCCTGGAACTGGTAGTAGTGCTGCAGCCGGTTCGGGTTCTCGCCGTAGCGCCCGTCCTTCGGTCGCCGCGAGGGCTGCACATAGGCCGCGTACCAGGGCTTCGGGCCGAGCGCGCGCAACGTCGTCGCGGTGTGGAAGGTGCCAGCCCCCATCTCCATGTCGAACGGCTGCAGGATCAGGCAGCCCTGACCGGCCCAATAGTCCTGCAGAGTCAGGATCAGTTCCTGGAAGCACGTCGGCTTGGCGCGCGCTGACAAGGGGTCGGACACCAGTATTCCCCGAGGCTCGGAAGGCCTTGTGTTTCCGCGACTTAAGGCGGTTTTTGCGGTGCGGCAAAATAGGTTCCACCCCTACCCCGGTCAAGGCTGGCACCGGGGGCAACTTTCGCTGCGGCCTTATGGCCGGGGACGACCGCAATGGCCGCATTTTTCGGCAGCGGTCGAAATGTAGGCACCGCAGCCGGCACATTGCACCGTGTCTTCAACCACGACCTTGCGGGCGGGGGGAGCCACAGGCGGCGGCCCCGGCTGGGGCGCCGGAGGCCGCTGCGGCGGCACTTCCGGCCGCCCGGTGAACCGGTCGAACATGCCCTTCCAGTAGCGGAATGTCTTCCACACCCCATAGAGGGCCACGCCGAACAGCGCGATCTTGAGCAACAGTCCCATGCGGCCTTTTGCGGTTCCTGCGAAATTCGGTCAAGCGGGCTATATGTAGGCCCATGAATGGAACGGAGGACCGTCCGCTCGACCTGTTTGTCATCGGCGGCGGCATCAACGGTGCGGGCATCGCCTGCGACGCGGCGGGGCGGGCGCTCAAGGTCGGGCTTTGCGAAATGAACGATTTCGCCAGCGCCACGTCCTCGAAGGCGACGAAGCTCATCCACGGCGGCCTGCGCTATCTGGAGCAGTACGAATTCCGGCTGGTACGTGAGGCGTTGCAGGAGCGCGAAGTGCTTCTGGCCAAGGCGCCGCACCTCTCCTGGCCTTTGCGATTCGTGCTGCCGCACGAGCCGCACTTGCGGCCGCGCTGGATGCTGCGGATCGGCCTCTTCCTTTACGACCATCTCGACTGGCACATGACCCTGCCCAAGTCGATCGCCGTCGACCTGCCCAGCTCGAAGTTCGGCGTCGGATTGAAACCCGCCTTCAAGAAGGGCTTCGTCTACTCCGACGCCTGGGTCGACGACGCTCGCCTGGTGATCTGCAATCTGAAATCCGCCCGCGAGATGGGCGCCAGGATCTTTGCCCGGCATCGCTGTGTTTCGGCACGGCGCAGCGAAGACGGCAGGCTGTGGAACCTCGAGCTCGAGGGTCCCAACGGGATCAGGGTCCATCTCAAGACGCGCGGTCTGGTGAACGCCGCCGGCCCGTGGGTAAAGCACTTCCTGGACGAGCAGACCGAGGTGAAGACACCCAAGCGCGTGCGCCTCGTGAAAGGCAGCCACATCATCGTGCCCAAGCTGCACAACGGCGATCATGCCTTCATCCTGCAGAACAGCGACAACCGCATCGTCTTCGTCATCCCCTACGAGCGCGAATTCTCCCTGATCGGCACGACTGACATTCCGGTGGAGGCGGGCGAATCGCCAGTCTGCACCCCGGACGAGATCGCCTATCTCTGCGACATCGCCGGTCGCTACATGGCAAAGCCGGTGCGCCCCGAAGACGTCGTCTGGACCTATTCCGGCGTTCGGCCGCTGTTCGACGACGGCGACGACAATCCCTCGGAAGTGACCCGCGACTACCATCTCGAAGTCGACGGTGATGCGAACAAGGCCCCGATCCTTTCGGTATTCGGCGGCAAGATCACAACTTACCGCCGCCTCGCCGAGCATGCGCTGAAAGACCTTGCGCCCTATTTCCCGCATATGGGCGCCTCGTGGACCGCATCGCGCGCGCTCTTCGACGGCGAACTGGCCGACGCGCCGACCTTCGAGCAGGCTTTCGACCAGTTCGTGGCCGGTGCCGCCGGCAACAAGCCCGGCCTGCCGAAGGACCTCGTGCGCATCCTGGCGCGGCGCCACGGCACCGGCCTCGACGATCTCCTGCAGGACGTGAAGACGGTGACCGATCTCGGACGCCATTTCGGCGGCAGTCTCTACGAAGCCGAGGTCCGCCATCTCATCCGCGATGAATGGGCCGTGGACGCCGAGGACGTGCTGTGGCGGCGAACCAAGGAAGGCCTGCACATGACCGCGGCAGAACGCGAAGCCTTCACGCGCTGGATGGTCGAGCAACGGCCGAACTTTACATAACTTCACTTTTTTCATGGGAATCTTTTGGCGGCCTCGTACGTAGAATCAGTCGTCGCCCAATTTGCTATGAGGCTCGCCATGTCCCTTCGTCCCCTCCTCCTGGGTGCGTCAGCCGCCTTTGTTCTGGCCGCGGGCGTCGCCTTCTCGGCCCCTGCCCTGGCCGCAGGAAGCGACTTCGACGATGTCCTGGAACTTGCCCAGACGCCGCCGCCGCCCAGTCCCGGAACGGACCGGCAGGGCTTTTCGCCGCGCGCGACGTGCCTGGATCGCGTCGCCCGCCGCCTTGGCAACAGGACCTATCTCAAGGCCAAGCTGGACCTGAAGCCCGAGCAGATGGGCGCGTGGAACGCCTTCGAGAAAGCGTCCGACGACGCCAGCGCCAAGACCAAGGCCTACTGCGCCACGCTCCCGGCAGAGCTGAAGGAGCGGCCGACCTACATCGAGCGTCTCACGATGGAAGAGGGCGCGATGAAGGCCCGCATCGCGAGCATCGAGACGGTGAAGCCGTCGCTCGTGGCTCTGCTGGAGGTGCTGACGCCAGATCAGAAGGCGTCGCTCGATCGACCGTCCGGCCCCCGTGGTTCGATGGGCGGTCCGATGGGTGGCCAGATGGGCCGTCCGGGTCCGGGCGCCGGACCGCGCTAGTCTCTACCAGTCACTGCGGCGGACGATCTTCATCAGGTCGTCCGCCATCGTGAGCGCCGTGAGGACTCCGGTCTTGGGGTTGTCCGGCATGGCGCGGCCGAGCCGCTCGAGCTTGAGTTCGCCCGAGTCCGCAACAACTTCGAGTTTGCTCGCATTGGTGCCGGGCGGCAGCGTCGGGTCCGCCACCAACTCGATCTCCGTCCTGTCGAGGCCCGCGCCGCAGAGCGCCACGGTGACGGCGAGATTGGCGTTCTTCGGATAGAGCCGCCCGGCGTCGGCGGGCTTGCCGCGGAAGATCACCGTGGGCTCCTTGATCGAGGGCAGATCGAACTCGGTCTCGGCCGGCGTGCCGGTCCAGGCATGCGGCGGCTTGATCGAGGTGTATTTGACGCGCTCGAGGTTGCCGAGCCGCATCGCCAGCAAGCCGTCAAGGCCGGCGATGGCGCCGGACGGCAGGCGCAGGCGGGATCCGCCTTTCTCCGCCGCCTTCAGATGCTTCTTCCACAGCGTTGGATCGCCATAGGCGCCCGTCGCGATCACCATGAAATCGAAGCCCTTCTTGAGGATCGTCTCGCCCCAGTCGCGCACCGCCTGCTGGCTTGCCGCCTCGACCACGATGTCGGGCTCCAGCTTCAGGAGCCCCTTCAGGCTCTCGACGACCACGACCTTCTTGCCGACCCTCTTCTGAGCCTCCTTGGCGCGGCCGGGGCGCACCAGCACGCCGACGATGTCGATCGGCGGCTTCTTCTCGCGGAACACGTCGAACAGCATCTGGCTGATGGCGCCATAGCCGATCAGCGCGATCTTAAGTCGCCTATTCTTCGCCATCTGCTCCCCCGCAAGCGTCGACGGTGTGACTATAGCGGCGCCCCAGAGGGCCTGCGACCATGCTTGCGAGCCCGCAGGGGCGCGGCTATAAACCCGCCTCCCGAGCGGGGTGTTTCTCCGTCTTTCCTGACGGAGTGTAGCTCAGCCTGGTAGAGCACTAGCTTCGGGAGCTAGGGGCCGGAGGTTCGAATCCTCTCACTCCGACCAATCGGGATTGGAAACGGCGCGCCGACGGCGCGCCGTTTCTTTTTGCACGCACCGCGTTGACCCAGACACCGAATATCGGCAGGGTATTCTGCATCGCGCGGGCCAATGCCGCCCGCCCAATCCCGGCCGGGGCCGCTCTTATGCGGGCCTACAAGGAGATTCCGATCGAGTAGGCGTTCACACACATAGCCACATTCGGCCCACAAACACTTCCTGGGAGGCGACGTCCATGATCGACGAAGCAATCAAAAAGGGTCCCGAACGTACAAGGCGTAACTTTCTCAAAGCGACCACGGCGCTCGCCGGCGCAGCCGTTGCCGGCCTGCCCGCCACAGGCCCGGCGGTGGCCGATGCGCGCAAGCGCAACCCCAAGCGTGGCGGCACGCTGCGGTTCGGGACTCGCGACGACTCGGTCGGTCTCGATACACATCGCAACATCATCTATTTCGTCTCCCATCCGCTGACCGGCATTACCGGTGGGCTGGTCGATTTCGACGACAAGATGGAGCCCAAGCCCGCGATCGCCGAGTCCTGGGATGCATCCGCCGACCTCAAGACCTGGACCTTCAAGCTCAAGCGGGGCGCCGAATTCCACAACGGCGAGACGATCGACGCCCAAGCAGTCAAGTGGAACATCGAGCGCATCAAGGATCCCAAGATGAGCCACGCCTTCACGCGTTCGGTGGTGTCCGGCGTGGAGCGCGTCACGGTGGACGACAAGTATACGGTGCGCTTCCACCTCAAGGAGCCGGACGTCGCCCTCGACATCAACCTCATCTACTACCCGGTGAACCTGATGGCCCCGGGCGCCGCCGACAAGGCCGACACGGAACCGGTCAATTGCGGGCCGTTCAAGTTCAAGTCGTGGCGCCGCCTCGACCGGTGCGAACTGGTCCGCTTCGAGAACTTCTACGAGACCGACGCCGAGGGCAATTCGCTGCCCTACCTCGATGGGCTGATCGGGCTGCCCAAGAAGGAGGACCGCGTGCGCCTCACCGCGCTGCGTACCGGCGAGCTCGATCTCATCGACAACGTCGCCTACGCCGATGCACCGGCCTTCAAGAAGGACCACGGCAAGACGTTCGAGACCTGGCCGGTGCCACAAGTCGGCACGGCCATGATGTTCTTCAATCTGAAGAATGGCCTGTTGTCGGACAAGGACAATCCCGACGCCCATCTGCTGCGGCAGGCCATCGCCCACGCCATCGATCGCGAAGGCATCCATCAGGCGGTGTTCAACGGCATAGGCTCGATTGCCAACGGATTCTACAGTGCCGCCAGCCCATGGCACCCGAAAGACATCGAGCCGTCGTCCAAGTTCGATCCCGACAAGGCCAAGGCGCTGCGCAAGAAGGCGAAGGGCGGCGACGAGCGGCTCACCATCATCGCCAACGACACCTTCCCCTACATGCACCAGTCGGGCGAACTCGTGCATGCCATGCTGAAGGACGCCGGATTCAACGTCGTGCTCGAGATCCTGCCGTCACCGGTGATGTTGGACAAACAGACCAAGGGGGATTTCAACATCGACTCGACGGCAAATTCCTACCGTCTCGACCCCGACGGCTGGTTCGGTCGCAACATCCTGTCGAGTGCGCCGGAGAACCGCCGACGCATCGGCTACAAGAACGAGAAGGCGGACCAGATCATCCTCGCTGCGCGCCAGGAGCGCGACCGGGCCAAGCGCCGGCAGATGTATGCCGACGTCGAGACGCTGGTGAATCGCGACCTGCCGATGCTCTACACGCACTACGTGCCGCTGCTGATGGCCGGCAACCGTGCCCGCGTGAAGGGCTACTTGCCGTCCTTCTCCGGGCCATGGAGCTACACGGGCGCCGGCATGCGCCGCACCTGGATCGAAGGCTGAGGCGGGGCGAGAAGGGCGATGCTCGCCTATACGCTGCGCCGCATCGCCCAGCTCGTCCCCGTCCTGCTCGTGTTGAGCATGGCGGTATTCGCCTTCGTCGAGGCGCTGCCGGGCTCCATCGTCGACACGCTGATCGGGACCGAGGGCGGCGACATCGAGGAAGCGCGCGCCATTCTGACCAAGGAGTATGGCCTCGACCGTCCGGTCCATGAGCGCTACGTGCTGTGGCTCGGACGCGCGCTTCAGGGCGATTTCGGCAAGTCGCTGGTCACGCGACGGCCGATCTCGACCGAGCTGCTGAGCCGCATCCCCGCCACGGTCTACCTGGCCTCGGTCGGAATCGTGCTCTCCATGCTGATCGCCGTGCCGCTCGGCACCTTCGCCGCCGTGCGCCGCAATTCCGCGGTCGACTACACCGCGCAGGTGACGTCGCTCGCCGGCATCTCGATCCCGGAGTTCTGGTTCGCGATCCTCTGCGTGCTGCTGTTCTCGCTGTATCTCGGCTGGCTGCCGTCCTCCGGCTATGTCAGCCCGTTCGAGGATTTCTGGGGCAGCCTGCAGTTCCTGATCCTCCCGGCGGCGGCCATCGGCTTCCGGCAGGCGGCGTTCACGACGCGGCTGACGCGGTCTTCCATGCTCGACGAGCTCAGCAAGGAGTACGTCGACACCGCGCGCGCGCTCGGCCACAGCGAGCGCAAGGTGATTTTCAAGTACACGTTGCGCAACGCCATGATCCCGACCATCACCATCTCGGGCCTGCAGCTCGCCAACCTGCTCGGCGGCACGGTGGTGCTGGAGTCGATCTTCGCCTGGCCGGGCATCGGCCGGGCGATCTTCGAGGCGATCCTGCAGCGCGACTATCCGCTGATCCAGGCGGGCGTGCTCGTCCTGGGCTTCATCGTCGTCGTCATGAACCTGCTGGTCGACCTGACCTACAGGCTCCTCAACCCGCGCGTCAAATTCGCCTAGAGGACCGGCCATGTCCGAACTGGAAGCCGACAAGCTGGTCGATGGCACACTTGCCTGGCGCGCACCTCCGGCGCCGCTGCGGAGCAGACGACTCGCCACCGCGCTCTCGAACGCCTGGCACGAATTGCGCAAGAGCCGCACCGCCTCGATCGGCGCGGTCATGCTGGTGCTGCTGTTCGGCGCCTGCATCGGGACGCCATGGCTCGCCACGCACGATCCGATCAAGCAGAACTACCGCGAGCGCCTGCAGCCGCCCTCCGAGAAGCACCTGCTGGGAACCGATCGCCTGGGTCGCGACATCTACTCGCGGCTGCTCTATGGCGGGAGGCGACTGGTAACCATCGCCGTCGTGGCGGTCGTGCTCTCACTGGCGGTGGGCGTGCCGTTCGGTGTGCTGACCGGCTACTTCGGCGGGCTCGCCGACACCATAGGCATGCGCATCGTCGACGGGCTGCTCGCTTTCCCGGGGTTGCTGCTTTATCTCCTGTTCGTGACGGTCGCCCAGGCTTGGAAACTCGAGGGAGTGATGATCGACCTCGTGCTGGTGAGTGCGCTTGCTCTTGCCGGCATGCCTGAGAAGGCGCGGCTCGCGCGGGGCTCGGTGCTGGCCGAGAAGCAGAAGGAGTACGTCGAGGCGTCCCGTGCGGTGGGCGATGCCCCCGTCAACATCGCGCTCAGCCAGGTCCTGCCCAACATCGTTTCTCCGCTGATCGTCACCGCGACCGTGCGGCTGGGTTTTGTCATCCTGATCGTGGCGGCGCTGTCGTTCCTGGGACTCGGCACGCCGCCGCCGACGCCGGACTGGGGTGCCGACCTCAGCGCGGCGCGCGACTACATGGAAACGCATCCGCTGATAGCGGCGTTTCCGGGGTTGGCTATCTGCTACACCGTGCTCGCCTTCAACCTGTTCGGGGACGGGCTTCGCGACATCCTCGATCCGCGGCTCGCCGAGCGATAGGCGCCGCTCAGAGGTTGTGGCAGGCGACCATCCGGCCGTCGCCGACATCGGCGAGCGGCGGCGCGACCTCGGCGCAGATCGGGATCTCGCGCGGACAACGCCCGCACAGGCGGCAACCCGGTGGCGGGTCGATCGGCGTCGATACCTCGCCTTTGAGCGTGAGCTTGGGCGGCGGCTTGGCGGGATCGGCCTCGGGAACGGCCAGCAGCAGCGCCTTGGTGTAGGGGTGCAGCGGTCGCTCGAACAACGCTGCCGCCGGGCCCGTCTCGACGATCTTGCCGACATACATCACCGCCACGCGATCGCTGATGTGCCGGATCACGCTGAGATCGTGGGCGATGAAGAGATAGGTCAGGCCGAACTCCTCCTGGAGGTCGCGAAACAGATTCAGGATCTGCGCCTGGATCGAGACGTCGAGCGCCGAGACGGGCTCGTCGCCGATGACCAGTTCCGGGTCGACCGAAAGCGCGCGGGCGATCGCGATGCGTTGCCGCTGGCCGCCCGAGAACTCGTGCGGATAGCGATCGATATGCTCGATGCCCAACCCGACCCGGTGCAGCAACTCGAGCACCTTAGATCGCTTGTCCGCCCAGGTGACCGCCAGCCCGTGGATCTCCATCGGCCGGCTCAGGATGTGCATGATCGTCTTGCGCGGATTGAGCGAGCTGTAGGGATCCTGGAAGACGAGCTGCACGTCCTTGCGCATCTCCTTCAGACGCGCCGGCGAGAAGGCCAGCAGGTTCTCGTCCCCGAGCCGGACCTCACCCGCCGTCGGCTCGATCAGCCGCGTCACCAGACGGGCCGTCGTCGACTTGCCGCATCCGCTTTCGCCAACCAGGCCCAGCGTCTCGCCCCTGCGGATATGGAAGTCGATCCCGTCGACCGCCTTCAGCACCTGCGTCTTCTCGCCGGCCAGCTTCGAAAAGATGTCCCCATGCAGGGTGAAATGTTTGGCAAGGCCCTTCACCTCGAGCAGCGTGTCGGCGGAGGGTCCTTTGCCCATTGCAGGTCACTCCCGTCCGTGCAGGTGGCATGCCGCGAAATGCCCCGGCGCGATCTCCCTGAGCCGCGGAATCTCCCGCCGGCAAACGTCCATTGCATGGGCGCACCGCGGGTGGAATTTGCAGCCCGGCGGCGGCTCCATCATGCTGCACACCGATCCATTGATCGGTGTCAGATACTTGGCCTGAGTGTCGAGGCGCGGGATCGAGTTCAGCAGGCCCACCGTGTAGGGATGCTGCGGCCTCGCAAAGATCTCGTCCTTGCTGCCGAGCTCGACCATGTGCGAGGCGTACATCACGCCGATCGAGTCGCAGGAATGGGCGACGACGCCCAGATTGTGCGTGATGAAGAGCAGCGACATGCCGCGGCTCGCGATCATGGCCGTGATCAGCTCCAGGATGGTGGCTTGGATGGTCACGTCGAGGGCGGTCGTCGGCTCGTCGGCGATGAGGAAGCCCGGATCGCAGCTCAGCGCCATCGCCAGCATCACGCGCTGACGCATGCCGCCCGAGAACTCATGAACAAAGCTGTCGACCCGCTTCCGCGGCGAGGGGATGCCGACCAGCGACAGCAATTCGACGACGCGCTCGCGCGCCTCCGCCTTCGACAGGCCGAGGTTGGTCCGCATGGCATCGGAAATCTGGTCGCACACCGTAAAGACCGGATTTAGAGCGCTCATCGGCTCCTGAAAGACCATCGCAATGCGCCGGCCGCGCAGGGCGCGCATTTCGGCGTCACTCTTCTCGAGGACGTTTCCGCCTTCGAACAGGATGCGACCGCGCGGGATCTCGCCGGGCGGGTCGGGGATCAGGCGCATGATGGCGCGCGCCGTTACGGACTTGCCCGATCCTGATTCGCCCACGAGTCCAAAAGTCTCGCCACGACCGATGGAAAAGGACACGCCGTCCACCGCCGTGAGGTCACCCCGCCTTAGGCGAAAGCGCACGGTCAGGTCGTCGAGCTCGAGTACGGTCTCGGCCATGATATGTCACTCTCGTCGCGGCTTTTTGTTCTACGCGCGGATGACAGTTACGCTTCTTCCCTGTTGATGCCGAGCTTAGGGGAGGCGCTTTGGCGACGCAAGCTGGCGGCGTCGCCCTACATGCAATAGGCCTGTGCGGCCACTACGGCGTTGAGCCCTTGCATCTCGTTCTGGTTGAGCGTCGCAGGATCGAGCAGGTTGCCGCTGACGCTCACCGACTGGTTCGACTTGCGCAGGCCGAGGATGGCGTTGCTCATCATGTTTGCCGGTATGCGCGCGGCGATGCACTGGCAGGTGTTCTGTGCGGCCGTGACCATGCATTCCTTCATGAACTCGCTGTTCTGGGCAGCAGCAGGCAGCCCGGTGACGGCAAGGACGGTGAAAAGCCCGGTGGCGGCGATACGCATGAGGCACTCCTTCGGTGGCCCGATCATACACCGATCAGCCAGTTTCGCAGCAACCCGAACAGTCCCGTCGCGAACAGGATCGCCAGCGCCACATGGCGGTACAGACGCTCACTGGCGACGCCGTGGAACAGCCGCCCACCCAGGCGCCCAGCACCATGACCGGAAACAGCACGGCCGCGCGCGCCAGCGCGTCGATGCCCGCCACGCCCGTCGCCAGCACGATCACGATCAGCAGGAACTGCGTCAGGAAATAGTAGGTGACGATGTTGGCGCGGTTGACCTGCGGCGGGTCGTTGCCCGACAGCAGGTAGAGCAGCACGGGCGGCCCGCCGACGCTGGTCGTGGCCATCATCGCGCCCGAGACGGCGCCCACGGTCACCGTCGCCGCAGTAGAGCGTCGACCATGGTATTTCCAGCCGGTCCACATCAGCACGACGAAGGCCACGATCACGGCCGATACGGCCGTCACGATGGTGTTCTTGTCGACGCTGGCCAGCAGCCAGACGCCCAAGGGCATGGCGGCGCAGGCCGCTATGCTCATCGGCGTCAGCACCTTCCAGTCGGCATGCCGGCGGACCTGCGGGAAGAGCTGCAGCGAGACGACGAGCTCGATCGCGACGACCGTCACCACCATCTCGGCCGAACCGAACAGGATGGCGAAGATCGGCGCCATCAGCATGGCCGAACCGAAGCCCGCGAAGCCGCGCATCAGGCCGGCGACCAGGGTGACGCCGATGGCGGTCCATGGGCCGGTCTCGGCAAAGAGCTGCTGGATGTAGGCGGTCAAGCGGCGAGCTTGGCGCGCACGAAGTCGATGCGGTCCTGGCCCCAGAAAAGTTCGCCGTCGACGACGAAGGTCGGCACCGCGAACACGCCCGCCGCCTCGGCCTCCTGGTGGTGCTTCGCCAGCACGTCAGGCCCCTCACCCGCCACGTAAGCACCGAAACCCGAGGGGTCCACGCCGACTTCCTGCAGGAGCGCATCGATCGCCGCGCGATCTTCGTAATCGAGCTCGCGCTTGAAAAATCGCGGGTAGGCGAGGTCGATCAACTCGCGCGCCCTGCCCTCGCGCTCGGCGTACATCCATGCCATGTGCACGAGTCTGGTGTCGAATATCTTCTTGGGCCCCAGAATGGTGAGGTCGCGCGGACCTGCGAAACGGCGCACGTCGGCATAGAGGTACTTGATCTTGCGGAAGCCGCGCTGCAGCGCCGCCGGGTCGTTGGGATTGACGCCGCCCGCGATGTCGAGGGTGAAAGGACGCAACCGGAGCGTCGCGCCCGTCTCCTTCTCCAGCGCATAGGCCGGATCCTTGGCAACGAAGGAGTACGGGCTCTTGAGGTCGAGCCAGAGATCAACGGTCCAGCTCACGCGCGTTTGCCCTGGCCTTCGCCAGTCTTGTCGCGCAGGCGGCGCATGCCGCGCAGCCAGCGGTCGCGGTCGAGCTTGCGCGCCATATACTCCTTCACCTCTGGGTGCGGCAGGATCAGGAACCGCTCCTCGTCCATCGCCTCGATCACGGTGTCGGCCACCGCATCGGTGTTGATGACGCCATCGACCGACGCCGCCGTGGCGCCCGCCATACGCAACATGTTGGTGTCGACCGCCTGCGGGCAGAGCACCGAGACACGGATGCCGCGATCGCCGTACTGGATCGACAGATGCTCGGCGAGAGCGACTCCGGCATGCTTGGTGACGCCATAGGGCGCCGACCCCATCGAGGCCAGCAGGCCCGCCGCACTCGCGGTGTTGAGCAGATAGCCTTCGCCGCGCTTCAGCATCTGCGGCACCAGCGCCCGCGCAGCATAGACATGCGCCATGACATGGATCGCCCAGGAATCGGCCCAGTCCTTGTCGCTGGCGTCCTCGTGACCACCGCGGCCGATGCCGGCGTTGGAGAAGAAGACGTCGATCTCGCCGTATTTCTTCTCGGCCTCGGCGATCAGGCGTTTCACCTCGGCTTCCTTGCCGATGTCGCCTGCAACCGCCAGGCCGCCGATAGCCGCTGCGACCTTCTCCAGCCGCCCGGCATCCATATCGGCCACGACGACGCCCCTGGCGCCTTCCTTGGCGTAGCGCCGCGCGATCGCTTCGCCGATGCCGCCCGCCGCACCGGTGACGACGCAGACCTTCCCTTTGACCTTCATTTCAGCCTCGGCTCTGTTCGATTGTGATGTCGCTATGAACGGTAGAACGGCCTGTCACCCCTGATGGTGACCCGGTAGCCCAACCTCCGGTGCGGAAAGTAATCCCACATCGCATGATGCATGGCCGCGCGGTTGTCCCAGAAGGCGATCGAGTTCGGGCGCCAGGCGAAGCGGCACTGGAACTCCGGCGTCTCGCTGTGGTCCCACAATAGGTTCAGAAGCGCGTCGCTTTCGCGCCTGGAGAGCTGCACGATGCGCGTGGTGAAGTTGCGGTTGACGAACAGCGCCTTGCGGCCGGTCACCGGATGCGTCCTCACCACGGGATGCTCGTTCTTCGGGAAGCCGCCTTCCTTTGGCGTCTGCCCGAAGCGGCCGCCATAGACCTGGGCGCCGTCGTGGATGGCTGTCAGGCCCTCGCACAGCCGCTGGATCGGCGGCGAGAGCGTCTCGAAGGCGCGATACATGTTGGCGAACAGCGTGTCGCCGCCGCCGTCGGGCGGAACCTCCTTGAGGTAGAGGATGCTGCCCATCGGCGGTTCCGGATCGCACGACACGTCGGAGTGCCATTCTTCGCCAGCGACGAACTTCGACTTCTCGTCGGCCTTGATCACCAGCACCTCGGGATGCTCCGGCACGGTGGCGATCGAGGTCGGGTGGAGATGCAGCTCGCCGAAGCGACGGCCGAACGCCTTCTGCTGCTCGTGCGTCAGCTCCTGGTCACGGAAGAAGACGACCAGGTTGTCCATCAAGGCGTCGTGAATCGCCTGGAACGTATGGTTGCCGAGCGGCTTGCCGAGATCGACGCCGGAAATCTCCGCACCGATGCCTGGCGTCAGCTTGCGCACCCCCACATCTTGATCGTCCATCTGCATTTCCCCTCGCTTTTGCGCCGAGCCTACGCGAGAAAAATGGCATGAGCGACAGCCTTGTCCTGCGTGCCGGCACGGCGACCGACGCACCGGCGATCGCCGCCACCATTGCGGCGGCGTTCGAACAGTATCGCGGCCGGCTGGTGCCCGAGTCGGGTGCCTTCCATGAGACGGCCGCGGCAATCGCCGCCGAGCTCGGCAAAGGCACGGGTGCCGTCGTCGCGGAGCGGAATGGCGAGATGCTGGGATGCGTGCTGATGGAGGACATGGAGGGCGACCTCTATTTCGGCCGGCTCGCCGTCAGGCCGGCGGCGCGCGGGCTCGGTATCGCCAGGAAGCTCATCGAAGCGGTCGAGGTGGAGGCCCGTCGTCGCGGCCTTGCCGGTGTCCGGCTGGGCGTCCGCATCGTGCTGACCGGCAACCAGCGCCTGTTCAATTCGCTTGGCTACCGCGAAATTTCGCGCGAGGCCCATCCGGGTTTCGACCACCCCACCTCGATCAACATGCGCAAGGTGCTGCTTTAGAGCGCTTGCCCCGCCCCGGGCCGCGGGATGATAAATCTCCTCCATGAGCACCCGCACACCTCTCACCGGTCCTTCCGTCTGGCTCGGCAAGGACATCAAGGACTCCCCGCGCTGGATCCGCGAACTCACGCCCGAGGGTCTCGACGAGCTCGACGCCGCCGTTAAGGGCCTGCGCGGCATGGAGTGGTCTGAGATCACGCGCGAGGACGTCTGGCTGCCGACACTCGACGAACTGCTCGACGACATCGCCGACGAACTCGAGAACGGCTGCGGCATCGTCAAGCTGCGCGGCTTCCCGGTCGATCGGTACGACGAGGAGGATCTCCGCCGCCTCTATTTCGCGATCGGAACCCACCTCGGCATTCCCGTCTTCCAGAACCGCAGCGGCGAGCTGATGCGGGCCATCCGCGACGAAGGCGCCCATGTCGGCGGAACCTACGGCGAGACCAAGGACGAAAAGGGCTCGACCTTCCTCTCCTCGTACGCGCGCACGCTGACCAACGGCGGCCTGCGCTTTCACACCGACCGCACCGACGTCGTCGGCCTTCTCTGCGTCCGCCAGGCGCGCGCCGGCGGCGTCAGCAAGCTCGCCTCGACGCCCGCGATCCACAACGCCATCCTCGAGCGTCGCCGCGACCTGCTCGAACTGCTGTTCCAGGACTACTGGCGCAGCCGGTTCGGCGAGGAAGGCACGAAGAAGGACGGCGAGGCGACAACGCGGGAGACCGCCTATCCTCTGCCGATCTTCGGCCTGCGCGACGGCAAGTTCACCTCGCACTATTCGCTCACCTTCATCGAAGCCGCCCAGATGGCGCCTGACGTGCCCAAGCTCACCGCCGCGCAGCGCGAGGCGATCGACGTGCTGATGGCGACGGCCGAGGAACTCTGCTTCGAGATGACTCTGGCGCCGGGCGAACTGCAGCTCATCAACAGCCACGTCACCTATCACGGCCGCACGCCGTTCGAAGACGACGCTTCGTCGGGCCATGACCGGTTGCTGCTGCGTCTGTGGCTTTCCATGCGCAACAACCGCCCCCTGCCGCAGGGCCACGAGATCCTGTGGCAGGAGATCGAGGCCGGCCGCCCGCGCGGCGGCATCCGGCAGGTCGCCCTCTAGCGTTTGTTATCGAAAGCTATTGCAGGAGAGCCTGCGCGCGCGCGCACACAATCCTGAATACGGTATCCCGTATCGCGAGATTGTTCTTTCTCTCCCAATTTGTGACGAAGGCGGGCAATGCAATCTCGTCGGCAGCCGCGAGAATGGTCTTGGCCATTTTAGTTGCAATTTGCTCTGCCCTTTCGACCGGTAGATCAATTGTCCGGGCTACGGTGAGAAAGTCACGCAAAGTAAGCCTATCGTCCTTTCCATTCATCTTGAACGCCATGCGATCACCTGCGAGATGAGAAAAGGCCCTAGTCGTCACGGCATCGTACAATGGCGCCATTTGCACCTTTCTGAAGGTTCGAGCTCCCGGAGCCGCTACCTTGAGCAACGCTAGATTCTTCAAGTGCATATCACCATCCGCAATCAGCCAGGCAAACAGAGCGCGCGCGAACAGGATTTCGGTGTCCCGCGTCGGCTCGGTCGACAGCGGACGTATCGCGCGTGCCATTCGTTCGACTGTGCCATCGTACTTTGCGGATGGTGGCAGCTCGAGCACCGAACAGAAATCTTCTATCGCCAGCAATCGACGATCTTGCCCGTTACGACGGATGTCGAAGCGTTCGACCACTAGCGCTGGCGGTAAGCCCGTCGGCATGTCGATCATCGCGAAGGGCGGTACTTCGAACCCGACCTCGCGGCCAAGCTCCAAGCAAAGGCCTTCAACAACGGGGAGCGAAATGTATTCGCCAGTTCCTGCAGGTTTCAGGATGTGAGTAAAAGGGAGTTCATCCGCTGGAAGAAGCTCGCCGTTCCTCTTGAGACACATCGGTGCCTTGATTTGGATGCCCGACAGGCGCGGTACCTGACGACTGGCATAGAGACGGGCAAGGTTCTTTTCGAACGCCTGCTCGATATGATCGCCCGTTGGGCCTACGTAACTCCCGGAGAATCTTCCGCGTAGAGTGAAGTCAACGAGGCTCGCCTGTAACACGTCAACTGGCAATCGACGCAACTCGCCTTCGGTGGGAGCAATCGTGATGTTGGACATGTAACGCCTGCCCTCACGCAGTACTTCACGCTCATCGCGTGGACGCAAGACTTCTGCCAACCATCCTTCGGGTAGCAACGATTCGATAAACGGCGGCAAGCGTCCGGGGGTTCTAGCGCTGATCAGCGCCGGCCCAGACCAATCCGCTAGCGGTCGCCAGCGCCACTCGAAGCCATCATGGACGAGATGGCCGAGCGGCTTGCGATGCCAGGCGACGATGAGGTCGATGGCCGATTTGTTGATGATGGTTTCGCCAATGAAGGGTTGAGACGCCAAGTACTGTTCGGCACTCGCAGCTTCGTGGAACCATTGATTCTCTCGAGCGAGCGCGCGTACGGCGTCTGCAGCACTTTCAGGCGATCCGTATTCCTCGGTCAGGCGCTCGGCGATTGCGCGGCGCGTTGCCTCGTCTATGGCGACGGCGTGTTCGCTGCGGCGGCGAAAGGCTTCGAGGAAGCGCTGCCGAGGGGAAGAGGCCAGTATCCGTATTTCGCCCATATCGTCGCCAACGACGGCATCGATGGTAGAGGGATGGTCGGGTGCTGCGTTTTGCACGATTTCGAGGCCGCGTACGCGGGTGCGCTGGTTGCGTGCACCGCTGAGGTAGAGCTTGCCATCTCGCGTCGGGCTCAGCAGTTGAGCGCTGATCGAAGACAGGTAAGCCCTCGGATAGAGGTAGTGAGCGATACGTACGGCATGCCTGAGTATCGCGGCGTCGGCCCCGTCGGGGTCTGCGTAGACGCCGCGCACGAGCGGCACCAGTTGCCCCGCCTGCACGAGCTGATAGGCGCGTCTCGCATCCAAGGTTTCGCCGACGAGGTGAATGCCCAAAGGAATTTTCTCGCATTTCAGATGCGTAATAATCCTCTCTATGCTAGCTCTTGGCAAGGATTATCACGCATTTAAAATGCGCGATAATCCTCAGCGACGGCGCAGTCTTCCCACGATGCCGGTCGGGAAGAAGTAGACGCAGAGGATGAAGGCGACCCCGAGCCACAGCAGCCAGCGGTCGGGATGGAACAGGTTGGCGAGCAGCGGCACGCCGGCCAGCGCCTTGTTGGCGATCGCCAGCAGGTCTTGCAGGTAGTTCTGCGCAAACACCAGCAGCACGGCGCCGACAACGGCGCCGTACATCGTGCCCATGCCGCCGATCACGACCATCAGCAGGATGTCGACCATGATGTCGAAGGAAAGCGTCGTGTCGGGATTGGTCTGGCTCGACCACAGGGCGAGCAGCGCACCCGCCAGTGCCGCCGTCGCCGCCGCGATGCAGCTCGCGATGGTGCGGTAGACCACGGTGCGGTAGCCGATCGCCTCGGCGCGGAACGGATTCTCGCGGATCGCCATCAGCACGCTGCCGAACGGCGAATTGACGATGCGCAGCAGCGCCAGGACCAGCGCCAGCGACACGGCGTAGACCAGATAATAGTCGAGCAGCCGTCCGTTCAGCCGCACCCCGAACAGCGTGTCGCCGAACGAGAAGGAGGCGCGCAGCGCCGCCGGCAAGCGGTAATTCAGCCCGTCCTCGCCACCGGTGAAGTCGGAAAGCTGAGACGCCAGGATCGCGAAGGCACTGGCCACCGCCAGCGTGATCATGGCGAAGAAGATCGTGCGCACGCGCAGACTGAACAGGCCGATCACGGTGGCCAGCACGATCGCCACGACGAGCCCCGCAACGACCCCGACCGCGACCGCGTCCCAGCCCGGGCCCATACGGGTGAGCGCGATCGCCACGCCATAGGCGCCGATGCCGAAGAACATCGTATGGGCGAAGGAGACGATGCCGGTGTAGCCGAGCAGCAGGTCGAAGCTCGCCGCCAGCACGATGAAGACGCAGATCTTGGCTGCGACGTTCAGCGACTTGGCTCCGGGAAACAGGAATGGAGCCACCGCCAGCCCGATCAGAATGGCGGCCAGCGCCACGGCCAGCCAACGGCTCCTCGGCAGGTCGTCGGAGAGAATCGCGCGCAGCATCGCCGCTACCTCTTGGCCACAGGATAGAGGCCCTGCGGCCGCCACAGCAGGATCAGCGCCATCAGCAGGATGTTGGAGCCCAGCGCCACCTTGGGCGCCAGGAAGCCGATGTAGTTGGCGGTCAGCCCCACCAGGAGGGCGCCCACGAAACAGCCGCCGACCGAGCCCAGGCCGCCGATGATGATGACGATGAACACCAGCACCGCGACCTGCGCGCCGATCGCTGCCGTAACCGTCTCCTGGTAGAGCCCCCACATGGCGCCGCCCAGGCCGGCGAGCGCGGAGCCCACGACGAAGACGCCGACGAACAGCCGGCGGATGCGGTAGCCCAGCGCCTCGACCATTTCGCCGTTCTCGACACCGGCGCGGATCAGCAGGCCGATGCGCGTGCGGTTGAGGGTCACGGCGAGCGCGGCAAACACCGCGAGCCCGACCACGACAGCCAGCACGCGATACTTCTCGACGGCGATGTCGCCCAGCAGGAAGGCGCCGCGCAGCGCCGTCGGCCGGCTGAGCGTGATCTGGTCGGGGCCCCAGATGACCTTCAGCAGCTGCTCGGCAACGATCAGGCCGCCGGTTGTCACCAGGATCTGCTTGAGATGCTGGCCATAGACCGGCCGCACGATCACCCGCTCGAAGCCGAGCCCGAGCACGCCGCTCACGACCATCGCAGCCAACACCGCCGGCACGATGGCCGCGAGGTTGAGCCAGAGGGAGTCGACAGTCACCCAGGGAGCAAGCGCGAGCATGACGCTGGCCGCCACGAAGGCGCCGACGGCGATGAAAGCGCCGTGGCCGAAATTCAGGACATCCATGAGCCCAAAAGTGAGCGTGAGACCGGAGGCCATGATGAAGACCATCAGGCCCATCGCGAGCCCTGCCACGGTGAGCGTGACCCAGCTCGACGGCGAGCCGACCAACGGCAAAGCGGCAACAGCGAGGAGCGGGATCAGCAGAAGGGGGATCCAGTCGCGCTTCATTGGTGCGTATCCATGCCGAGCCCGAGCAGATGCTGCTGCAGCGCCTGGTCGGCAGCGAAAGCCGCCATGTCTCCGCGATGCGCCACCCTGCCGTCGTCCATCACGGCCACCGTGTCGCCGAGCTGGCGGGCGAAGGCGAAATTCTGCTCGACGACCAGCAGGCTCGCCTCGCCGTCCTTCAGCTCGCGGAACGCATCGATCATGTTGGCGATGATCGCCGGCGCCAACCCCTTGGTCGGCTCGTCGATCAGCAGCAGCCGGCGCGGCTCGATGATGGCCCGCGCCACTGCCAGCATCTGCTTCTGGCCGCCCGACAACAGGCCGGCGGGCAGGTTCCAGAACCGCTTCAGCGCCTCGAAACGCGCGAAAATCCAGTCCAGCCGCTTCGCATCGGGCGGCCCGGAGCGCGCCGCCAGCACCAGGTTCTCCTGCACGGTGAGATCGGCGAAGATCGCCATGCTCTCGGGCACATAGGCGATGCCCAACCGCGCGATGTCGGGCGTCGCGAGATGCGTGATGTCCCGGCCGGCGAAGCGGATTTCGCCGGCAGCCGCGCGCCACAGGCCCATGATCGTGCGCAACGTCGTCGTCTTGCCCGCGCCGTTGCGGCCCAGCAGCATGGTAAGACCGCCCTCGGCCACGTCGAACTCGACGCCGTGCAGGATATGGTAGCGGCCGATGTGCGTTTCGACGCCGCGCAGGCTGAGCAGCGGTTCAGCCATCGACCGCTCCGCCGAGATAGGCCTCGCGCACGATGTCGGAGTTGATCACCTCGGCCGGCACGCCGTCGGCCACCAGCTTGCCCTGGTGCAGCACCACGATGCGGTCGGACAGCGAGCGCACGACGTCCATCTTGTGCTCGACCAGCAGGATGGTCTTGTCGCCGCGCTTCTTGATGGCGGCGATGATGTCGAGGATGGTCGGCACCTCGTCGATGCTCATGCCGGCGGTCGGCTCGTCGAACATGAAGACGTCGGGTTCGAGGGCCAGCAGGATCGCCACTTCGAGCTTACGCTGGTCGCCGTGCGGCAGGGTGGCGGCAATCGCCCCGGCACGGTCGGCGAGCGACACCGCCGCAAGATGCTCCATGGCGCGGTCGATCAGCTCGCGATGCCCGAGCGTCCGGCTGGCGAGGTCGTAGCCCTTGCCGCTCTTCACCTGCACCGCGAGGCGCACGTTCTCGAGCGCACTGAGATTGGGAAAGAGGTTGGTGAGCTGGAAGGCCCGGCCAAGCCCCATCCGCGTGCGCCGCGGCGTTGGCAGGGTCGTGATGTCCTCGCCGTTCAGCTTGACCCTGCCCGACGTGGCCGGAAGCTGGCCAGAGATCAGGTTGAAGTAGGTTGTCTTGCCTGCGCCGTTCGGCCCGACGATCGAGGTGAGCGTGCCTTGCCGGAAGGCGCAGCTCACCCCGTCCACGGCGGCGTGTCCGCCGAAGCGGATCGTCAGGTCCTGGGTTTCGAGCAAAGCCCGCTCAGGCTCAGCGCTTGTTCTTGATCGGCAGCTTCATCTCGTCGGCCGGAACCACACGCACCAGCTCGAGCAGGTCGACGTTGTCCGCCGGATTCTTCTTCATGCGCCAGTGGTACATCACCTGCAGCGCCTGATGATCTTCCTTGCGGAAGGTCATCGTGCCCTTGGGCGTCTCGAAGCTCATGCCCTCCATGGCCGCGATCAGCTTCTCGCTGTCCGTCGACTTGGCCTTCTTCACCGCCTCGACGATGGCGATCGCGGCACTCATGCCACCGGCCACGAAGAAGTCGGGCGGCGCGCCGTTGTTCTTCTTCTTGTACTCGGCCACCAGCCAGTCGTTCACCGGATTCTTCGGGAAACCCCAGTAGTAGTAGATGGCGCCCTCGAGGCCCGGGAACTGCTTCCAGCCGGCCATCACCGGCAGGATGTTGCCACCTGGCGCAATCTCGATGCCGTAGCGCTCGGGCTTGAGGTCCATGAGCTTGGGCAGCGGATGGGCGCCGGCCCACACTACCACCACGATCTTGCGGCCCGGCTTGTCCTTGAGCGCGTCGAAGATGCGCTGCGCCGGCGCCGTGAAGTCGGTCGTGGCCTGCGGCGCGTACTCCTCGTGCACAATCTTCGCCTTGGAACCGACGGCGGCGAGCGCGTTCTTGAGCGCCGCCACGCCGTCCTTGCCGAAGGCATAATCCTGGGCCAGCGTCGCGATGCTGATGTTCTCGTCCTTCAGCGTGGCGGCAGCGCCCAGCGAATCCTGCGTCGAATTGCGCGCCGTGCGGAAGACGTAGCGGTTCCACTTCTCGCCGGTGATCTGGTCGGCCACGGCCGGCTCGACGATCAGCAGCTTCTTGTATTCCTCGGCGATGGGCAGCATGGCCAGCGCCGCCGCGGAAGAAGTCGTGCCGACAGCGATGTCGACCTTGTCGTCGCCGTAGGCCTGCTCCAAGGCCGCCTTCGCGAGGTCGGGCTTGAGCTGGTCGTCCTTCAGAATCACCTGGATCTTGCGTCCGTCGACTTCCATCGTGCCCTTGGTCGCGTATTCGAGGCCCAGCATGAACCCGGCCTCGGTTTGGCGCGCATAGGCCTCGAATGGCCCGGTCTTGCCGTAGATCAGGGCGATCTTGAGCGGCGGCTGTTGCGCGGTGGCCGGCACGGCCAGCAGCAGGCCGGCGACAGCCAGCAGTGAACGACGGATCATCTTGAGCCTCCCTTTCCGTCTTCCTTCTAGTCGATGATCATGGCCGGCACCATATGGAGTGGCGCCTGCTCTTTGGAAGCGCCCCAAAGCGTCATCCGACTGCAATCTCCAACCGGCCTTCGAGCAGGGTCCGTTCGCGCAGGAAGAGCTCGACCACCGCATCCATGACCGCTCGCACCCGCGGCAACGCGCGCAGGTCGCGGTGGACCAGCAGCCACTGGTCGGAGAATACCTCCGGAATGACGTCGCCGATGCGCTTCAGGGCCGGATCGGGATCGCCGAGATGGCAGGGCAGCACAGCGAGGCCGCTGCCGGTGCGCGTGGCCTCGTGGAGCACCAGCCAGTTGTTGCCGCGGATTTCCGGCCGGCGTCCGCCGCGATAGCCCTGCAGCCAGCTCTGCCCCGGCATCCTGATGTGATCGTCGTCGAAGCCGACCCACGGCAGCGCGGCCAACGCCGCCGGAGTGTACCGCTTCACCAGAAAATCGCGCGCGGCATAGATCGCATAGGCGACGCGACCCAGCTTGCGCGCCACAATGCCGCCCAGCTCCGGCACCTGCTCGCGGATCAGGAGATCGGCCTCGCGGCGCGACAGGTTGGCGAGCGTATGGCTCGAGATCACCTCGAACTCGATCTGCGGCAGCTTGCTCCTGAGCTCGGCGGAATAGCGCGCGATCAGCGCGGCGGTCGCCTCCTCCGCCGACAGGCGCACCGTGCCGCTCACCGTGTCGCTGAGGCCGGCGCTGCGGCGGTGGATGGAGTGCGCGGCCTTCTCCATCGCCTCGGTGTCGGCCAGCAACTCCTCGCCGGCGCTGGTCGGCACGAAGCGGTCAGGCAGCCGATCGAACAGGCGCGCGCCGATCTGCGTCTCCAGCGCCTGCACCCGCCGCGCTACCGTGGGATGGCTGACACCCAGCACCTTGGCAGCCTTGGTCAGCGTGCCACCGCGGGCCAGCGCCAGGAAAACGCGGAGATCGTCCCAGTTGGGGCTCATGTACAGAATTGTACAGCGGCTTTTCCATATTGTGGACTGACGAATGTAGGTGTTCGACCTAGCATCGGCTCATGCACATCGAACCGCGCCTGCTCGTCTTCACCCGCGGCGTCCGTCTTCGCATCGCTGCCACCGTCGCCGTCGGCCTCGCGGGAGTGAGCCTTGGCATCGCCCGCCTCGGCCTGCTGGGCTGGCTGATCGGCCAGGTCTTCGTCGGCCGGCCGCTCGGCGAGCTCGTGGCGCCCATCTTCCTGATCGCGGTGATCATGGTCTTGCGAGGAGCCGCCGAGCATTGGCGCGCCGTCTTGGCGCACGAGACCGCCGCGCGCGTCCAGAGGGCGCTGAGGCGTACCCTCTACGACAAGGTCGCCTCCCTCGGGCCGGGCACGGTCGGCCGCCAGCGCTCGGGCGGGCTGACACTCTCGATGATCGACGGCGTCGAGCAACTCGAGACGTATTTCGGGCAGTTCCTGCCGCAGTTCATGATCGCGCTGCTGACGCCGCTGCTGATCTTCGGGGTGATCTCATTCATCGACCTGCCCGTGGCGCTGGTGATGCTAGGCTTCGCGCTGGTCGCACTGTTCGCGCCGGCGCTCTGGCACAAGTGGGACGTGCGCGCCTCGATCGCGCGCATGACGGCCTACAAGTCCTTCGCCGCCGAGTTCCTCGACTCGATCCAGGGTCTCGCCACGCTCAAGGCGTTCGGCCAGGGTAAGGCGCGTGCCGACAAGCTCGAGGTCGAGGCGCGCGATCTCTTCCGCCGCACCATGTGGGTGCTGGGCACCAACTCGCTGGCGCGCGGCATCACCGACGCCTCGATCGCGGGCGGCGCGATGGCGGCGCTGATCTACGGCGCATCGAGGGTCGAGTCGGGCGCCATGTCGCTCACCGCGCTGCTGGTGATCCTGATGCTGGGCATCGAGATCTTCCGGCCGATGCGCGAGCTGCGCTCCGTCCTGCATCAGGGCATGGTCGGCCTCTCGGCCGCGCAGGGCATCTACCGCATCCTCGACGACACGCCGTTGGTGGCGGATGCGCCGCCCGCACCGCTCGACCGCGCCCTCGCGCCGACAATTGCCTTCGAGAACGTGCGCTTCGCCTATCCCGGCACCCGCCGCACGGTGCATGATGGGCTCACCTTCACTGCGATCGCCGGTGAACGGCTGGGGCTCGTCGGCTCGTCGGGCGGCGGCAAGTCGTCGATCGTGCGCCTGCTGCTGCGCTTCTACGATCCCGACCAGGGCCGCATCCTGCTGGGCGGGCACGACCTCCGCTCGCTGTCCTTCGCGCAGATTCGCTCGCTGATCTCGGTCGTGAACCAGGACACGTTCCTGTTCCATGGCTCCGTCGAGGAGAACATCCGGCTCGGCCGGCCCGACGCCTCGGCGCAGGATCTCGAGGACGCTGCGCGCGCCGCCAACATCCACGATTTCATCCTGAGCCTGCCGCAAGGCTACCAGACCATCATCGGCGAGAAGGGCATCAAGCTTTCGGGTGGTCAACGCCAGCGCATCGCCATCGCCCGCGCCCTGCTGCGCGACACGCCCATCCTCGTGCTCGACGAGGCGCTGTCCGCCGTCGATGCCGAGAACGAGGCGGTCATCCAGGAGGCGCTCGACCGCCTGATGCAGGGCCGCACCACGCTGATCCTGGCACATCGCCTGTCGAGCGTCATCGACTGCGACCGCATCCTGGTGCTCGACCGCGGCCACGTCGCCGAGGAAGGAAAGCACGGCCCGCTGATGAACCAGGGCGGCGTCTATGCCCGCCTGATGGCCGAGCAGGCCCGTGAACAGCAGGCCGGTGCCATCATCGAGGCGCTCGACGCGCCGCAGCGCGCCGAGACCGTCGCCAGCACGCCGGGCGGTGCGGTGAAGCCCATCACCGAAGGCATCATCAAGGCCGAAGGCCTCACCTGGTACCAGGTCGTGGCGGCGCTGATGACGGTGATCATGCCTTGGAAGGGTAAGCTCACCGCCACCTTCATGCTGGGCGTCGCCCGTGTCGTGGCCTTCATCGGCATCGGCGTGCTGTCGGCGCTGATCGTCTTCGCGCTGAAGAACGGCCAGCCCTACGGCAACCTCGCCATCGCGCTCGCGATCCTGGCGCCGCTGTCGGGCATCCTGCACTGGTTCGAGTCCTGGCTGGCGCACGACATGGCGTTCCGCCTGCTGGCGGAGATGCGCATCGACGCCTTCCGCAAGCTCGACGCCTTGGCGCCCGCCTATCTCACGCGCCGCCGCACCGGCGACCTGATGGCGCTTGCCACGCATGACATCGAGCTGGTCGAGTACTTCTTCGCCCACACCGTCGCGCCGGCCTTCGTGGCGATCCTCATACCGGCCGCCGTCGTCATCGTACTCGGTGCAGAGAGCGGCTGGCTTGCCCTCACGCTCGTGCCGTTCCTGCTGGCCGTCGGCCTTAGCCCCTTCCTGATGCGCAAGCGCGTCGACCGGCTGGGCAGCCAGGCGCGCGAGGCGGCGGGCGAGCTCGGCGCCTTCGCGGTCGACTCCGTGCAGGGCCTCGGCGAAATCGTCGCCAATCAGCAGGAGAAGCCGCGCGGCGATCGGCTCGACGAGCTTTCGCAGCGCCACATCTCGCTGCGCCTGCCTTTCTTCAGCGAGCTCACCCTGCAGCACGCGCTCCTCGAGGTGCTGACCGGGCTGGGCGGCCTCGCGGTCGTCGTCGTGGGTGCGCTGCTGTCTGCCCGTGGCGCACTCGATCCCGGTCTGCTGCCGCTCATGACCATCCTCGCCATGTCCGCCTTCCTGCCGGTCTCGGAGATCGCGCAGATCGGCCGGCAGCTCGCCGATACGCTGGGCGCCACGCGCCGTGTCTATGCGCTGGCCAACGAGCCGATTCCCGTGCGCGACGGCCCGGGCGTGCCGGCAACCGCGGGCGCGGCCGCGCTCTCGCTCGACAAGGTGAGCTTCACCTACCCCGGGCAAACCCGCCGCGCGCTTGCCGACGTCACGTTCGACATTCCCGCCGGCAAGACGGTGGCGCTGGTCGGCACGTCGGGTGCCGGCAAGACCACGACGGCGCAACTCCTGATGCGCTTCTGGGATCCCGACTCCGGCCGCATCTTGCTGAACGGTGCCAACCTCAGGGACTACAGGCTCGACGACCTGCGTGGCCTCGTCGCGCTGGTGGCGCAGGACACCTACCTCTTCAACGACACGCTGCGGGCCAACATTCTGATCGCCCGGCCCGACGCCACCAAAGCCGAGTTGCTGGCCGCGATCCGGCATGCCTCGCTCGAGGAACTCGTTACCGCCCTGCCCGAAGGACTCGATTCGCCGGTCGGCGAACGTGGCACGAGCCTGAGCGGCGGCCAGCGTCAGCGCGTGGCCATCGCCCGGGCCTTCCTGAAGGATGCGCCCATCCTGATTCTCGACGAGGCGACCTCGCATCTCGACGCGGTGAACGAGCAAGCCGTGCGCCGCGCCCTCGACGTGTTGAAGGCCGACCGGACCACGATTGTCATCGCCCATCGCCTCTCGACGATACGCGACGCAGATCTCATCGTGATCCTCGACGAGGGCCGCGTGGCGGAAAGCGGCACGCACGCCTCGCTCCTTGCGCGTGGCGGACTTTACGCCCGCCTGGTGTCCCGCCAGCTTGCCGCGGTGTACGCGCCGGCTGCACAGTGAGGGGATGAAGCAGAAGCGCCAGCTCCACCTCAACCTCTTCATCCAGAGCCGCGGCCACCATGAGGCGTCGTGGCGGCACCCCGGCTCGTCGCCGCTGGCGCTGACCGACATCGAATATTTCCGCGACCTCGCGCGCCGCGCCGAGGCGGGCTTCTTCGACTCCATCTTCCTCGCCGATACGCTGGCCCTCATGGATACGGTTGGCCAGGCCGCGAGTACCTGGCTGGAGCCGATCACGACGCTCGCCGCCATCGCCGGCTCGACCACGCGCATCGGCCTGATCGCAACCGCCTCCACGACCTATTCCGAGCCGTTCAACCTCGCCCGCCAGTTCGGCTCGCTGGATCACATCAGCGGCGGGCGGGTCGGCTGGAACATCGTGACGTCGTGGCTGGCTGCAGCCGCGCGCAACTACGGTGGCGAGGGTCTCGTCAGCCACGATGAACGCTACGCCCGCGGCGAAGAGTTCGTGCAGGTCGTGAAGGCGCTCTGGGACAGCTGGGCCGACGATGCCGTGCTCGACGATCGCGCGAGCGGACGATATGCCCGCCCCGATCGCATCCGGCCGATCGACCATGAGGGCAAATTCTACAGGGTCGCGGGTCCCCTCAACATGCCGCGCGGGCCGCAGGGGCGCCCGGTCTTCGTGCAGGCCGGCTCGTCGGAAACCGGCCGGCGTTTCGCCGCGCGCCATGCCGAGGCGGTCTTCACCGCCCAGATGGAGAAGCGGACGGCGCAGGAATTCTACTCCGACCTCAAGGCCCTGGCCGTTGCGGCGGGCCGCCCGCCTGAGCAGGTGCTGATCCTGCCCGGCCTCAGCCCCGTCGTCGGCTCGACGGAGGCCGAGGCCAGACGGCTCGCCGAAGACTTGAACGACCTCACGGACCCCGAGGTCGGCCGCAAGCGGCTCTCCGGCCGCTTCGGCGGTCACGACTTCTCCCATCTGCCGCTAGACAAGCCGCTGACGCCCGAAGATTTTCCCAGCCCCGGCACGGTACAGGCAGCCCGCAGCCGGACCGAGGTGATCGTGGGCCTCGTCCGCCGCGAAAGGTTCACGTTGCGCCAGTTGCTGGCCTATCTTGCCGGTGCGCGCGGCCACTACGTCACGGCCGGCACACCCGAGCAGATTGCCGATCTGATCGAGAACTGGTTCGTCGAAGGTGCCGCCGACGGCTTCAACCTGATGCCGCCGTTGCTGCCCTCGCTGCTCGACGTGTTCATTGCCGAGGTCGTGCCCGTGCTGCAGAAGCGGGGGCTGTTCCGCACCTGCTATGAAGGCAGCACCCTGCGCGATCATTTCGGCTTGCCACGGCCGGCGCCTGCGGCATGCTGACAGCGTGGACAAGCCAGGAACCCTTTTGCGGCGTTCGCTTCTTGCGACAGGCGCGACGCTTGCCGCGCCGTCGATCGTGCGCGGGCAAAGCGAGTTGCCCGACCGTACCCTGCGCATCTTCGTCGGGTTTGCGGCGGGCGGCGGCACGGACGTCAAGGCGCGCCTGATCGCGCGCGGCCTGGAGCGACGTGTCGGGCGCCATATCGTCGTCGAGAACCGCCCGGGCGGCACGGGTGCGGCAGCCGGCGAGGCGCTGAAGCTGGCGCCGCCGGACGGCGCGTCGGTGGCCTTCATGCCGTCGGTGTCCCTGGCGGCCAGGCTCGTCGTGCCCAACTATCCCCTCGACCCGATGGTCGATCTCGTGCCCATCACGGTAGTCGGGACGTTCCAGACGGCGATTGCCGTCTCGCCGAAGATCGGCGTGTCGAGCTTCAACGAGTACATCGCCTGGCTGAAGGCAGGTGGGCCGGAGCGCTGGCGCTTCGGCATCACCGGCGACGATGCCTTCACGCAGTACTATGTGCGGCTGATCGGCCGGGAGACCGCGACGACCCTGCAAGGCGTGCCCTATCGCGGAGCGGCGACGATGATCGCCGACCTGGAACAGGGCCGCATCCCGGCCGGCGCCTCGGGGATCACGTCGCTGCTCGAACACCACCGGGGCGGAAGAGTGCGCATCGTCCTGACGTCCGGCGCCAAGCGGGTCTCCGTGGCGCCCGACCTGCCCACGGCGTCCGAACTCGGCCATCCCGGGCTCGAGATGCTGGAATGGTACGGCTTCTTCGCGGCCCGCGGCACGCCGCGCCGCGTGATCGATGCCTGGAACCGCGAACTGCGTGCCGTGCTGGCATCTCGCGAGATCTCGGAAGAGTTGGCGGCGCTCGGCCTCGAGGTCGAGACCACCACGCCCGACGAGGCCGCGGCCGAGATGGCGACCTATCTCCAGCGCTGGAAGTCCCTGCTCGCCGCGTTCGGCATGAAGACGACGAACTGACGGAGACGGAAGATGTTCAGCCACGTGACGATCGGCAGCAACGACCTTGGCAGGGCGAAACCCTTCTACGACGGTCTTCTGAAGCCGCTCGGGCTGATGCGGCACATGGATTTCCCCAATGCCGTCGGTTACGGCCCGGCGGGCGGACGGCCGCAGCTCTGGGTGCTGAACCCGCTCGACCGGAAGGCCGCCACGGTGGGCAACGGCATCACGATCGGCCTCGATGCGCCGGATCGTGCCGCCGTCGACGCTGCGTACAAGGCGGCCATGGCCGCCGGCGGCAAGGATGAGGGGGCGCCCGGCATCCGTGCGCACTACCATCCCAACTACTATGGTGCCTACTTGCGCGATCTCGACGGCAACAAGATCTGCGTCGTCTGCCACAAGCCGGCCTGAGGAGAGATGAAGATGAGCGAACCGCTGAAGGTTTTCTGGCAACCCGGTTGAACGAGCTGCCTGAGACTCAAGGAGTTTCTATCGGTCCGTGCGATCGACTTCGTTTCCGTGAATGTCCTCGAAGACCCGGCGGGCCTTGCCGAGTTGCAGGCACTCGGCGTGCGTTCGGTGCCTGTGCTGTCGCGCGGCAAGGAGTTCGTGTTCGGCCAGAGTTTGCCGCAGATCGTGGCCTTCCTCGGCCTCCGGGAGAAAGCCGGCCCCGACCTTTCGCCCGCCGAGCTTTACGGCCGGCTCGACAAGTTCATGGGCGCGGCACTCGTGCTTCTGCCGCTGATGCCGGCGGAGCGCCTGGACACCCATGTGCCGGGCCGGCCGCGCAGCTACCGTTCTCTTGCCTTCCATCTCATCCGCGTCGTCGACGCCTTCCTCGATGCCGAGCGGGGCACGACGCTCGTGCAGGCGATGTTCCGCGAGGAACCGGCAAACAATGCCGACGCGGCTTCGCTGGTGAGCTACGGCTCAGGCGTCCGGCAGCGCTTCCGCGACTGGTGGCAGAACGGCGACACGGGCGCCGCACGCACCCTCTCGACCTACTATGGCCCGCAGAGCCTGCACGAACTGCTGGAGCGCACGACCTGGCATTCCGGCCAGCATGTGCGGCAGTGGATGATGCTGCTGGAGCTTGAAGGCGTGAGCCATGATCGCCTCCTGACCGACACCGACTTCGCCCGCCTGCCGATGCCGCAGAACGTCTGGGACGGCTGACCGGCTGGTGGCGCACCTCGCTCGGAAGGAACCCTCAATGAGAAAGCACGCTTTCCTGTTGGCGACGATCCTGCTCGCCATCCCTGCCGCGGCACAGGCGCCGCCGACCTGGGTCGCCGTCGCCGACGACGGCCAGCGCAACTACGGCGTCATCGCCGGGATGGCGTCGCGCGAGGCCGCCGAAATCACCGCGCTGTCCGAATGCGGCAGCACCTGCCGGATCAGGCTTGCCGCACCGGAGCGTTGCGTCGCCTATGTCCACAGCCACAACGGCGAGGCATCGGGCTACGGCGCCGGCGCCACGCTCGGTCAGGCGCAGCAATCGGCATGGAACGAATGCAACGCCCGCGTGCCCTCCGACACCTGCGTGGTCCGCGCCTCGCGCTGCTTCCAATAGGCGATCGGCAGCAAGCCTTGCGGATCGAACGTCAGGGCTTGCCGAGCGGCTGCTGCTCCAACCACCGACGTGCCTCGTGCAGACTGTGGAACACCCTCACGGGACGCTCGCCCGCCGTCATCCTGGCGAACAGCTCCGCCCTCTCGGCCTGGTCGCCGCGGCTGATGACGATGGCCAGCGGTCCGCGCGTCTCCGCATTGGGCGCCGTGCGCATGAGAGCCGCGATCTTTTCGATACCTTCGGCGGTCAGCGGCCTGGACGGCGAGGAGATGTCGAGGATCTTGCGATAGTGTAGGGCCCCGCTCTCCAGCAGCTGGCGAACGGCCTCGGCAACATCCACAGGCGTCACTTCACCTCGCGCCACGACGATGGCGAGGCGATTGGGATGAAAGAAATCGATATGGACCGGCATGGGCGCCCGGCCGCCTGCCTACATTTTACCGCATGACCGCGCAAGGATGTGCCGACGTTCCGATGCCTACCAAGACCGGAGATCGTGTGTGGAGAATATCGCCGTCGTCCTCGCCATGACACTCGCCGTGGCTGCCGTGGCCCATTTCCTCGGCCGATCACTGCCGACCCCGCAGCAAACTCGTCGCACCGTCATTGCAGCAATATCAGCCGCTGTCGCTGCAAGCGCCGCGGTCTGGAGCGTCGGAATTCTGACGGATGACGACGCGGCGGTGGTCGACAATGCCATCGCCGAAGCGCGCACCCTGCCGCTGGTCGGGCTGGTGCTCGACGATGTGCCGGATGCCGAGGCGCGCTTGCGCGCCTCGATGCGCGAGGAGATGCGTCGCCCGACGACGGCGGGCGCGCCGCGGCCTCTCCTGCTGATGGCCGAGCTGCGCACCGCACACATCGTGCCGGCGCTCAGGGCGACCGACGCCTCCAGCGCCCAAGCCGTCCTGGCAGCGCGCAGCGCGTTGATGCACCACCTGCAGGGCGTCGACCTGGCGGCCCGCCGCGAACTTGCGCTGATCGGGCTGCAGAGCGCCGACCGGCTCGATGCAACGGCGCAGAAGCTGATGCGCGACATGCTGGTGGCAACGGAAACGGCCTACCGCGCCGGCCGTGCCGCACTCAAGGCGGGCGGCGCGACATCGCCGATCCCGGGCGACACCGAGGCGGGCGCCCTGCTCGCGGAGGCCGGTCTCACGGCGTCCGACTTCGAAAGACTGCAGAATCTCGCACGTCTCTCGGGAGCTGAGGCCTGCGACCTCGGAATCCGGCTGAACGAGGCGCCGACCAAACTGCCGCCCGATAAGGCGGGACCGCTTGCGCGCTATCTGGCGGCGGCGCGGTAGGCTGGCGTCAGTTCCCCTTCAGGATCTTCGCCGCAGCATCGGCGAAGACCTGGCAGCCCAGCACGATGTCGGCATCCTCGGTGTTTTCGGTGAAGTGGTGGCTGATGCCGCCAATCGAGGGCACGAACATCATGGCGGCCGGCATCTTGAGGCCGATCACCTGCGCGTCGTGGCCGGCGCCTGACGGCATGCGGACGTGCTTCTGCGGCGCATGTTCCCTGGCCGCCTCCTCGATCGCGTCGAGAAAGCGGTCATCCATCACCGTCGGCATGGTGCGCGAGAGGTTCACGCATTCGACAGCACAAGGGCTTCGGCTCCGATGCTCCGCGACGATCTCCAGGAGCTTCGCCTCGAACGCCTGCAGGACTTCGATGTCGGCATCGCGGAACTGCAGCACCATCTCGGCCTTGCCGGGAATGATCGCGGGCGCGCCGGGCTCGATCGACATCTTGCCGACGGTCCAGACGCTGCGCGGACCGGCGACGGCCGGGAACATCGCCATGACGTCGTTGTAGAGCCGCATCATGGCGACTCCGGCGTCCTTGCGAATCGGCATCGGCGTCGTGCCGGCATGGTTCTGGCTGCCGCTGAAGTTGAGTCGGTACTGGAAGATTCCGACGATGGCCGTCACGACGCCGATCCTCTTGTCCGACGCCTCCAGCAGACCGCCCTGCTCGATGTGCGCCTCGAGGTAGCCACGATAGCGTCCCTCCTCGAAATGGACGCGCGGCGCATGCTCGAGTCCGGCCTCCTTCAGCGCATCGCGCATCTTCGTGCCGTCGTCGCGATGACGGGCCTTGTCGATTTCCTCGTCGCCGAACGTGCCGATGAAGGAGCGGCTGCCGGTCATCTGCCCCCAATGTCCCTCCTCGTCGGCCCACGAGGCGACGTCGACGGCGAGATGCGCCGTCTCGGGATCCTCGGCCAGGGCCCGCGCCACTTCGAGCCCGTAGACAACGCCCATCACGCCGTCGAGCCAGCCGCCGCGCGGCTGCGTATCCGAATGCGAGCCGATCAGGAGGCGCGGCCCGGTCTTGGGGCTGCGCCCGAGGACGGTGCCGACGCCATCTATTACCGGCTCCAGCCCCGCCTCCTTCATGCGCCCGGCGAGCCAGTGTCGGCTCTCGACATCCTGCGGCGACAGGTGCGGACGATGGACGCCGGTCTCATAGCGGCCGAAATCGGCGATGCGCCGAAGGTCGCCGAGAAGCCGTTCCGGATTGATGCGAGGCATGGGGTTTCGGCCAGCAATATGTGTGCCGGATCAGCCGCCCTTCGCCCGCTGCAGCGCTTCCCAGACGCGCAACGGCGTTGCCGGCATGTCGAGCCTCTCGACGCCGGCGGGTCGCAGCGCATCGAGGATTGCAGCCATAACGGTCTGCGGCGCGCCGATGCAGCCGGCTTGCCCCGAGCCTTTCACGCCCAGCGGATTGGCCGCCGTCGGTCGTTCGATGAGGTCGATATCGAACGAAGGCAGGTCGTCGGCGCGCGGCAGCGCGTAGTCCATCAGCGAACCGCTCGTCAGCTGCCCCGAAGCGGGATCGTACACCGTGTGCTCCAGCATCGCCTGGCCGATGCCCTGCGCAACGCCGCCCTGCACCTGCCCCTCGGTCAGCATCGGATTGATCAGCCGGCCGTAGTCGTCGACCGCGGTGTAACGCACGAGCTCGGCGGCGCCCGTTTCTGGATCGATCTCGACCTCCGCGACATGGCAGCCGCTCGGAAAGGTGAAGACGTCGGTGATGTTCATCACGTGCTCGCCAAGAGCCCCGTCGGCCTCGGGGGACATCCCGTCGGGCAGGTTCGCCGCGTCCTGCGCGCTGCGCGCAAGCGTCGGCAGGTCGATGCCGCGGCCGCTGCCCTGCACCGTGAAGCGGCCCTCGCGATAGTTGAGTTCATGCTCCGCGGCCTGCAGAAGATGTGCCGCGAGCTTCCGCGCCTTTGCCAGGGCTGCGTCCATCGCCTTGACGAGTGCTGCGCCGCCCATGTGCATCGAACGCGCGCCGCCATGGCCGGCGCCGCTCCTCACCGCGCTTGTGTCGGCCTGGACATAGCGGAACGTCTCGATCGGCAGGCCGAGATGGCGTGATGCCACTTGCGCGAACGCCGTCTCGTGCCCCTGGCCGTTCGACTCCGTTCCGACGGCGATGGTGACGGTACCGTCAGTGTGGAAACGCACCTCCGCGCCTTCGTTGGGCGCGCCGCGCGAAGTCTCGAGGAAGCAGCCGACGCCGATGCCGCGCAATCGGCTGCGCGCCTTCGCCTCGGCGCGGCGCTGCTCGAAGCGCCCGCACTCGGCACGCAGGACCACTGCATCGAGATTGTCGACGAAGCCGCCGGAATCGATCGTCATGCCCATCGCCGTCCGGTGAGGGAACGAGGCGATCAGGTTCTGTCGCCTGAGCTCCGCGGGATCGCGGCCGAGGGCACGGGCCGCGGCCTCGATGGCACGCTCCACGATGTAGTTCGCCTCCGGCTTGCCGGCGCCACGATAGGCGTCGACCGGCACGGTGTTGGTGAAGGCGCCGCGAATGTCGACGGCGATCGCCGGAATGTCGTAGACGCCGCCTTGTGCGGTCGACGCTGCGACCACCGATGCGCCCGGCCCGTTGCCCGAGAGATAGGCGCCGAGGTTCGCCACCATCGCCACGTCGAGTGCAAGGATCCGGCCCGTTTCGTCGAGCGCGATCCGCGCCCTGGCATCGATGTCGCGGCCTTGCGCACCGGCCACGAACTCCTCGGCCCGGTCGGCGGTCCAGCGCACCGGCCGCCCGAGCCTCCGCGCCGCCCACAACAGCAGGATCCATTCGGGATAGAGGAAGTTCTTCATCCCGAAGCCGCCGCCGACGTCGGGCGCATGAAGCCGGACGCGTTCGGGCGCCACCTTGAAGATGAATTCCGCGAGCTGGCGGCGGATGCCGTGCACGCCCTGCCCCGTCAGTTCGAGCTCCATCGTGTCGCTCGCCGCATCGTAGCGGGCGATGCCGGCGCGCGGTTCCAGCGGCACGACGATCACGCGATTGTTGACCACGTCGATCTCGACCACGTGCGCCGCGCGCTTGACGGCTTCGGCGACCGCCTGATGGTCGCCGCGCTGCACGTGATAGGCGAGATTGCCCGGCGCCTCGTCCCACAGCAGCGCCGCGCCGGTCTCGAGTGCAACGCGCCCGTCGACGACGGCCGGCAGCGGCTCGTAGTTGATATCGATCGCCTCGGCGGCGGCGCGCGCGATGTCGATGCTGTCGGACACGACGAAGGCCACCGGATCGCCGACATGACGCACCCGGCCCACGGCAAGCGCCGGCCGCGGCGGCACGATCAGGGGCTTCACGGCCGCCATGCAGGGCATGGTGCCGAGTCCATCCGCCGTGAGATCGGCCGAGGTCGCGATCAGATGCACGCCCCGCATGGCGGCGGCTCGCGACGTGTCGACGGATCGGATCAGCGCATGGGCGTGCGGCGAGCGCAGGACATACCCGTGCAGCGCCGCCGGTTCGCGGATGTCCTCGACGTAGCGGCCGCGCCCAATGAGGAAGCGCGCATCCTCGAGGCGGCGCATCGACCGCCCGTCGCCACTCTTGTCCGGCATCTAACCGGCTCGTGCTTCGGCTGCGGGGCCTGGCTGCCCATCATGGTCGAGCAGCGTCTGCACGAGCTTGCGGAACCGCGTCGGTCCGGCGTCGAAGCTGGTCGGCAACATGCGGCGGCCTGGATCGAGATCGATCACCTTCTGCTGCGCCTCGATGATCGCCTTGTCCTCGCTGAACGCCGCCTCGACGATGGCGAACAGTCGGTCGAGGCGATCGGCGTCGATGTCGCCGCTGCGCGCGCCGGCGGCATAGAAGTAGCGCGTGGTGCGATTGCTCTGGGGCGTCACGGCCTGATCGTCGTAGCGCAGAAACAGCGGCGGTTCCTGGGGCTCGGCACGATTGAGACGCACGGCGGTACCGGCCGGATAGAAGGCGGTGCGCAGCAGGAAGATGCCGGGAAAAATGAAATCGTAGCTGTTCCAGAGATCGAGTGTCTCGCCCCAGCGCTTCATGAAACTGCGCGAGGGCTGGTTGCAGAGCCAGCGCTGTACCCGGAGCCCGCGCTCCAGGGACGAGATACGTGGCCGCTCGTCGGCCCATTGCGGCATGTCGAGGCCCAGCGTCTTCTCGTGCGCGAACGAGAGGTGAGAGAGATCGAGCAGGTTGTCGTCGATCAACAGATAGTGAGCCGCATAGTCCATCCGGCCGCTCCGCATGCGGTAGGCGGGATCGTCGAGCCGCACCGACTGGGGGATCGCGGTGGGGTCGGCCGCGGCCTCGTCACCCATCCACACCCAGATCCAGCCGCCGCGTTCGGTCGCAGGATAGCGTCGCACGCAGGCGCTCTGCGGGATCAGCTTCTGGCCGGGAATCTCGATGCAGCGTCCGTCCGGCGCGAACTTGAGGCCGTGATACATGCAGCGCAGGTCGTCCTGCTCCAGCCGGCCCATCGACAGCGGCGCGAAGCGGTGGCAGCAGCGATCCTCCAGGGCCACGACCTGCCCGTCGCCCTTGCGGTAGATCGCAAGCGGCTGATCGATGATCAGGCGCGCCTCGACGCGGCCGGGCGCCAGCTCGTGCGACCAGCCGGCGACGTACCAGGCATTGCGAACCCACATGCCGTCCTCCCGCGTCCTTGTTTCGCGAAGCATACACCATTGACGGGCCGGAGCGACCGTCGGAGGCTCGCGCTTTCGGAGGAACCCATGATCGATCTGCACTATTGGCCGACGCCCAACGGCAAGAAGGTCACGATCCTGCTCGAGGAATGCGGCCTGCCTTACAAGGTCGTGCCCGTGAACATCGGCCGCGGCGACCAGTTCAGCGACGCGTTCCTGGAGATGAATCCCAATCACCGCATGCCAGTGATGGTCGACCACGAACCCAGGGATGGCGGCAAGCCGATCGTCGTCTTCGAGTCCGGCGCCATCATGATGTACATCGCCGAGAAGGCCGGAAAATTCTATCCGCAGGACGTCAGGACACGCTACGAGGTGAACGAGTGGCTGATCTGGCAGATGGCCAACCAGGGGCCGAAAACCGGAGAGTGCGGCCACTTCCGGCGCCTCGACCAGAAGCAGTATGGCGACCAGACCTACGCGATCACGCGGTTCACCGACGAGGTGAACCGCCTCTACGGCGTGCTGAACAACCGGCTCCACAAGCACAAGTATCTGGCGGGCGACCAGTACACGATCGCCGACATGATCTGCTATCCGTGGACGGTGAACTGGAAATTCCAGGGCCAGGACATCGAGGAGTTCAGGTACTTCAAGCGCTGGTTCGACGAGCTCGGTGCCCGGCCCGCCGTGCAGAAGGGCATGGCAGTCGGCGCCGACCTGTCGGTCGACAACACCAAGCTGCCGCCCGAGGAGCAGGCCCGCATCCGCAAGCTGCTCTACAACCAGCGCGCCCGGCCGGTGCCCGCCTAGTCCCGGACAAGCCGATCTCGTGGCTCACGCCGCCAGCGCCTTTTCCTTCCGATCCGACCGCATGTCGCCGGCGGCGCTGGCGCTGGCGGTGCTGCTTCACGCGCTGGTGGTGGTGGCGCTATGGTGGCTGTCGCTCGACCGATTTCACGTGACACCGGCCGAGGAAGTCATCGAGATCACGCTGGAGCAACCGAAGCCGCCGGAGCCGCCGCCCCAGCAGCAGGCGCTCCAGACTCCGCCGCCCCTCGTCGAGGGGTTGCGCCCGCCGGCCGAGATCACTGCGGACAAGCCGACACAGGCGATGCCGGTCGAGGTCTCCAAGGAACCTCCCGCCCCGCCACCGCCGCCCCTCCAGCAAGCGCGCCCCCTGCCGCAGGCCGAGCCGCCTCCGTCAAAGCCGTCGGAGCTCGCCAAGCCTGTCGATCCCCCGCTGCCACGGCAGCAGGCGCTCGCCGTGCCGCAGCCACCCCGGCCCACACCGCACGCTCCGGCGCCGGAGCACCGCCCCTCGCCACTCTCCACGGCGCCGCAGCGCCGTCCGCCGTCGGCGCCTGCGCCCGTCGACCCGCCATCGCAGCACCGCTTCGTCAATCCTGCCGACGCCTACAGTCGGGCGCGGGTCTCGGACAACTATCTCTGGCAGGTCGCACGCAAGCTCTCGGGCTATCGATACCAGGCGCGGACCAGCGCCAACGAAGGCCTCACCGTCGTCCGCGTCACCATCGCCCGCGACGGACGGCTGCTCGATGTCAGCGTCGCCCGCTCGAGCGGCATTCCCGAGTTCGACCAGGGCGTGGTTGCCGGCGTCCGCGCCGGCTCGCCCTATTCGCCGTTGCCGCCGGAAATCGCCGGCGATCGCGCCACCTTCACCTTGCCGCTCGTGTCATCGCGACGCTAACGGTCGACGTGCTGGGCAAAGCAGGTCTGCCGCAGTGGCCGTGGCGTCGTGCTGTACTCCTGTTACGATAATTGGATGAGTGACAACATAGTGGCAGCGAGAACTGCCCCTGCGGCGATGCCGTCATCGCCGCGTGCGGCGGCCGGCGCCAACGGCACGACCTTCGCGGTCATCCTCTCGCTCAGCTTCTGCCACCTGCTGAACGACATGATGCAGTCGCTGGTGCCGGCGCTCTATCCGATCCTGAAGGACAACTACGCGCTCAGCTTCGGCCAGGTCGGCTTCATCACGCTGGCCTTCCAGTGCACGGCTTCGATGCTGCAGCCGCTGGTCGGCCTGTACACCGATCGAAAGCCTCAGCCCTATTCCCTGATGGTCGGCATGGGCTTCACCCTGACCGGGCTGCTGCTGATGTCCCAGGCGAGCTCCTATGCCCTGATCCTGCTCGCCGCCGCGCTGATCGGCATGGGTTCCTCGGTTTTCCATCCCGAGGCCTCACGCGTGGCGCGCATGGCGGCGGGCGGCCGCTACGGCCTCGCGCAGTCGCTGTTCCAGGTGGGCGGCAACATGGGCTCGGCCGCCGGCCCTCTGCTGGCGGCCTTCATCGTCGTGCCGCACGGCCAACGGAGCATCGTATGGTTCTCGGTGGCCGCGCTGGTCGCCATGATAGTGCTGTTCCAGGTCGGCCACTGGTACAAGGCGCGGCGTGCGGCGCAGAAGCCTGCGGCTCGCAAGACCGCCGCCGGCGCGGGCGGCGTCACGCTCTCGCGTGGCCGTGTCATGGCGGCGATCGCCATCCTGGTGGCGCTGCTCTTCTCGAAGAACGTCTACAGCGCGAGCCTCGGCTCCTATTTCACCTTCTACCTGATCCAGAAGTTCGGCGTCGACGTGCAGACGGCGCAGCTCTACCTCTTCGCCTTTTTGGTCGGCATCGTCGGCGGCACGATCCTGGGCGGTCTGGTGGGCGACCGGGTCGGCCGCATTCCCGTGATGTGGTTCTCCATCCTGGGCGCCCTGCCCTTCGCCCTGATGCTGCCCCACGCCAACCTGTTCTGGACCGGCGTGCTGGCGGTTGCGGTGGCGATGATCATGGCCTCGGCCTTCTCCGCCATCCTTGTCTATGCCCAAGAGCTGATGCCTGGCCGCGTCGGCCTGGTCGCCGGCATGTTCTTCGGCTTCTCCTTCGGCCTCGGTGGCCTCGGCGCCGCAGCACTCGGCCAGCTCGCCGACATGGCCGGCATCGAAACCGTCTACAAGATGACGCCGCTGCTGCTCCTGCTGGGACTCCTCACGGCGTTCCTGCCGCGCCAGCCCGGCGCGGCCTCGCTGCCCGGTCGAACGGCCTGACGAAGAGAAGGAGAAGGTGCATGACCCTTGGAATGTCGGTGGAGACCTTCACGGCCGTCCACGTCGTCATCAGTCTGATCGCCATTGCTGCCGGCATCGTCGTCTGCGCTCGCCTGCTGGCCGGCCGCGGGCTCGATGCCTGGAACAGCCTCTTTCTGTGGACCACGATCCTGACCAGCGTGACGGGCTTCATGTTCCCGTTCCGGGGTTTCACGCCGGCCATCGCCACGGGCATCGTCTCGTCGGTCGCCCTGGCGATCGCCCTGTTGGCCCTCTATGTCGGCCATCTCGCCGGCGCGTGGCGCTGGATCTACGTCTGCACCGCTGTGTTCGCGTTCTACCTGAACGTGTTCGTGCTGGTCGTGCAGGCCTTCAACAAGGTCGGCTTCCTGCGCCAGTTCGCGCCGACCGGATCGGAGCCGCCCTTCGCCGCCGTCCAGGGCGTCGTGCTGCTGGGCTTCATCGCCCTCGGCTTCCTGATCCTGAGGCGATTCCGGCCGGCCTGAATTGCAGGGAGAGAACGATGAAGGACTTCGCGGGACGAATCGCCGTCATCACCGGCGGCGGCACCGGCATGGGGCGCGAGCTTGCCCGCCAGCTCGCGGCCGAAGGCTGCAACATCGCCCTGTGCGACGTCTCGGGCGGCGCCATGGCGGAGACCAAGCGGCTCTGCGAGGCCGCGGGCCTCAGCCAGGGCCAGCGCATCACGACGCACATCGCCGACGTGGCCGACGAGCCGCAGGTCGTCCGCTTCCGCGACCAGGTGGCCGAACAGCAGGACACCGACCGCATCCACCTGCTGTTCAACAACGCCGGCATCGGCGGCGGCGGCAGCTTCCTCGTCAACGAGCGCGAGGAATGGGAGCGCACCTTCAACATCTGCTGGGGCGGCGTCTATCTCTGCACCCGAGCCTTCATGCCGATGCTGCGCCGCGCCGACGCCGGCCACATCGTCAACACCTCGAGCGTCAACGGTTTCTGGGCCTACATCGCGCCCAACATCCCCCAGACCGCCTACGCAGCCGCCAAGTTCGCGGTGAAGGGTTTCACCGAGGCGCTGGTCACCGACCTGCGCATCAACGCTCCGCACATCAAGTGCTCGGTCGTCATGCCGGGCCATATCGGCACGTCGATCGTGGCCAATTCGCGCAAGCTGCAGAGCGGCAACCAGACCGAGGAGATCACCGCCAGGGAAATCGCCCTCACCCGCGCGCGCATCGCCTCGATGGGCGTCGACGAGAGCAGGCTCTCCGACGACGACGTGCGCCGGATGATGGCCGAGCGGGCCAAACGATTCCTGGAAGACGCACCGACCTCCGCCGCCGAGGCGGCGACGGTCATCCTCGACGGCGTGCGCAATGAGCGCTGGCGCATCCTGGTCGGCCGCGACGCCGAGCTGCTTGACGGCCTGGTGCGCAAGACGCCGGAACAGGCCTACGAGACGGATTTCTTCGAAGCGTTCGCCAGACAGACCGGTTGGGCCGTCGGGCGCTGACCGCGCCGGTCAGCCGCTGGAGCGTCCCAGGACGCGGTCGACCATCGCCGGGGCAAGCCCGAGATAGTTGGCCGGGTCGGTCATGGCCTCGATCGCGGCGCGGTCGAAGTGCGCGGTGATCGCCGGCTCCCGCGCCAGCACGTCGGCCAGCCGCCCGCCCTTCTCGGCCACGGTGCGGCAGGCGGCATAGACGATGTCGTGCGCCTGCTGGCGGCCGATGAAGGGAGCGAGCTTCATCATCGCCGCTTCGGCGACGATGAGGCCGTTGGTCATGGCGAGATTGGCGGCCATGCGCTTGTCGTCGACGATCAGCCCGCCGAGCGCCGTCCGCGCCTGGTGCAGCGCGCCCGCCGCCAGCACGAAGCTTTCCGGTATGGCGATCCATTCGGCATGCCAGGGGCCCGTCGCCCGCTCGAAATCCTGCACCATGGCGTCGAGCATGAGGCCCGAGTGCTGGCGGATGGCCTTGGCCGCCGCGAGCATCAGCTCGGAGGAGATGGGGTTGCGCTTCTGCGGCATCGTCGAGGAGGCGCCGCGACCGGTGACGAACGGCTCGGCCGCCTCGGCAAATTCGGTCGAGGCCATCATCATGATGTCGAACGCGATCTTGCCGAGTGAGCCGGCGATCAGCGCGAGGAGGTTGATCGTCTCGGCGAAGCCGTCGCGCGCCACGTGCCAGGTCGATGCAGGCACCCCGAGCCCCAGCTCGCGGCAAAGCGCTTCCTGCACCTCGAACCCCTTGTCGCCCAGCGAGGCGAGCGTGCCCGCGGCGCCGCCGAACTGGCCGACCAGCACGCGCGGCAGGAGCTGCTCGAGGCGCTCGGCATGGCGATCGAGCATCGCCCGCCAGATCGCGGCCTTGTAGCCGAAGGTGATGGGCAGAGCCTGCTGCAGATGGGTGCGGCCGGCCATCGGCGTGTCGCGGTGGCGGCGCGCCAGATCGCCGAGAATGCCGCGCAGGGCGGCGACGTCCTCGCCGACGATGCGAAGACCGTCGCGGATCTGCAGGACCACGGCCGTGTCCATGATGTCCTGGGTCGTGGCGCCCCAGTGGATGTAGCGGCCGGCGTCGCCGCACTGCCGGACGAGTTGGTGGACCAGCGGCAGGATGGGGTAGCCGACATTGTCGGTCTCGCGCCGCAGGAGATCGTAGTCGAGGGCGGAGGCGGATGCCCTGGCGGCGATCTCGTCGGCCGCCGCCTGCGGAATGACGCCGCATGCCGCCTCGGCGCGAGCCAGCGCCACCTCGACCTCGACGCAGCGCTCGACGAAGGCCACGTCGGAGAAGACCGCGCGCATGCCCGGAGTGCCGAAGGCGTCGCGGAACAGCGCCGAGTCGAGGACCGTGGTCGAGCCCGCCATCGTCTTCATCGATTTCCTGCCTCCCCCGCCTGCCGCCTAGAGCCGCAGCAAGCCACCATAGCCCGGAACCCGCGCCTGGAGTCCCGAGAGGTGCAGGCAATGCCACAGGCTCGCCTGGTTGGCTGTGACCACCGGCCGCTTCAGGTCCTGCTCGAGCGCTTCGATGATGCCGACGCAGCGAAAGCCGGTGCCGCCGATCAGGACGCCGTCGGCGTCGGCGGGACAGGCCGCCCTGATCTGGGCGTAGAGCGGTTCGATCTCCTGCGCGAAGCCCATGCCCTGCCCGTACATCTCGCCGGGCGGCACGTCGCGCCAGTTCCGCCCCGGGTCGTAGCGCAGGTGACCGGCCGGCTCGAAGCCGCGCTCGGCGTAGTAGCGCACCGCCGCCGCGACGGTGTCGTCGGGAAACCACGGCGGCAGCACCAGGAACGGCCGCTTCACGCCGCAGGCACGAAGGGCCGCCTGCGTGTCGAGTCCGTTGGTCGTGACCCTCGCGCTGCCGCCGATGAGGTCCGCGAGGCTCGCGACGGTGGCTTCGTCCCAGCCCTTTCCGCCGACGACGCTGCTCGTGGTGTGGGCGAGCACGACGGCCAACAGCCGCATCGCGGCGAAGTGGCGGCAGGCGCGCAGCAGGTCTTCCTCGGGGTCGACGCCGCTGCGGTCGCCGCGCCAGCGCGCCCAGGGCGCCCGCGCACTGACGCGGGCGGCATGCACCGAGACGCCTGGAGGCGCCATCGCCCACCATTCGGCCTCGGGCACGGCTTCGCTGCTGACGATGAACAGCCCGATGCGCGCGCGCCAACCCCAATTGTCGTTCGCGGTCACCAGCGCCTTCCCGGGGAGCCTAGGCCTTCACCTGCTCGGAGAGCCACTCGATCGCCGCCTGGGCGCCGCCCTTGCCGTGCGGGATGCCGAGCGCCCCCAGCCCGACCTCGACCACGCTGAGCGTGCCGAGGATCATCGGCGCATTGACGTGGCCCATATGGGCGATGCGGATGGCCTTGCCCGAGAGATCGCCGATGCCGTGGCCGAGGATCACGCCGCATTTCTCGTTGCAATAGGCCCGCAACGCCTCCGGACCGCGCTCGCCGTTCACGAGGACGGCGGTGACCGTGTCGCAGCGCTCGCCGGGCTCGATGATGTTGAACCCGATCGCCTGCCCTTCGGCCCAGACGCCGACGGCGCGGCGCACCGCTTCGGCCAGCAGCCGATGGCGCCGGAAGACGTTCTCGAGGCCTTCGGCGAACAGCAGGTCGAGGGCCTGGCGCTGCGCGAACAGCAGATGCTCGGGCGGCGTGCCGGCGTACTTCTGGTAGTGCTGCTCGCCCTCGCGATCGGTCCAGTCCCAGTAGGGCGTGCGCAGCCCGGCCTTCTTGTGGACCTCGCGTGCACGGTCGTTGGCGGCGACGAAGCCGAGGCCCGGCGGGGTCATCATACCCTTCTGCGAACCAGACATGGCGACATCGACGCCCCAGGCATCCATCTCGAAGGGCATGCAGCCGAGCGACGCCACGGCATCGACCATCAGCAGCGCCTCGTGCCCGGCCGCGCGGATCGCCTCGCCGATCGCCTTGATGTCGTTCACCACGCCCGAGGCGGTATCGATCTGGGCCACCAGCACGGCCTTGATGGTGCCGCCCTTGTCCGCCTTGAGGCGCGCCTCGACCTCGGCCGGCCGGACGGCGCGGCGCATGTCGCCCTTCAGGATCTCGACGTCGACGCCCATGCGGCGGGCATTCTCGCCCCAGCCGATGGCGAAGCGGCCGCTCTCCAGCACCAGGATCCTGTCGCCCTTGCTGAGCACGTTGGTCAGCGCGGCCTCCCAGGCGCCATGGCCGTTGGAAATGTAGATGTACGTCCGGCCCTTGGTGTTGAACACGCGGGCGACGTCGCGCAGCAATCCGTCGGTGAGGGCCAGCAGCGGGCCGGAATAGATGTCGACGGCCGGCCGATGCATCGCCCGCAGCACCTCGTCGGGCACCGTCGTCGGTCCGGGAATGGCCAGGAATTCACGCCCCGCACGCACGCTCATCTCGTTCCTCCCGCGCCCCCGTGGCGCCGCCACGTCCTTAGCACGTCCGGAGAGTCGCGATGTATGCGAATGGGTAGGAGGCGCCCACAACGCAGCTATTCCCCGCGATTTTCCGGACCTCGGTCGTTCGGCCACTGTCCAATCCCGGGGAGTCGCTCCAAATGGACGCCTGACTGTCCATTTCGGCCTGTCCATTTGACTGTCCATTTGCCAGGTGCCCGGGATCATTGACTTTCCCCGACCCGAATGGACAGCGACTGTCCATTTGCGCCGACCTGTCCATTTGCCTGTCCATGTGACGCCTCCGCTGATTTGTTGGAGTGGACACCTCGCGACGCTCTCGCACCTTGCTGCGCATCGCGGCTTGCAACCATGCTGCGAGTTGCCGCTCGCCGGCCCACGATCGTTTTTTTCCTAGCATAATCCTGCCGACCCTGCAACTCGCGGCATGCATGGCTGGCCACCGCTATAGACCGGGCTGCCAGCAGTGCTGGCACAACCTGCCGCGGCCGGACGAAGCGACAGCCCTCAGAACAGGCGGAAGATCGCCGTTGCGGTGAGCAGCAGGGAGTCGCCGGCGCTGGCCTCGGCATCGAGGAACGCCAGGGTCTTCGTCAGCCGGCGAATGTCGGCGCGGCCCGATATCCAGCCGCCGGTCGGAACGCCCGAAACGAACTGCGAGGTGAGCGCGATCGTGGCGCATTTGCGTCCGGTGGCCGTGACGACGGCATGGCCCAGGATCGTGTCGACGAAGGTCAGGATCGCGGCGCCATGGAGCACGCCGTTGGGATTGCCGTGCCTCGCGTCGCTCCGGAAGCCGTAGCTGTAGCGCCCATCCGCGTCGCGGCGCCAGAAGAACGGTCCCGAGAGGCCAATGTAGCCGTCCTGCTCGGCAAGGGCGGTGTACCCTTCCGGAACGGCGTGGCGATTGTCCGCGTTCATCGATTCCGCCGTTCCTTCCGCAATGTCGGCAAGCCGACGCCGGCGGCATCGAAGCCGCCATCGACCGCCAGCACCTGGCCCGTGATGTAGCCCGCCTGGTCGCCGCACAGGAAGCAGATCGCGTTGGCGAGCTCCGCCTCCAGGCCGTAGCGGTTGAGCGGGATGTGGTCGTGGTAGTCGGCCCGGATGGCCGGCGTGTGGACGGCCTTGGCCATGGCGGTGTCGACCGGTCCAGGCGCCACGGCATTGACGCGGATGCCGTACTCGCCGAGCTCGGCCGCCTGCTGCCGGGTGAGATGCGCCAGCCCGGCCTTGCTGGTCCCGTAGGCGACGCGGAGCGTGGAGGCCCGCAGGCCCGAGATCGAGGTGATGTTGACGATGGCGCCGCCGCCCTGGTCGCGCATAAGCGGCGCCACCGCCTGGGTCATCAGGAAGGGACCGGTGAGGTTGACGGCGAGGACGCGCTGCCATTCCTCCAGCGTCACGTCCAGCATCGGCTTGAACACCGCGATGCCGGCATTGTTGACCAGCGCATCGATGCGGCCGAACCGCCGCCGGGCCTGCTCCACCGCGGCCTCGACCGCCGCCGGGTCGGAGACATCGGCCTCGAGCGCCAGCGCGGCATCCGTGCCGCCGAGATCATCGACGGCGGAACGCAGCGTGTCGCCCAGGATGTCCAGCATCGCAACCCGCCAGCCGTCCTCCAGGAAGCGGGCCGCCGCCGCAAGCCCGATGCCGCGCGCGGCGCCGGTGACGAGCGCAACCTTCTTCGACCCAGACGCCATGCCGGCTTACCCCCTGTGCATTCCCCGGCGAAGCTTAACACCCTGCACCTCATACTCCACGACATGCGCGAGAGGTTCTGCGAAAGGCGTACGAAGCGGATTGGATGAGGAACGAAAGAGTTGCGCCGATCGCGCGACGCGAACCTGCTGAACGCCCCCTCCCGGCAGCTTGCCCAGTGCCGCGATCGTCCGCCGATATCCTGGCGTTGGTCGCGATCCTCGCCGGCACAGCGATTCACAGGCGGGCCGGCTTTTTGACCAAGGACAGCCACGCCTGCACAGAATTGCCTCAAAATCGCCTCACGGTGCCTTCAAATTGAAAATAGCACTGCAATTGCTAAGGTCTACAAAGGCAGCTGAGTGATGGGTACCCCGTCGCTCGGCCGGTGAGCAATTGTCGCGATCCTTCTGGTGAGGAAATGTAGATGCTGAAGAGAATGACTGTAGCCGCACTGGCGTCCCTGTTCCTTTCCGGCGCGGCGCTGGCCGAGCCGGCGATCTTCACCTGGACAGGGTTTGGGCTGAACGTCCCCGGAAGCGGCAAGTGCCCGACCTACAAGATGACGATCGACGTTACGGTGGTCGGCACGGATGTGCAGGGTCGCTTCCAGCAGGAAGGCCGACCGGAGCGGAACTTCAAGGCGACGTTGGGTGCCGACATGAAATTCAAGACGACGGCGATCGTCGGCGGCGGCAACAAGATGGACGTCGTCGGCTCCCTCAAGGAGGGCGCCTCGACGATCATGCTCGACGGCTACTGCCTGTTCGAGGGCCCGCTCAAGAAGCGGTAGTCCGCCAATCGCGGTTACCGGCGGCCGGTGATGCCGCGCTTCGGAGGATGCGCGGCGCATCGGCAACTCGGTCGAGACGGAAAGTGCATGGGTGACGCCGGCAGCAACGACTGCTGGTGGACAGGGAAACAGCGAGGCTGACAATGAAGAGACGTCTTTTGGCGCAGGTTCTGTTGCTTGGCATGGCCGGCGCACCGGCCTTTGCCGCGGATCCGCTGCCGGCCATGCAGGAAACGCCGAGCCTGCTGGACCAGGTCAAATCGGGCGCCCTGCCGCCGGTCGACAAGCGCATTCCCCAGCCCCCCCTCGTCGTTACGCGGTTCGCCGGCGGTGACGGTCCGGGCAAGCATGGCGGCCAGCTCAACACGCTGATCGCGAGCGCCCGCGATACCCGTCTGATGACGATCTACAGCTATACCCGCCTGATCGTCTACGACGACAAGTTCAAGCTGCACCCCGACATCCTCGAGAGCTTCGACGTCAAGGAGGGGCGCGAGTTCACCCTGAAGCTGCGCGCCGGACACAAATGGTCGGATGGCCACCCCTTCACCACCGACGACTTCCGGTTTTTCTGGGAGGATATCGCCAACAACAGCGACCTCTCGCCTTCCGGTCCGTCCGTCGAACTTCTGGTCGACGGCAAGCCGCCCAAGGTCGAGATCATCGACGAACGGACGATCCGCTACAGTTGGGACAAGCCCAACCCCTATTTCATCGAAAGCCAGGCCCGCGCCGCGCCGCTCTTCCTGTTCCGGCCGGCGCACTACCTCAAGAAGCTCCACGGCAAGTACACGCCCGAGGAGGAAATTCTGAAGGCTCACAAGGGCAGTCGCTGGGCCAACGTGTTCCGGCGCCAGGACGTGATGTACGGCAACAGCAATGTCGACATGCCCACGCTCAACCCGTGGATGCTCACCACTGTCCCGCCGGCCCAGCGTTTCGTCTTCACGCGCAATCCCTACTTTCACCGCATCGATCAGAAGGGGCAGCAACTGCCCTATATCGACGAGGTGATCATGACCGTGGCGGCGACCAACCTGATTCCCGCCAAGGCGGGCCTCGGCGAGGCCGACCTGCAGGCGCGCCACATCAACATGCGTGACTACACCTTCCTCCAGAAGAGTGCCAAGACGTCGGGCGTCAACGTCTACTTGTGGAAGTCCGGATCCGGCTCGCAGCTCGCGCTCTACCCCAACCTGACGGCGAACGACGAGGAATGGCGCAAGCTGATGCGCGACGTGCGGTTCCGGCGCGCGCTGTCGCTGGCGATCGACCGCGAGGAACTCAACCAGGCCGTCTACCTGGGGCTGGCCAAACCCTCCAACAACACGATCATGGAGCACACGGAGCTGTTCAAGCCGGAATACGCGACAAAGTGGGCACAGCACGATCCAAAGCTCGCGAACAAGCTTCTCGACGAGGTTGGCCTGAACAAGCGTGGCCCCGACGGCATCCGCCTGCTGGCCGACGGTCGACCGGCGACCATTGTCGTCGAGCATGCGAGCGAGGAGACCGAGGACGCGGACGCCCTGCAGTTGATCGGCGAGGACTGGAAGAAGGTCGGCATCAAGATGCTGACCAAGCCGCAGACCCGCGAGAATTTCCGGTTGAGGGCCTTCTCGGGCGAGGCGGTCATGACTGCCTACGCGGGTGTTGTGACGGCCGCGCCGACGGTCAACACCAGCCCCAAGGAGTTCGCGCCGACCATGCAGGGCGGCCTTCAGTGGTCGCGCTGGGGCATGTTCGTGGAATCCAAGGGCACGAAGGGCGAGAAATGCGACATGCCGTCGGCCTGCAAGCTGCTGGACTACCTCAAGGAGTGGGAGACCTCGGCCGACCCCGCGATACGCCGCAAGGCATGGGACCAGATCCTGACCGCCAGCGCCGACGAAGTCTTTTCCATCGGGACGGTGAACGGGATTCGCCAGCCCATGGTCGTCGCACCGAAAATCCACAACGTTCCCAAGGAAGGCTATTACGCTTGGGATCCGGGCGGATACATCGGGCTCTATCTGCCCGATACGTTCTGGATCAAGCAGTAGCAGGCGACGCGGCCGGCATCGACCGGAGCCGCTTCTCGAGGTCTGAGGTCAGCCCGATGTATCGCTGCTCCCCGTGCACTTCACTCTGCAGAAGGTACACGTAGTGCACGGGAAGCGGCCCTCCTTCGCCAAGGCTTCGGAGGGCATCCAGCTTCGCTGATGTTCATCGTCCAGATCCTGCGAAGCGCGCAAGCGCGAAGCAGGATGGTGCACGGGAAGCGGCCCTCCTTCGCCAAGGCTTCGGAGGGCATCCCGCTTCGCTGATATTCATGGTGCAAATCCTGCGAAGCGCGTAAGCGCAAAGCAGGATGGTGCATGGGAAGCAGCCCTCCTTCGCCGAGGCTTCGGAGGGCATCCCGCTTCGCTGATAGTCATGGTGCAAATCCTGCGAAGCGCGTAAGCGCGAAGCAGGATGGTGCCCAGGGGCGGGTTTCTGATCCATCGCCATTTCAATGACTTAAGGTGCAGTGGAACGACAAGACCTTCCACGCAATTCTTGCCTTCTGAAACGAGGTGTCCCACTCAGCCAGCAGCCCGCGCTGCTTCAGCGTGAAACCTCTATTGCAGAAGTTGCTTCCTCGCACACAATGTCGCTCTGTGTTGGGGAGAGGGGCATGCTCACGATCTGGGGTCGAGCAAACTCGATGAATGTGCAGAAAGTGTTGTGGGTGGCCGAAGAATGCGGTCTGCAATTCCAGCGCATTGATGCTGGGCGCGGCTTTGGCGAGACGGAGTCACCGAAATATCTGGCCATGAATCCCAACAAGTTGGTCCCGACGGTTGTCGATGGCGATCTTTCGATTTGGGAGTCCAACACCTGTGTTCGCTATCTCGCAGCAACCTATGCTTCGGGGAGCCTTTGGCCGACTGACCCCAAGTGCCGCGCGCTTGGTGAGCGCTGGATGGACTGGCAGCTCAGCACTGTCTTCCCGCCGATGAACGTCGTGTACTGGGGGCTCGTGCGCACGCCGCCGGAGAAGCGTGACAGGGCAGCAATCGGTGCGGCCGTCGAGCAACTTGGAGAGTTGTGGGCGCGGGTCGATCAGTGGCTGGCGGGAAGGCTTTATCTTTCCGGCAATAACTTCACCTACACCGACATTCCACTGGGCTGCTTCTGCTATCGCTGGTCCGAACTGCCACTAGAGCGACCAGATCTGCCAAATGTACGATCTTGGTACGAACGCTTGCGCCGGCGACCCGCGTACATGAAGCATGTCGTCGTACCGATGAGCTAAGGCGCTCGTGCAATGAGGGGGAATGGTGCCCAGGGGCGGCCTCCCGGACGCCCTACGCGTCAATGACTTGGAGCGGAGTGGGGCGCAGAGACTTTCCAGGGTCTTCCACAGCATTCCTAACGTGAGTGTCCCACTCCGCATATCGCTGAGAATTGCGCGGGCCTCATCGAATCCGCTATCTGCTATCTTCCGAGCTTGTCGAGATGCTCGCGCGCCGTTTTCTTGGCCCATGCGAAGTTGTCGCCCTTGTCGGGCAGGTTGAGCGCCTGGGTGTAGTCGGCGCGGGCGCGCGCGATGTCGCGGCGGCTCTCGTGGACCAGGCCGCGACCGGCGAAGTACTCGGGAACGTCGGGTCGGAGACGGATCGCCTGATTGAAGTCGGCGAGCGCGCCGTCGAGGTTGCCCTTCGACCAGTACGTGGCGCCGCGGTTGTAGAAGGCGTAGGCGAGAGACGCTTGGCTGAGCGTGCCTGAGGCGATGGCCCGCGAGCAGGCGGCGATGGCGACGTCGCCGCTCTGATCCCTGCAGATGGCGAAATCATTGGCTGCCGCGGGACTGCCGAAGGCGGGCAACAGCGCCGCGGCGGTCGCGATCCGGCATAGAAAGAGCGTGGCGGTCATGACGCGAGTATGGCCCGCAGCACCGCCACCCAGCATCGCGCGCCGGCCGAAGCAGCGCCGTGTCCCACCAGTCATCAGCAGTCCCCCTCCCGCTCCGACTTGCCGATATTGGGTGCGGTTGTACCGTAGCGACAATCGAAAAACTCCAGGAGCCGCGCCGGCAGCACGCGCCAAAGGCACGCTTCCTAGCGTCTTCTCGAATAGGCGCGCGCATGTCCATTTTCAGGTGGCGGGCAGACACTTCGAAAGTGTCCCACTTCGGCGGATGTTCCTGGAATGGAAAGGAAATGGTGCCCAGGGGCGGCCAACCGGAAACCCGATACTTCAACCCCTTAAGCCAAAGCGGGACACCACGATTTTCCATAGCTTCCCATAGTTGGTTTTTCCCAGTGTCCCACTCGGCACGAGCGCTTTTGCAATGGGTTGCAAAATTTTGGCCCAGCTAAGCGTCAGGTCCGGCGATGTAGCCAGAGCTTCACCGACGATATCAGCAATACCAGCGCAAGGATGGGCAAGAGCACTGCTCCAGGCACGATACCGAGCAACTGCGCACCGATGAACGATCCGACTATCGAGCCAATCGCCATGGCCGCAACAAAGCGCCCATTGCGGAACAGCACAGTGAAGCTTTGATCCCTGCTGTACCGAGTGAAGCCCACCAGCATGGTCGGCAGGCTAATCGCCAGCGACAGGCTACCAGCAATCTTTACGTCGACGCCAAACAGAATGATCAGCGCAGGAATAAGCAACTCGCCTCCAGCCACACCCAAGAGCGACGCCACGACGCCGATGGCGAAGCCTGCGACAATTCCTGCACCGATTTGGTACCAGCCGGAGAAGAGCGGATGGCCGTGACTTTCAGCACTGTGACCGACCATCAGGATAACGGCCATAGCCACAAGCAAAACCGAGATGACCCGATAAAGCGTGTCGGAGCGCAGCTTGGTTGCCCACGATGCGCCAAACCACGCACCAAGAAGGCTGCCGCCGAGGAGGTTCACGATGACGGCCCAGTGATCGAATATCGTCGCGGCCGATACTGTTCCCATACGGAACGGGAGCGCGGACATAACCACCACGAGGCTCATCGCCTTGTTGATGATCACCGCTTCCAATGCGCCGAAGCGATACATACTGATCAAAAACGGCAGTCGAAACTCTGCGCCACCGAGCCCAATCAACCCTGCAAGTGACCCGATACCTGCCCCGCTGATGAAAGCGCTGGTCTGATTGCGCTGAAAAGCATCGAAACTTGCAGCCGCCACGGAAATCCTCCGATATACTCAACTGAATATTACGCTGCTTCCGCCAAGCGCCCAGCAAGAATTTTCGGAAACTTCGCAGCTTACGGCTTGAGCGCCACCAACAAGGCTCCGGTGGCAATGAGACCTACACCAAGCCAATTCAGGCCGCTCAGGCGCTCGCTCAGAAATACAACGCCGAACACCGCGACGAGAACAACGCTCAGCTTGTCTATAGGTGCGACGCGAGCCGCATCGCCAATCTTGAGAGCGCGGAAGTAGCACAACCAAGAAGCGCCGGTTGCCAACCCCGATAGGACCAAGAACAGCCAGGTTTTGGATGAGATGGTCTCTGGAGCCTGCCACTGGCCGGTCGCGGCCACGATGCCAAGCAACGTGCAGAGTATGACGCCGGTTCGTATCTCCTTGTCGGAGTTCTCGCTGATCCACTTTCCAATTGCTTTTAGCTCCTGCTTTCGGCGCGCCCTATTCTCGCTACCCGTATTGGGTCTTAGATGTACGGAGATAATGACAAAGTCGGCCTTGCCGCCAACTGCACGAAATCCAAAGGCATAGGGCACTCGATCATAGTTGGCATTGCGAGCTCGCTTGTTCGAGAGAAAGCCACTTGGCAAGTCGGAAGCATCGCAACTCGGCTCCACCGGCTCTTGACCCGTGGCACATACGACCTCCGGCTTGTAGAAGGCGACGAACCATTCTGACGCTGTGCCGTTCTTTCGGTTACTGTTTCGACCCGTGTTTTCTTCTGAAAGGATGTACTTGAAGCCAGCCCGGATCATGAAATCGAAAAACTCTTTGGAGGCCTCCGTTGGCTTATATGGCTTGTTATCTGGATACTTTCCCGGATAGGGCGGCGCGACGAGCTCTTGAACCACTACGATATCCATGCCTTTAGGCGCTGGTGCTTCACGCTCGGCCGGCGTGCCCATCGCCTCCGAAATGATCAGCATCCTGACGCGCCTTGCCGAACTCAAAGACATCAAGATGCCGCGTAAGTCCGCACGAGAGTCCCAGTTCTCTTGGACTTTTCGTCATGTGACGGAGCGCATGCCGTGGGAAGATGAGTTCTTTAACTACCCGCGTCAGTTTCTCATGAACTGTATCAAACGCGCCAATCGAGAACCCAACCTCACGCACCTAATCGCCGCCCATCTATGTTCTGCGCAAATCATCGGCGATATCGTTACGACTAATTTTGACGACCTAGCGCTCGCGGCCTTTTGGGCCCTTCCCGCCGTGACAGCCTATGTAGAGCCCTACGTCGTCTACCACCCCAAGACGGAACCACCGCCCAGGGCGGCGGGAGGCGTGCCGGTCATCATCAAGGCACACGGACATCACACACTCTATGGGCTAGACGTGATTGATCGCGATATTGCGACAACGGCTCCCTTCGTAAAAAAGCTTCTGAAGTTGCGCCCGGAACCCGAGATCGGCTTCATCGTCGTAGGCTACTCCGGCAGCTGGGCTGATGGCGTTATGGCCGCATTGAGTGATCGAAAAATCACGCGTGGCAAAACCATTTACTGGTTCTACACGCGCCAGATGCCCACGGGGCCGTATGTCGAGCGCGTGAAAGAAGCCAGTGATGTCCAATTCATCCGCATTGCAGACGCAGACCAACTGTTCCTGGAGATTTGGAACGAACTACATGTTGAGCACAGCGACCTGCGCGTTGATGGAAACGAGGTTCATGTTGTGACGCGGCCATCGCCGATGCCGATATTGGAAGAGTATCACCTATTTAACTCGTCGCGCGATTTCCCAATCAGCCGAACCCTTCCAGACTCTTTCCGAGAGTGGTGGGGCTTCGATGGCGAACCCGCAAAACAGGATGGGCCAGATCCACGTCTCGTTAAGTTGCGTAAGGATCTTCTTCCCCTCCTCGATGCAATTGATCATTGGGACAACGAAGTGCTTCTGTTCGACTGTGCCCCAGCATCGATCAAGAACAAGCTGCGTTTGGCCAAGATGCCGATCTCGTGGGTTGAGCCGCCTGAACTCCGCCAGCTCGGTGAACGGCTACCCGTCAACCTTGAATGGACGAGGCGCAATCGCAAGCTACTTCGCCTCGCCCTGACAACGAAGGGAGTGGCCCCCTACACCGTCATTCCGGCGCTGCTAAGCTGGGGCTAGCCCTGAAATTCAACCCAGACGGTTAGTTAGGGCAATATCGAACTTTTGTACTGAGTTGCTATCCGGCCCGGCGCAACCGCCGCGCGCAGATGTCTGGCTCTTCCCCTGGCCAGGTCGATGCCTCATCCTCCGCCCTGCCGCTGCGCCTCCAGATATCTTCGCACAACAACTAAGTCGGCCAACTGCCCCGAAATAAGTCGCGCCATCGCTGGTTTGCCACCGAACAGGGGCCCCTCGTTCGGGCGCTTGATCCAGCCATCCGCGGCAGGCCCTGCTTCCGACAACAACATCTATAGGGCCTTGTAGATCGCCAAGACGTGCGAGATCCGTTCGAGCGTCTCCGGCGCCAAAGTCCTAGCGGGTGCGGTGCGCCATCGCGTAAGCGTCAATCGGCTGGAAATCCCTGCTGTTGGCCCCGTTTACATTTGGCCCCAAATGCTAAGCCTGGCTTAGCAAATCAGCCATTTCTTAAACGGCTCGATGGCTAGGGTTTGGGAGGATTGAGCCGGGTATCCAGCGAAAACGCCTCCTGAGCCCTCAGTCCATAGGCTCCGGCAGCCTTGTCCTTGAGAAAAACGAGATTCCAGCTTCTATTCGAAACAGCACTCGGGATTAGGATGAATTTGTGTTTGGCGAGTAGATCGTCTCCAAACCTTTGCTGACCCGCACTTGGCTCGACGGGCCTCAGCCAGTTTTTGTTTGGAATAGCTTTCTCATCAACGACATGGATGCTCGTCAAGTCGGTAATGGTCAGAGACGTCAATACGTGCGGCACGCTATCCAGCGTATCGAAACCCTTATGTACTGCGACCTCGAGGATGGCGGTCGCTGGGTCAATCGAACAGTAGACGGCCCGAACACCTTTGCTGTTCCAGCGCCCACCTGCCCTGAAGGACCCCTCTCCGCTGTCCCAGGTCGAGGCATAGATATCGCGATCGAGGCGCCAAGCGACAAAGTCCTTGCCACCTAGCGCTGCCGGCAACAGCGTCACACATAGACCCCGTAGTCGATCTGTTGCAGAAGATCTTCGACCAGCTGCGTCCCCGGCTGAGTAGCCAGAAGCTCAATTGGCTTTTTGCCCTCAAGCGCCCTCGCAGGTTCACTCAGCCACTTTTCAGCGGCGTCTTGCGAGCCAAATACCGGAGTTGCCCGAGCAAGGATCTCTGCGAACTTCCAGGTACGACTACTTTGCTCAGAACTGAGCTGCTTGTCCTTGTCTGCCTCAAAGCGCTGAACTGTTCGCAAGCTCATGCCAAGTGCCGGCTCAACTGCCTCGTCCAGGACGAGAATGCGACAATGCCGACGCAGATTAAGCACGGCTTTCCCTGGTAAGCCGCCCAGAAGGAACTTGTGGACTTCCATACGTGACTTCGGGTGAGACCGCTTGCCCCTAACGCCTAGAAGCCCGGCGGCAACCGAAAATACCCGCTCCTCAGCTGGCAGCTCGTTAAGGCTTTGATCTTGGACGCTCATCTGAGATCTCCGTCAATTGTCGTCTTCAATATGACACTTGTCGCGTGAATATCAAGGCCAGGAAATGGGCCCTCTGGCCAAATTCTGGCGCAACTTAGTCGCCTGAGCCCACGCCGAAGTCTGTCGCAGGGGCCTGCGCAAGCCCTTTACAGCTCGCTAAGCTCGTACCTCTCACATTGTGTGAACGACCATGCCCGACTATCTCCACCAGGAACGGCCCTAAAACGCGAACGTCGTCCACCGACAGACGAGTACCGGTGGCTTTCACGCGGGCCCAAACAAGGTGCCCGGGCAGTCTATTGGCCGGGGCCCATAGGCCACTTCAGGATCAGTTGACTGAGATCGTGGTCGAGATGCTCGTTCTCGCCGAGACGAACTATCGCGCTGCTCTTGCTCAACATCGAGAATGGATTATCGAGCGAAAGGCCGCCGCCGAGGCCGAACTCAAGAAGCGCAGAGATGAAGCGGAGCGCGAGGCACGAAAGCTTGACGAAAAGCTCGTTAAAGAACGGATTGGACGCCTGCTATCGTAAGCCGAGTCGCTCGATCGCGCCAATGCGATCCGGCTCTACGTGGAAGCCGTACTCGATCAAGGCAACATCGCTCCTTCAGACCAGGCGCGCTACACGCGTTGGGCTACGTGGGCCCGTCAGCAGGCTGACATCATCGATCCGCTGAAGAATGGCTCGAACGCCGAGGCCGTCAACGAACATGCAATCGACGACGAACCCTACACTGAAAAGAATGCCTAGCTACGCAAGGCGTGCGCACAGCACCTTTTTACACGCGATAGTCGACTCAGTTGAGAATGGCACTTTTGTACTGAGCGGCTTGGACCCCTACTTTACTTTGCGTTTTGTTATTCATACGCAAGTTTTCTAAACGACTCATTCTGTTCAATAGTCTTGAGAGCAACGTCATTTGAAGTCTCGGCAAACCGCTGCAGGAAAAACTCGATCGATTCCTCTCGTTGCCATCGTTGACGATCTACCATCGCTACTAGAAATTTTCTGAAATTCTTCTGCATCCTATCATCAGGCAGTCGACGACGGCGCTCCGCCAGTAGCTCACGTGCAGACTTGGAAGGAGCCATCTCCGCCAAAGCCTTTGGAGCAAACACTAACTTTCCCTTCTCAGCCAAGCGGGCGATCAATATCGTTCGCACACACCAAATCATTCGCTTCGCCATCAGGGAATGCTTCAGATGGTTGGGGAATCGGAGCATGAACCAACCAAGGTCAGATGCCTGCCCTATCTCCTTTTGGTAGCTAGACCGAAGACGGAAAGCCGCTTTCAATTGGCCGAGTTGGTCGCCGGGATCGGATAGTGGGCGGGCTTCAAAGGCGATGTGTCCAACAAATAGGTCACCCTGTTCCGCAGCGGCCAACAACCTCTGCCACGGATAGAAGAACATTGAAGTTCGTCCGGCTGAAACGTGTCGAGGAGCCGGCTCATCGCATATGAAAAGTATGTCGGTGTCTGATGCTCTATCGTGATCCTGCCGCGCGCGGCTTCCGAACAGCAATATGGCTGAGGCGGCGCTGGTAACGCTGTCACTAAAAGGTGGCGCGTGCATTAAGCCCCGCCACGAGCCAGTGCCTCTTTCGATAGTTTCCGGGCCATTTCTCTTGCTGAGACGACATCGTCCTTATTGTTAAGAACGAGTTGGTGCTTTTCAGGAATCAGATCGGGTTGCTCAACGTCCAAGTTGTATTGGCTAATTAGGTAAAACGTCATACTCAGGCGGCATGGGACGTCCAGGTGTCCATCGGTCATCGAATACTCAGCGGCGACAGCGGCTTGTTTTGCCGGCACCAGATTCGGATTCGGTCGAATTTTGAGATTTATGCGCTGGACCCATTCGTAGTCGAGCCCCCTATCAACTGAGCAAGGCTTTGGCGCGTCAACGCGTTCGATACGATTTAGATTGTAGTCACGAAAATCGTTGTGCTCCTCCGACCAGGAGCGGGCATACCATTTGCCCATGCTGTAGAACATTGAATGCGGAGCGATCGTTCGTACACCTGCGGTCGAACCCGTGAGCGAGGCATACTTCACTCCGATCGCTTGGCTGTCGTTCATTGCGTCGAGGACGCGCAGCAAAATCGTTGAGTCAGTTCTCTTTGACCGCAGCTCAACATATTCGATGAGGGGCATCTCCTCGAACCAAGTGTTCTCTTTCATCATCCAGTCGTTTTTGACTGCAGCTGCCTGAAGCAAATACCTCTCGGCCGCGTCAGTCATGAATTTCGCCGAGAACGTTTGTGTGCGTACGTACGCTCGCTGGACGGCGTCGTAGTCGAGGTTCTCCGGGGCCCGCCGCCGGTATTCCTGAATGTCCGCAGAAGCTTGCTGGGCCGAAATTCCGAAATAGTCAGTGACGGCCTTCCGGGTAAAGCGGCCATACCAAAACAGGCGGAAATCAATGAATTCTAGGCGGCGCTGAACGCCCCACCGTAGGGGCGGGGATGGTAATTCAGCCACAGTGTCCTCCAAAAATCAGATTCGTACTCGGATAGTTCATCTAGTTACTGGATTCAATTTAGACCATCCCCTATATAGACAGGACGTATAGGGCCTTAATCTGGCGTCTATCCGCTGTTTGAGCCAGTCCAGCACCTCCGCTTCGAGCCATCCGACGCGAGCTCGCGGGCCGTTGCCTAGGCGCACGCGCTTCGGGAACCTGCCGGCGTTCTCCAGCCGCTGGACATGCTGCGGAGAATACAAAACCAACTCTTTAAGCTGACGCTTCGATAGTAACCGCATCGCTGTAGCTCCTCGCTAGAGGAGCACCGCGATGCCCCGTGGGTTGACGCCCATAGGCGTCAAAATCCTAGGGCGGCAGCATCCAGCCCGCAATGGTTCATCAACCATAGCGAGCGCTCCATTAAGCTAAACCCTCAAAAAAGAAGCGCCCCGATGAGGGGCGCAAAGATCATGCGGCTTGCCGGACAGGCTGCCGGAACTCGTCGAGCAGATCTGCCCAAGCTTGGAGGAGAGCGACCCTCTCCGGCCAGTACTTAGCCCGATTGTAGGCACGGCGGACCTCATCCTCATCCTGATGACCAAGAGCCGCCTCGATCACGTCGGGATTGAAGCCCCGCTCGTTCAGGATGGTGCTGGCCGAGGCCCGGAAGCCGTGAGCCGTCACCTCCTCCTTGGTGTAGCCCATCCGGCGCAGCGCCGAATTCATGGCGTTCTCCGACAGAGGCTTCTTATTGGAACGGATGGACGGGAACACCAAGTCGCTGCCCGACAAACCCCATATGTCCTTGAGGACAGCAACCGCCTGCTTCGACAACGGCACGTCGTGCGGTCGGCGCATCTTGGTCCGCTCGGGCGGTATGCGCCACACGGCCTTCTCGAGGTCGACCTCGGGCTTCTTCATGAGCCGCACCTCACCTGGCCGCGCCATGGTCAGCAGGAGCACCTGCAAAGCTGCCCTCAAGGTCGGCCAGCCATCGTATTCGTCGATGGACTGCGCCAGGGCGCCAAGTTCTCGCTCGTCGGTCACCGCCGGTCGGTGCTGCACTTGCGGCTTCGAGAGCGCACCCCGGAGCGCATAGGTCGGGTCGTTCTCTGCCCGCAGCGTGGCAATGGCGAAGCGAAAGACGGAGCCGATCGTGCCGCGCAGCCGCCGTGCAGTGTCCTTGCGGCCCGATTTCTCGATGCGCCGGAGGATTTCGAGGATCTCGGCGGGCTTGATCTGCGCGATGGGCCGACTCGCCAGTGACGACGCCAGGTCGTCGAGCTGCCACTTGATCTTCGACAAGGTCGATTCGGACCGCCCCTCCTCCTTTAGCTTGGTCTGATACTCTCCTGCGATCGCGCCGAAGGTGTTCGCCGCGGCAACTGACGCCGTGGCCGTGTCCTCCTTGCGCTTCTGGGAGAGGTCGATGCCTCGGGCGAGCAGCTTCTGCGCCTCGGCCCGTTTGTCGCGGGCATCCGAGAGCGACACGTGGGGAAATGCGCCGAGGGCGAGCATGTTCTCCTTGCCCGCGAAGCGATACCGGAAGCGCCAAAGTTTCGAGCCGTTCGGCTGCACCAGCAGGTGCAAGCCCTCGCCGTCCGAGAGTTTGTAGGACCTGTCACGCGGCTTCGCGTTGGTGATCGCGAATTGGGTAAGAGACATGCGGGTACGTCCCTCCGTGAAAGAACTGTCGTACCCGCAATTGTACCCGCAAAGTTCTGCGAAGCAGTGTTCCGAACGCTCCCGTTGTGGGTATCGGAATCGCGCTAAGTGCCCGAAATATCGGGCACTTTGTTCATCAGTGAGAAGCTACGAGAAGGGGTGATGGTGCCCAGGGGCGGGATCGAACCACCGACACTGCGATTTTCAGTCGCATGCTCTACCAACTGAGCTACCTGGGCGCGCCACGAGGTGGGCGGCGGGGCTTATAGGACGCGTCAGCCCCGCTGTCCAGACGGCCATCCT
>Ga0172374_1000112_pt1 | contig 67732 bp, 84 predicted proteins | sample LakKiv3m_FD_114536 | JGI IMG/M metagenome (GOLD analysis project Ga0172374, IMG submission 114536) | Freshwater microbial communities from Kabuno Bay, South-Kivu, Congo - kab_092012_10.3m | ecosystem: Environmental > Aquatic > Freshwater > Lake | place: Democratic Republic of the Congo... | reverse complement strand
CTTGTCGCAGGAGTCGATCAGCACCGGACGATACAGGATCGTCGCGACGCGGATCGCTTCCAGGAGGTGGTACATCGTCGATGCGAGGACCGGTTTCAGGGAAGGATCCCTGGCGAGTGCCCAGGGCAAGGTTTCGTCGATCAGCTTGTTCGTGCGGGCGACGAGCCGGGAGACGGCGACGAGCGCCTGCGTGACCTTGAATTCGTCCATCGCCTGAAAGTACTCCGCCGCGGATTCGCGGGCGACGGTTTCGAGTTCCAGTTCGAATCGACGGGTGTCGCCGGCATGCTCCGTCTGGGGGACAATGCCGCCGAAATACTTGTTGGCCATCGCGACGGTACGGGAAACGAGGTTCCCGAGATCGTTCACGAGGTCGGTATTGATGCGGGCGACGTAGTCTTCGGGCGTGAAGACGCCGTCGTTGCCGTAGGGGAGCTCCTTGACGATGTAATACCGAAAAGCGTCGAGTCCGTAGCGCGCGACGAGCGGCTCCGGATAGACGACGTTGCCCTTCGATTTGGACATCTTGCCGTCCTTCATCATGTACCATCCGTGCGCGAACAGGCGGAATCGGACCGGGACGCCGAGCGCCATCAGCATGATCGGCCAGTACACCGCGTGGAAGCGCAGGATGTCCTTGCCGACAACGTGGAGGACTTCGTCGCCCTCAGCCCAGTATTTGCGATAAAGGGCGTCGTCTTTCGTGGAATAACCGAGCGCGCTGATGTAGTTCGAAAGAGCGTCGATCCAGACATAGATGACGTGTTTCGGATTCGACGGGACCTTGATGCCCCAGTCGAACGAGGTGCGCGAAACGGAAAGGTCGTTGAGTCCCGACCTGATGAAGGCGACGACTTCGTTCTTCCGGGTTTCGGGCGTGATGAAATCGGGATGCGCGTCGATGAAGGCGAGGAGCCGGTCGGCATAGTTCGACAGGCGCAGGAAATACGTCTGTTCCTTGACGATCCTGGTTTCGCGACCGCAGTCCGGGCAGATGTTGCCGTCCTTGATCTGGGTGGGCGTGAAATAGGCTTCACACTGGACGCAGTAATGCCCGGAATAGTCTCCGAGATAGATGTCGCCTTGCGCGAGCAGCCGCTCGAAGATGCCCTCGACGACGTGCTCGTGGCGCGGTTCGGTGGTGCGGATGAAGTCGTCGTTCTGGATCGCGAGGGTCTTCCAGAGTTCCTTCGCGAGCCCGGCGATGTGGTCGACGTGCGCCTGCGGGGTTTTGCCGGCGGCTTCGGCCGCCTGCTGGATCTTGAGGCCGTGTTCGTCGGTCCCGGTCAAAAAGCGGGTATCGAAGCCCTGCATTTTCTTGTATCTGGCGAGCGTGTCGCAAAGGCACGTGGTATAGGCGGAACCGATGTGGAACTTGCCGCTCGGGTAGTAGATCGGCGTCGTGATGTAAAAGGTCTTCATGCTATCGCTCCTGACTTCATTCGAACTCCCGGAACAGAATCCGTTTTTTGATGTCCTGCGCCTTGTCCTTGCCGAGGACGGCCCGAACGATCTCCAGCGCGAATTCCATGACGCAGCCGGCGCCCGCGCCGGTGATGATGTTGCCCGACGCGACGGCCGGCTTCATGACCCGGATGCCCGAAGGCATGAAGAGTTCGGTGTTGGGAAACGCGGTGTACTTGACGCCGTCGAGCAGGCCGAGGACGCCCAGGACGGTCGGGCCAGCGCAGATGGCGGTGAGCCATTTGCCGGATTCGGCGAATTCCTTCACGAGCCGGAGGACGGACTGATTTTCGCGGAGGATTTTGGACTGTGCGCCGCCGGGGATGAGGATGCCGTCGTAATCGTTGACGGACACTGACGAAAGCGGCAGGTCGACGAGCACTTTCGTACCGAACGATCCGACTGCGGTCTCCTTGTCCAGAACGGACGCGAAATCGACCTGGATGCCGGCGCGCCTCAAGATGGCGGTCGTTCCCAACGCTTCGATGTCTTCGTATCCGTCCGCGAGCAATGCGACGAATTTCATAGGATGCCTCCCGTTACGGTGTGACTTCTTCTTCGAGATACATGCGGTACACGACGCTTTTGGGGATGCCCATGCGGGCGGCGACGATCTTCATCGCCTCCGCCTTGGTCATTCCTTCTTGGGAGAGCGCGTCCACGGTCGCGCGGACGTCGACCGCGGGAGCGGGAACGTCGGCAAGGGTCGCGCCGGCGACGACGATCACGTTCTCGCCGATCCATTCCTCGATTCCGGCGAGTTCGGACAGCGTGCCCTTGATGGACTCTTCGAATTTTTTCGAGATTTCCCGCAGGACGGCGACGCGGCGGTCGCCGAACGCCTGGTGCATGTCGGTGAGCGTCTCCCGCATGCGGTGCGGCGCTTCGTAGAACACGAGCGTCTCCGGACGCTTTGCGAGCGCTTCGAATTCCTTCATGCGCTTCCCGCGCTTGTGATCCGGAAACCCGGCGAACAGGAACGGATGGGTCTTGATCCCCGACATCGCGAGGCCGGTGAGGGCGGCGTTGGCCCCCGGAAGGGCGACGACGTTGAACCCTTCCGCGGCGGCCGCGGCGGCGGCTTCGAAGCCGGGGTCGGAGAAAAGCGGCATGCCGGCGTCGGTGACGAGGCCGACGTTCCTGCCTTCGCGGAGAAAGCCGACGAGCACCGGCGTTTCGGAGAACCGGTTGTGTTCATGGTAGCTGCGGAGCGGCTTGTGGACGTCGAAGTGCTGAAGCAGCTTCTGCGTCACGCGGGTGTCTTCGGCATACAGGACGTCGACCGCCTTGAGCGTCTCGACGGCGCGGAACGTCATGTCGCCGAGATTGCCGATCGGCGTCGGAATCAGGTAGAGGGTCGGCTTGCCGTTCTGGTAGTGCTGGCACCGTTCCATGAACTCACTTCTTTCCGGTACGGAAAATGTCGAGGACTTCGGGCGTGTATGCGCCCGAATCATCATATATATAGAGCGGGTCGGGCATCTTGATGCCGCCCGGCTTGCCGTTGGCGAATGCCTCGATGAGCACCGCCTGGGCCGGCCGCCCCTGTTTCGGATAGACGAAACGGAGTCGCTTCACCGCGAAGCGGTGCCTGTTCAACATCACGATCAGTTCCTCGAGACGGTCGACGCGATGGACCATCGTCAGCACGCCGAGCGTCGAAAGCAGGCGTTTCGCCTGCACGACGATCGTTTCGAGGTCGACCTTGACCTCATGGCGCGCGATCGTGAAGGCTTCGACGGCGTTGACGTTCCCGCCGTCCTCCGCCACCTTGAAGAAGGGCGGATTGCAGGTGACGAGGTCGATCGAGGAGGATGGATACAGTTTGTGCAGTTCCCTGATGTCGGCTTCGACGATCGTGATCTGCGATTCGAGTCCGTTGAGGGCGACACTTTTCTTCGCGAGGTCGACCGCCTCCGGCTGGATTTCGACGCCGATGATCGGCTTCTTCGTTTTCAGCGACAGGAAGAGGGGAATCGGCGCGTTGCCGGTGCCGAAATCCATGATGACGTCGGTTTTCTTGTAGATGCGGGTGAAATCCGCGAGCAGGACGGCGTCGAGCGAAAAGGCGAACATGTCTTCGCGCTGGACGATCTTGAGACCGTCGCGGCCCGTCAGGTCATTGACCTGGTACGGCGTCTCCGCCATGGCGTCACCCCTCGAGGTCCTTCAGGTCCTTCTCGTTCGCGGCGGCGGGTTCTTCCTCCGCTCCGGCGGCGTGGAATCGGATGTCGGACACGGGATAGACTTTCTGGTTTCCGAAGCCGAAGTCGACCCTGAGGGTCTGGGCGAGGAAGTTGAGCTGGGTGACCCGTCCCCGGCCGTCGGGAGTATCGACATAGGTTTCCAGCTTGGGCAGCTGCTTGCGGTATTCCTTGTAGTTGGCGTCCTCATAATGGATGCAGCAGAGGAGTTTGCCGCAGAGGCCGGAGATGTTCGTCGGGTTAAGCGAAAGGTTCTGGTTCTTCGCCATCTTGATCGACACCGTTTCGAAATCGCCGAGGAAGGTCGTGCAGCAGGTGAGGAGGCCGCAGGGGCCGATGCCGCCAAGCACCTTGGCGCCGTCGCGGCTGCCGACTTGGCGGAGTTCAATCCGGACGCGGAACTGGTTCGCGAGGTCCTTGACGAGATCGCGGAAGTCGACGCGGCCTTCGGCATTGAAGTAGATGATCAGTTTCGAACGGTCGAGCGTGTATTCGCAGTTGAGCAATTTCATGTCGAGTTTGTTTTTGGCGACGAAGGCTGCGCATTTCTGGAGGACGTCGTTCTGGTCTTCTTGATTTTTGAGATACTGTTCGTGGTCGTGGTGGGTGGCGAGTCTCAGGATCGGCTTGAGCGCCGAGACGAGTTCGGATTCTTCGATCGTCTTGGGGTCTTCGGCGCAGAAACCGAGTTCGATGCCGCGGATGGTCTCGACGACGACCTTGTCGCCCTGCTTCACATCGAAGCCGGCGCAGTCGAAGTAGTATTTCTTCCCCATGCGGGTGAATTTGACGGATACGACTTTATATTGCATTCACATAACCTCTTTCCAAATGGGCGAGCAGGCAGTCGAACGCGAGCCAGCTGTTGATGTTGAAACGCAGTCTGGACTTCAGCGTGAGCATTCGCTCCAAACCGTCTTGAATCGTTTTCTGGCCGACGAGGTCGGCGAGTTTCGCCAGCCGTTCCATCTCGGTCCGGTAGACGATCTGGTCGAGGCGGCGCAGTTTGGCGTTCAGGAGATCTTTCTGATACAGGATCATGAGCGTGAGGAAGAAATCCTTGGCATCCTTGTCGGGAAGCAGGTCGTCGCGCCGCTCCTTGAAGGCGAGGACCATCGACTTCTTCGGTTTCCCCGCCATCTCGTACAGATCGAGGACCAGTCGGAAGGCGGCGGACATCGTTTCGGAAGCGCCGATGCGGATCGCTTCTTCGAGATTGTTCGTGTACTCGGGAATGACCATCGCGAGCGCGGGATCCACACCCGCCTTCACGAGATCGGAACGCACGACGTCCTTGTCGAGTGCGGTGAAATGGATGACCTGCGAACGCGAGACGATCGTCTTCAGAAGCGCGTTGAAACTGTCGGTGACGAGCACGGCGTAGATGTCCGCACCGGGTTCCTCGAGCGTCTTCAGAAGCGTGTTCGCGGCTTCCGGATTCAGCTTGTGGGCGTCCTGTACGATGTAGACGCGGGGGGCGTCCTCGAGCGCGGCACGGGCAAATTCGGAGATGATGCGGCGGATCTGGTCGACCTTGATCTGTTCGCCTTCGGCTTCAATCAGGAAGACGTTCGGATGGGCATCGTGCTGGATGCGTCGGCAGTTGGCACAGACGCCGCAGGGATTCCCGTCGACGGCAGGCTGCCGGCAGAGCAGGCGTTTCGCAAAAAAGAAGGCGGTCTCGAGTTTCTTCGTTCCGCGCGGACCTTCGAAGATGTAGGCGTGTGACAGTCGGCCCATCGCGAATCCGTTCTTGAGCATCGTCGCCGCCCGGGGCTGATAGAAGGATAGCGATTCGAAGTCCATCAAGGGCATCGGATCACTTCCCCAGCAGCTGCTGTTCGATCAGGCGGATCGCATCGGTGGCGACGTCGGTGATCGGGCGCTCGCCGGCGATGCCCCTGATCCGTTCGGGATGAAGGCGCATCAGTTGCTGGTATCCGTCGTAGATCATGTGGTGGAACTCGCGTTTCTCGAGATCGAGGCGGTTGACTTCGCGATTCTTGTTCTTGAAGACGCGGGCGAGCCCGACTTCGGGCGTGACATCGATGAAGATGGTGAGATCGGGCATGACGTCCTCGATTGCGAACTTGTTCACCGCAAACACGGCGTCGATTCCAAGGCCGCGGGCGATGCCCTGATAGACGAGCGAACTGTCGACGAAACGGTCGCAGAGAACGAGCATGCCTTGCTGGAGCGCGGGGATGATCTTTTCGACGAGATGCTGGCGGCGCGAGGCGGCGAACAGCAGGGCTTCCGTCCTGGCATCCATTTCGGTGTGGCTCTTGTCGAGCAGGATGTCGCGGATTTTCTCGGAGATGCGGATGCCGCCGGGCTCCCGCGTGACGAGCACGGGATACCCCTTCGCCTTGAAGTGGTTTTCGATTTGCGTGATGATCGAGGTTTTCCCGGACCCTTCGGTCCCTTCGAAAGTGATGAATTTTCCGGTCATGGTATGCACCCGCTTCTTCTCTTTATTATCTCACATCCGGGCTGATTTTTGAACATTATTGTTTTAACAATTCCTCCCCATGTGATACAATAGACCAGGAAGGCGAGGTGGAGACATGCTGATCGACATCAACAATCTGACGTTCGCGTACGGCCATAAACTGGTCCTCCACGACCTTTCCCTGACGATCCATTCCGGTGATTTCGTGGTCGTCAGCGGCCGCAACGGAACGGGAAAATCCACCCTCGTGAAGTGCCTTCTCGGAATGAATCCGGTCCCGAACGGCGTCATCTTCTTCAACCACGAGGACATCAACTACTTCAAGAACTGGACCGAAATCGGCTACGTGCCGCAGAAATTCGACGATTTCAACTACGAGTTCCCGATCACCGTTTCCGAGATTCTTTCGGTTTCGAAACTGCGCCGCACGAAGGAAAGCCTGAAGCTGAAACTGCTCGACGACATGGGCATCCTCGAGAACATGAACGATTCGATCAACAGTCTTTCCGGCGGTCAGATCCAGCGCGTGTTCATCGTCCGCGCGATGCTGAACCAGCCGCGTCTTCTGATTTTTGACGAGCCGACGGCTTCGATCGACCGCAAGAACGTCGAGTACTTCCGCAAGACCGTGAACAAGCTTCACGCGCAAGGCGTGACGATCATCCTCATCAGCCACGAACAGACGCTCGAGGATCTCGACTACACTCACGAACTCCACCTCGACACGAATCTCGACTACGCGTATGCGGCGAGGCCGCCGCTTCCGGAGACGGAGGACATCGCATGATCACGTTGTCCTTCTTCAGCGACCTCTTCACCGAATCGTTCATGCAGCGCGCGTTCTTCGCCGGCATCATGCTCGGCGTCCTCGCGCCCCTGATCGGATCGATCGTGGTCATCCGACGCCTTTCGTTCATCGCCGACACGCTCGGCCACTTCTCGCTCGTCGGCGTTTCGCTGTCGCTCTTCCTCACCTTCTCGCTCGGAAACACGCTCTTTGCCGACAAACCGCTCTATCTGGGCATTATCTTCTCCGTCGTCGGCGGCCTTCTGATCGAAATGTTCCGCCGCTACTACAAATCTTACAAGGAAATATCGATGCCGATCGTCATGAGTCTCGGCACCGCCGTGAGCGCCATCTTCTTCTCGCTTTCGAACAAGGTCGGCTCGCTCTTCAACTACCTCTTCGGCTCGATCCTCACGGTCACCGACTACTACATCGTCGTCATCGCGGTTACCGCCCTCGTCGTCATCGTCCTCTACCTCATCTTCGTCCGCCAGATCATCTCGGTCAGCTTCGAAGAAGGAAACGCGAAGTTCCTCGGCATCAACCTCGGCGTCTTCCAGCTCATCTTCATCATCGTGCTTTCCGTCGTGGTCTCGATCCTGCTCGAGGCCGCCGGCGTGCTCCTCATCTCTTCGATGATGATCATCCCGGTCGCGGCCGCGATGAAGGTTGGATGGAGTTACCGCTCGACCACCATCATCTCGATCCTCTTCTCGGAACTGTCGGTCTTCCTCGGCCTCTGGGTGTCCTATTCGTTCGACATCCCCTCCGGTGCGGCGATCGTCTCGGTCGAAATCCTCATCCTCGTGGCCGTCGCGGTCATCCGCAAGATGAGCATCGCGAACCAGAAGAAGCGCTCGAAACCGGACGCGGGATCCGACTTCCGCTGAGCGGACATCAAAAAGATCATCGGCTTGACGGCCAATGATCTTTTTTTAATAGTCGACGCGGATGAGCGTGAGCCCGCCGGGCGGAGCGAGGTCTCGCGTGCGGTCGCGGTTCTTCGCGTCGAGGAGCGCCCTCATGTCGACGTCGAGCTCGCCCTTCGCGATCCCGACGAGCGATGCGGCGAGGAGCCGGATCATGTTGTGGAGGAATCCGTCGCCCACGAAGACGAGAACGAGTTCGCTGCCGTTCTGCTCGACGCGCGCTTCTTTGATCGTCCGCACCTTCGAGTCCTTTTCGCCCTTGCAGAAGCTGGTGAAGTCGTGCGTGCCGACGATCTTCACGATTTCGCGCGAGAGGACGTCCGCATCAAGCGGTCCGCAGTACCAGCGGAAATGGCGTTTGAGGGGATCGTAGGCGCCGAGGTCGAGGGTATAGCGGTACTCCTTTTCCCAGACGTCGAAACGAGAATGGAAGAGCGGATGGGTTCGTTCCGCGGATACGACGCAGAGGTCGTCCGGGGCGGCGTGGTTCAGGATCGTCATCCACTTCGCGGAATCGAAGTCGCGGACCGTATCGAAGTGCACCACCTGCCCGCGGGCGTGGACGCCGGTGTCGGTCCGGGAGGCTCCGTTCACGGTCGTGGCGACGCCGTTCACGCGGGAGACGAGGCCCTCGAGTTCGGCCTGAACGCTGCGCAGTTCGAGCTGGCGCTGGAATCCGAAGAATTCAGTGCCGTCATAGGCGACGACGAGTCTCATGCGCTGGCGCCCGGGCTCCGGCCGCTTCGCGACGATGCGGCCGACGAGACCTTCGTAGAGCGACAGTTTGAGTGCGATGCCGGCGGCGTTGCGGCCGGCGACGGATGCCCGCGATCCGTCTTCGAAGGCGGTGAATCCGTCGAAGCGGCTGGGAGTCGCGAAGAGCGCCTCCAGGACGGCGTCGCGGCCGGCATGGACGCGTCCGTCTTCGGTTTTCATCGCTGCGAGCGGATGGAGGCAGTCGGCCACACCTCTGCGTTCGATCGCGTCACGCAGTTCGGCCGGAGTCATGCGACCACCAACGCCAGGATCGAGGCGGCGAGGAAGAGGACGGTGACGATCGCGGTGACAAGATCGGCGGCGCCGAAGGCAAGTTCGTGGATGCGCGTGCGCGGCTTGCCGGGAACGAAGTTGCGCGATTCCATCGCGTCGGCGAGGTCTTCGCTCCGCTTGAAGGCGATGATGAACATCGGGATCAGGAGGGAGACGATCTGCTTCACCTTCTCGACGAGTTTGCCTTCGTTGAAGTCGGCGCCGCGGCTCGCCTGCGCGAGCATGATCTTGTTCGCCTCGTCGAGGATCGTCGGGATGTACCTGAGCGAAATCGAGATGATGAGGGCGAAGTCGTCGGAGTTGACGCCGAGCTTCTTGAGCGGGCGGAGGAGGCTTTCGAGCCCCTGGGTGAGGTCGGTCGGCTTGGTCGTGAGCGTCAGGATGGTGGAGAGCGAAATGACGATGAGGAGGCGGATGACGACGAAAATCGAGGTTTCGACACCGCGCTGGTAGATTTCGAACGAGTAACGCGCGAAGACCGGACCGAATGCCGGAAGAAACGACAGGGCGGCATACACTCCGGCGAGCCAGACGAGTAAGAAGAGACTCCGCATCCGCCTGAACCGCGCCGCGAGCCGCCAAAGAATCGTCCAGACGACGACGGCGGAGAGAGAAAGCAGTCCGACGGTCATTTCCTGCGCGACCCAGAGAGCGCCCTCGCGGTTGAGGAAGATCTGGAACGCGAACGTGAAGACGAGCAGGACGAACAGCGGCCGCAGCCCGCGGGCGACGCGCCCGACCGAGATCCGGCCCGCAAGCATGACGGCGAGGACGGCGAGGAACGCGAGCGAGACCTGGAGGATCGTGCCGAGGAGGAAGACCGCGACCATCAGGACGATGACGCTGATGATCTTGGTGCGCGGATCGAGCCGATAGAAGAACCCGGCTCCCGGCACGTACTGGCCGATGACGATGTTTTTCACGGTCTCACCGCCTTGGCGAGTTCGCGCACGGCGGACGCGATGTCTTTCTGATAGACGTCGAGGTCGATTCCGAGTTTCTCGGAAACGGCTTTGAGAACCCGGATCGTGGATGGATGGTCGAGATGCAGCCGCTCGAGATCGTTCCGGCGGAAGAGGTCGTCGGGGGTTCCGTCGAAGGCGAGCCTGCCCCGGTCGAGGACGAGGACGCGGTCCATGTATTCGTAGACCAGGTCCATGTCGTGCGTGATCACGACGATCGATTTTCCGGTCGCGCCGCGGATCGAACGGAAGAGGTCCATCATCGTCTTCTTGCCGCGCGGATCGAGACCGGAGGTCGGTTCGTCGAGAACGAGGATCGCCGGATCCATCGCGAGGATGCCAGCGATCGAAACGCGCTTCTTCTCTCCGCCCGAAAGATTGAGCGGATTGCGGCGGAGGTACTGGGAACCGAGCCCGACGAGCTCGAGGGCCTTTCTGGCCATTTCCCGCGCCTCTTCCTCGGGAATGCCGAAATTGGTCGGGCCGAACATGACGTCCTTCTCGACGGTTTCCTCGAACAGCTGGTATTCCGGAAACTGGAAGACGAGCCCCACCTTGCGGCGAAGTTCGTTGTATTTCACGTTCTTGTCACGCTTCGGTCCCACCACGCTGCCGAAGATCTCGACCGTGCCTTCGGTCGGGAAGATGAGCGCATTCATGTGCTGCGCGAGCGTCGACTTGCCGGACCCCGTCTGCCCGACGAGGGCGATGAATTCGCCTGTCGCCGCGATGTCGAGCGTGACGTCACGGATCGCCTCGTACGTCCCGAAGCCGTAGCCCGGGTACGAGTAGCTTACCTGCCGGAACCTAATCGCCACAGCGTCTCCGCGAGCGGGGGCGTCATGTCCCCGGCCGCCTCCATTTCATAGTAGATGCGCAGCGCCGCCGGCAGTTCCAGGTAGGCTTCCCGGAACGCGTCGGGGCGCTTGAAGAGGTTTTCGGCGGTGTCGTCGGCGAAGACGGCGCCGTCCTTGAGGACGACCAGGCGATCGGCCCAGAGGGCTTCCTCGATGTCGTGGGTGATCATCACGATCGTGAGCCCCTCGTCATGGAGCTCGCGGATATAGTCCATCAGTTCGCGGCGGCTCGAGGGATCGAGCATCGAGGTCGCCTCGTCGAAGATGATCATCTCCGTCTGCATCGCCAGGATGCCGGCGATCGCGATGCGCTGCTTCTGGCCGCCGGAGAGGGCCGACGGTTCCTTGTCGAGGAAATCGGACATGCCGACTTTGTCGGCGTAGAAGCGGATCTTTTCCAGCATGTCGGCACGGGGGACAGAGAGGTTCTCCATGCCGAAGGCGATGTCGTCGCGGACGGTGACGCCGACGAACTGGTTGTCCGGATTCTGGAAGACGATGCCGACCTTGCGGCGGACATCGTAGGCGGTCTCGTCGGAGAGAACGATCCCGCCGACGGTGATCGCGCCTTCCTGCGGATGCAGGAGGCCGACGATCGTTTTCGCAAGCGTCGACTTGCCACTGCCGTTGTGGCCGAGGATGGCGACCCACTCGCCCTTGTCGACGCCCAGGTCGATATGCTTGAGAACCATCCGTTTCTGATTGTACGAGAACGAGACGTTCCTGATGTCGAGAAAGCTCAAACTATCACCACCGTAACACTATCATTATACCAAAAGCGCCGCGATTTGGCACCTGTGGATGCGGGAATCGAAAAAGCCGCGGCCCGAAGGGGTCGCGGCGTTCGTTCGATGCGGTCAGACGAGTTCGATGATCGCCATCGGGCAGGAATCGCCGAGACGGTATCCCACGCGATAGATGCGGGTGTATCCGCCGTTGCGGTCCTTGTACTTCGGCCCGATTTCCTTGAAGAGCTTCTGCAGCGCGGTCTGGTCCTCGATTTCGAGCGGACGGACGGTGCGGCCGGCCAAACGGATCGACGCGAGATCGCCTTTTTTGGCGAGCGTGATCAGATGTTCGACGGTGCGGCGCAGTTCTTTCGCCTTGACGGTGGACGTTTCGATCTTGCCGTGCAGGATGAGTTGCGTCGCGAGGTCGCGGATGAGCGCCTTGCGGCTTGAGCTGTCTCGGTGAAGTTTTGCGTATCCTCTAGCCATGATTGCCTCCTGAATTAGTGTTTCGCCAGACCCAAGCCGAGTTCCTCAAGCTTTTGTTTGACTTCTTTCAACGATTTCTTGCCCAAGTTGCGGACCTTCATCATGTCCTCTTCGGTTTTCTCGATGAGTTCTCCGAGGGTGTGGATGCCGGCGCGCTTCAGGCAGTTGTAGCTGCGGACGGACAGGTCGAGGTCTTCGATCGGTTTCTCGAGATTCCGGGACGATTCCTCCGACTTGCGTTCGATCATGAAGTCTTCCGCCATGGCGCGGGTCGAAAGCTCGACGACCGAGTGCAGGTGGTCGATCAGCATCTTGGCGGCCATTCCGATGGCTTCCTTCGGTCCGATGGATCCGTTGGTCCAGACTTCCACGATCAGCTTGTCGTAGTCGGCGTTGTCGTCGACGCGGGTCTTGTCGACTGCATAGTTGGCGCGCACGACCGGCGTGTAGAGCGAGTCGATCGCGATGACGCCGACCTTGTTCTCGCGGAGCGGCGCGTTCTTCTCGGCCGATACGTAGCCGTTGCCCTTGCGGGCGTTCATGACCATGCGGAACCGCTTGCCCTTGTTGACGTGGCAGAGGTAATGGTCCGGGTTGAGGATCTGGACTTCGTCGTCGGCGATGATGTCCGCGGCGGTGACGTCGCACGGTCCCTCGACGATGACCTCGAGCCGCTTTTCCACGGCCGGGTTGTTCGAGTCGATGGTGAGGACGACGCCTTTGAGATTGAGCACGATCGCGGTGACGTCTTCGACGACGTTGTCGATCGCGGTGAATTCGTGGCTGACTTCGTCGATTTGCAGGTTGATGATCGCGGCGCCGGGCAAGGAAGACAATAAAACTCGTCTCAAGGAGTTACCGATGGTAATTCCAAAGCCGCGATCCAACGGAGTGATGACGAAACGACCATAGTTTTCGTTGATTTCTTCAGTGATGGTTTTCGGCTTTTCGAATTTCAAGTCCTTCATGTTGACGCCCCCTTAGCCGCGCGGCCGCTTGGGCGGACGGCAACCGTTATGGGGAACCGGCGTGACGTCCTTGATCGCGGTGATTTCCAGACCGGCGACCTGAAGGCTCCGGATCGCGGCTTCACGGCCGGGGCCGGGGCCCTTCACCGAGACTTCGACTTTCTGCACGCCGTTCTCGATCGCGGCTTTCGCGCAGGCCTCGGAAGCGAGACCGGCCGCGAACGGCGTCGACTTGCGGCTGCCTTTGTAGCCGACGGCGCCCGATGAACTCCACGCGATCGCGTTTCCGGCGGGGTCGGTGATGGTGATGATGGTGTTGTTGAAGGTCGAGTGAATGTGGGCCACTCCCAGGGGAATGTTTTTCTTCAGACGACGTTTTTTGGTAACGACTGTACGTGCCATTCCTCATGTCCTCCTATTTCTTCTTGTTCGCGATGGTCTTGCGCGGTCCTTTGCGGGTACGCGCGTTGTTGCGCGTGTTCTGACCGCGGACGGGGAGGCCTTTGCGATGGCGGATGCCGCGGTACGATCCGATTTCGATCAACCGCTTGATGTTGAGCGCGACTTCGCGACGGAGGTCGCCTTCGACCTTGTATTTTCCGACCTCGGTACGGATGCGAACGAGTTCGTCATCGGTGAGGTCCTTGACGCGTTTGTCTTCGGAAATGTTGCAAACCTTCAGAATCCGCTGGGATAAGGTTTTGCCGATTCCGTAAATGTAGCACAGGGAAATGACGACTCGTTTTTCCCTGGGGATGTCTACTCCAGCAATGCGGGCCATTGTTTACCTCCTACTTTCCTTGTCTTTGCTTGTGTTTCGGATTTTCGCAAATCACCATGACGTTGCCGTGGCGCTTGATGATTTTGCATTTGTCGCAGATTTTCTTGACGGACGGTCTGATTTTCATGCTTTGCCTCCAATGGATGTTGTTGCCTAGTTGATGCGGTAGGTGATGCGGCCACGTGTTAAATCGTAGGTCGAAAGCTCGACCTTGACTTTGTCGCCTGGTAAAATGCGTATGTAGTTCATGCGGATTTTACCAGAAACGTGTCCGATAATCCGATGTCCGATTTCCAGTTCGACGATGAACTGCGCGTTCGGGAGAACCTCCACGACCGTGCCGAGCATCTCGATCACGTCATCTTTCTTTGTCATCGAATCGCTCCTTTTCGACTTTCGTCAGAATCTCATAACCCGTTTCGGTGATGAGGACCGTGTGCTCGAAATGGGCGCTGAGACTCCCGTCCAGCGTGACGGTCGTCCAACCGTCGCGGAGCACTTTGACTTCTTTTCGTCCGGCGTTGATCATCGGTTCGACCGCGATCGTCATCCCGGGGCGGAGCGTGATGCCCCGGCCGGGTGCGCCGAAATTGGGAATCTGGGGATCTTCGTGGAGCGCGGAGCCGATGCCGTGTCCGACGAAGTCGCGAACGACGCTGAAACCCTGCGTCTCGGCGCACGCCTGCACCGCGTGCGAGATGTCGGAGAGACGGTTGCCGCCCTTGGCCATCGCGAGTCCGGCGAACAGGCTCGCTTCGGTGCCGGCGAGCAGTTTCGCGGTGGTTTCGTCGATCGCGCCGCAGGCATAGGTCCAGGCGGAATCGCCGTGGTACCCTTTGTAGACAGCGCCGATGTCGACGGACACGATGTCCCCCGCCTTCAAGGTCTGACGCGGCGACGGAATCCCGTGCACGACCACCTCGTTGACCGAGATGCATGCCGCGGCGGGAAAGCCGTTGTAGCCCTTGAAGGAAGGGAGGGCATCCTGCGACAGGATCGTCCGTTCGACGATGTCGTCGAGCTGAGCGGTCGTGACGCCGGGTTTGATGTGCTTCGCCACTTCTTGATGCGCGAGCGCGACGATTCGTCCCGCTTCACGCATGAGGGCGATTTCTCGTTGCGATTTAATCGTGACCACGTTGGATCCCGTCCAGTCTCGACACGATCTGACCGAAGACCGTCATCGTCGGCAGGGCGCCGTCGACGGTCAGGAGCAGACCGGTCTTCTCGTAGTAGCCGAGCAGCGGTTTCGTCGCGCGGTTGTAGATCCGGAGCCGGTTCTTGACCGATTCCTCGGAATCGTCGGCGCGCTGGATGAGACCCGTGCCGCAGACGTCGCAGACGCCCGGGACGACCGGGGGTTTCGTCTTGACGTTGTACGTCGCGCCGCATTTGGGACAGACGCGCCGTCCGGCCATGCGGATCATCAGGAGCTCGTCGTCGATGTCCATGTTGACGACGATGTCGAGCTTGATGCCGAGCGTCTGCAGCATCTCGTCAAGGGCGACCGCCTGGGCTTTCGTCCGGGGATAGCCGTCGAGCATGAAGCCGTTTTCCATCTTCCTCGTCTTGAGGATGTCGTAGACGATCCCGTTCGTCATGTCGTCCGGGACGAGTTCGCCGACGGCGATGTACTTCTGGGCTTCGAGGCCGACGGAGGACCCCTTGGCGATTTCCTCGCGGTAGATGTTGCCCGTCGAGACGTGGGCGAGCCGGTAATGTTCGAGCAGTCGGGACGCTAGCGTCCCCTTGCCGGCTCCCGGCTTTCCCATAATCAACATGTTGACCATGAGGACTACCTCATGAATCCGGCGTAAACCTTGTCCTGCGTGTCCGTTTCGATCTGCTTCGCGGTTTCGAGCGCGACGCCGACGATGATCAGGAGCGACGTGCCGCCGATCTGCGCGTAGTCATGGCCGAGGGCCATCGAAGCGATGATCGGGAGCGCCGCGACGACAACGAGGTAGAGGGCCCCGATGACGGTAACGCGGAACAGCGTCTTCGTGATGTAGGATTCGGTTTCGAAACCGGGACGGACGCCGGGGATGTACGCGTTCTGCTTCTGCAGGTTTTCCGCGATCTGTTCCGGCTTGATGATGATGAAGGAGTAGAAGAACGTGAAGACGAAGATCAGGACGATGTAAATCAGGAAGCCGATTGGCTGGTCATACGCGAAGATCTGTCCGAGCCAGTTCTGGATGCCCTCGGCGTTTTCGCCCCATTCGATGTAGCTGAAGATCGTGTTGGGGAGCGAAAGCAGGATCGAGGCGAAGATGACCGGGATCACGTTCGCGGAGTTGATCTTGATCGGCAGGTTCGAATCCGAGCGTCCGGAGAACTTCGAGCCGGCGGGCCGGTTGGCGTACTGGATCGGGATCTTGCGGGCCGCGCCCTGCATGTAGGTGACGCCCACGAGGACGAGCACGAACATCAGGATGCAGACGGCGAAGAGCACGTAGCCCCAGAATTCGCCCTGGACGCCGGAGACGGCCTGCAGGACGTCGTTCGGATCGGTGATGTAGTACTGGATGAGCGAGGTGATCGTTCCCGGGAAGGAAATGATGATGCCGGCGACGATCAGCATCGACGAACCGTTCCCGATGCCGTGCAGCGTGATCTGATCGGCGAGCCAGATCATGAACGCGGTGCCGGCCGTGAGGACGACGGCGATGTAGAAGTAGACGAGGAACCAGAGGTTCCGGCCGTCCAGTGTGGCCCAGTCGGCGACGCCGTATTCGAAGAGCGCCGTCTGCGAGCTGTGGAACGCGAAGGTCATCGCGATTGCCTGGATGAATGCGAGGCCGATCGCCACGTAGCGGGTCAGCCGGCTGATCTTGGCGCGTCCGACTTCGCCTTCCTCGCCCCATTCCTTCAGGACGGGAATGATGTCCATCTGGAGGAGCTGGATGACGATCGAGGCCGTGATGTACGGGCTGATGCCGAGGGCGATGATCGAATAGTTGCGCAGGGCGTCGCCGGAGATCGAGTTGACGATGCCGAGGAAGCCGCTGTTGTCGAAGAGTTCCGAGAGCGACGAGGGGTCGATCAGCGGCATGGTGACGTAGGTGAGGAGTTTGAAGACCAGGAAGGCGATCAGCGTGAAGCCGATCCGTAACAGAATGTCCTTGTTCTTGAAAACCCGCTTCAATGTCTCCATGTCAAATGACCTCGGCTTGCCCACCAGCAGCTTCGATGATGGCTTTCGCCTTCGCGGTGAATTTGTGCGCCTGGACCGTGAGCTTGACGCTCAGGGCGCCGTCGCCGAGGACCTTGATGCCGCACCGGACGTTCTTGACGAGTCCGTCGCGCAGCAGCTGTTCCGGGCCGACGACCGCGTTTTCTCCGTATCGGGCGAGGTCGGCGACGTTGATGGTGGCGAATTCCTTCCGGAAGAAGTTCGTGAAGCCGCGCTTCGGGAGACGCTTGAAGAGCGGCGTCTGGCCGCCCTCGAAACCGAGTCTCACGTTGCCGCCGCTGCGCGATTTCTGGCCTTTTTGCCCGCGGCCGGCGGTCTTGCCGTTGCCGCTCGAGGTGCCGCGGCCTTTGCGCTTGCCGGAATGCGTGGCGCCGTCGACGTGCTTGAGTTCGTTGAGTTTCATCTGTGCGCCTCCTACTTGACGGATTCGACCGTGACCAAGTGGGCGATCGTGCGGATCATTCCGCGCATCGCTTCCGTGTCGTCTTTGACGACGGCGGACTGGATTCTGGTCAGGCCGAGTGCCTTGAGCGTCTTGATCTGGTTCGGTTTGTGCCCGATGGGGCTTTTCGTCAGGGTGACCTTGAGCTGGGCCATTATTTCAGGACCTCCTCGGACTTGAGTCCGCGGGTGGTGGCGACCTGATCGAGGTTTCTCATCGAATTGAGGCCGTCCATCGTGGCGCGCACCATGTTGATCGGGGCGTTGGACCCGAGCGACTTGGAGAGCACGTCCTGGACGCCGGCGAGTTCGAAGACCGCGCGGATGGCGCCGCCGGCGATGACGCCGGTGCCTTCGACGGCCGGACGCATGAAGACTTTCGCGGCACCGAAGTGTCCGAGGGCGTCATGCGGGATGGTGGTTCCGTTCAGATTGATCTTGACGAGGTTCTTCTTGGCGTCTTCGATGCCTTTCTTGATGGCATCCGGGACTTCGGAGGCTTTGCCCGAGCCGAAGCCGACGGTTCCCTTGCGGTCGCCGATGACGACGATGGCGGCGAAGTTGAACCGCTTGCCGCCCTTGACGACTTTCGTCACGCGGCCGATCGAGACGACTTTCTCGTCGTAGAGTTTTTCTTCCTTTTTCGGTCTCGGTCCGCGGAACGGCTTCTTTTCTCTGGAGTCTTTTTCTCTTGCGTTCTCTGCTTGCATCGCGTTGCCTCCTTAGAATTCCAGCCCGGCTTCGCGGGCAGCTTCGGCCAATGCTTTGACGCGGCCATGGTAGATGTAGCCGCCACGGTCGAAGATGACGGTCTTGATGCCCTTCGCGATCGCTTTTTCCGCGATGAGCTTCCCGACGACCTTGGCGCCGGCGATATTGCTGCCGACCAGGTCCTTGACTTCGAGCGACGAAGCGCTCACGAGGGTGGTGCCGACGGTGTCGTCGATGATCTGACAATAGATCGCCTTGTTCGAGCGGAATACGTTCAGGCGCGGTCTCTCCGCGGTTCCGGCGAGATGGACGCGCGAACGGCCGTGGCGTTTGATCCGTTGTTCGTTCTTGTTAACGGGAGTATACATGTTCGATCACCATCCTGCTATTTCTTAGCAGTTTTTCCTTCCTTGTGGCGTACGTGCTCGCCGCGATAGCGGATCCCCTTGCCCAGATACGGTTCGGGTTCGCGGACCTTGCGGATGAAGGCCGCGAATTCGCCGACGGCCTGCTTGTCTGCCCCCTTGACCGTGATCTCGGTGTTGATCGGGATGTCGCACGTGAGACCGGCGGGGATGGGGATTTCGACGGGGTTGGAGTAGCCGACGTTCAGAACCAGCGTCCGGCTGTCCTTCAGCGACGCGCGGTAGCCGACGCCCTTGATGTCGAGCGTCTTCGAAAATCCGCTTGTCACTCCTGTGACCATGTTGTTCATCAGGGCGCGCGTCGTTCCGTGGAGCGCGCGATGCGCCAATGAATCCGATGGCCGGGTTACAGAAATGGTGTTGTGTTCGGATACGACGGTCATATCCTTGTGGAACGCGAAATCGAGACTGCCCTTCGGTCCCTTGATCGTGACGTTCAGACCGTTCACGGTCGCGGTGACGCCGGCGGGAAGCACGATTGCCTTTTTACCAACACGGCTCATATCTTTCTTGCACCTCTCATCTTTTCTCTCTTAGTTTTTCTTCGATCGGAATTACCAAACGTACGCGAGGATTTCGCCGCCGACTTGCTGCTTGCGGGCGTCGCGGTCCGTCATGATTCCGTGCGAAGTCGAGACGATGGCGATGCCGAGCCCGTTGAGGACGCGGGGCATTTCGTCGTTCTTGGCATAAACGCGGAGACCGGGTTTGGAAATCCGTTTCAGGCCGCGGACGGCCCGTTCGTTGTTGGCGAGGTATTTCAGGGTGACCTTGATGGTGCCCTGGACGGCGGCCGGGATCACTTCGAACTTCGTGATGTAGCCTTCGGTCTTGAGCACTTCGAGGATCTCCGCCTTCAGTTTCGAAGCGGGCATCTCGACGGTCGCATGACGCATTTGATTGGCATTGCGGATTCTCGTGAGCATATCCGCGATCGGGTCTGTCATAACCATGTCAGGGGCCTCCTTCTTACCAGCTTGCCTTTTTCACGCCCGGGATCTGGCCCTTGTAGGCCAGTTCGCGGAAGCAAATGCGGCAGATTTTGAACTTGCGGTAGACGGCATGCGGGCGGCCGCAGCGTTCGCAACGGGTGTAATCGCGGACGGCGAATTTCGATCCACGTTGCTGTCTTACTTTCTGAGATGTTTTAGCCATGGCGCCTCTCCTACTTCCTGAAGGGCATTCCGAACAGCTTGAGCAGTTCGAAAGCTTCCTGGTCGGTTTTCGCGGTCGTGACGATGACGATGTCCATGCCGCGGACCTTGTTGACTTTGTCGTAGTTGATTTCCGGGAAGATCAGCTGTTCCTTGATGCCGAGCGTGTAGTTGCCGCGGCCGTCGAAGCCGCGCGGGTTGACGCCGCGGAAGTCGCGGACGCGCGGCAGGGCGATGGTCACGAGCTTGTCGAGAAACTCGTACATGCGTTCGCCGCGGAGGGTGACCTTGCAGCCGATCGGCATGTCTTCGCGGAGCTTGAAGTTCGCGATCGACTTCTTGGCGCGGGTGATGAGCGGCTTCTGGCCGGTGATCTGGGCGAGTTCCGCGACGGCGTCGTCGAGAACCTTCGGATTGGCGACGGCATCGCCGGCGCCGATGTTGAGCACGATCTTGGCGACCTTCGGGATCTGCATCACGGAGACGTAGTTGAACTTGGCCTGCAGCGCGGGCGCGATTTCGCCGCGATACTTTTCAATCAGTCTGTTCATGTACTGGCCCCCCCTCACTCAAGCGCTTCGCCGGACTTCTTGGCGTACCGGACGACTTTCGTGACTTCCTGTTTCTTGACTTTCTTGGTGACTTCCTTGTAGCCGATCCGGGACGGCTTCTTCGTCTTCGGATCGAGGATCATGACGTTGGAGACGTGGATCGGCTTTTCGATCTGGATGATGCCGCCGTCGGGATTCGACTGCGACGGTTTCGTGTGCTTCTTGATCTTGCTCAGGCCTTCGCCTTCGAGGGTGACGAGGTCGCGTTTCGTCGAGACGCGCGAAATCGTTCCCTGTTTGCCCTTGTCGGCGCCGGCGATGACGACGACCTTGTCGCCTTTTTTCAGTTTCATCTGGCGGTTCCTCCTACAAAACTTCCGGAGCGAGGGAGACGATCTTGGTGAAATCGGCTTCTCTCAGCTCACGGGCGACCGGGCCGAAAATGCGGGTGCCCTTCGGGCTCTTGTCGTCCTTGATGATGACGGCGGCGTTATCGTCGAACTTGATGTACGATCCGTCGTTGCGATGGACGCCGCGGACGGTGCGGACGATGACGGCTTTGACGACTTCGCTCTTCTTCACGATGCCGCCGGGAGTCGCGAACTTGACGGTCGCGATCACGACGTCGCCGATGTTAGCGTATTTGCGGCTGGTGCCGCCGAGGACTTTGATGACCGAGATTTCACGCGCGCCGGAGTTGTCGGCGATCTTCATGCGGGTATATTCTTGGATCATGACAAACCCCTCCTCACGCGCCGGGCTGCTCGCGGCCGACGATTTCCAGGAGACGGAAACGCTTGGTCGCGGACATGGGCCGGCACTCGATGATTTTGACGACGTCGCCGATCTTGGCTTCGTTCTTCTCATCGTGGGCCGTGAACTTCTTCGAAGCGAGGGTGCGCTTTTCGTAAAGCTTGTGCTTCTTGTAGGACGTGACGAGGACCGTGATGGTCTTGTCCGCCTTGTCGGATACGACGGTTCCGGTGAACACTCTCTGATTCGTTTCCATGGTGGTCCTCCTACTCGGCTGCCCGTTCCGTCAGGATCGTCTTCATGCGGGCGATCGTTTTCTTGACGGCGTTCAGGCGCGCGGTGTTTTCAAGCTGGCCGGTGGCGTGCTTGAAACGCAGATCGAACAGTTCCTTCTTCAGGGTGTCGATTTCACTCAGGATGGCGGCATTGTCCAGTTTGCGGATTTCACTTACGTGCAGCATCGACGTCAACCATCACTTTCTTGATGAACTTGGTTTTGCAGGGCAGCTTGTGGGAAGCGAGGCGCAGGGCTTCCTTGGCGACTTCTTCGCTCACGCCGGCGATTTCGAACAGGATGAGGCCTTCCTTGACGACGGCGACCCAGTCGTCCGGGGCGCCTTTGCCGGAGCCCATTCGGACTTCGAGCGGCTTTTTCGTCTTCGCGAGGTGCGGGAAAATCTTCGTCCAGACCTGGCCTTCACGCTTCATGAAACGGGTCATGGCGACACGGGAGGCTTCGATCTGACGAGCGGCAACCCAGCAGCCTTCGAGGGAAACGAGTCCGAACTCGCCGAAAGCGAACTCGGTCCCGCCCTTCGCGTGACCTTCATAGCTCACGCCGTGGGGACGGCGGAATTTGGTTCTCTTTGGCATCAACATGATTATTTTGCCTCCTTCTTCGGCGGAAGGATTTCGCCCCTGTAGATCCAGACTTTGACGCCGAGTTTGCCGTACGTCGTCTTCGCCTCGGTGAGCGCGTAGTCGATGTCGGCCCGCAGGGTATGGAGCGGGACGTTGCCTTCGCTGTAGCCTTCGCTGCGTGCGATTTCGGCACCGGCGAGACGTCCGGAGATGAGCGTCTTGCATCCCCTCGCGCCCATCTTGAGGGCACGCTGGATGGCGACTTTCTGGACGCGGCGGAACGAGGCGCGGTTTTCGAGCTGCTGCGCGATGCTTTCGGCGACCAGCTTGGCGTCGAGTTCCGGGTGCTTGATTTCGACGATGTTCAGGAAGACTTCTTTCTTGGACAGCGCCTTGAGTTTTTCGACGACGGCCGTCTTGGTCGTGCCGTCGCGGCCGATGACCATGCCCGGCTTGGCGGTGTTGACGGTGATGATCACGCGCGACTTGCTGCGTTCGATTTCGATTTTCGAAACGCTCGCATTCTTGTAGAGATCATAGAGGAGAGTACGGATCTTGAGGTCTTCCAGGAGCAGATCGGCGACGGCGTTCTTGTCGGCGTACCATCTGGATTCCCAGTCGCGGATGATTCCTACCCGCAGTCCTACCGGACTTACTTTTTGGCCCATGTTCTACCCTATTCCCTTTCCGCCACGGTGACATAAACGTGGCTGGTGCGCTTCAGAATCGAGAAACCGCGTCCCTGGGAATGCGGCTGCATTCTTTTCAGGGTCTTGCCGCCCCCGACGAGGATTTCCTTGACATAGAGCTTGTTGACGTCGAGCTGGTTGTTGTGATCCGCGTTCGCGACCGCCGATTTGATCAGCTTGTCGATCACGATCGACGCGCCGCGGGGCGTGCCGGAGAGGATCGCGGCGGCTTCGGCCACGGACTTGCCGCGGACGAGGTCGATGACGAGTTTGATTTTCCGGGGAGCGATCCGAACGGAAAAGAGACTGGCTTTGGCTTCCATTACTTGGCGCCTTCTTTCTTGACGGCCTTCTTGTCGGAGTGGCCGCGGAAGGTTCTCGTCGGCGAGAACTCGCCGAGCTTATGCCCGACCATGTCCTCGGTGACGTACACCGGGATGTGCTCCTTGCCGTTGTGGACGCCGAACGTCAGACCCACGAACTGCGGGAAGATCGTCGAACGTCTGGACCAGGTTTGGATGACTTTCTTGGAATTGAGCTTGTTCGCTTCCAAGACTTTCTTCATTAAATGGTCATCGCAGAAAGGACCTTTTTTGATTGAACGAGACATTTATGAGTTCCTCCTCCCCTACTTGGTTCTACGTCTAACGATCAGTTTGTCGCTAGCGAGTTTGTGTTTTCTGGTGAGTTTGCCGAGGGTCTTCTTGCCCCAGGGAGACATCGGGGACGGATGGCCGATCGGCTGTTTGCCTTCGCCGCCGCCGTGCGGATGGTCGACCGGGTTCATGACGGATCCGCGGACGGTCGGACGAACGCCCATGTGGCGTCTGCGGCCGGCTTTGCCGAGGCTGACGAGTTCATGGTTTTCGTTTCCGACTTCGCCGACGGTCGCCTTGCAGACGCCGAGGATGCGGCGCACTTCGGTCGACATGAGACGGACGAGGACGTAGCGGTCTTCACGGCCGAGGATTTGCGCGGCGGAACCCGCAGCGCGGATCAGCTGGCCGCCCTTGCCGGGATACAGTTCGATGTTGTGGACGAACGTGCCGACGGGGATGTTCTGGATCGGGAGGGCGTTGCCGACGAGGATGTCGGCGTTCGCTCCGGATTCGATCGTCTGACCGACGCCGAGGCCTTTCGGAGCGAGGATGTACCGCTTTTCGCCGTCCGCGTAGTGGATCAACGCGATGTTGGCGCTGCGGTTCGGATCGTATTCGATCGAGGCGACTCTGCCGGGGATGCCGTCCTTGTCGCGCTTGAAGTCGATGATACGGTATTTCTGCTTGGCACCGCCGCCTTGATGGCGGACGGTGAGTTTGCCCTGGTTGTTGCGGCCGCCCTGTTTCTTGATCGTTTCGAGCAGCGCTTTCTCCGGGGTGGTCGAAGTGATCTCGGCGTAGTCGAGCTTCGACATGGTGCGCAGACCGTTCGTTGTCGGTCTATACTTGATGATGGCCATGGTTGTCCTCCTGATTAGGCTTTGTAAACGTCGATCTTGGAGCCTTCGGCCAAGGTGACGATCGCTTTCGTGACCGCCGGCTTGAATCCGGAGTGCTGCCCGACCCGTTTGGCCTTGGCGACTTCATTGATGACGTTCACGCTGACAACTTTGACGTTGAAAAGCTGTTCAACGGCGTTTTTGATTTCGATTTTGTTGGCGTTCTTGTCGACTTCGAACGTGTACTTGTTCAGTTCCGACAACTTGGTGGTTTTCTCGGTGACGATCGGTCGTTTGATGATCTGATATTTGTCCATGATTATCCCAACAGGACCTCTTCGATTTTCTTGACGGTTTCGGCGGTGGTGACGATGTAGTCGTTGTTCATGATGTCGTATACACTTGCATGTTCGTAAACAGTAGTTTGTACGTTCGGGAGATTGCGCGAGGCGATCTCGACGAAATCGGCGACGTCATTCAGCAGCAGCATGGTCTTGCCGGCAACTTTCAGATTGGTGAGGATGGTAAGCATTCCCTTGGTCTTGTAGGACTCGAGGGCGAGATTGTCGAGAACGATCAGTTTCTGTTCCCGGATCTTGTCCGACAGGACGATGCGCATCGCGAGGCGGCGGATCTTCCGGTTGGTCTTGTAGGCGTAGCTGCGCGGGATGGGGCCGAAGATGATGGCGCCGCCGACCCACTGCGGAGCGCGGATGGAACCCTGGCGGGCACGACCGGTGCCCTTCTGGCGGTACGGCTTGCGACCGCCGCCGCTGACTTCACCGCGGGTTTTGGTCTTATTGGTGCCCTGACGCATGGCTGCCCTCTGGGCTTTCACCACGTCATAGATGACCTGCTGATTCGGTTCGACTCCGAACACGGCGTCGTTGAGCGCGATTTCCCCCACGGCTTGTCCGGACTGATTCATAAGTGCTAATGTAGGCATGTCAAATCCTCCCTTCCGTGATGGCCTTATTGTTTTTTGACGGCGTGCCTGACGACGACGAGCGACTTGTTCGCGCCGGGGATGTTGCCCCGGACGAGCAAGGCGTTCTTGGCGACGTCCGCCGTGACGATCACGAGGTTCTGGACCGTGACCTGTTCTCCGCCCATGCGTCCGGGCATTCCTTTGCCGGGACGGATGTGGTGCGCCGGGATGGATCCCATCGAACCGACGCCGCGATGATATTTGGAGCCGTGGGCCATCGGACCGCGCGAAGCGTTGTGACGCTTGATGACGCCCGAGTATCCTTTGCCCTTCGAAGTGCCGGTGACATCGACGAATTCGCCGGGGGCGAAGATGTCGCATTTGACTTCCTGGCCGACTTCATACTCGTTCATGCCGGCGAGGCGGATTTCCTTGACATAGCGCTTCGGGGTCGTTCCGGCTTTTTCGAAACGTCCCTTGTCGGGTTTGTTGACGAGGTTCGCACGCTTGTCCATGAAGCCGAGCTGAACCGCTTCGTAGCCGTCGTTTTCGATCGTCTTCTTCTGCAGCACGATGTTCGGGGTGACTTCGATGACGGTGACCGGCACGAGTTTGCCGTTCGCGTCGAAGACCTGGGTCATGCCGACTTTTCTTCCCAAAATACCTTTTGCCATGATTATTCCTCCTGAATGGAATTCCAGATGCGTCTCGCGCAGCGCTGGATGAAGCGACTTACTTTAAGACGATGTCGACGCCGGACGGAAGGTCCAGATGCATCAACGAATCGATGGTGAGCGGCGACGGATTCACGATGTCGATGAGGCGCTTATGGGTGCGCCGTTCGAACTGTTCGCGGGAGTCCTTGTAGATGTGCGGACTGCGGAGAATGGTGAAGATTTCCTTTTCCGTCGGAAGCGGGATGGGTCCCGATACGAGGGCGCCGGTTTTCTTCGCGGTGTCGACGATCTTTTTCGCCGATTGATCCAACAATCTGTGATCGTAGGATTTCAATCTGATTCTGATGACCTGCTGTGTTGCCATTGTGTTGCCTCCTTTGCATATATTCTGGTATACGCTTCGGCTTGGCGTGAATTCCCTGACGACCCCGCATGCGCGTTGATGTAACAACGCCTATGTGTGTGTCAGCAACCTCACGCGTCATTGCCGGCCCGTTTTCACAGGCATTGTATATAATATCAAAAAAAAAGCGCGAAAGCAAGAAATATTTCTCCGTTTTCGACGCTTTCGGCTAATTTTCGCTTTCTACTTTGAAATAACGCGCCCCGCGTACGAGAAGCGGGGAAAAAGGGCTAGATTTCGGTGCTCCGATCGTATGTCAGAATCAGTTCCATGACATCGTCGTTGAACCCGCGATGATTCGTGTCAGCGTAATCGACCATCACGACGGGCATCGCCGCGAGCCAGGTGAAGAACTCCTCGCGGGCGACGAGGTCCGCGTTGAAGCCGCGGGCTTTGGCGAGCAGGCTCCACGATCCAATCGCCGCGACGATGCCTTCGGCGTCGAGCTGCATCGTCAGGACCGCCTGCATGACGCGGATGCCGGAGCGGGAGTCGATCCCGACGTATCCGGCAATTTGATTGCCGGTGAGGGCTTCGCCTGCGAGGATGGCGTCGCGTTCGTCGGAGAGGAACGCGAATGCGGTTTCGGCTTCGTCGGTGTCCGGCCAGGCCGAACGGATCGACGTTCCGTAATCCCAAAAACGGGGATCGTCGGTGGCGAACTTCGAGAAGAGGATCACGCCGCCCTTCGTCTGCCCGGAGGTGACGTCGTCGTAGTCGAGTTCGGCGAGTTCCATGCCGGCATCGGTGCGGACGGCGCGGTCGAGCAAGCCCGAGGCTTCGATGACGTCGCCGATTTCGGTAAATGCGTCTTGGTCCGTCGCGTAATCCACGCCGTACACGTGCTGGATGTCGATCAGGACGAATTCGCCCGGATGGTCGTCGAGGAAAGCCTCGATTTCGGCGAGGTCTTCGGAGAGCGGCCTGCTGAAGTACGAGTGGGTCGCGTACCAGTCGCCCGATGCATCCTCCTTGGTGAGGCGGATGTCGAAATACCGTACCCCGCGCGCCAGCAGATCAGTCGCCGTCGACAGTTGCGTTTTCGACTGTTTCACCGAGAATCCCTTGATGAGGGCGCCCGTGAATCCGGTCTGGATCGATGCCGCGGAGAGGGAATCGACCTTGCTGAAGTAGCCGATGTCGGAGGAGAAGGCGTCGTGTGCGCCGAGCATCGCGACGTCGATGACGCGGCGCCCGCCGTCGAGGTTCTCGCGCATCCAGTCGGAATAGTCGGTGCGCGTGACGGTGCGCGGAAAGAAATTCAAAGTCAGATTGACGGCGAGGAGCGTGATGACGACCAGAAACACGAGCGTCATCAGGACGCGCATGGCGATCAGTTTGATGCGGGCGATCATGGATGGAGGTCCTCCTTCTTTTCCCAGAAAGCGGCGATCTTCTCGGCGAGCCTTTCGACGTCGTTTTCCGTCTGCATGTGGTTCCATTCTTTCGGATAAAGCTGCTTGTATCTGCGGGTCGTGAAGCGGTCGTCGAGAAGGATGGCGACGCCCCGGTCGGTTTCGCTCCGGATCACCCGGCCGACCGCCTGGATCACCTTGTTGAGGCCGGGGAAGGTATAGGCGAAATCGAATCCGGCCTGGAATTCATCCTCGAAATGGGACCGGAGGATGTTGTTGAAAGGTGCGATCATCGGCAGGCCGACGCCGACGACGAGCACGCCCGAGAGCATGTCGCCGATGAGGTCGATCGATTCGCCGAAGACGCCGCCCATGACGAACATCCCGATCTGCGTCCGTTCGCATTCGGTCTTGAACGACTCGATGGAGTCGCTCCGCTCGCGGAGGGTCATCTCGCGTTTCTGCACGATGACATCGAACTCGTCCGGATCGAGGTCCCACTTCTCCTTCACCATGTTCAGATAATAGTAGGACGGGAAGAAGAGGATGTAATTCCCTTTCTTGCCGGCGACGAGGGCTTCCGCGACCTCGATGACCTTCTCGATCGAGGCTTCGCGGTCGTTGTAGCGGGTCGATACGTCATCGACGGCGACGAGCAGGAGGTTGTCCCGCGGAAAGGCCGAAGGCAGTTTGACGTCTTTGCCGTTCCCTTCCGTGAGGAGCGTTTTATAGTAGTGGATCGGATCGAGCGTGGCGCTGAAGAAGACGGCGGAAAGCGCGCGGTTCTTCGCGGTATCGAGGATGAATCCCGCGGCGTTGAGGCATTTGATGGAGACCGAGACGACGCCCTCGACCTTCTCCAACAGGAAAACGAAGCGTTCATTGTAGAATTCGTCGATGCGGATGAACATGGCGATGTCGAAATAGACGTTCGCCAGCTGGCTCTTGTTGGGAATCTTCTGGCCGTCCGCGAAGATCTGATCGAGTTTCACGAGCAGGCGCTTGAGGGCGGCGATCATGAATTCGTTCACCGCGTCCTTGCGGACGAAGTCGACCTCGAGAAGTTCCGTTTCGTATTCGTCGAAGAGGTCGAGGATCCGCTCGATCTCCTTTTTGGGGTTGGGCTTGAGGTACTTGACGAGCCCGTCGAGAAGCACGAAATGATCCCGCGTGAGGGTCGCACTGTACATCTCCCGACCCCTCGAAACGAGGTTGTGGGCTTCGTCGACGAGCAGGATCGGAGCGTAGGTGTCATCTTCGAAATAGCGGATGAGATGCGCTTTCGGATCAAAGGCGTAGTTGTAATCGGCGACGATGATGTCGACATAGTTGGAGACGTCGAGCGAAAACTCGAAGGGGCAGATGCGATGCTTGCGGGCGTATTCCGCCAACTTTTCCTTGGTGTAGAGCGTTTCGCTGGAGAACAGGTCGTTGATGGCCTTGAAGACGCGGCTGTAATAACCGTTCGCGTACTTGCACACCTCCGGATCGCAATCCCTTTCCTTGAGGAAACAGACGCTGTCCTTGGCTGTTATTTCGCACGTTTTGGCGATTAACCCGTTTTTCTCGAGAAGAGATGCGGTGTCAAGGGCGATCCGCTTCCCGTCATTCTTTGCCGTCAGATAGAAGAGTTTCTGCCGCGGCTGGTTGATCGCCTTCAGGGCGGCGAACATCGTCGCGACCGTTTTCCCGATTCCTGTCGGAGCCGTGGCGTAGAGGATTCCGCGTTCGACGATGTTGCGGTACACGTGACCCATCAGGTCGCGCTGATGGGCGCGGAACTCGGGAAACGGAAAGTTGAGTCCGGCGATCGACTTGATTCGCTCCTCTTCATGATGATCGAGCTTTTTCGCCCAGTCGACGAAGAGGCCGACGATTTTCTGGAAGTATTTCTCCAGCATCTTGAAGGTGATCGATTTGACGATCGACTTGACCGTGCGGTCCTCGACCTTGACGTAGGTGAGCTGCACCGCGATGCGGGGAAGAGTCTTCTCGAGGCAATACAGATAGGCGTACAACTTCGCTTGCACGAGGTGCGCCGGGAAGGTCGTCTCATCGATCGTATCGAGGTCGACATGAGTCGATTTGATTTCCTCGACCGAAAGGACGCCGTCGCGCATGACGACGCCATCGATTCTTCCTGTGATTTCGAGTTCGAATCCGTCGCGTTCGACGACGGTCTTGACGAACACTTCTTTCTGATCGGCATCCTCGTACCGGCCTTGCCAGTACTGATGGATTTCCGTTCCTTCCTCCGCGCGGATCGCGAGCGTCCGTTCGCTGGCGATGTTACCGCTCCCGAACAGCAGCTCGGCGATTTCGCGGACGCTGACCTGGAGCGTCTTCATCGCAATCACCGCACCCATTATACAACAAAAAAAACGAAAACCAAAGGCGGCTTTGGTTTTCGCGTTTCATCAGAAATCGAGTTTGATGCGGAACGGCAGGAGCGGGAGCTCGTTGGCCGAATAAATGTCGCAGTGCGGGAAATTCCTGAAGCAGTGACGGATTTCCTTCGCGTTCCTGATGTTGCGGACGACGATCTGGTTCCCGGTCAGCGTGATGCTCTCGACTTCGGATTCCCGGCCGTCTTCGGTGACGACCGTGAAGCCGAGATTCTGGCCCGAGCGGGAGACGAGGTTCAGGTTGTTGTACTGGGTGTAGACTACCAGTTTCCCCTCGGAATACTGATAACTGAAGAGCGCCGGAGATCCGGAGTTCTTGCCTTTGCGGTAAAGTCGCTCGAGGAGGACGTTCAGCAGCCTTCGTGAAATCTCGCGCTTGTCCTTGGGATGGAGGTCGTTTTCTTCACCGAGGTCCACCGCGGAGGCCATGAAGACGCCGTCGGTGGTGTTGATGCAGGCGGCCTGCGCCTCGCGGATGTAGGCGATGCCCGGCTCGGTGAGCCCGGGGTAGGAGTAGCCGGCGACCTGGGTGAAGACAAACGGCAGGGCGGAATCGCCGAACGCCTGACGCCACGACTTGATCATCGTTTTGAAGGCCTGTTCGTAAAGTTCGCGATGCTGGTGGTCCGACTCGCCTTGATAATAGAGGACCGCCTTGATCGGGTAGGGCGCGACTGTCTTCACCATCGCGTCGAATGCGCCGGAGGGACGGTTCCAGTGCTTCGGCCCCATCGGGAGGCTGGATTCGCCGATCTTGTCGTTCGCCTGGCGGTTGGCTTCTTCGCTGCCGATACCGGCGGCGATGCCCCTTTGGAATTCGCTCCGGAACTCCATCCACCGGGGCAGGCGGGCCTTGAAGAGCTTGTCATAATCGTCCGTCTTCGGATACTTCGCGAGTTCGGCGCGATAGCCTGCGACATGGGGCGCGAGCGAGGGATTGTCGACGAGGTCGATCATGTTCGTCCAGGAGAACACCGAGGTATCCCCCTGGTTGCAGGAGATGACGCCGATCGGGATGTCGAGTTCCTCTTCGAGTCCCTGGGAAACGTAATACCCGACGGCTGAGAAGGCGAGCGCCGATTCCCTGGTGCATTCGGACCATTTCGGTTCGGATCGGTAGAATCCGGGGAACTCGACATCCGCGTTTTCGTAGGGGAGCTTCGGAACCTCGTAGTAGCGGATGTTCCGGTTCGCCGCCGGACGCGTCTCGAAGACAGTCTCCTTCAGGGTGAACTGCATGTTCGACTGGCCGCTGCAGAAGATGACGTCGCCGGCGAGGCAGTCCTTGATCGCGACTTCCTGCTTGCGGCAGGCGATGATGAACGAAAACGGCGTCTTCGTCACGGGCAGGGCGGGCAATTCGATCAGGAACGCCGTCCCCTCGGTGCGGTACTTGATCGATTCGCCTTTCCATTCGACCCGGAGTTCGATTTTCTTTTTGCAGGTTCCGAACAGCTTGACCGGTTTTCCGGCCTGGAACACCATATGATCGGCGAAGATCGCCGCGAGTCTGAACAGTGGTTTCAAATCGATCCCCCCAGCAACGGCACAATGAAAAGTCACATATCTAAATTATATCAAAGAACGCCCGGATATACATCCGGATTTTGCGTTCGCGGCGAAATTTCGTGCCTACCCCGGCTTCCACCCGGGAAAAAAAGAAAGGCGGGATTCCTCCCGCCCGTCCGGCCGCTCAGCCGCGGTCGAATGCCTTCCTGCGATAGTGCTTGCCGTGCTTGTCGAGATAGTATTCGACGGCGAAACGGTAGGTGTCCCGGATCGATTCGCGGATGTCGCGCGTCTCGTATCCGAGTTCCGTTTTCGCCTTGGCGTTGTCGAATTGCCGATTCGAGTGCAGGACGAGGATCGAATAGTGCGTGAAAAGCGGCTTGCTTTTGGCGATCTTGTAGTAGAGTTCGGCAAAATAGCTCATCGCGAGAATGAACCAGAACGAGAGCTTGGTGCGGATCCGCTTGCGGCCTTCGATCCCGGCGATTTCGTCGAGGAGGTCCTTGACGGTGATTTCGGAGCCGGAGAGGATGTAGCATTCGCCGCGGCGGCCCTTTTCGGCGGCGAGGCGGATCCCGGCGGCGCAGTCGCGCACGTCCACGAAGTTGTAACCGCCGGAAAGATAGGCGGTGAGGCGGCCGCACAGGTAATCGATGAAGACCTGGCTCACGTTCGAGAGCTTGTAGTCGAACGGTCCGATGACACCGGAAGGATGGACGACGACGACGTCAAGCGGCGAATCCTTTGCGGCGAGGACGATCGACGTGGCCATCGCCTTCGACTTGGCGTAAAGACCGCTGACGAGGGCGGGATCGAAGGTGTCGATCTCCCGCATCGTCTGGTCTTTCGGAAGTTCCGGGATGGCGTGGACGCTCGACGTGTAGACGAGACGCGGGATGCCGTTCTTGAGGCAGGCGTCGAGGACGTTCTTCGTTCCCTCGACATTCACTTTCATGATCGTCTTCTTTTTGCCCGAACCGATCTCGACGATGCCGGCGAGATGAAAGACGACGTCAGCGTCGCGGATGTTCGCATCGAGGAAGGCGCGGTCGAGGATGTTCCCGCGCACGATTTCGGCGAGCGGTTCGATCATCGTCGCATCATCCTTCGCGAGCACGATCGCGCGGATGTCATATCCATGGTGGTACAGATCTCTGACGAGCACGTTGCCGATGTGGCCGGTTGCGCCCGTGACGATGCATTTCATGCCCGTCACCCCTTTCATGGAATCATCTTAATTTCATTATATACCTCATTCGTCAATAAGTAAACATGGGTTTATTATTAAGTTATCCGCCCCGAACTTCATTCACTATACTCCGGGCTTATTGTCGCGAAGAAAAGCGGGAACGCCGTGAAGGGTTCCCGCTGATGGAGCAAAGCCGTTTGTGATTCAGGCGAGTTCGACGTACGGAAGCCCGAATGCGTCCGCAACGCCCTTGCACGTGCACTTGCCGTCGTAGGTGTTGACGCCGGCCTTGATCGGCTTCGACGCCTTGATGGCGGCTTCGAGACCGCCGGCGATCTGGAGTCCGTAACGGAGGGTCGCGTTGTTGAGCGCGATCGTCGAGGTTCTCGGAACCGCGCCCGGCATGTTGGCGACGCAGTAATGGTTGATGCCGTCGACGACAAAGACGGGATCGTCGTGATACGTGGCTTTCGACACTTCGGTCGAGCCGCCCTGGTCGATGGCGACATCGACGATGACCGATCCCGGACGCATGTTCTTGTAGTAAGCCCGCTTGATCAGCTTCGGGGCCTTGGCGCCAGGAAGGAGCACGCCGGAGACGACGAGGTCTGCCTTTTCGAGCGATTTCTCGATGTTGTCGGCGGTGCTATAGAGAGTCGTGATGCGGTTTCCGTAGATTTCGTCGAGATACGTCAGCTTCTTGAGATTGATGTCGAGCACGGTGACGTTCGCTTCCAGGCCGACGGCCATCTTGAGGGCGTTCTCGCCGACGACGCCGGCGCCGACGATGACGACGTTTCCGCGATCGACGCCGGGAACTCCGGAGATCAGGATGCCCGATCCGCCGAAGGGCTTTTCAAGACGTTTCGCGCCTTCGATGATGGCAAGGCGTCCGGCGACTTCGCTCATCGGCTTGAGGCAGGGGAGTCCGCCATCTTCGAGGACGATGGTCTCGTAGGCGACGCTCTTGACCTTCGTTTTCATCAGGGCGTTCGTGAGTTCCTCGTCGGCGGCGAGATGCAGATAGGTATAGAGGATCAACCCGTCGCGGAAGAACTTGTATTCGGGCGCAAGGGGTTCCTTGACTTTCACGATCATGTCCGCTTGGGTCCATACTTGTTCGGCTTTTTCGCAGATGACGGCCCCTGACTTCACGTAGTCGGCGTCGGTAAAGCCCGACATCGCCCCGGCATTCGTTTCGATCAGCACACGATGACCGGCATTCACGTACTCGCGTGCCGCGGACGGAGTGAGTCCGACGCGGCTTTCGAGTTTCTTGATTTCTTTCACGCATCCAACATTCATATCATGTTTCACCTCTGTCCATCATTGTACCAAAAATGAAGCGTTTTCACAAGCCGCGCAGTGCCGAAATCGAGCGAAAACGGAAGTGACCCTTTTCATGAAAAAAACCGTCCGGAATCCGGACGGCGGAGGCTCATCGGCAGGCGAGGAGATAAATGTTGCGGGCATCTTCGCGGGTGAGCCGGACGAAGCTTCCGAGCACTTTCCCGCGATTGATCTCGAGCTTGTCGAGCAGCGTTTCGATGTCTTCTTTCCTCGCGCCGATCTCGGCGAAAGTCGTCGGCAGGCCGATTTCGCGGAAGAACGCTTCGAGCGCGTCGATGCCCGCGAGGGCGACCCTCCGCGGATGCGCGAGATCGTCCCTGACCCCCCAGACGGCGAGGGCGAGGCGGCGGTACCGCGCGATGTCGGAATCGAGCGTATAGCGCATGTACGCCGGAAACATCACCGCGAGCCCCGCTCCGTGCGTGACGTCGTACAGCGCCGAAAGTTCGTGTTCGAGTCCATGGGTCGTCCAATCTTCGATGCGCCCGACGCCGAGGCTGCCGTTATGGGCGATCGTGCCCGCCCAGCAGATGGTGGCGCGGGCGTCATAATCGCACGGGTCCTTCATGACCACGCGGGCGGCCGCGACGATCGCGCGGAGCGTCGCTTCGGACAATTCGTCGGTGAGTTCCACTCCGGTCGATCGGGTGAGGTAGCGTTCGAAGATGTGCGACATCATGTCCGCGACCCCCGCGGCGGTCTGATACGGCGGCAGCGTATAGGAGAGTTCGGGGTTGATGATGGCGAACTTCGGGCGGTTGAAGTCGGAGAGCACGCCCCGCTTCAACATGCCGTTCTCGTGCGTGATGACGGCGGACGCCGAGGCTTCCGAGCCCGCCGCCGGGATTGTCAGGACGACGCCGACGGGGAGACCGTCGACGATGTTCGCCTTGCCGTCGTAAAGATCCCAGAAATCGCCCGGATAGCGTGCTCCGAGCGCGATCGCCTTCGCCGAGTCGATGGCGGACCCGCCGCCGACGGCGAGGACGAAATCGACGCTTTCCTTTTTGGCGAGCGCGATACCCTCATAAACGAGACCGCTTCGCGGATTGGGGACGGCTCCGCCGAAAAGCACGTAGTCGACTCCGGATTCCTTCATCGCATCTTCGACGCGGGAAAGGAGGCCGCTTCGGACGACCGAGCCGAGGCCATAATGAACGAGCACGCGGGTTGCGCGATGTTTTCTGAGCAGTTTGCCGACTTCGCGTTCGGCGTCCTTCCCGAAGATGAATTCGGTCGGACTGTAGAAGCGGAATTTTTCCATGTCGTTCCCTCCGATACGCATCAATTATACCATTTTGCTACGGTTTACCGACAAAAAAGGCTCGCGCGTTCCATTCGCCCGCTTCCGGATCCCGTCGCGGTGGTATAATGGGAAAGAGAAAAGACACCACGAACCGGAGGACATCGATGAAGGACCTGACCTGGATCAAGACCCGCCTGATCGCCCACCGCGGCCTGCACGCGGCCGACGGGACCGTTCCCGAAAACACGATGGCGGCCTTCGCGGCCGCAATCGACCGCGGCTACGGCATCGAGATGGATGTGAATGCGCTCAAGGACGGCACCGTCGTCGTCTTCCACGACAAGAATCTCGAGCGGCTCTGCGGCGATCCCCGCCGCCTCGTCGACGTCACCCTGCCGGAGATCCGCGACCTCCGCATCCTCGGCACGGAAGAAAGGATCCCTACCCTTCCGGAGGTCCTCGCGTTCGTCGCGGGACGCGTGCCGCTCCTGATCGAACTGAAGCCGTTCGGGCCGTACAAGCCGCTCTGCGAATGGTTCATGCGCGACATGGAAGGTTATGCCGGTCCTTGGGCGATGCATTCGTTCCATCCCGGCGCCGTCAATTGGTTCAGGGACACGCATCCCGAAGTCATCCGCGGACAGATCTCCGAGTTCTTCGAAGATGACAAGGCCATGAACCCGTTCGTGAAGTTCGCGATGAAGCATCTGCTTTTCAATCTCGTCACCAGACCCGACTATGTCAATTACGGCGTCCATGACATGCCCAACCGCATCTGCGACCGCATCCAGAAACGCGGTACCGTCGTGATCGGGTATGCGGCAAGGTCGCAGGAACAGCTCGACATGATGCGTTCGCGCTATTCGAACGCGGTCTTCGAATTCTTCATCCCGAAACCTTGATGTATGAAATGCCGGCGCATCGGATGCGCCGGCATTTTTTCTGTTTCTTTGTAGTCATTCCATGTCCTGGCCGAGTTTCTCGATCGTGGACCGGGTGTCGACGACTTTCGCGTCGCCGTGCTTGACGAAGAACATGGTGATGAAGGCGGCGGCGACGAAGAGGGTCGCGTAGGGGAACAGGATCTTGCGTCCCCAGATGTCCATCAGGATGCCGGAGAGAATCGGCGTGAGAATCTGGGCGGCCATCGAGAACGTATAGTAGTACCCGGTGTATTTACCGACGTTGGACCCCTTCGACAGCTCGACGACCATCGGATAGGAGTTCACGTTGATCGTGGCCCAGCCGACGCCCGTCATCGCGAAGATGAGGTACATGAGCGAACTCGTCGTTTCGGTGATGAAATAGACCGAGCCGAAACAAATCGAGAGGATTGTGATGCCGATCAGGATCGTCTTGCGGCGGCCGATCTTGGTCGCCAGGATGCCGATCGGGATGAAGGCGACGAGGGCGGCGCCCTGCGCGATGAGCAGCGGCATCGAATAGCCCATGCCGAGCATCTTCGGCGCGTAGTCGGAGAACTTCGTGGTGACGGCGTTGTAGCCGATGAACCAGAGGAAGACCGAGCCGAGGATGAGGTAGAGGGACTTCCGCTTCTCGCGGGAGAGTTCCTGCGCGGTTTCGCCGGACGACTTGATTTCGTCCTCTTCCGTCAGGGCGTATTTGATGTCGTCGGCTTCCTTCTCGGCGACGAATTTCGGTTCGTGGACCTTCCAGAGGAAGACGGCGAGGAGGGCAATCATCAGGATGCCGACGGCGACGAATGCCGGCGTGTAGTCGACGTACGAGCGGTTGCTGAGGGCGAAGACCGAGAGCAGGATGATCGCGAGGATGCCGCCGAACGTGCCCATGAGATTGATGATGGCATTGGCTTTGGAGCGCAGCGGCTTCATCGTGACGTCCGGCATCAGCGCGACGGCCGGCGAACGGAACGTCGCCATCGAAACGAGCGCGATGAACAGGAGAACGACGAAGACGATGAAGGTGGTGGGGTTCTCGCTCGTCATCGTCCACGCCCTTGAGGCGAGATCGGCGTCATAGACGCCGTCATAGACTTCGTCCGCCCAGTACGAATATTCCGCCTGGGTGAGGCCGCCTTCGGTGAGCCCGCGCCAGGCGATTTCCACCATCGGTTCATAAGTGTTGGCGTACCAGCGGTCGTAGGCACCCTGGGTGATGTCGCCGGCAGTGAGCTCCGCCTGCTTCGCGGGCAGGATCGTCGCGGTCAGGAGGTCGCTCCAGGAATTCATCGCGTCGGTCCACTCTTGGATCCAGGTGTCATACGCGAGCAGCGCGGCGTCGTACTCGGCATCCGTGATCTTGCCCGCATCGTAATCCTTCTGGGCGTCGTCGACCGTGTTTTCGGCGGCGGGCTTGTCGTCTTTGAGGATGGAATCGAGCATGACGTCCTTCTGATGCAGATAGGCGTCGTAATCCTCGACGATGTCGGTCGCCTCGATCTGGGCGGTCTGATAGTTGTCCGCGAAGGACAGCGCGATGAACGCGAAGGCCGCGACGATCGTGCCGATCACGATGTACGGGGTGCGGCGTCCAAATTTCGATTTCGTCTTGTCCGACAGGCCGCCGAACAACGGAAGCAGGAAGATCGCCATGATGTTGTCGAGCGCCATGATGACGCCGGACCATGTCTGCGACAGGCCGAACTTGTCGATCAGAATCTTGGTGATGACCGAATCGTAGGTCTGCCAGAACAGCGAAATGAGGAAGAACGCGACGCCGACGAAGAATACTTTCCTGTAGTTCAGTTTCATATCCAGTCTCCCGTTCGTGAAATGGCCGCGGTCCGCAACAGGGGATCGCGTGCGTTAACCCTATTATATCACGCTTTTGTAAGCGCTCCACATTTTTCCGCGAACGCGCGCGATCGGGCGCTCCCCGCGCAAAGAAAAATGCGCGGATCGCGCCGCGCATTCGGTGTGGTTTCGATCAATCGACGTGAATCTTGCCGGCGATGAAACGGAGGGCGTCCTCGTTGACCCGATCGGACGTGAAACGCAGCGACAGTTTGTCGTCGAGACCCGACTTGACCTTGAGGACGAGATGCTTTTTGTTCCCGAACATCATCGACAGTCCGATGATCGCGAGCAGTCCGGCGGCGCCGAACACGTAATACCAGTAGGGCGCGATCGCGGGGATGTAGGCTTCGAGACCGTGGGTGTAGTTCATGTAGGCGCCCGCGGCGCCGGCAAGGAAGAAAATCAGACCGAGGATGCGGACGATCACGCTGACGTGATGATAGTCGAGATAGTATTCGAAGCGGTGAATCGAGCGGAGATCGATTTCGTCCATCTTGCGCCGGCGGACGCGACGTCCGCGTTCGATGTCGGGACCGAAGGTGTAGACGATGAGGCGGCGAGTCGTGAGCATCATGGCGCAGTAGGTCCCGATCGCTTTCAGGTTTTTGAAATCTTTCTGGACGGTTTCGCCTTTTTACAGGATGACGTTGCGATTGATGCTGTTTTTCATGGCCGTCATCTCCCCTCGTCTTTGACTTTACGTCCATTCTACCCTAAAAACGGACGATTTACAAGACATCGCGGCGAATTTGCGGAGATTGCGCCATCCGGAGCCGATGGGGATGTGACACCGGTCAGTCGGTGACGGCGCGCGCGGCGTTCGGCGCCGGCGAATCGGCGCCGCGGCGTCCGGCGTGACGCCGTACGGAAGCCTCGATCCCCGCCGCCATCAGGACGAGCAGAGCCGTCCAGGCGAAAACGGCGGCGAAGTCGAGTTCCACCTTCGCCAGATAGAGTGCATTCCCGACCGAGTAGGGCGTCTGCGCGAGATACTCCGCCATCACGAGCACTTTGACACCGAGACCGGCCGCCTGCAAGAGCGCGGTGCGGATGTCGGCGGCGATGAGCGGCAGATAACAGTGCCGGATGCCGCCCGCGATCGAATCGTCTTCGATCTTGTAGACTTCGATCAGCTCGGGGTCGATGCGGCGGATGCCGTCGGCGGCGCCCTGGAAGAGGATCGGAAAAACCATCAGGAAGGTGATCACGTACGGCGTCGAGTGAAAGCCGAAAACAATCAGGACGATGACGACGACGGAAATGACGGGAACGGTCCGGAACACCGTCACGATCGGACGAAGAAAGCGGTGGATGGCGGGAATCAGGCCGGCCGCGATGCCGGCGGCAAGCCCCGTGACGGCGGCGGCCGTCATCGCTACGGTGAGCCGGAGTGCGGTCATGCCGATCGCGCGAAGCGAAGCGGTCCTCGTGAAAATCCCGAAGAAGGCGATTGCGGTATCCCACGGCGTCGGCAGCAGCAAGTCGTTCCCGACGATCGCCGAGGCGGCGACCCAGACGAGGAAGACGGCGAAGACGCCGCCTGCGGAAGCGATTCTGTTTTTCAAGCTTTCATCTCCCTCACGGTTCATGATAAAAGGAATCTCCCGGCAAAACGCCGCCGATGAGCGCCGGGTTCAGGGCAAGGATGACGGCGAAATACGCTTCCAGATCGGCCCGCGCGTCGATGGCGTCGACGAAAACCAGATGGCTTCCGGGAATCGCGGCGGCCATGACCGCCACGGGAAATCCAAACTCAAGCCTCTCCGCTTCCGCGGCTGCGGCGGCGGGATCGGCGACGACGGCCGCGATGGAAGCCGCGAGATCCTCAAGATAGCGCGCCACATCCTCGGGATCGAGGCCGTCCTTCACGAACACCCCCGCCTGCGGATACGATGCGCCTTCGTGAAGATCCGCGTAGGCGGCCTGCAAATCGATGGACTGAAGGCCGGCGACGACACCGCGCAAGGCGGATAGCGACGGCTCGGCCGTGAGAACGATCCGTGTCGGTTCGGCCGCGAAGAGGGACGCCGCGGTCGCGACGGCGTCGACGTAGGTGATCGTCGCCTCGATCCCGTTCGAAGCGAGGACGTGTCTCAGGATGATGTCGGAGGTCTGGTTCTGCCCGAACGCGACGATTTCGGCGCCTTCGAGGTCGTCGATGGCGAATGACGCCCACCCGGTCGTGACGAGGTGGTAGTTTCCCCAGACCACGGCGGCGGCGAAGGCGTATCCGGACCCCGACGCGATCATCTTGGCGCCGAGGTTCGTCGGTGCGAAAATGACGTCGTGGCTGCCGGACCCGAACGCCGCGACGAGCGGATCCGATCCGTTCACGACATCGACGGTGTCACGTTCGGCAGACTGGACAAAGATCTGCGCGAGCGCCGGCGATCCGGACGGGACGATCACGCTGAGTCCGCGCGGTTGTTCGCAGGAAAGAAGAAGAATGAGGAGGAGGACGATTGTCAGGACCGTGATGGGTTTCTTCATGGCTGGCCGCTTTCCGCATGCCCGAACTGATGCATGCTTTACTTCGATTATAGACGGTGTTATACTGATTGTATGTAACATATGTTACAAGGCGGTGATTTCATGGATCAGATTCTTCGATGGTGCGCGATTTTGACCGCCGCTGGCGGGAATGCACTCCGCTTTTCCGCGGGTGAAATGCTCTTTTTCCAGGGTGATCCTTGCCGCGATGTCGGTTACGTCGCCGCGGGATGGCTTGACATCCGCGCAACGACGCCCGACGGCCGCGAACTGCCGATTCAGACCGTGCCGGAGGGCGAATTCTTCGGCGATGTCCTGACGTTCGCGGGCGGAACGAAGTATCTCGGCAACGTCGTCGCCGCCGCTGGGACGGAGGTCATCTTCCTGGATCCGGAGGCGTTTCTCCGGCTGCTTGGCGGCGACGCCGCGGCGCTCCGCGACTATCTCGGCACGCTCGGTCGCAAGACCTTCTTCATCAAGCAGCAGGTCAAAATGCTTTCGCTTCCGGACCTCCGGTCGAAACTCCTCTTCTGGCTGCGCTGGAACCTGGGCGGTGCGTCCGGCGGAACCGTTCCGATCCCCGGGACGAAAGAACGGCTTGCGGCTTTTCTCGCCGTCGAACGACCTTCGTTGTCCCGGGAACTGGCGCACATGAAGCGCGATGGGCTCCTCGACTACGGCCGGACCGAAATTGTCTTGCATGATCGATGATGATGATCAACGGCATCGGGTTCACAAAAAAAAGGACACCGAATGGCGTCCCGAAGATACGTGGTTGCCCAAAGCGCCTTCCTTAGGCGCTTTTTTACTGGGTTTCGAGATTGGGATCGATCGTTTGACGGCGATCGAACCAGACGATGACTTTCGTCCCGGTGCCGGGAACGGAGTCGATTTCGATCACGGCGCCGATGCGCTTCGCAATGTCGAAGACGATCTGATATCCGATTCCGCTTCCTTTCTGGTTGTACTTGACCGCCTGGGCGTCGCGATACGCTCCGGAACGGATGCGGGACAGCGTGTCTTCATTCATTCCGATGCCCGTATCTTCGACAGTCATCCGCCTGGCGGCCGCGTTGATGCCGACGGTGATCGTTCCACCCGGTTCGCTGTAATAGAAAGCGTTGAAAGCCAGATGTTCGAGAATGCGGATCAGATCCTCGGCCGCGATCGTGACGTCGAGGTCCTCGAGGTGGGTGACGAGGTTGGTTTGCTTCGTCAAAAACACTTCACCGAGCTTGTCCAGATGTGATCTGACAAGCGGCGCGATGTTCTGACGGATCGCCACCTGCCGGAGATCCTGTGCGATGAATCGGGGAATCATCTGTTCGATCGCGGCGATTCCTTCGAGCAACTCGTCGTTGACCTCGGCATCGAAGGCGATTCTGCCGCTGCGGACGCCTTCGAGATACGCCTTCATCACGGTGAGCGGCGTCTTCACGTCATGGGCGATGATGCGTATGTAATGCGCTTGCATCGCTTTCATGTCCGACTCCGCTTTGAGCGCGGCGGTATAGCGTGCGTTGATGTCCTCCATGTCGCTGAACCGGAACGCTTCGTCCGTCCGCCCGATCCGCACCATATCCTCGTGCAAAAGGGAATATTGCGCGTTCAGGTAACGCCTGAGGAGCAGCATCGCAATGACGAAGAGAAGCGCCGAGAAGCCGTTCACGAACGCGAGCCCCCAGATCAGTTCGGTGCCGAAGAAGGACTGCTCGTACCCGATCGTCAAGGTCCCCAGGAGCGTACCGTCGTCGGTTTCGATGGGAATCGACGTCGCATCGTCGGGGACTTCTTCCGTTGCGTAGAGGATGTTGCCACCGGCGTCCGCATAGACGAGCGCGACGCCGTGGGTGTGGCCGTAATGTTCGATGAACGCGATCAGGGTCGCGTCGTCTTCCCAGAGGATCATATGCCGCATCATTTCGACGAAGGAGGTTTCCTGACGCTCGGTCTGGCGGCCGTATTGGATGCCCGACACAAGATAGACGGTGAGGTTCGCGAGCAGCAGCATGACGGCGAAAAGCAAGGTGAAGGAGCGCGCCATCCGCTGCCGGAAGAAGGTCTTGAAACTAATCATCGGACGCACCCACGAACTGATAGCCGACGCCGTAATGGGTCTTGATGTAGCGGGGATCGGCAGCGGAATCGTTCAGTTTCCTGCGGATGTTCTTGACGTGCGCATCGATGACGCGATCGAATGCCTCGCTGTCGCGAAAGCAGGCATCGATGATTTCGTCGCGCGTGAAAATGCGGGCCGGATGCGAGGCGAGGTGCCAGAGGACGTCGTACTCGAAGCGCGTCAGTTCGACCGATCTGCCGCCGAGCGATACTTCGCGGCGGAAAGGGGTGATTTTCAATGCTCCGTTTCCATAGGAACGGATGACCGGCGCGTGCGAGACGACGCGCTTGGCGACATTCTTCAGTTTCGCCATCACTTCTTCGACCGAGAACGGCTTCGTCACATAGTCGTCCGCCCCGAGGGAGAGGACGTCGACGCGCCCGCGAACGTCTATCTTGGCGGAAACCGCCATGATGTAGACGTCGCTCTGCCGGCGAATCCGGGCGATCAGTTCTTCTCCCTGCATGTCCGGCAGCATGAGATCGGTCACGAGGGCGTCGAATGGTCTGTCCGCCAAGAGGAGAAGCGCTTCTTCGGCGCTGAACGCCTGGGCGGTTTCGTGGCCGTCCTGACGGGCGAAGCGCGCCAGCAGGTCGTTGATTTTGCGATGGTCTTCGATGATGAGCAGGCGCATGGACCGCACCCCCTTCGCTTCCATTATACTCTTTCGGTGAAAATAACGGCGAAGGACGACCTCGCCGTTACTCGATGACGGTTTCTTCTTCGCTCGTTTCGCGCTCGGGAAGCACGGCGAAGAGGGTTGCGCGGTATCCGGCATTTTCAATGGCGGCGCAGTAGCCTGCCGCATTGGCGGCGTCCCCGCGAAACCGGATGACGGCGACGCGCGAAGCCGGATCGATCTGGACGGATTCCGCGCCGCGGCGACGGAGGGGACCTTCGATCGCATTCTGGCACCCGGCGCAACGGATTCCCTGAAAGCTCACGAACATGCGTTGGAATCGTGCCGTCATGACAGTTTCAGGGTGGTGAGGCAGGTCGCGGACACCGACGCGGTTTCGATCGTTCCGGAAGCCGAAAGGCCGCGACCGGAGAGTGTGATCGTCCCAGTGATTCCGGCGGGCAGCCACAGTCCCAAGAATCCGTTTTGCGACGTGGTCCGTTCGCCCGCATAGACGATTGTGCCGTTCTGATCCCTGACGGTCACGGAAAACGTCTCGTTCCGCAGTTCGCCCTTGCAGGTCACGAGGTTGTGAATGCGACAAGCGTGCGTGTTCGTCACGTAGGGGCAACGGAAAGATAGAAGGACCCCTCGGGGAGCGCGAACGTCTCCGACTCCCCGTCGGCGGACAACGTGAGAAGCGCGCCGTCGACGCTTGCCGCGAAACGTGCGGGATCTTCTTCTCCGGTTTCGAGCGCGGCAATCATGTCCGAAACGCCGGCATCGTCAAAGCCGAACGCCGAAGCGACGGACGGATCCGCCTTTCGGAGGCCGCGGATCGCGCCGACCGCGGCGACCGCGAACGCCGCGATCACAACGATTCGAATCAGGGGCCTGTTCACGGATTCAGGCCGGTCACGAACCCGGATTCGACGATGTAGTCCGCCAGTTCCGTGCGGATCGCTTCGAGCGTTTCGAGTCGTTCGGTTTCGTCCATCGATGCGAAATCATGGGTCGCCAGCAGTCCGGTCTGGACCAGGTCGACCTGCGCCCGTTCCGCGGCATCGAGGTGGAGGTACAGCCACTCATAACCGGGAGTCGTCTGGGTGGCGACGTACCCGCCGCGGCACCCCATTCCGCCATAACGGACTCCAAAAGAAGCCGACGTCGTGACGGGAGTCGCCGTCGTCGTGACTTCCGCGGCGACGACGGATTGGAACAGCCATCCTCCCGCCGTCAGCAATGCCGCGGCGACGAGGACGGTCAAGACGAACTTTTTCATGTCAGCGTTCCTCCTTGAGTTTGTTCCTGAGCGTTTCATACTCTTCGATCGTGATGTCGCCGTTGGCGAGCCGTTCCTTGAGCCTCGTTCCGGCGGCGTCATGCATGCCGCAGCCGCGTTCCGAGAACGAACGCGCCACGATGATGACGATGACGATCCAGAACAGACCCGTTCCCAGCATGCCGGCCGGCATCATCCAGCCGCCCATCGGCATGTTGTCGGCCCAGCTCCACGGCCCCACGGGGTCCGTCCAATATAACAGCGCGATGCGGGTGGCGATCATGAGGGCACCCGCGCCCGCCGCGATCCAAATCCATTTCGTGTTTCTTTTCATGTGTTCTCACCTCGCCACCATCGTAGCAGAAAAGCATGAACGGATGATGAACGAAGAAAAACGGCCGGGCATGATGCCTCGGCCGTTCCGTTCATTTGGAGTAGACGTCGCGTTTCTTGTAGCGGGTGTGCAGGAGTTCGTGCGCGAGGTGGGAGTTCGGCTCCTTGAGGAATTCCTCATAGAGAACCTTGACGGCTTCGCTTTCGTGGGACTTGCGGAAGGACGATCCCTGGTCGATCGCGTACAGGACTTTCGCGCGGCGTTCGCGGATGTCGAACTTGCCCTGCATCGGCGCGGTGATGATCGGCTGGCCGCCGCCGTTGATGCAGCCGCCGGTGCATCCCATGAACTCGACGAAATGATACTGCTTGTCGCTCTTCTTCATCATCTCGAGGAACTGGCCGATCGCCCGACCGCCCTGGACGACGGCGACGTTGACGTCCATGCCGGCGACCTTGTAGGTCGCTTCCTTGATGTCCGCGAGACCGCGGACTTCGGTGAACTCGATCGGCGTCGAATGCCCTTCGAGGAGTTCGGTGACGGTGCGCAGGGCGGCTTCCATGACACCGCCGCTGACGCCGAAGATCGATGCCGCGCCGGTGTACTTGGCGAGGTTCCCGTACGGCTTGATCGGATCGAGTTCCTGGAACTTGATGCCGCGGTGGCGGATCAGACGGGCGATTTCGCGCGTCGTCAGGACGATGTCGACGTCGCGGTAGCCGTCGCGTCCCATGTCGGGGCGGCGGGCTTCCGCCTTCTTGGCGACGCAGGGCATGATCGAGACGGAGACGACGCTCTTCGGATCGAGTCCGAGCTTCTCGGCGTAATACGTCTTGATCAGCGCGCCGGCCATCTGCTGGGGCGACTTGCAGGTCGAGAGGTTGGGGATGTATTCGGGATAGTACTGTTCGAGATAGTTGATCCAGCCGGGGGAGCAGGAAGTGAACATCGGGAGCGTGCCGCCGTTCCGGATGCGGCCGATGAACTCCGTGCCTTCTTCCATGATCGTGACGTCCGCGGTGAAGTTGGTGTCGATGATCTCGCGGATGCCGAGGACGCGGAGGGCTGCGAAGAGCTGACCTTCGACGTTCGTGCCGGGCTTGTATCCGAATTCCTCGCCGAGGGCGGCGCGGACGGCGGGAGCGACCTGGGCGACGACCGTCTTCGACGGGTCGCGGAGGGCGCGCTCGAGCGCCTTGATGTCGTCCTTCTCGCGGATCGCCCCGGTCGGGCAGGCCTGGATGCATTTGCCGCAATAGATGCAGCCGGCGTCCTCGAGGTTGGTGAAGAGGGCGGGGCCGACGTAGGTCTTCGAGCCGCGGCGGTTGAAGTTGAGGATGCCGAGGCCGGTGTACTTTTCGCAGGCGGAGACGCAGCGGCCGCAGAGGACGCATTTCGACGAGTCGATGACCATCGCGCCGGAGGATTCGTTCAGCTTGCGGTCCTTGTGCTTGAACACTTCCTCGTTCGAAAAGGTGTTGTCGACGGAGAAGCGGCGGAGCAGGTCGAGGAATTCGCAGCTGGTCTCGCGGGAGCATTTCCAGCATTCGAACTTGTGGTTGCCGGCAAGCAGTTCGAGATTGCTCGAGACGGCGTCGTAGACTTCCTTGGTGTTCGTCTTCACCGACATGCTGTCGGAAACCTGGGTGCGGCAGGCGGGCTTGAGGCCTTTCTGCCCTTCGATCTTGACGACGCAGACGCGGCAGTTGCCCTCCTCGTGGATCCCTTCGAGGAAGCAGAGGCGGGGAACGGCGATGCCGGCGGCCTCGGCGGCCTTGAGGACCGTGGCGCTTTCGGGGACGGCGACCTGGATCTTGTCGATCGAGACGTTGACGAGCCTATCCATTGACGACCGCCCTCCAGTCTTCCGGCTTGCTCGAGATGGCGTTCACCGGGCAGGTCTTCTTGCAGGCGCCGCAGCGGATGCACTTCTCGAGATCGATCTTGTGTTTCTGCTTCACGGAACCGGAGATGGCGCCCACCGGGCAGTTCTTCGCGCACTTCGTGCAGCCGATGCACTTGTCGGTGATGACGTAGTTGGTGAGGTTCGGGCAAACGCCGGCCGGGCAAACCTTGTCGACGACGTGGGCGAGGTATTCGTCGCGGAAGTGCTTGAGCGTGGACAAAACCGGGTTCGGAGCCGTCTGCCCGAGTCCGCAGAGGGACGTATCCCGGACCATGTTGCCGAGCGATTCGAGCTGGTCGAGGTCCTCGAGGGTCCCGTCGCCGCGGCAGATCTTGTTCAGAATGTCGAGCATGCGGCGCGTGCCTTCGCGGCAGGGCGTGCATTTCCCGCAGGACTCGTCGACGGTGAAGTCGAGATAGAAGCGGGCGACGTCGACCATGCAGTTGTCCTCGTCCATGACGATCATGCCCCCGGACCCCATCATCGAGCCGAGCGCGATCAGGTTGTCGAAATCGATCGGCGTGTCGAGGCTCTTCTCGGTGATGCATCCGCCCGAGGGGCCTCCCGTCTGGACGGCCTTGAACTTGCGCTTGTTCGGGATGCCGCCGCCGATGTCGAAAATGACCTCGCGGAGGGTGGTGCCCATCGGGACTTCGAGCAGACCGGTATTGGCGATCTTGCCGCCGAGGGCGAAGACCTTGGTGCCGGAGGATTTCGCGGTGCCGATCGCTTTGAACCACTCCGGTCCCTTGAGATAGACGACCGGGACGTTGGCGAACGTCTCGACGTTGTTGACGTTGGTCGGATGTCCCCAGAGCCCCTTGACGGCCGGGAACGGCGGCTTCAGGCGAGGCATGCCGCGGAAGCCTTCGATCGATGCCATGAGGGCGGTTTCTTCGCCGCAGACGAACGCGCCGGAGCCGAGGCGGACCTCGATGTCGAAATCAAAGCCGGATCCGAAGATGTTCCTGCCGAGCAGTTCGTATTCTCGTGCCTGCGCGATGGCGTGGTTGAGGCGTTCGACCGCGACCGGATACTCGGCGCGGCAGTAGATGTAGCCCTGATGGGCGCCGATCGCATATCCGCAGATCGTCATCGCTTCGAGGACGGAGTGCGGGTCGCCTTCGAGGACGGCGCGGTCCATGAACGCGCCCGGGTCGCCTTCGTCGGCGTTGCAGATGACGTATTTGATGGGATCGGACGACTTCGCCGCGAATTCCCATTTCTGGCCGGTCGGGAAGCCGCCGCCGCCGCGGCCGCGCAGTCCGGACCGTTTCATCCAGTCGACGACTTCGACGGGTTTCATCTCGGTGAGGACCTTGCCGAGGGCGAAGTAGCCGTCCCTGCCGATGTACTCGTCGATCTCGAGCGGGTTGATGTTGCCGCAGTTGCGGAGCGCGATGCGTTTCTGTTTTGCGTAGAACTTCAGTTCGCCGAAGTTCTTGACCTTTTGCTTGTCGACGGAATCCTTGATGACCAGACGGCTGACGACACGCCCGTTGAGGACGTGTTCCTCGCAGATTTCGGCGACGTCGGCGACGCTCACGTGCGAATAGAAAGTCTCGTCCGGATAGATGACGACGACGGGGCCTTTGTCGCAGAGTCCGAAGCAGCCGGTCGTGACGAGCTGGACTTCATTGTGAAGTTTCATCTCGTGCAGGACCCTCTCGAACTCGGCGCGGATTTCCTTGGAATGGGACCCGCGGCAGCCGGTGCCGCCGCAGATGAGGATCTGCATCCTTTCCAGCATGGCCGGCCTCCTACCTTTTCACCGACGACAGCAGGTAGCGGTCGAGCCGCTTGCCTGCCACGAGGTGTTCCTCGACGATTTCATTGACCATGCGTTCGGTAACCTTGCAGTAAATGGCGGACGATCCGTCCGCGTTGACGATCTCGACAATCGGTTCGAACGCGCATTCGCCCATGCAGCCGACCTGCGTGACGACGACGTTCTTCAGTTCGTGCTCGTTGATCTCCTCGAGAAACTTGTTCAGCACGGGACGTGCGCCCGCGGCGATGCCGCAGGTGCCCATGCCGATCTGGATGCGCGTGCCGCCGATTTGGCAGTGCATCCGGATGTTCTTGAGGACCTGATCGCGGAGCTTTTTCAAGTCTTCCAACGATTTCATTTGCGTTCTCCTCGCGTGTGTGTGATGTGTTCCGATGAAGATGAATTCAACTACGACATGATCCCGAGACGGCGCGGGGTACTCCTAGCAGGAGATCCGTGACTTCACCGAGTGTAAAAGTCGGAGTGCCGGCTGTCGGGGGATGGCATTTCTGGGTGATGTGAAGCGTGCGGGACGACGACGTGATCTCCGTCATCCCCGTCTGCCCGAGCGGGATGGATTCACCGCAGTCCGGCGATGATTTCTTTCGCTTTCTGGACCGTGCCGTTGCCGTAGACCGTCTCGTTGACCGTGAAGGTCGGCGCGAGGCCGCAGGCGCCGATGCAACGCGTCGCCTGGAGGGTGAATTTGCCGTCTTCCGAGGTTTCGCCCGGCTTCAGCTTGAGCTCGTCGGCGAATCCGTCGAGGATGCTCTGCGATCCGCGCACGTAGCACGCGGTCCCGAGGCAGACGCTGATCACGTTCTCTCCCTTGGGCTCGATGGAGAACATGCTGTAAAACGTCACGACGCCGTTGATCTTGGCGACGCTTTCGTGCAATTCCTTGCCGATGATTTTCTGGATTTCGATCGGGACGCAGCCGAAAATCGACTGCGCTTCCTGAAGGGTAGGCATCAATGGACCCGGTTTCAACTTGTTTCTTTCCATCGCTGCATACAGTCTGGCAAGGCGTTCTTTGGTGATTTGGATTTTCACGCCCATGTTTCAATACGCTCCTTTCCTGGTATTCTGGTTGGCAAGCCCATTATAGCACTAAAGACAAAAAAAGAAAGCGTGTAAAAACGCTTTCCGTCATGCTAAAAACGCTTACCTCTTTTTCATTTTGAGAATCCACATCACATTCGATGCGACGAGGGCGAGGAAGCAGGTCCCGGCGGCGATCCAGACGCCGATTACCGACATGAATGATCCTTCACCCCCGGACGGTTCGCCCGGCCCGGGGACGTAGTCCGAAGGGGTTTCGGACACCATGATCTGGAAGGTTTTCTGAAGGACGTCCCCCTCCGGACTCCTGATGTCGAGGGCGAGATGGTAGATGCCCGGAACCGCCGCATGGGAACTGTAGGAATCGTAGCGGACGGTCACGGCGTATCCGTCCGCCTCCCGCAGTTCGCCGGCGCGGACGAGCAATGCGGTGAAGTCGCTGAGTGAGAGCACCGTGCTGTTGTACACCCGGACGATCGAAGCGTCGACGTACACGACGGGTCCGATCCCGTCGACGATGTTCACGAGGACGTTGTAGTCGGTCGTGTTCCCGCTCGAATCGGCGACGCGGAAAACGATCGTGTAGGCGCCGATGCATTTCATGTTCGCAGAATATCCGTCGAACGCGACGACGATCGACGACGTCAGGTCGAGGTCGTAGTCGTCGACGACGGAGAGTGCGCTTTTGATGGCGGCGACCGTGAGCGCATTGTCATAGCCGATCGTATAGGCCGCCGGTCCGGAAAAGATCGGATCGGTCCGGTCGACGACCGTGACGGTCACCGTGCGCGTCGATTCGTTCCCGCTCGAGTCGACCACCCGCAGCACGATGTCATAAGTTCCGAGCAGGGCGGCGTTCGCCGAGTAACCATCGCTGACGATCGCGATCTCGCCGGAAAGGTCTCCGTCGTAGTTGTCGCTCGCGGTGACTTCCGCGAGGATGTCGGAAAGCGACCTGACGGTCGGATAAGGAACCGTGAAGACGGTCGTTCCGCCGAAGAACGGATCTGCGACGTCGACCACCCTGACGGTGACCTGGAAGCTGGTCGCATTCCCCGCCGCGTCGGTCACGCCATAGACGATCACGTAGCTCCCCAGCGTCGCTTCGTGGCCGGTGTACCCGTCGGAAAGCGGTTCGATGTCCGCCGTGACGTCGCCGTCGATCGCGTCCACGGCGACGAGTCCCGCGCGGATTTCGACTTCGGTGAGCGGATCGTCGACATTCGACAGCGCCACGGCGTTTCCTTCGAAATAGGGGCCGTTGACGTCCGCGAGTTCGCCCGGAATGTAGGCTTCCCATCCCGTGAACGCGCTTCCCTCTTCCAGTTGGAAGAGATCGACGTCGTGCTGGTCGAAGTATCCCGGCGTCGCGAGAAAGTAGATGTCGAGGTAGTTCGCCGTCGCTCCCGCCGTGAAGACGTAGCTCCACCAGTCTCCGGTTCCCGCATCCGACAGATCCTGGCGCGTGATCGTGAGAGAACCCAACTGGATCGCGTTTGCGAAGAAATCAAGGATGATTTCGAGGTCCTGATCCTCCGCGTACGCCGCGCCGACCGACAGGCAGTAGGTCGTGTTCGGCTTCACGAGGAAATTCTCGATGGCGCTGTAATAGGATCCGTCCATTTCGAAATTGTCCACGGACAGATAATTCTTTCCTCCCGGCAGGTAATGCGGGGAGTACGCTTCAACCCTCGCCGGAGCGAGGCTGAAGATGAGAAGGGCGGCGAATACCGCCGCCGGGAACAGTTTGCGCATCTTGTTCAGCTCCTTTGGCACGAAGATATTACGCCGGTTCCCCGCTTTTTCCGCCGCAATGGGCGATTCGCGTCGAAATCGACGACGACTTGATCTTCTTCATGGTCCGAATCGATGGAAAATACCGCGAAAGCACTTGCGGCGGCGCGGGCGAAAACCTATAATGTAGAATAGAAACCACAATCATACGGAGGATTGAAGCAGTGAAGAAGTTTTGGAACGTTTTAGGTCAAATCTTGGGCTTTTTGACGATCGTGTTGTACGCATTCCTGTATACGGATGCCCAGTTCCATTTCGGCCTTCCCGCCGAAGTCATGGGCTATCTGATCCTCGCCCAGCAGTTCGCCGCCCTGGCCGTCGCCGCCATCGTCGGAATGGAATTCGTCTCAGGCAAGAAACTCTTCGTCTTCATCTACATTCTCATCCTGGCCATCGTCGTCATCTTCATGTTCTTCCCGAGTCTCGGCGATACGATCGTGACCTGGCTCAATACGATCATTTGACGATAAAAAACGTTTTGCACATCGATGCAAAACGTTTTTTATTCGAAGCATTCTTCTTTCATGCCGCCGGGCGATCGGACCGACAACCGAGCACGGATTCGGCGCGTCGTCATTCGATCATCGCGACTGCCGCCGCGGCTCATCGGAACACGCATCATTCGGTTATTGAATGTCTCTGATGCATCCGGTCAATGATCGCCCGAGCGGTTCATGCCAAATTCATATTCTTGAGCAGAGCGACAAGCGTCGCGATGAGCCCGGGCGATGACAGGATGAAAATGATGCCGCACAGAGTATAGAAAAACTCGTCGACATCCGGCAGATTCATGATGATGACGGATCCCATCATGATGGTCGACAGTGAGATCAAAATGGCAGAAAGAGCAATCGTTTTGTTCATGACACGCCCTCCGAACAAAGCCTTATTATGTTTTGTATTATACCATGGACGATGTGATATGTGTATTCACTCTTGAATCATTTGACCGATTTCATCCGCGTGCCGACGCTTCGATGTTTCTTTTTGGCCGATCACTCCGGATCGGGCCGGAAGCACAAACGCAAACATCGGGCATCGTTGGCGTGGAATCAATCGGATTAGCGTCGAGTCGGGCAGGTTGCGATTCGGCTTTTTTCTTTCGACGAAAACAAAAAACGACACTCGATTGAATGTCGTTAGAATTGCGCCTCATGGCGGTCCCGACGGGATTTGAACCCGCGATCTCCTGCGTGACAGGCAGGCATGTTAGACCACTACACCACAGGACCGCTTATGGTGGTTCAGGCCAGAATTGAACTGGCGACACATGGATTTTCAGTCCATTGCTCTACCAACTGAGCTACCGAACCATGGTTGCGGGGGAAAGATTTGAACTTTCGACCTTTGGGTTATGAGCCCAACGAGCTACCGGACTGCTCCACCCCGCGATATGTTTTTGCGCTACTCTATCATACCAAACCGCGTCCCGAATGTCAAGACGAACCGATGGCGACCGCGTTAGCGTGACGCGGGTGACGATCTATGTGGAGCTCCCCTAAAAAAAACCCCGAATGCGGATTCGGCGTTTTTCATATGCCGTGGTGGAGATTGACGGGATCGAACCGCCGACCCTCTGCTTGTAAGGCAGATGCTCTCCCGGCTGAGCTAAACCTCCGATTGGTGGAGTATAGGGGGTTTGAACCCCTGACCTCCTGCATGCGATACAGGCGCTCTCCCAGCTGAGCTAATACCCCAATGGTACCCAAGGCCGGACTTGAACCGGCACGACATTTCTGTCATTGGATTTTAAGTCCAACGCGTCTACCCATTCCGCCACTCAGGCTTGATTTTCGGATGGTGACCCGCAGGCGACTTGAACGCCTGACCCTTTGATTAAAAGTCAAATGCTCTACCGACTGAGCTAGCGGGTCATTATGATGAAAGTCCGCGCGAGCGGAGCTCATTTGATCTGGTGCCGACTATAGGAATTGAACCTACAACCTACTGATTACGATTCAGTTGCTCTGCCGGGTTGAGCTAAGTCGGCGATAATGGCGGAGAAAGAGGGATTCGAACCCCCGCGGCGTTCGCACGCCCTATCGGTTTTCAAGACCGACCCCTTCAACCGCTTGGGTATTTCTCCGGGAATCCTATTTGGTGGACCCGGCAGGACTCGAACCTGCGGCCAATCGGTTATGAGCCGATAGCTCTAACCAACTGAGCTACGGGTCCGATGCGCGTGATCTCTTCAATTATGAATGGTAGCGGCGGTGAGACTTGAACTCACAACCTCACGGGTATGAACCGTACGCTCTAGCCAGTTGAGCTACACCGCCACGCGGAACGATGATTGGTGGAGTATAGCAGAATCGAACTGCTGACCTCCTGCTTGCAGGGCAGGCGCTCTCCCATCTGAGCTAATACCCCGGGAATGGTGGGCCTAAATGGACTTGAACCATCGACCTCGCGCTTATCAGGCGCGCGCTCTAAACCACCTGAGCTATAGGCCCAACCAACACTTTTCAGTGCGAGTTATATTTTACTATTTATGCTGGTGTTTGTCAAATGTTATTTACCAAAACGCTCCGCCTTCGGACGAAGACGGAAGGCGTTCCCGGGGTGCGCGATTTCGCGCGCTCCGAAGCGGCTCACCGGGGGTACTTGACCTTGTTCTTCTCGAGCTTTGCGAGACAGATGCGTTTCGGATCGAGCCCGAGGTCGGACGCGAGCGCGAGCGCGTACATGATCACGTCGGCGAGCTCGTCGGCGACGTTTTCCATGTTCGGCACGGTGTCCGGCCACTGGTAGTTCTCCAGCAGTTCGGCCGCTTCGATGACGATCGACTTGGCGAGCGCGTCGGGCGTGTCGTGCCCGCGCCAGCCCCGCTCGTCGCGGAATTCAATGATCAGTTTCGTCAGTTCGTCCAAGATGCGGATCCTCCACGATTTTCTTGATCGCCTTCTTGAGGTCGAGGCGGTCGATCAGCACGATGCGGCCGCAGCCGAGGCACTTGATCTTGCAATCGGCGCCGAAGCGGACGATCTCCCAGCGGTTTTCCCCGCAGGGATGCCCCTTCTTCAGGACGACGACGCTTCCGAGCCGGATGTCGACGTCCGGCGGGAGTCCCATCAGGCGTCCTTCCCGGCGTCGACGAAATCGGCGAACCGGACCGCTTCCGCCTCGTCATCGAAGACAATGACGATGCGGTTTCCGCTCACGCGGACCGGTATCTCGAAGGCGAACCGGTGAGAGAGCGAAGTTTTGACGCGGGCGAGGCCGGCGGCGAGCGTCGGCGGCACTTCGCGGCGCCTGATTTCCTTTTTCTTCTTCTCGCTCTTGACGAGCGCCTCGATGTCGCGGACCGTGAGGCGGTTCTCGACGATCATCGCGGCGATCGTCCGGATTCGCTCGCCGTCCTTCAGCTTGGAGAGCGCGCGGGCGTGTCCCATGGAAATGTTGCCGGCGTTGATCTCCGCGACGATCGATTCCGGGAGCGAGAGGATCCCGAGCGTGTTCGAGACGTAGGAGCGGCTCTTGCCGATCTTCTGGGCGAGTTCGAGGTGGGTCAGGTCGAGCGAATCGATCGCATTTTTGTACGCCTCGGCTTCCTCGATGATCGTGAGGTCTTCGCGCTGGATGTTTTCAAGCAGCGCGAGTTCGGCGAGGTAGCGGTTGTCGTAGTCGCGCACGATCGCCGGAACGGTGGTGAATCCGGCCATTTTGGCCGCGCGGCAGCGGCGCTCGCCGGTGACGAGCATGTGCCCTCCGGCGACCTTCTTGACGATCACCGGCTGCAGGATGCCGTTGATGCGGATCGATTCGGCGAGCTCCTTGAGGGCGTTCTCCTCGAACCGTTTCCGCGGCTGATAGGGATTGGGCTGGATGTCGGAGAGCGCGATTTCGACGACTTCTTCCCGGTCGATGTTCGCGATCTCGTTTTCCAGAAGCAGGTCCTGAAGACCGCGCTTAACGTAACCCGTTTTGTTCATTGCGCGTGATCACCTCTTTCGCCAGCAGGCGGTACCCGAGCGACGACTTGCTTTTCGGGGAGAATTCGGTGACGGGCACGCCGTAGAACGTCGCGTTCGAACAGCTGACGTTGCGCGGGATGATCGTCTGGAAGACCTTCTCGCCGAAATAGGTTTTGACTTCATTCACGACCTGGAACCCGGAGTTCGAGCGGGTGTCGAGCATCGTCAGGAGCACGCCGAAGATCGTCAGGGTCTCGAGATTGACCTTCTTCTTCGACTGCACGAGGCGGATCGTGTTGAGCAGCTGGGTGAGCCCGTCCATCGCGAGGAACTCGCACTGGACCGGGATGATGATGCCGTCGGAGGCGATCATCGCGTTGATCGTGACGAACCCGAGCGACGGCGGGCAGTCGATGAGGACGTAATCGTAACGTTCCTTGATCTGCTTCAGCTGCGTGTGCAGGATGAAGTCGCGGTTGGTGTTGAGGATGATCTTTTCCTCGATGCCCTCGACGACGGTGCGGGCCGGAAGGACGTCGATCCGCGGGGAATCGGTATGAAGGATCGCGTCGGACACGTTCGCCTCTTCGGTGAGGCAGTCGAACACGCTCGCCTTGAAGCCGCCGCGGTTGATGCCCATGCAGGTGGTCGCGTTCGCCTGGTAGTCGAGGTCGATCAGGAGGACTTTCTTATCCAGATACGAGAGCGAGCTGGCAAGATTGATGGCGGTGGTGGTTTTTCCGACGCCGCCCTTCTGGTTGGCGATCGAGAGGACGATGCTCAAGCCGTTCACCCTTTCCTGCCGAGATGTTCGGCGAACAGGTCGGCGTTCTCCTTGAAGAAGGCGATCTGTCCGTCGGAGAGGAATTCCTCCATCTCCGGAGCGGCGAAGAGCTGGCAGATCTCTTCGTGGCTCATCGTTTTCTCGGGCTGGCCCCACTGGTCGAACGCGGTCGGCTCGTTGGCGAGGTAACGGTACACCAGGGCGAGGGCGATGACCTGTTCGTCGTAGGCAGGCGCGAGCCGGCCGAGGTGGTATTCGTAGCGGTTGGAACGGTACGGTTCGGTCGCGCGGAACCGCGTGTGGAAGTTCATCAGGATCGAGACCATGTCGGTGCGGCGGTTGAGCAGGTACTTGTCGAGGCGGTTCGCGATCTTCTTCGTCGCGACCGACAGTTCGTCGTTCTCGATGATCTTCGGAAGGCCGCGCTCGTGGATGTAGATGTAGAGGTCGAGGACGTTCGTGATGTCTTTCCCGCGGTCCTTCAGCTGTTCGCAGACGAAGACGGCGAGTTCATCCACCGCCTTGCGGAAGGCGACGTCCTCATAGAGCGGCGATTCGCCGCTCTTCTTGCGGATCTCCTCCGCGTGGAAGAGGGTGAAGTCCTGGTAGGTGCCGATCACGTGGTTGAGCTTGACCCATTCGAGGTTGAGGTCGGTATAGATCTTCTCGTTGTGCAGGCTCTGCAGCAGGAAGATGGCGTAGAAGATCCCGAGCAGGACGAGATACGCATAGGCCGAGCCGGGGATGTCCGTCGCGGCGACGAGGTTTCCGCGATTGACGAGAATGTAGTAGAACCCGAGCCCGAAGACGATCGTGCCGTAGGACAGGAAGATGTAGAGTTCCTGGTAGAAGACGATGACCGTCAGCGAGATGTAGAAGAACAGGTAGGCATAGAAACTGTCGGTGCCCTGCGTGTAGAAGAGCGTGAGGGCGATCGTGTAGATGATCGAGACGTGGATCGCGGCCATGATGCGGTTGATGCGGACCAGCAGGAAGATGACGACGGAACCGAGGGCGAAGACGCCCATCACGACGATCTTGACGGCGAGGGAATAATCGAAGAAGAACGCGAAGGCGATCGTGGCGGCGGTGACGACGAGCAGGAAGGCCATCACGAGCACGACCTTGATCTTGCGGACCTCGTTCATCGGGAGGAAATCGGAATTCATCACGCGGCGGAGGAAGTTCTTCATTTCTTCGCCTCCGCGGCGAAGGCGTCCCGCGCGATCGCGTCGAAGACGGCGCTGTTCTCGCGGTAGATCCGCATCACGCCAGGATCGTTGTAATAATAGTAGTCGGTGTGGACGATCGCGTCGTAGATCTCCTTTTCGGAGAGCGGACGCATGCCGGAGGTTCCCTTCTTGAGGGCGGCGTAGAAGATCGCGAAGGCGACGATCTTGATTTCAAGCGAATCGGACGGATGGTTGAAGGTCTTGAACTGCGTCTCCGAGAAGATCTCGCGGCGATGGACGTCGACGGCCTGAGCGCGGCTGATCTTGAGGGCGACCTTGCGGAGTTTGTGGGTGTTCGTGAAGAGCAGGTCGGACAGGCGGACGAGCGCGTCGGCATTCAGTTCCGGATGGTCCGCGAGGATCCGGTCGCGCGCCGCGCCGGCTTCGAGATCCTTCAGGATCGCGATCTTGGCGGCGAAGGCGTCTTCGATTCCGATCCGCGCCGACACCGCTTTCGCGAACGCGGAGAGCGCGGTGAAATATCCTTTCGCCGCGATCCGCTTCCCGGTTGCGCGTTCGCAGGAGTCGATCATGAAGTCGATGTTGCGGAACTCGGTCTCCTTGGAAATGGCGATCTGGTTGTAGAAGAAGCCCTTCTGCTTGATCATGATGTACTGCGAGATCGTGAGCAGGCTGATGAAGATGATGACGTAGAAGAACAGGCCGAGGTCGTTTTCGAGCGATTCGTTCGCGACGCTGAAGAAGTCGCGGTAATTGGTCATCAGCGCCAGGAACATGAAGAGCAGGAGCACGTTCGAGATGAACATCACCTTGCGGTCCTGATAGAACGCCGCGAGCGCGTACGCGATGAAGAGCAGCGACAGCATCGACGGCGACTGGAAGACGAAGATCATCGCGACCGCGAGGCCGAAGACGCCGAACGTGGTCACGTACTTGTTCAGCTGGTTGAAACGGACGTTCTCGCGACCGTAGGCGAGGCAGGCGGCGTTCACCAGGATGAGCGCGAAAAAGCCGACGGCGAGGGGCAGTATTTGGCTGGCGGAATAGGCGGAAAGCGCCATGTAGACGACCGTTCCGACGGCACCGATGCCGAGCAGCGCGATGACGAAATGGTTCTTCGCGCGCAGATGTCTGATTTCGAGCAGTTCGCGGTATTCCTCGATCTCCGGGAATACGCGGGTGTGATCGCGCTTCATGGCGTCGCCCCCTTTCCTTACAGCGGGTTCACTTTGATCTTCGGATAGGACCGCGGATATCCGGGACCGGTGAACGCGGTCTTGCGGACGACGACGAGCGCATGGTCGCGTTCGCGGCCGAGGTCATAGCGGATGATGTCTTCAACCGTCCCGCCGAGCACCCGGAGGGCATGCGCGGCTTCCGCGACTTCGTCGTCGCAGTCGCCCGTCTTCATCGCGATGAAGCGACCGCCGACGCGTGCGAACGGCAGGCAGAGTTCGACGAGGACGTTCATCTTCGCAACCGCGCGAGCGGTCACGAGATCGAAGGCGTTGCGGCGGTCGAAGTCTTCGGCGCGGAGGTGGAGCGTTTCGACGCCGTCGAGCCCGAGCAGGGCGACGAGGCGGTCGAGGAAGCCGATGCGCTTCCGAAGGGCGTCGACGATCGTCACCCGAAGATCGGGGAAGGCGATCCTGAGCGGAAGCGAGGGGAAGCCGGCGCCGGCGCCGACGTCGAGCATCGAAAGGCCGGCGACGGGTCCTGCCTTGACGAGCGAGAGCGAGTCGTAGAAGTGCTTCAGATACACGTCTTCCTCGCCTTCGATGGCCGTCAGGTTCATCACCGCGTTCTGTTCCGTCAGATAGTCGAAATACGTCCGGAAGCGTTCGAGCATCCGGGCGTCGGAGGCGATGCCGAGGGTCTTGAGCATGTCGGAAAACCGTTCGTCCACAAAATCACCTACGAGTATTGTAACATATCGAGGGGAATTAACATATGGGTTTTTCGACTCCCGCGGGGCGACGCTGGCGATGAAAATGAAGCATCATCGGACGCCGTGCATTTTTTTCTGTTCAATCGCGAGGCGGCGTGATACAATGGAAAGCCAGGAGCGTGAGATGACATGAGACATGCGGACATTCAGAAGAAATACGGACTGCAGGGCGACCGCCGCGGCGCGTTCGGCAACCTGTACGGTTATGAGGCGGGCGTCGTGACCGAGCAGCGGATCGACACCTACTATGCCGTCGTGAACTACCTCTTCAAGGATCCCTTCACTGTCGAGCAGGGCGAGGCGTTCAAGACCGCGATGAAGGCTGTTTACGCGAGCGTCGCGTTCCAGATGGACGGGAAAGTCGTCCGGATGGACTTGCCCGGATCGCTCGCGACGAAAAAGAAGTATGAACGCGTCGACGTCCTGCTGCGCGCCGCCGCGGCGGAATTCACCCGTCTCGGCGTCCGGCAGCACGAAGGCTGCGGCCTCTGCGAAGGCGAAGGATCCGACCGGTTGCGGCTGGTCCGCGGCCTCTGCATGAAAACTCATGACGCCTGCCACGAAAAACTGATGGCCGACGTCAAGGAAGCTTACCGGAAACTCGACTCCAGCACCGAAAACCTTGCCAAAGGATACTTCTTCGCGGTTTCCGGCGCGCTCCTCGGTGCGATCGTCAACTTCGTCGTCAACTTCTACTTCGGCTACCAGGTCGTGCTCCTCTTCGCCCTCATCCCGGGCGCGGCGATGTTCATGTACAAGGCCGCCAAGGCACCGCTCCGCAAGGAGATTCCGTTCGTCATCGCAGGCCTGTCGGTCGTCGTCAGCGCCGTGATCATCGTCCTCCTGTACTCGCTTTACGCCGTCAGCTGGGGCATGACGCTCTCCGCCTTCCTCCGGCAAGGCATCCCGGACATCCCGGACATGATGTACTATTTCGTCCAGGATCTCGGTGTCGCCACCCTCTTCAGCCTCCTCGGCGTCATGATCATCTGGCGCTACCTCTTCAAGCCCCGAACCTGAACAAATGAAGAAGCCGCCCTTCCGGACGGCTTCTTCATTTGTTCAGTCCCTTGAGACGGATCGCGATCGCCTGCACGTCGGCGGGATTCACGCCGCTGATGCGCGACGCCTGCCCGAGCGTGAGCGGACGGATCTTCTTCAGTTTCACGCGCGCCTCGAGGGCGAGGTTGTGGAGTTCGTAATCGAAGTCCGGCGGAATCGCGACCGCTTCTTCTTTCGCGAGTTTTTCGGCTTCTTTCAGGGCTTTTCTGATATAACCCTCGTAAGTGACTTCGATTTCGATCTGTTCGGCTTCCTCGGACGTGACGCGCGGCGCGGATCCGGACAGTTCCATGACGTCCCGATATCCCAGTTCGGGACGCTTCAGGAGATCCAGGAGCGATTGTTTCTCCTTCAGTTCCCCGGAGCCCTTCGATGCGAGGAAGGCGTTCGCGAAGGGCGTCGGCAGGACGAAGGCTGCCGCCAGCCGCTGCGTTTCCGCCCGTACGGCGGCGCGTTTGGCTTCGAAACGGGCCATGCGATCGGCGGAGATGAGGCCGATGTCGTATCCGCGCGGCGTGAGCCTGACGTCGGCGTTGTCATGGCGGAGGAGAAGCCGGAATTCGGCGCGCGACGTCAGCATGCGGTAGGGGTCGAGAACGCCTTTCGTGACGAGGTCGTCGACGAGCACGCCGATGTAGGCCTCGTCGCGACGCAGCACGAAGGGAGCCTTCCCGTCGAGCTTGCGGGCGGCGTTGATGCCGGCGACGAGTCCCTGGGCGGCGGCTTCCTCGTATCCCGAGGTCCCGTTCACCTGACCCGCGAAATAGAGGCCGGGGAGGATCTTCGATTCCAGCGTCGGCCACAGATCGGTCGCACGGACGGCGTCGTATTCGATCGCATAGGCGTACTTCGCGATCACGGCGCGCTCGAGTCCGGGCAGTGAATGCACCATCAGGTCCTGGACGTCGTGGGGCATCGAGGTGGAAAATCCCTGCAGGTAGACGACATCGAGCGAGGCACTCTCCGGTTCGATGAAGAGCTGGTGGCGCTCCTTGTCCGCAAAGCGCACGAACTTGTCCTCGATCGACGGGCAGTAGCGCGGCCCGACCCCCTTCACGAGTCCGCCGTACATGGCGGACTTCCGGAGGTTGTTCGTGATCACGGCGCGCGTGTCTTCGGTGGTATGGATCAGGTAGCAGGGCCATTCTTTCTCCGGGTGGACGAAGGGGGCGTCCTCGTCGAAACTGAAGCGGTAGCGGAAGTCGTCGCCGGGCGCAACTTCCATCTTCGTGAAATCGATCGAATCGCGCCGGATGCGTTGGGGCGTCCCGGTCTTGAGGCGAAACGTCTCGATCCCGAGCTCGCGGAGGTGGGCGGAAAGACCGACGGACGGTCTCTGTCCGTCCGGACCGGACGGCGTCGAGGTGTTTCCGACCAAGACGGCGCCTTCCATGTAGGTGCCGGCGGTGACGATGACCGCGGCGGCGCGGCGTTCGGAGCCGTCTTCGAGGACGACGCCGCGGACGACGCCGTCTTCGACCACGAGCCGTGCGACGTAGGCCTCCTCGACCGTGAGCCCGGGCTGGGTGAAGAGGATCCGCTGCATCGCGGCCGGATAAAGGACCTTGTCGGACTGGGCGCGAAGCGCCCGGACCGCCGGTCCCTTGGAATTGTTCAGCATCTTCATCTGCAGGCTGGTGAGGTCGGCGATCCTGCCCATCTCGCCGCCGAGGGCGTCGATCTCGCGGACGATCGTCCCTTTCGCGGGTCCGCCGATCGACGGATTGCACGGCATCGTGGCGATCATCTTCACGTTCCCAGTGACGAGGAGCGTTTTTTTCTGGAGCCGGGCGAGGGCGAGGGCCGCTTCGGACCCTGCGTGGCCGCCGCCGACGACGATGGCGTCGTACATGTCGATCACGTTCTTTCGATTTCATTGTAGCGCGCGGGGCGCCGTTCGTAAAGCCGGTGAGATGAAAACGACCGCAGTGGCGGTCGTCAGAGGAGTCCGAAATGCGCGAGGGCGTTTCTCACGCCGTCGTCGCCGACGGAGGAGGTCACGTGGACGGCGGCGGCTTTCGCCTCGGGGCATCCGTTGCCCATCGCGATGCCGTTCTTGACCGCCTTCAGCATCGACACGTCGTTGAGGCCGTCGCCGATCGCGTAGACGTGGTCGGCGGGATAGCCGAGATAGTTGACGAGGCGGTTCACGCCGTCGGCCTTGAGGTTGCCGGCGAGGTTCACGTCGTAGCCGAACCGGTTCGAGCGGTTGAAGGCGAGTTCGGGGAATTCGCCGCGGAGGATCTCGGCGTCGCGGTCGGAGAAGACGATGAAGGAGAGCACGTCGTTTTGTTCGGGATAGGCACGGTCGAGGACCGGATACTCGATCCGGAACGCGTCCGAGAACCGGTCGACGAAATCGGTGTCGCGACGCCAGGCGACGTAGCCGGCGACGCCTTCGAGGACAAGATCGGCGCCGATTTCGTCGGCCCGCTTCAGCATCCGTGCGAGCACGTCCCTAGAAATGTATCGTTCGTAAATGACGTTTCCGCCGTATTTGATGTAGTTGCCGTTGGCGGCGATGTAGTCGGGAATCCCGAGCAGGCGGTCGACGCCATAGAGCAGATGGGGCGTCCGGCCGGTCGCGATGACCGGGACGTGCCCGTTCCGTTTCAGATCGGAAATCGTCCGGACGATCCCCTTCGCGGGCTTTCCGTCTTCGAGGGCGGTGCCGTCCAGATCGATGAAAACCAAAGCCATGATGCATCACGCTCCATAGAAAAATCTCCCATCAAGCATCTCCACCCACATAGATCTCTTACTTAAGGCTGCTTCCGTCAAGATCTGACCTGATTCGTGGACACCTATTGAGTGAAGATGCTTCATGGGAGATTTCTAATCCTATTATATCACGTTTCGCAACATTCGTCATTTCCGCTTGCGCAGATCCTTGAAAAAACGCTTGAGGATCGACGCGGATTCGTCCGCGAGGACGCCTTCCTCGACGTCGACCTTGTGATTGTAGGGATGATCGAAGAGGTCGACGACCGATTTGTGCGCGCCCGACTTCGGTTCGCGGGCGCCGTACACGAGACGGTCGAGGCGTGCCTGGACCATCGTCCCGGCGCACATCACGCACGGCTCGACGGTGACGTACAGGGTGCAGCCTTCGAGCCGCCAGGTTCCGAGCTTGCGGCAGGCTTCGTCGATCGCCATCATCTCGGCGTGGTTGAAGACGTGTCCGGTCGTTTCGCGGCGGTTGTATCCGCGGGCGATGACGGCGTCGTCCTTGACGATCACGCAGCCGACGGGCACTTCGTCGATCGCGTAGGCCTTGTCGGCCTCCTTCAGCGCTTCGCGCATGAAGAGGACGTCCCGATCAGTCATGGTTTTTCCCGAGCGCGTCGTAGACGTCCGGCCTGCCGGGGACTTCGTGGCAGTGCCGGCAGCGGGCTTCGTAGGAGTCCTTCGCGCCGACGAGGATGATCGGATCGGTGTAGTTCGCCGGCTTGCCGTCGACGATCCGCTGGGTTCTGGTCGCGGGGGTGTGGCAGCAGACGCAGATGGCGGTGAGTTTCGTGACTTCCTCGGCGATCGCCATCAGCCGCGGCATGAACGAGAACGGTTCGCCGCGGAAATCGCGGTCGAGGCCGGAGACGATCACACGGACGCCGTGGTCGGCGAGATACTCGCAGATCGCGACGGCTTCCTCGTCGAGGAACTGGATCTCGTCGATGGCGACGACGTCGGTGTCGCGCTCGACGTACTTCATGATCTCCGACGCCTTCGTGATGTTGATCGAGCGGGTCCGGCTGTTGTTGTGGCTGACGACCTCGTCGGCGGCGTAGCGGTCGTCGATCGTCGGCTTGAAGACGATGACGTTCTGCGCGGCGTACTCGAGCCGCTTGACGCGGCGGATGAGTTCCTCGGTCTTGCCGGCATACATCGGTCCGGTGATGACTTCGATCCAGCCTTCGCGTTGCTTCAGATACATGGTGACGTCCCCCTCTGGAAGTTCGGCTTATCGAGTATTATTATACCCACCGGGAACAAAAAAAACCATAAGTTATGGTTTTCTTCGGTCGTTATTTGCTTTCGATGTTGTAACGCTTGTTGAACTTGTCGATCCGACCGTCGGCAGCCGTGAATTTCTGTTTGCCGGTGAAGAACGGATGGCAGTTGCTGCAAGTATCGACGTGCAGTTCCTTGGAAGTGGAACCCGTCTCGAAGGTGTTCCCGCAGGTGGTGCAGGTCACCGTCACTTTGAAGTACTTGGGGTGAATGCCGGTTTTCATGTTTACTCTCCTTCTGCCATGATTTGTAATCTCATAGTAAGTTTTTCGCAAGCAAAGGTATTATAACAAAGATGAAGATAAAATGCAAGCGTAATTCACATGGGAAAGAACGCGCCCCGGCACGTGCGGGAAGCGCGCCGTCGGCACCGAAGGAAAAGCGCTTCGGCAAGCCGGAGCGCTTTCGTCATCAATGGTTCCGCCGCCATTTGGCGATGGCGACCTGTTGCATGCGCGCTTTCCGTTCCTGGTGCGCGACTTCTTTCAGCATTTTGGCGTAGTTCTCCATCCGCTCGGCCGGCAAGCGGCCTTCGCGGATCGCGTCCTTCACCGCGCAGTGCGGTTCGGACGTGTGCGTGCAGTCGTTGAACTTGCATCCCGCGGCGAGCTCCTCGATGTCGGCGAACGCCGTCTCGAAATCGGCCGCGTCGATCTGCAGTTCCCGCATGCCGGGGGTATCGATCACGATCGCTCCGGACGGGGTGACGAAGAGTTCCCGCGATGTCGTCGTATGCCTGCCCTTGTCGTCCTTTCCGACGTCCGAGGTCGCCATCACGGACGTTTCCATCAGGTGATTGACGATCGTCGACTTTCCAACGCCGGACGAACCGATGAAGGCGTAGGTGCGCCCCGGTTCCAGGCGGGCGTCGATCTGGGCATAGCCGCCCTGTCCGCGGTCGGTCGCAAAGAGGATGTCGACGCCGGGAGCGACGCTCCCGACTTCGAGTTCGGCGGAAGCCGTGTCCTCCGCGAGATCGGCTTTGGTGAGGACGACGCAGGGGGTCGCCCCGCTCGCCCAGACGACGGTGAGATAGCGTTCGAGGCGGCGAAGGTTGTAGTTTTCGTTGAGCGACATGCAGATGAATACCGTATCGACGTTGGCGGCGAGAATCTGGCCGGCTGACGTGAGTCCGGCGCTTTTGCGTTCGAGGACGCTTTTGCGGGGCAGCACGGCGTGGATCACGGCGAGATCGCCCGTGAAATCCGCGGCGACCCAGTCGCCGACGGCGGGAAAATCACACGGTCCCGTCGCTTCGTGCATCATTTTTCCGGCCACTCTGGCCGGATGGGTTCCCTGTTCCGAGACGATGGCATACAGGTCCCGTTCCTGCCCGGTGACGCGGGCGGACGCAAGCCCAGCGTACTGCGCCATGGCCTGTCCGATCCCGTCGTGGTATCCGGGCGGCATTTCATGTTGATTCATCATTTCCTCCATTGTGTGCGCGAATGATGGAGGGTTGAGCGTCAGTTCTGCGTTCCCTCCGTGGCTTTTTTCCTGGACGAATGTTCTTCTACCGTATGTCTCATGGCGAATCCTTCCCTTCTTGACGGAGTAATCCGGGCCGGGGTTGATCCCCAGCCGCATTCATTATACATCGCGCGGCGTGATGCTGTCACGCTGTTTTTGATGTTGGCAAAGAAAAACCGGCGGCCCGAGGGTCGCCGGCGACAAGATGTTCAGTCGTCCGTTTTCTGGAGGATGAAGTCGTCGAAGTGAGCCCAGTTGCCGGCGACGCCCTCGCCGCGGACGCCGATGCGGACCGTCGCGGACTCGGTCAGGGTGAAGCTGATCGTGTACTGGGCGTACACTGGCCACCACGTCACGACGCAGTTTTCGGAGACTTCGATGTCGATTCCGGACGCGGCGAAGGCGGCGTAGAGGAAGATCGTCGGCTGGTCCGCCGCGGCGCCCATCGCCCAGAACGAGAGTTCATAGGTTCCGGCGGGGAGTTCGACGTCCTGCCAGATGTCGTAGGCGAAATCGGCATCGTCCCAGACATTGACATGACCGGTGCCGGTCCGCGCGTCGGTATGGTTCGTCTTCACGCCATTCGCGTCGTCACGATACCACGGCGGCACGACGTCCTGATCCGACGTTCCGCGCTCCTCGAGACCGGGATTGACGATGTAGTTGGCGACGGCGGTGACGTCGGCGACGATCACGACGGTTTCGTCGGTCGCAAGCGTGCCGTGGACGACGTAGCTGCCGGGGCTGTCGATCGCGTCGACTTCGGCCTGGTTCCAGACGATGTCGGCGATCGTGTAGCGATGAAGGGAATCGATCGCGAGGGTCGTGACGGGAAGCGTCTCGTTCAGCGAGACGTTCAACGTCACGTCGAGATCGGTGTCGACGGTTCCGTCGAGGATCGTGATGACGAGGTCGGGGTCGGCGTTCTCGATCAGGTCGAGGATATACAGGGTGGGAAGGGCTTTCCCGGAGTAGCTGAAGAGGCCCTGGTTCGCCCAGGTGGACTTGCCTTCGACGTTCGTGCGGCCGGAAGCGACACTCGCCCAGCCGGCGCCTTCGACGGGCAGCCACGCGGGCTCCCAGTAGAAGATGCCAAGGCCGAGGCCCTCCGGAACGTTGGCGACGGCGTCGATGACGTCGCGCATGTAAGAGGCCTGGCCCTGCAGGGAGGTCTTGTATCCGCCGGCATCTTCGAGGGTTGCGTTATAGATGTTGGATGCCTGGTCGTGCGGCAGGTTCGTGAAGCCGTAGGACATCTCCATGACGCAGACGGGCTTGCCGTATTTGGCGCTGATGCGGTTCATGTTGTCGGCGAAGTCCGCCAGAGAGCCATGCCAGTAGGAATAATAGGAAAGGCCGATGATGTCGTAGGGGACGCTGTTGGCCTCCATCTTGCCGAAGAAGTTGTCGAAGGTCGAGAAGCTCGCACCCTGGGCAAGGTGGATGATCGTCCGGATTTCGGGGTCGACGTCGTCGACCGCCTGGGCGGCCTGTTTCAGGAAGGCGGCCAGACGGGTCCAGCTGGTCGGCTGGGCGGTGATTTTGCCGAGGTCGTGAAGCATGCCGGAGTTGATCTCGTTGCCGAGCTGGACCATGTCGGGGAGCGCATCGATCGCCGCGAAGGCTTCAAGGGTTTCCTTGGTGTAGTCGTAGACCTTGGTCTGGAGATCCGTGAAACTGAGGTCGGCCCATGCCTTGGGGGTTTCCTGCTGGCCCGGATCCGCCCAGAAATCGGAGTAGTGATAGTCGAGGCAGACGCCGAGGCCGACGGCCTTGGCGCGCGATGCCAGTTTGAGCGCGGTCTCGAGATCGTTCCCGCCGCCGCCATAGGAATTGCCATTTTCGTCGAACGGATCGACCCAGAGGCGGATGCGGACGTAGTTGACGCCGGCTTCGGCGAGAATCACGAAGAGGTCCTTCTCGATGCCGTCGCGATCGTAGTAGGTTCCGCCGTTTTCATAAACGGCGAGAGCGGTTGAGATGTCGACGCCGTAGATGAACTCTTCTGTCAGATTCTCCACCGGCAGGACGGCGACGGACGTCGCGGTCGGGTCGGAGTAGATGAAATGAAGGCAAGATCATCGAGCGATTCGTCGTTCGTGGAGGTGCCGATTTCCGGCGCCCAGTAGGTGGTCGTCGGGGCTTCCGTCGTGGTCGTTTCGCGGCAGGCGGCGAGCCCGAGCAGGAGCGCCGCGGCTCCGGCGGCGATGGCGATGTTCTTCATCATGTTCGTTCAATCCCCTT
>Ga0172374_1000111_pt1 | contig 68671 bp, 71 predicted proteins | sample LakKiv3m_FD_114536 | JGI IMG/M metagenome (GOLD analysis project Ga0172374, IMG submission 114536) | Freshwater microbial communities from Kabuno Bay, South-Kivu, Congo - kab_092012_10.3m | ecosystem: Environmental > Aquatic > Freshwater > Lake | place: Democratic Republic of the Congo... | reverse complement strand
GTACCCGGAGCCGGAATCGAACCGGCACGAGTGTTACCTCATTGGTTTTTGAGACCAACGCGTCTACCTATTCCGCCATCCGGGCAAAAATTGCTGAATTTTTTGGTAGAGCCTGCAAAAGTAATAAATATTACTTTACCTTGTCCGCTTGTTAACTCCTGTTAACAAGTTTCCCTTGCATCCCGTTCGTGAATGCCCTATTTTTGAAAATCAAAAGGGTTCAGAATCATGGCAGTAAAAGTTAAAATTTTCGCAGGGAGAACCTCCCATTATTTAGGCGAAAAAATAGCCCAGGCCTATGGGACCGAGCTGGGCAAGATGTCCGTCATCAATTTCGCCGACGGGGAATTTCAACCCTCTTTTGACGAAAACATCCGCGGTACGGATGTTTTTCTGGTCCAGTCCACCTTCACCCCAACGGACAACCTGATGGAACTTTTAATGATGACCGATGCCGCCAGAAGAGCCTCCGCCCGTACCATCGTTGCTGTAATCCCCTATTTTGGCTTTGCCCGACAGGACCGGAAAGACAAACCACGCGTCTCCATCGCTTCCAAACTCGTAGCCAACCTGTTAATGGCAGCGGGCGTGAACCGGATCATTACCCTCGACCTTCACGCCGACCAGATCCAGGGCTTCTTTGACGTACCTGTGGATCACCTGTATGCCTCTTCCATTTTCATACCATATATCAAAACCCTTCACCTGGAAAACCTGACCTTTGCCTCCCCCGATACCGGTGGTACCAGGCGTGCCGGATCTTATGCCAAGTTTTTCCACACCAATTTCGTTATCTGTTACAAGCACCGCTCCAAACCCAATGAGATTGAAAAGATGGCCCTGGTTGGGGACGTGAAAGGGAAAAATGTGATCCTGCTTGATGACATCGTGGATACCGGGGGCACTCTTTGCAAAGCGGCCGAAGTGCTGAAAGAGAATGGCTCAGCATCTGTCCGCGCCATGATCACCCACCCGCTGCTTTCCGGAAAAGCCTATGAGCACATTGAAAATTCAGCCCTGGAAGAACTGGTGGTGACAGATACCATCCCGTTGCAAAAAGAGAGCTCGCGAGTGAAGGTGATCACCACAGCCGATCTCTTTGCCGAAGTGATCAAACGGCTGAAAAGAAAGGAATCCATCTCATCCCTCTTTAAATTCTAAGAAATAATTTCTTATCTTTGCGGCCCCAAAATGGGTGGTGCATTGGTGATGTGGTGCTATGGTGAAAATCCCCTTCATCCGGTATCCGGCATCTGACATCCGGCATCATTAATAAATTAATAACCAATAATCTAACAAAAATGAAACAGGTATCATTGAGCGGCACGCCAAGAGCGTGCGTAGGGAAAAAGGATGCCAGGAAACTCCGTAGGGAGTTCAAAGTGCCGTGCGTCATGTACGGCGGGAAAGAGCAGGTCCATTTTCTGACAGATGAAAAACTCTTTTCTAAAATCATCTTCTCCCCGAATGTCTACATCGTGAAACTGATGATCGATGGAAAAGAACACTACACCGTTATCCAGGATGTTCAATACCATCCGGTGACCGACAGGATTCTGCATGTTGATTTCCTTGAGGTGTCGGACGACAAACCGATTACCATCGCAGTCCCCATAAAACTGGTGGGTTCAGCCAAAGGAGTGCTGAAAGGTGGACGACTGATCAAGAAAGCAAGAAAATTGAAGATCAGTGCGTTGCTGAATGACCTCCCTGATGAGATCGAAATTGCCATTGCTGATCTCGACATTGGTGACTCCATCAACGTCTCCGATCTGCACCGTGATCGTATCACCTTCCTGGATGCCCCGAGGAACGTCGTAGTAGGCGTACGTTCGGCAAGAACCGTCGTTGAGACTGCCGGAGAAGCAGCGGAAGAATCCCCGGCCGAAGGAGCTGAAGGAACTGAAGCCGAAACCCCGGCTGAATAATACCATCTGATACGAGATGTGCGATGCGAGATGCGCGATCCGATATTAGTGATGATCATTCATCGCGTATCCCGTATCCCGCATCGCGTTTCATATTCCACTTATCATGAAATTCCTGATCGCTGGTCTGGGTAATATTGGTGACGAGTATGAGGATACGCGTCACAACATCGGTTTTATCATTGCCGATGCAGTGGCCGGTTCCCTTCAAACCAAGTTTGAGCCGGGAAGGTATGCTTCGGTTGCCAAAGGAAAGCTCAAAGGACGTTCCGTCATCTTAATCAAGCCCACCACCTATATGAACCTGAGCGGCAAAGCCCTCCGGTACTGGATGAACCACGAGAAGATCCTTCCCGAACACTGCCTGGTGATTGTCGATGACCTGTCCCTGCCTCTCGGCGCTTTGCGGCTGAGAAAACAGGGAAGCGACGGGGGGCACAACGGCCTGATCAGCATCATCGAAACAACCGGGACAACGGAGTTCCCAAGGCTGCGGGTTGGCATCGGCAACGACTTTGCCAAAGGCTATCAGGTGGAGTATGTACTGGGCCGCTGGACGAAAGAGGAGGAGAAGGTGCTGATCCCTCGGATAGAAACCGCTGTGGAGTTGATCCACAGTTTCGTCCTGCAAGGAGTTGAACGTACCATGAATCTATTCAACAGCCGGTGATCCCCCGTTTCAGTCCGTCTGAATCACATTGACATACAGGGTGCCGGCATGGATGCCGGTAAAAATCCCCAGTCCATTCCGGATATTCGATGGCGGTTCTTCATAACTCTGGGTGTTGTTCCAGCTAAGAAGCAACGAAAAGAGTAAGGTTCTTTCCCTCATTGTTTATCCCCGGAGTTTCACTATGAATTCGGCGACTAAATGTACTGTCGTATAAAGGAAATCTGAACTCTGATCGACAGGGGGCTGCTTTTTACTGTCAGGAGAAGAGATTTTGCCCATTGTCCCATGATAAACCAATGAAACACTGAAAACATTATCCGGAAGGAAAAAATGCCATTCTAACCCAAAAATCGGTAGAAACATAGATAATTATTTGGATTGAAACCACCGCGGTCTATTTTCGCCAGTTATTTTCCACTCCTGGCGATAAATTAAACAGACAATAAATCAACCGGATAACCTATGAAGTATTCCCGATTCCTGTTCCGGATCAACATCCTTGCCGTCATCCTGCTGGGAACATTCGGAACCTTGCAGTCACAACCGTATGGAGATTATACCTTGTACAGCCTTAAAAACAGCACAAAGGCCTACCTGCTGAATATTGACGGAAGCGTCTATCACTCCTGGACATTCGCCTCCAACGCAAAGACCGGATATACCACTTACCTGTTGCCCGGGCAAATTCTCCTGAGAACCGTTGAAAACCAGGGAAATTATTTCAACGGAGGAGGGATGTGCGGACGGGTGCAAAAGGTCGACTGGAACGGAACGGTTCTTTGGGATTTTGTCTATTCCACCAATCAGTATTGCTCCCATCACGACATCTGTGCCATGCCGAATGGGAATGTCCTGCTGATCGCCTATGAATCCAAAACCCCCGCGGAGGCGATCCAGGCCGGATGTTCACAGGGGATCACGATCTGGCCGGATAAAATCGTCGAGATTGAACCATCCGGCACCAACGGAGGGACGGTGGTCTGGGAGTGGCACGCATGGGACCACCTGTGCCAGAATGTGAATCCTTCCAAAGATAACTACGTCTCCTCCATCGTTCTTCATCCCGAACTGATCAACATCAACTACCTCACCCAGCAGGATTGGATGCATGTGAACGGGATCGATTACAATGAAACGCTGGATCAGATTGTTTTTTCGTCTCATTGCCTGAATGAATTCTATGTGGTCGACCATAGCACCACTACGGCAGAGGCGGCCGGCCATACAGGGGGAAACTCGGGGAAAGGGGGCGACCTCCTTTACAGGTGGGGGAATCCCCATGCTTACCAAGCTTCCGGGACCACCAACTTCAATGTTGTTCATGATGCCCACTGGATCCCGGAAAATTGCCCTAAGGCCAGCTATTTTGCCGCCTTCAACAACAAAGGCGCTCCCGGGAATAAATCATGTATCGACCTGGTAGATCCTCCCTACGATGGATACAATTATTCCATTACGCTGGGAGAGGCATATGATCCGCCGACCTACTCCTGGAGACATGTCTATTCCGGCACACCAACGCAGGATGAAGGGACATCCCAGCAGCTTCCCAACGGAAATATGCTGATCTGCATCTCCTTCTCCGGATATCTATACGAGATCGACTCGAACCAGGCAGTGGTCTGGTCTAAAAACGTTGCCGGAGATGTCACCTCCGCCTACCGTTACAGTGACTGCTATGTCAACGGTACACCACCCTCACAGCCGGTCATCACAGTTTCCGGTGATACCCTCTTCTCAAGTTCAACCACAGGGAATCAATGGTACCTCGATGACCAACTCATCAACGGAGCAACACATGCTTACCTGGTACCGGCAGAAAATGGCCTCTATACGGTTCAGGTCACGGTGCCTGATGGATGCGTCTCGCCCATGTCGGATCCTTATTCCGTAACATGGCTGGATATCGATGACATTAATGGATCAACCACTGTGACTGCCTATCCGAATCCTTCTTCCGGACTGGTCACCATTACCGGCCTTCCTGACCAGGTTCAGCCTGTTGAAGTGACCATCATGAACCTGATCGGGAACCGTATTTCCTATCCGATGACTTCCAATACAGTCGATCTTTCCGGATTGAAAAGAGGGCTTTACTACCTCTCTTTTCTGCTGAATAACGGAGAATACATCACGAAAAAAATTGTCCTGATGGACTAAAATTTCCACTTCATGAAAAAAATCATTCAAACATCTTTCCTGATTCTCCTGCTGGCAGCAGGAGGCAGAGGTATGGCTCAGCATTTCACCAACTATACCACCGCCGACGGATTGCCATCCGACAATGTCAACGGTGTGGCAGTAGATGCCTCCAACCACAAGTGGTTCGGGACCCAGGCCGGTGTCGCTGAATTCAACGATACGGTCTGGACCGTATACACAACCGCTGACGGACTGATCGACGACTACATCAACTGCATTGCCGTGGATCAGAACAACAACATCTGGGTGGGGACTGATGTGGGTGCCAGTAAATTCGACGGATCCGGCTGGACCTCCTACACCACCGCCAACGGATTGATCGACAACACCATCAATTACATTGCCGGGGACCGGTCAGGCGGTGTTTGGTTCGGTACCGGTTTTGGCCTCTCCTGGTACGACGGGGATTCGTGGACAAGCTACACCATGGCAGACGGATTGCCGAACAACCTGGTCAGCTACATTGCCGTGGATGAGCTCAACAACAAATGGATCGGGACCTGGATCGGCGGACTGGCAAAATTTGACGGCATTTCGTTCACCACCTTCACAACAGCCGACAGCCTGCTGGACAACAATATCATCACCTTGGCCATTGATCCCGACAACAACAAATGGATCGGGACCTATTACGGGGTATCGGTGCTGGACAACAACGATTTATGGGTTGCCAATTATACAGCGGATGACGGTTTGCTGAATAATTTCGTCAAAGACCTTACGGTCGATTCGAAAGGGGTTATCTGGATCGGGATGCACGATGACTACACGCAGGAGGGGGGCGTCACGAAATACAATAAGGGGAGCTGGGCCTCCTATACCGTCAGCGACGGGCTGGTGGATGATCTCATCAGGCGGCTATGCACCGACACCAGCGACAATGTATGGGTGGCCACCGGAAACGGGGTTTCAAAAATAACCGATCAGAACGCTGCCATTGATGATCCTGCCGGCGCTTCGCTGATCATCTATCCCAATCCGGCAGATTCCTACCTGACCATTGATCCGGCTGGTCTGTCAGGAATCCTGTATATCTATGATCTCACAGGAAATCTCCTGGGAACTTATCCATTGACCGGCGAGGCAATACAACCCGATGTCTGTGCTTTAAAACCGGGTATTTACCTGCTCCAGTTCATCCTGGAACAAACCATCGTGACAAAAAAACTGATCATCAGATGAAGTCGGTTCCGGTTTCCCTGATTGGCTGCTTTTTGCTGCTGCTCCGTTTTCCTCTTTCTGCCCAGGAAAATTTCTACCGGACGGATGCGGTCAGGGAAATCCGGATCCAGTTCTCACAAGCCAACTGGAAACACCTGCTCGACAGCCTCTTCCTGGCCACCGGTGATGAAGGCCGCCTGATGGGAGATGTGGTGATCGACGGCACCTTGCTGAAAAAGGTTGGCGTACGCTACAAAGGATATAGTTCCTGGAACAGTGATGAGGTGAAGAATCCGTTTAACATTGATCTCGATTATTGCCTGGAAGATCAGAACTACCAAGGCTTTACGAAACTCAAGCTGAGCAATGTCATCCATGACCCTTCGTTTGTGAGAGAGGTTCTTTCATATGAAATTGCCCGTGACTACCTGCCTGCACCCAGGGCAAATTTTGCCAATTTGTACATTAACGATACGCTCATCGGCCTGTATACCAATGTTGAGGCTGTCAATAAAACATTTACCGAAAACTGTTACGGCTCCCGTGACCACAGCTTCTTTAAGGGGGAACCTGAAAAGCTGGAATATCCGTTCGGGCAGAATGCCAACCTGGCCTATACCCACGGGACCGATTCGTCAGGATATCTCCCCTATTATAAGCTCGAATCGGATTATGGATGGAATGATCTGCTGTCGCTGATCTACACCCTGAATTTGGATACACTGAATCTGGAATCGCTCCTGAACATCGATCGCACGTTGTGGATGCATGCATTCAATTATGTACTGCTCAATCTCGACAGCTATATCGCTTATGCACAAAACTATTACCTCTACTGGGATGACAACGGCCGGTTCAATCCCATTCTCTGGGATCTGAACATGTCGTTCGGGAGTTTCAGGGAATCCGATGGTTCCACCCATTTCCAGGGATTGACCATCGACCAGATGAAAACCCTGGATCCCCTGGAGCATCTCTATTTTTCAATCTCCCCAAGACCCCTGATGACCATCCTTTTCAGGAATGATCAATACCGGAAGATCTACCTGGCGCATATGCGGACCATCATCACAGAGCATTTTTCCGACACCGGCTACATTGAACGAGCCCGCTCCCTGCAAAATATGATTGATGCCTATGTACTGCAAGACACCAATAAATTTTACAGCTACGAGGATTTCCGGCAAAACCTCACCCAAACAGTTGGGGGAACCGGCTCGATGATCGAATACCCGGGGATCGCCGATCTGATGCAGGCACGGGTGGCCTATCTGTTGGCCTATCCCGGGATAGGCAATGAACCGGAAATATCTGCCGTCCAGTCAACACCGGAGCATCCTGTACTACTGGATACCGCCTGGATAAAGGCCGTTGTTTCAAATGCTTCACAAGTGATCCTTGCCAGCCGCAATAGCGGAACCGGGCCCTTTATGACCACGCAGATGTTTGACGACGGGAACCACCACGATGCGGTTGCCGGAGACGGATGGTTTGGAGCAGGGATCCCGGTTACCGGTGTCATCCTGCAGTATTACATGGTTGCTGAAAATGATTCGGCTATTGCATTTTATCCACCCAGGGCCGAAAACGAAGTCTATACCATCTATCCGGCTGTCCTGCCTGGTGAACTGGTCATGAACGAAATCATGGTCAGCGGAAATGAGCTGAACCCTGATCCAAACGGCGACTACGATAGCTGGATTGAATTGTGCAATACCACCGGCGAAGCGCTCAGCCTCGGAGGGGTCTCCCTGTCGGATCCCAATGTAAATGCCATCCGCTGGTTTTTCCCCGACACGCTCCTTCCCCCGAAAAGCTACCTGATCGTTTGGGCCGACGGCGATACAACACAAGATGGTCTGCATGCCAATTTCACTTTGTCGGAAACGGGAGGAGAACTGTCGCTTTTCGGGTATGACGGTTCTACGATTGATCATGTGGTTTTCGGGAACCAGGTTCCCGGAAAAAGCATCGGGCGATACCCTAACGGAACCGGATCCCTGAGCTTCATGACTCCATCATTTTCTGCCTACAACTTCATCGGCACTACGCCAGCCTCGGGCTTTCTGCTTTACCCGAATCCCACAACGGATGAGATTACACTGGAGATGAAGCAAAAGGCCGTTTTACCGTCAATCTCTATTTACAACCTCCTGGGACAGCAATTATATGAAAACAGGAACTTCCCCTCCGTTGAGAAAGGTGACGGAATGATTCTTCACCTGGACGTTTCCGGTCTCAGGCAGGGCATTTATTATATCACGGTCACGGATACGGGAAACACCTATTCCGGGAAATTCATAAAAAATTGAAACAACCCTGTGTAATGATGATAAGAAACGGAATGTTAAGAATGATGCTTATGGTGCTGGTTGGATCCCAGTTGCTTCTCTCCTGTAAAAAAGAGGCGGGAGAAGGAGGTTCATCAAGCATGTTCGGAAAGGTGCTGGTGAGGCAGTACAATGCCAGCTTTACCATCCTCCAGGAAGAATATTACGCTCAGGATGAAGATGTGTATATCATTTACGGGGATGACATCACCTTTGGCGACCGTACGCGGACCTGCTACGACGGCACTTATGAATTCAAGTACCTCCGGCCGGGAACGTATACGATCTATGCCTATTCAAAAGACTCAACGTTCCAAACCAACTCGATGATCCCGGTGATCAGAGAGATGACCATCTCAAAGAACCATGAAGTGGTTGAAGTTCCCGAAATCATCATCTTAAAATAACCCGGATCATGAAACCATCCCTGATGATCATTGTTTGCATGCTGATCAGCCTGACGGCATTCACCCAAACGAAAAAAGAGTGTGTTAAGTACCATATTAAATCCGTCACCTCCTATAGCACCGACGTAGAAGATGAACAGGCCGCTCCGGTCAGGGAAAGCTATGAGGAGTTTGACCGGCAAGGGAATACGATCCTTTTCATTGAATTTAAAAAAGATGGCACGATCAAAAGAAAAGAGGCCACCGCCTATAACAGCATGGGTGATAAATCGGAAATCAAGGAATTTGACGCTTCCGGGAATGTGGTGAGGGTCACCCGTTTCAGCTATACGCCCTTTGGTAATAAAGCCTCGGAAAAAGAGATCGATGCCTCCGGAAATCTCCTGAAGGAAACGGAATACACGTACGATCCCCGCAACCTGAAGGTGTTGAAGACCACCTATGGAAAGAACCGGGAATTTCGTTCCCGGAAAAAATGGGAGTATGAATCTTTCTGAAATAAAAAGCCTGGATGGGTTCCGATCCATCTCGCTGAAGGAGATGGATGCCGTCAGACTGCTCGATAGGGTGGATACCAAATTTACCTTTCACTTCGATCAGCTGCCGCTGATATTGGAGGAACTGAAACCTTTTTACCGGATCCTTTCCTTCAAAGCCTCCAGGATAACCCGCTACAAGACCGAGTATTTTGACACACCGGAATTAAAATTGTATACGCAGCACCACAACGGAAAATTGAACCGATGGAAAGTCAGGGAGAGAAAATATGGCGGGTCGGGTCAGTGTTTTTTCGAGGTCAAGTTCAAAAACAATAAAGGTCGCGTGATCAAAGAGAGGATCAAAATCAAGGAATTACATGATACAATTGATGGCTCCTCCTCTCCTTTTCTGATTCAAAAAACCCCTTATACGCCCGGAATGCTTGAACCGGTATTGACAGTTCTCTATGACCGGATAACACTTGTTGGCTATAACCTCGATGAACGCCTGACCATCGATACCCGGTTAAGCTTCCTGGCCAAAGGGGAATCGTGTTCGTTTTCTTGGTTGGTGATTGCCGAATGCAAACAGGAGAAAGCCTCCTGCTCTCCTTTTATCTCTCTTATGCGTCAACATCATATCCGGAAACAATCTGTCAGTAAATACTGCCTGGGGATTGCCAGCCTCTACCCGGAGGTCAAAAAAAACAATTTCAAGAAAAAACTCCATCACATCAATCATCTCAACCATGCGCACTCCTAATATCCTTCTCCGGATGATCCTTCTGCTGTTTTTAGCATTTCCGGCCAATGTCTGCCTTTCACAGACCGAAACGCTCGATGTTGCCATACAGGCAGATGTCTCAGGCTCAACGGAGACGAAATCGGATAAGAAAAAAGACAAAGATGTCATTGAAATCAATGCCAAATTCTTTATTAGCCTCGGGATCAATTTGATCACTGTGGCACTGATCATCCTGCTGATCTATTTTCCCAATTACAGGAAAATGGATTTCATCTTCACGTTTCTTATCTTTAATATCGGTATTTTCCTGCTGACGTTTGTGCTCAACAAGGTCAAAATATCCCTGGGCGCTGCGTTCGGACTCTTTGCGGTCTTTTCAATGCTTCGATACCGAACGGCAGGCATCTCACAGAAAGACATGACCTATCTTTTCATTTTTATCGCCATGGGTCTGATCAGTGCGATCCAGCTCGAGTATTCCGAATTGCTCATCATCAACGGGATCATTTTCCTGGGGACCTTTTTCCTCGACAGCAAATGGATTTTCAGGAGGGAAATGTCAAAAACTGTCCAGTATGAAAACATTGAATTGATCAAACCGGAAAAGAAAGCCGAATTGATGGAGGATCTGAAGAAACGTACCGGGCTGAAAATTCACCGGCTGGTCATCAATAAGGTCGATTTTCTCAAAGATACCGCCAGCATCCGAATTTATTATTTTGAGTAGAAAAATAACATATGGCCTTATTCCCCTCCTGGTATTCTGCGAGGTGGCTGCCTTTGCACAGGTGCAGGATGCCGGTCTGTGGCTCAGTGCTGCGATTGAAAAAAGGGTTAGCCGTTCTGTCTCATTCTGTTTCACGGAAGAGGTAAGGTTGGATGAGAACATGTCAGAGGTGGGGACGATCTTCAGCGATATCGGGGTGGAATACCGTTTCCTGAAGCGGTTTAGCGTGGCCGGATACTACCGGTTTACCCTGAAACGACGATTGGATGACACCTATGAGCCCCGAAACCGCCATTACATCGATATTGGTTACCGGGAAAAATTTAATCCGGTCAAGCTGACACTGCGGTTGAGATTTCAGTCGCAATACCCCTATTTCTTTGCCGATCATGCTGTCAGAGACCCGGAATACGACACAAGAGTCCGGCTAAAGCTGGCCCTGGATCTGAACAGGCGCTATGAACCTTATCTCTCTGCCGAATCCTTTTTCGGGATGTCCAATAACGAAGGAGTGTTCCTTGACGCCATGCGGTACTGCGCCGGTGTGGAATACAACTTCAACAGGATGCATAAAATTGATCTCCATTACATGATCCAGCAGGAATACCAGGTGAAAAACCCTGAAACAGATTTTATCCTGGGTTTGAGTTATTCTTTTTTATTCTGAACTTTATGCGTTGATTAAACAAGAATCTTCCGATGACATTGTCGTTACAATCAGAGAAAAAAATCAGATTCATCCTTCATCTTGTAGGATGGATTATTTTATTTGTCATCCCTGCCTATTTGCTCTATGTAGATTCGAGTCACGACCTCTTCTTTTTGATTCAAGCCTATATTCAGATTCTTTTCTATGCCATCCTCTTTTACCTCAATTACCTCATCTTAGCTCCCAGGCTTTTCTTCCGAAAGAGACGACTGGCCTACTTTCTTTCAGCTATCTTTGTTATTCTTGCCACCACGGTGCTTATGGAGGTCACCAATACATTCATGCCAAGGAATAAACCGCTGGATCTGCGTTTTGAATTGCCACGGTCTTTTTTCAGGCCGGATGACAGACCTCCTCCGCCAATGCGTCCTCCCGGGCTGGAACAGCTGCCGCGCCCATCCAAAAACTGGCCGACCTATAATTTTATGATGACCTGCTTTTTAATTTCCGGGTTTGGCCTGGGATTGAGTTTCTACGACCGGCTCACGCAAAATGAAAAGAAAAGGGAGGTGGTTGAAAAAGAGAGGTTGAATTCCGAATTGGCATTCCTGAAAAATCAGATCAATCCGCATTTTTTCTTCAATACCCTGAATAACATTTATTCTCTGGTACAAACCAATGTCAAAGAGGGACAAAAAGCGATCCTTCAGCTGTCAAAACTGATGCGCTATCTGCTCTATGAAACGGAGAAAGGAGATAACCCGGTTATCCAGGAAATTGAATTTATGCAGAGCTATATCGAGCTGATCAAACTGCGTTTGTCCAATAAGGTCTCGCTGAATATCACCTTCCCCGACCAGGATCCGGATATCTCCATCCCTCCATTGTTATTCCTGCCTTTCATTGAAAATGCATTCAAACACGGGATCAGTTACCGGAAACCTTCATACATCAATATCCTTCTGAAGGTCAATCCGGAAGAGATCTATTTCGAATGCATCAACAGTACGGGAACCCAGGGGGAAGAGCCAGTTAGTGCTGGAACCGGGATCGGGCTGGACAATGTGCGCAAACGATTGAACCTGCTCTATCCAAAGAACCACAGCCTTCAAATCATCTCAACAGAAACATCCTTTACGATCGTACTGGTAATCAACCTCCCAAAGAGTGAAACAACATGATCCAAACCATCGCGATCGATGATGAACCCTTGGCGCTTCAACTGGTTGAAGGGTATATCCGGCAAACACCTTTTCTGAGCCTTGTCGGACTTTTCGACAATCCGGTCAGTGCGATCGAACTTCTCGAGCAAAAATCAGTTGATCTTATTTTTCTTGATATCCAGATGCCTGACCTGAGCGGGACAGCCTTTGCCAGGACCCTCCGGAACAATGTCAAAATAATCTTCACGACAGCCCATGCACATTATGCCCTCGAGGGATTTAAACTGGATGCCGTTGATTACCTGTTGAAACCCTTTGGCTATGATGAATTTCTTGTGGCAGCGAAGAAAGCCCGGAAACTTATTGACCTGGAAAACAAAACCCTGACGGGGATTGAGACAAATGACAAGTTCCTGTTCCTGAAGTCAGAATATAAGATCCGCCGGATCAACTTCAACGACATCACCTACATCGAGGGGATGAAGGATTATGTGAAAGTGTTTTTGAAAAACGAAGCGAAACCAGTTCTCTCCATCAATTCACTGAAAGCCATTGAATCCAAACTGCCTGAATCAAAATTCATGAGGGTGCACAGGTCATTTATCATTAACCTCGATCAGGTGGAGGTCATCGAACGTTCGCGGATCGTGTTCGGAAAGGTCTTCATTCCTGTAAGCGACCAATATAAGAGCCGGTTTCAGAAATTTCTCGACGAAAACTTCCTGTAGGTGGGATCAAATCCACCCCATAAGCCAGTAATAGGCAATCGCCACCCATTCCCGCATGACGGTCAGCTCGTTGCCAAGGTAATCCCAGAAACGGTAACGAAGGTTCAAACTCTCCCCCACGTCGGGCACCCACATCCGCCCCCCCAGTTTCCTGGCCGAGAAATTCATGTCGGTTTCGAGCTCACTGTCAAACGTCGGGAGCCCGTCCACGTGTTCAAACCCAACCTTGCGGAAAGCCAGTACCGCCCGGTAAAGGTGTTCGGGGGAGGTGATTAAAAGGATACGGGACATGCGATATGGGGTACGAGATAAAGTATCCATGATCATTTCCCTGATCCTCAATGCCTGGGCCCGGGTGTTCACGCCTGAGTCCTCCGGGAGGATCCGTTCAGGGGCCACACCGCGCAGGACCAGCTCCTGTTTCATCTTGCCGAGGGTGCTGTTGCTGTCGGAGAAGTTCCCCGGCATGGCCACGATGACCAACGCCGAGGGATATGCAGCCGCGGCCTCCGCTCCGAAATAGGTGCGCATCAGGCCGCTACAGCCGGGAATGCCTCCCCCCCCCAACACGATGATGTAATCAGGAACCCCGGCGATCCCGGCCTTGGCAGTGCCCAGATGATACCTGGCCCAGAAAGGCACGGAAGTGAATGCCAGGATCAAGGCAATCAATGAGACCGATCCGAAAGCCACAAGTACGATCCGGCTAACCTTCCATACCCGCCTGATCAATGATTTCAACGTCACAATGTTATTTTTGCTTTTCGCTTCTCACTTCTCACTACCTCGCAATCTTCTCTTTTATCACCCCGGCTACTTCGTTCATGCCAATACGCTCCTGCTTCATGGTATCCCGGTCGCGGATGGTCACCGTCTGATCCTTTAGGGTCTGGTGATCGATCGTCAGGCAGTAGGGAGTTCCCAGGGCATCCATCCTGCGGTAGCGCCGTCCGATAGTATCCTTCTCTTCATAGAAACAACGGTAATCATATTTCAGGGTATCCATGAGCTCCCTTGCCTTCTCGGGAAGTCCGTCTTTCTTTATCAGAGGCAGGATGGCTACCTTGATCGGGGCCAGGTTCGGCTGGATGCCCAGCACCACCCGTTCGGATCCGTCATCCAGCTTCTCTTCCCGGTACGCATTGCTCAGCACTGCGAGGAATGTCCGATCGAGACCGATCGAAGTCTCCACCACATAGGGGACATACCCTTCGTCGAGTTCCGGATCAAAATACTGCATCTTCTTCCCTGAATACTCCTGGTGAGCGCCCAGGTCATAATTGGTCCGGCTGTGAATGCCTTCGAGCTCTTTGAAACCGATCGGGAATTCAAATTCGATATCCGTGGCTGCATTGGCATAATGGGCCAGTTTGTCATGATCGTGAAAACGGTATTTTTCGGTGGGCATCCCCAAAGAGAGGTGCCATTTCATCCGCGCCTCTTTCCAATAGGCATACCACTGCATCTCCTCACCCGGACGGACGAAAAACTGCATCTCCATTTGCTCAAATTCCCTCATCCTGAAAAGGAATTGCCGGGCAACAATCTCATTGCGGAAAGCCTTCCCGATCTGGGCGATGCCAAACGGGATCTTCATCCGTGCTGACTTCTGGACATTCAGGAAATTCACGAAAATCCCCTGAGCAGTCTCCGGTCGCAAGAAGATCGTATTGGCATCTTCATTGACCGACCCCATCTGTGTGGAAAACATCAGGTTGAACTGACGCACATCGGTCCAGTTGCGGCTCCCCGAAATCGGACAGACAATCCCCAGTTCCTCAATCAGCAACTTGACGTCTGCCAAATCATTCCGCTCGAGTGCCGGATAAAAACGTTGCTTGATCCCGTGAATCTTCTGCAGATTTTCCAGTACCCTGGGATTGGTCTCCCTGAACATCTTCTCATCAAAACTCTCTCCAAACCGTTTTGCCGCCTTCTCCACCTCTTTCTCTATCTTCTCCTCTATCTTCTGGATAAAATCCTCCACAAGGACATCCGCCCGGTAGCGTTTTTTTGAATCCTTGTTATCGATCATGGGATCGTTGAAGGCGTCGACATGCCCGGAGGCTTTCCACACGGTGGGGTGCATGAAGATAGCGGAATCAAGGCCGACGATATTTTCGTGATACTGAACCATCGATTTCCACCAATGGGCCTTGATATTGTTTTTCAGCTCCACTCCAAAAGGGCCGTAGTCGTAAACCGCACTTAACCCGTCATAAATTTCGCTGGAGGGGAAGACGAAACCATACTCCTTGGCATGGGCTATGATCTTCCTGAAAAGTTCTTCGTTGCTTGCCATAGCGCAAAATTAAATAAAAAGGGATTAGGGATCAGGGATTAGGGATCAGGGAAAAATTTTTGAAGATGAAATTTTCTTTTTCCTAATTTCGAATGATCTAATGACCTAACCTCCCATCCATGAAAACCTCCCGCCGAAATTTTTTAAAGACAGCAGCTGCCGGTGTAGCTGCCGTCAGCCTGGGAGAACTCGGGTCTCTGGCTTCCGGATTCTCTTCCCCGATCAAACTTCCCGAACCCTCCCGTGAAGGGAAAAGCGTCATGGGGCTTGCCTGCGAACCTTTGAAAACGGTCAGGATTGGTTTGATCGGACTTGGAATGAGGGGAATGGAAGGGGTCTCACGCCTACTGAATGTGGAAGGGGCGGAAATCGTGGCGGTCTGTGACCTGGTTCCCGAACGGGTCAGGGAGGCTCAGAAGCTGATCACCGATAAGGGAAGAAAGGAGGCTGCCGGATACGCTGCCGGTGAACATGACTGGATGAAGCTCTGCGAGCGGGATGATGTCGACCTGGTCTATAGTTGTACCCCGTGGGCGCTTCATACCCCATCGGCAGTTTACGCCATGAACCACGGGAAGCATGCAGCCATCGAAGTGCCGGCCGCCACCACCCTGGAAGAGTGCTGGGAGCTGGTCAATACCGCTGAAAAGACACAACGCCACTGCATGATGCTGGAGAATTGCTGTTACGATTTCTTTGAACTGGCCACCCTCAATATGGCACGGCAGGGAGTGTTCGGTGAGATCATGCATGCAGAAGGGGCTTATATCCACGACCTCCGGTGGCTGAAATTTGACAAAGTGAACGGCTACTGGGATATGTGGCGTCTGCAATACAGCAAATGGAAGAACGGGAACCTATATCCAACCCATGGCCTTGGACCGGTAGCCCAGATCATGAACATCAACCGGGGCGACCGGATGGAGTACCTTACCTCCATGTCGACAAACCAGGTGGGAATGAGCCTCTATGCCAAAGAAACATTTGGCTCCGACAGCCCGGAAGCTCAACAGCGTTATACCCTGGGTGACATGAACACCACCCTGATCCGTACGTTTCAGGGAAAGACCGTCATGATCCAGCACGATACCACCTCTCCCCGACCCTATAGCCGGATACACCTGGTGAGCGGCACCAAAGGAGTTGCCCGAAAGTGGCCGTCGCAGAAGATCGCCCTGGAACCCGAAGCCCACAAATGGCTAAAACAGGATGCATTCCAATTCCTTATGGACCAATACGAGCATCCGCTCTCGAAACAGATCGGGGAGAAAGCCAGGGAGGTGGGTGGTCACGGAGGCATGGACTTCATCATGGATTACCGGCTGATCTACTGTCTGCGAAACGGGCTTCCCCTGGACCAGGATGTCTATGATGCCGCCACCTGGTCGTCGGTCGTCGAGCTGAGTGAAATTTCGGTGAATAACCGGAGCCATTCGTTATCGGTCCCCGATTTCACAAGAAGCGCATGGGAGACAGCAAAACCTTTGGGGATAGTCAGCGTGAGTTAACTGATGGCGGTCATGATCAGGATGATCAGCGCTTGTGCCAGAAACAGCATTCCGGGAAAAACGGATGACCGGTTCAGCAGCAATAGCCCCTACCATGGCGATCCACCTGATCCGTTTTTTACCGCCGTAGAAAAAGAGGACCAGAGCAGCTAGAAGTGGGAAGGAGATCAATACAATTGTTATCACAGATTCCTGAATTTATGGGATGTTTGTTTCTCGGGAAACAAAGCTAAGCTTTATTAATTCTCTTGTTGCACAGGATCAAACAGATATTTTACTTATATTTGGTCAAAGTAAAGAGGTTGATGGAAAAACAATCAGCGAGATCAGCAAACAACGGCATGACCGGAGGGTTGATCGGGGTACTGGCATTCCATATCGGCAAAGCCACCCTGAGCCTTAGCACCAGCGGAGGGGCATTGGTTGCCGGTCTCTTTTCGGCTGGTTCCGCTCTAAACACCCCAACTATGCCCAGATCCCACAACCGGCCTTGTGGATCATGAACACCTTGGGCCTCAATGCATTTGTAGCTGTTGTGGGCATTTCAGCAGGACCCAGCTTTGTGGATGGGTTCAACCAGGTGGGCCCCATGCTCTTCGTGATCGGAGCCATTGCCACATTACTGCCACTGGTTGTTGGGCTGATCCTGGCCTGGTGGGTGTTCCGGTTTGATGTGGCCGTCGACCTTGGCTGCTGCTGCGACGCCCGTACCACCACAGCCGCTCTTCCGGCTGTGCAGGACGCTCTCGAAAGCCCCCTGCCTGCACTCGGGTATACCGTCACCTACGCTGTAGGGAACACATTGCTCATCATTTGCGGGATCATCATCGTATTGATGATCGGTTAAAATAACATAGTATGGCAAATAAACTCCCGTCTATCAACACAAACCGTTCGGCTGAGAAAAAGATCGAAACCATGAGTCCGTTCGAGATCAAGAACACACTCATCAACCTGGCCAACCATCCCATGAACAAATCCACCCATGCAACACTGAATGCAGGACGGGGGAATCCCAACTGGATCGCCACCGTACCCAGGGAGACTTTTTTCTCCCTCGGTCAGTTTGCCCTGTCGGAATGCCGCAGGGCAATGAATTTCAAAGAGGGAATGGCCGGGATCCCGCAACGTAAAGGCATTGCCAAACGCTTCAGGCTTTTCCTAAAGGAAAACAAAGGGAAACCGGGCATCAGGTTGCTTGCTCAATTATACCGGTACGGGATCTCGGAACATCTCTTCAATCCAAATGACTTTGTGTATGAACTGGCCGAAGGGGTGATCGGGGATCAGTATCCCGTCCCCGACCGGATGCTTCGCTTTCCGGAAGCCATTGTGCATGATTACCTCATTCAGGAGATTTGCAACAGCCATCCTCCTCAGGGACGGTTTGACCTGTTTGCCACCGAGGGAGGAACCGCTGCCATGTGTTACATCTTTGATTCCCTGATGCAGAACTTCCTGATCAGCAAGGGGGACAAGGTAGCCCTGTTTGTTCCAATATTCACTCCATATATTGAAATTCCCGAACTCGACCGGTTTGCTTTTGATGTGGTCCATACCCGTGCCAGCGGCCTGGATCAGGAAGGATATTACGACTGGCAGTAGCCTGATGAGGAACTGGACAAGCTGAAAGACCCTTCGATCAAGATCGCATACCTGGTCAATCCCAGCAACCCGCCATCCTTTTCGCTCAGCGACCGTGAACGTAAAAAGATCATCAGCATCATTAAAAAGGAGAATCCCAACCTGATGTTTATCACCGATGATGTGTATGGAACCTTTGTAGAAGGATTCCGTTCCCTTATGGTTGAGATCCCCCGGAATACACTTTGCGTCTATTCGTTTTCGAAATATTTCGGTTGTACAGGCTGGCGGCTCGGTGTCATAGCCCTGCATGAAACGAACATCTACGATAAAATGATCCGCGAGCTTCCCGAGGAGAAGAAGAGAGCCCTTCACGACCGGTACCATTCCATCACGCTGAATCCCGAAAAACTCAAGTTTATCGATCGCCTGGTGGCCGACAGCAGGATGGTGGCGTTGAACCACACGGCCGGGCTATCCCTTCCTCAGCAGATCCAAATGACGCTTTTTGCCGCTTTCTGCCTTTTCGATAAGAAAAACCGCTACAAAACTCGGGCACAGCAAGTGATCCGTCACCGGTTGAAATTATTGCTGAAAGGCCTTGATTTCAAGCTAAAACTCAATCCTGACCGGGCCGGCTATTACATCGAACTGGATATCATGCTCTGGGCGGAGAAAAATCATGGGAAGGAATTTGCGGATTACCTGAAAAAGAATTTTGAACCGGTGGATATTGTTTTCCGGCTGGCTGAACTCGAATCAATCGTGCTATTGAACGGAGGAGGTTTTGACGGTCCTGAGTGGTCCATTCGTGTCTCGCTGGCGAACCTGGATGAAACTTCCTACTCGGCCATTGCCAAAGGGATCAAAGAGATCGTGCTGGAATATGTGGAGGCCTGGAAGAATAAATAATCGTCTACTGCCAGCTCATCGTTTGGTTTTCAACCATTCAAGAAAATAAAAGAGGGCAAATCCGTCGATCGAACAGGTGATCCTGCTGGCGATGATCATGGGAATGATCTCATCCATCGGGGTGAAGTGAAGCCCGAGGATTCCTTCATGAATGTCGACACCGTGAGCGGGAGTTTTCTTTTCGATCTCTGCGGCAAAGAGGTGAACCCGTTCATCGGTCAGGCTGGGAGCCGGGAACACTATCGTTAGCGGATCCCACTTTCCCGATACAAGGCCTGTCTCTTCCGACAACTCTCTTTTTGCAGCAGCCAGTGGCTCCTCTCCTTCATCAATCCTCCCTCCCGGAAGTTCAAAGGAGAGGTTTTCTGTCAGGTACCTGTTCAGTGAGATCAATCCGATAGAATTCCGGGTATAGGGGATAACGCTTACTGATCCCGGTTTTTTCAAGTAATAGAAATCCCGGGGACCAAGCTGTTCAATTTCCACGGCGTCGTGGATTACATCAAAGCGGGGTGTTGAACAGAGGCGTTCACGATGCTGAAGAATGTATCTGATCATGCAGGGAGCGGTTAGCCAACAACCATGGAGAGCACATAGAGACAAAAGAAGACCACGATGATGATCACCGGAATGACCGCGATCCAGTTACCTTTTGTTTCCTTATCCATAATGAAAATGATCTGCCTTTTGCAAATATAAGCATTTTCACAAGGGATTTATCCATCCCTGGAAAGGGAAGGCTGATCCGGATCAAAAAAAATGGCACTCTTCAGGAGTGCCATTTTCATTGCAGATGCCTTTTCCGGCATCTTGCTATGGGGGTTATTGCAGCGTAAATTTAATCGGAAGGTTGTAAGAGACACGAACCGGGATCCCGCGCTGTTTTCCCGGGGTCCATTTGGGCATGCTCATCACCACCCTGATTGCCTCTTCATCGCATCCTCCGCCAATACCCCGGAGGACCTTGACATTCGACACCGATCCATTGGTTTCCACAACAAAGTTTACAAACACCCTTCCCTGGATACCCAGTTCCTTGGCCTCTTCAGGATATTTGATCGCTTCGGAAAGAAACTTATAAAGGGCTGCATCCCCGCCGGGGAACTGCGGATTTTCCTCAACCACCGTGAAGATCTCCGCCTCTTTGGGTTGTTCGATCACCTGAGGCTTCTCCTCTACGATCTCGATCTCGGGCTCTTCGGAAGGCACTTCTGTATTTCCTTTATCTGCCAGCAGGTCCTGTTTCCCGAAGTCCGATTCAACGGCAGTATCTTCCACCACCACAGGAGCGGTAAACTTTACCTTTTCCTGAAGTGCTTCCGGAGGAGGCGGGGGCGGGGGTGGAGGAGGTGCCTCTTCCTGGGGAATATCCAACATCTCCGCACCCACACTCATCTCTTCTTTGATGATCCTGCCTTGGTTCACCACAGCCGTAATGATGGGGTAGGCAACAATCCCACCCATCACAAGGAATGCGATGATGGCGGAGACGATGATGTACTTCTTGTATTTTTTCCGGAGCATATAGGCCCCATAGGTCTTGTTCCGATTCTTGAAGACCATTTCCTCTAAGGATTCAACATGTTCTCGTTTTGTTGCCATAGTACTTTGGTTTTATGGGAGACGAAACCTATTTTACTTTAATCTTTGGATACTCAGTCAGTGGCGTTCCCGCTTTGACCGCATCAACCATCATCGTCTCCACCTGTCCTATGTCTACGATGGCATAACTGGCAATATTACATATCGCCATTTCATCAATAATGTTGACGATATCCTTGTATTTTGCCGCCGTATCTGCTTTGATCAGTACGATCGGCCCCTTTTTATCATCCAGCTTCATTTGCTTGATCGTATTCTCAAAGGTGGTATCGGCAACGATGATCTCACCGGTCAGCCGCTTGTCACGGTACTCTGTGATTTTGGTGAACAGGTCCCTGTTCAGGTTCAGCAGCGTTTTCCGGACGCCGTCCTTGCTGAAATTGCTTCTAATCAATTGGGGCATGGGTTTATTGGGGGCAGCCTGGCCTTTATAGTAAAAGACCTCATCATCGCCCGAAAGGAGAATATTTAAGGTTCTTGCCTCTGAAATCTTAGGCTGGTCCTTAGGCTGATCTTCCTTATTCTTCTCAGGCATGGTGATGACCATCACCTTTGGTTTAGCAAAGGCAGTCGTGAGCATGAAGAAGGTGATGAGCAAGCACATGAGGTCAACCATGGGGGTCATGTCGATCCCGGTCGAATGTTTTTTGGCTCTTTTCTTTCCACCCTTCTTGCCGCCCGAATCCTGGGTTTGTATTTCGGCCATAAGTGTATTTTTTATCTATGAACTCACGCGAATCAATTATTGTTCCGGGGGAAGATCTTTTATTCCGATCTCCTCGTTCACCTGATTCGTGATGAGATTGAATTTGTTAACTTTATTGTCCTGCAGCATGTCCATGATCTTCTTGACCATCATGTAATTGGCATCCGCATCTCCCTTGATAGCCACTTCAGCACGGGGATTCACGATACGTGAGTAGAGGATCCAGTAGCCAAGCTGGTTGTCAGTTGAATCATAAGGCATTCCCACTTGAAATTCTTCTCGTTTTTCACTATTCTCAGCAGTGATCCAATGTTTCAGGTCTTTCAACGGCATGCCAAAGCTGGAGAGCCGGCCAAACAGGTCATATTCCTCATCGCTAAAGGTCATTTCATACCGTTCTGCCATTTTTCTCAGGATCTGTTCACGGAACTTAGTAGTAGTATCCTGTCCGTTGTCAATATTGAAAAACACCTTTCCATCCTTATCGATGTAGATCGTCATAAGGTTGAAATCCGGTGCCTGTTTCTCCGAGATCGAAGCAGGGCTATCGATCATGGTAGCTTCCTGAGGGCGAAAAGAGGCAGTCAATACAAAAAAGATCAGCAACAGCGAAAAGAGGTCCACCATAGGCGTCATGTCTATGCGTGGCGTTTTGACTGGGGGTTTTATCTTAGGCATTTACTTCAGTTTTAATTGATGAATAACTGATCAAACGTAGCAAAGCGTTTGATATCCAACCAGCTGATCTTACTTGGTTGTAGCAGCAAAGGTCTGAATCAGGCTAAAACCAGCTTCATCAATTTTATAGGTGAAGTTGTCGATTCTTGTTGAGAAATAATTATAGAAGACCACAGCAAGCAATGAACCAAGAATACCAAAAGCGGTATTGATAAGGGCCTCGGAGATACCAGTTGCCAGAGCGAGGGCATCGGGAGCACCGGCGGTCGCCAGAGCGGCAAAGGCGCGGATCATCCCCAATACCGTACCGAACAATCCCGTTAACACGGAGATGGTTGCGATGGTGGAAAGAATGACAAGGTTACGGGAAAGGATAGGCAGCTCCAACGCGGTAGCTTCCTCAAACTCTTTCTGCAACGCCACAATTTTCTGGTCTTTCTCAAGGGTCTGATCATCCTTTAATGTCTTGTACCGAAGCAAGCCGGCCCTCATGACATTGGCTAAGGAACCCCTTTGTTTGTCACAAGCCTCAATGGCATCATCAATCTGATTGTCATTCAGGTAGTTTTGCAGCCTCTTAACAAACACATTGATTCGGCCCTTGCCTTTGGCGCGGCTGATCGTAATCCATCGTTCCACTGAGAAAATCAACAGAACCAGGTTGATGGTGATCAGCACGGGGACCACCCATCCGCCTTTAAACACCATCCCAAGATAGTTCCCTGGCAATGGAGCGCCTTCCGGGTTACCCCCTTCGAAATTGATAGGATTTCCCATGATGAACAGGTAAATCAAAACAGCAATAACAAATGCAACAATGATGGCACCTGTTGTGAAAATAGACCGTAAAGCGTCACCTAATCCTGCTCCGCCTTGTTTATTCTTCTTGCTCATTTTAGAAACTTTTAAGTTGATAAATTATTGATTACTTGATTTCTTCCATAATTAATTAGGAACGGCAAATTTATAAAATATTTTGGAAAACAACCAGTTTATTTGATCACCCGTTTAAGAGCATCGACCATTTGCTTGGCTTTTTCGTTCTCCGGGTCAATGGCCAGCACATCGTTGTTAAATTTCAGTGACTCCCTGGCATAATCGAGGTTTTTCTTATCCAGGACATACTGGTGATAGTAAAAATAGGCCAGGTAATAGTAAGATTGCAGCCGTGCTTTTTGCTGCTTTGCGGTATCATCCTGTGTAATCTCAAGAATTCGTTCATAAACAGGTTTGGCTAATCCTTCATCGCTTTCAGGGTCGAGGTTAAACAGTGTTCTGGCCCACCAGGTAAATCCGGGCACATAGGTTGGCTGCAAGTCGCAAAAGCGCTCAAACACGATCGCCGCATTGGTATAATCCTGGATATTGTAATAGGCTTTGGCCCAGTTGTAGATATCCAGGGCATTGGCAGTATTCAATGAATCCTTCAGCACGAATATGCGGATAGCATCTTCGTAATCCTTGTACTTGATGTAACTCATGGCAACTTCCGAGAGAAGTTCTGTTTTTGATGTATCCATTTCCCAGGCCTTATAAAGAATGGGGGCTGCCATGGAATCCAGGTCATTTTTCGAGAGAAGCCTTCCGTAATAGACATAATCCGTTGCACGTAGTTTATCCAGGGGTGACCGGTCAAAGAATTTCTCGATCGCTTTCAGCCCTTTGTCGAACTCTTCATTTTCATACAGGGCATAGGCACGCGCCCGGTAAAGATCAATAATGGTCGTATCGATTGAGAGAACGTCATTGATCTCGGTCAGCGCTTCCGGATAATCCTGCAACTCCATCAGGGTATTGATAAATTGCAGCCGGGCAGGAAGATTGCCGGCAGAAAGCTCAAGGAATTTCTTGAACATCTTCTTTGCATCAGCATACCGTCCTGCTTTGGAGAGAAGGAATCCGAGTTCCCGGTAGGCCGGAGCGAAAGTGGAGTCGATCTTGACTCCCTCCTCATAGTAATTCAGCGCCATCTGGTACTGTTTGGCCCGCATCCAGAGCTGCCCGATCCGCAGGTTTGCCATGGAAGAGTTTGGATTCAGTGACTGTACGATGTTGTAATTGGAAATAGCGTTTGAGCCATCGTTCAGGAGGTAAATATAGGCATCCCCCCTTACCAGGTAGATGTCCACATCCTGGGGGTTCAGTTTCTCCGCTTCCCGCAGGTAGGAAAAGATCTGTGCAGTATCCTTCACCTTGGCCATCACAAACGCATCAGCCATTTTGACCAGTGAATGGGCAGCCTTCTCAGGCGTCATCTGAATTTTATTCTTCCTGGTAGGCAAGAGGGAATAGGCTTTATCGAGGTATTGCTGTGCCTCGGCCGGATTGTGCTTCAGCAACGCTATTTCGGCCAGACCGGCATAGTTTATCGGATTGGGTGGCTCCTGTTGAATCCCTTTTGTAAACAGAGCCTGGGCTTTATCGGTCATCTCCTGAAGTGATACGTTCATGGTATCGGCAAAGTAGCGCTTCAGGTAATTGTCTCCATAGTAAAAATAAACGTCCCCGTCGGAAGGATTGGCAACGAGGAGGTCGCTGAAGAGTTTGTCGGCAGCATTGAACTGCTCGCTTCTTGTCAGTTTGATCGCATCATTAATATCCTGGGCCTGGATGGTCTGAAACAAGGATGTCAACGCCAGGAAGAGAGCCAGGATACCGAATCTCTGTGCAACACGTGTCATAAAAAGATCTCCTAAATCGTTTATTTTTTAATTTCCACTATTCTGATGGGCTGTGTCGCCGGAACAAGTCCTGAATGTAAAATAATGAGCTGTCCCTTGTCGCTGGCGACAAATGCAGACAGTCCGAAAGCCAGTCCGGCATAAGTCTGTCTGTTAATGCAATAGACTTCACGGATAAACGGATAAAGCCCTTGGGCAATGTAGGCCTGATAGGGTTCGTAATAGTTGGCATCGGGACCATTGTCACCGGAGGTACTCACCCCCACCACCGTGATCCGGCTCAGGAAGTCGTTGGATACCGAATCCCGCTTATCACTGATCCAGTTGACACTGATCACACCCAACGCACTTTTATTGTTTTCAACGTAGCTGATCACCTCATTGTTAGAATGCACTGCATAACAGGAGGCCGGGAGCGAGTCAAGACCGAATTTCTCCTTGAAATACCTTGGATTCCCTGATTGATAATGGTCAAATACGACACGGATATCCCCCAGGTTTGAAGCGGGATCGATCTGATTCCATTTTGTGACCGTCCCTTTGAAGATCTCTTCGATTCTGTCATAAGGAATATTGGCATCCGGATTTTCATTGTTAACGATCAGGGCCACGGCATCGTAAGCAAGCAGGGTTGTCTTAGGTACGATTTGCTGGGAAGTGAGAATCTCGTTTTCGCGATCGGTCAGTTTCCGGTTGACAAAGATCAGGGGAACGCTGTCGTTCATGAAATAGGTGAAGACCTGTTCCTCCGTACTGTAAAGCGTGTCGAATTTTGAGTATTTGTAAATCGATTCAAAGGTGTAAATCTCCGTATCCAGCAATAGCCTGTAGGAGTCGTCGACCGCCACTTTGATGGTTCCTCGTGTGGGAGTGTCCAGTTGTTTCATCGGATCTCCCCCGCAACCCATCAGAAAAAAAACGAAAACTGCTCCAACAAGGAAAGCGGTTTTCAGTTTAACATTATGGATGTTCATTGGGGTGAATAGATTTAACACACGGCAATTGTAACAAAAGGAAAACAAAGGTACAATATTCTTCGATGAACAGACAAATTTTCAATGGCGAATATACTGAAAATGACCGCGATTATTCTTCTTCGTCTCCCTTTTTATTGAGTTTGGTGATGATCCGCAGGGCCCGGAAGATGCCATAGAGGTACAAAAATACGGCAAAGATGATGCGTATCTGGAGGTTAATGTAAGAAAACGAGGGGCTTACAAGTAAAAAAGTGGCCAGGATAAAAAATCCCAGTACAATCAGGAAAGAGAAATAGAGGTTGAATTTTTCCATGAAACCTTAACGGCTGACCTGCCAGTATGGTATTTCCCTGTCCGATTTATTTTGTTCCCAATAGGCCGGGGTGACCACTTCGCCATCTTTCCGGAAGAGTTTCTGTTCGTAGACAACAATGGTTGGATTGAAAAGGATATCGGTGACACCGAGTGAATAGGTATCAAGAGGGGTTCCTTCCTTGTCCTTTTCCTGTTCCGTTTTCACCTCTAATCCGTTGTAGGAAAGGAGATCTGTAAGAAAGTCGAGCCGCTCTTTCCCTATGCCGCTTTCCACGACCGTACACCTGATCCCATCGATCTCTGCGACGGTATGTTTTCCTCGTAATGCCATGGTTTGATGGTATTAACGGCCTCTAAAAGATGCCGAAAGTGAACAGATTGATGAATTCATAGATGGGGCTGTAAAGGCCGATGATGATCAGGCCGGCGATACAGATAGCAAGCCCAAGCCGCGTGTACCCGTCGCTCCGGAAATAGGCTATGGGCCTGTCGCTCCGGTTGAGGAACATGGCTTTTACCACTAAAAGATAATAATACAGAGAGATGATGGTGTTCAACACGGCGATCAGGACAAGGATATAAAGTCCCTGTTGGGCAGCGGCGGTGAAGAGGAAGAATTTCCCGAAAAAGCCGGCCAGCGGGGGGATCCCTGCCAGTGAGAAGAGCGCGAGCATCATAGTCAGGCTGAGTTTCGGATTGGTTCGGTAGAGGCCGTCATAATCGTCGATGGTCTCCTTGCCGGTACGGTTTGAAATCACCGAGACCACACCGAAGGCGCCAAGGTTTGAAAAAATATAGACCAGGATGAAATAAATGACAGTAGTCATCCCAAGCTGGCTTTGCCCGATGATCCCTAAAAAAATGAAACCAGCCTGCGAAATGGATGAAAAGGCAAGAAACCGCTTGAGGTTCCTCTGGCGCATGGCAAACAGGTTACCGATGGTCATGGTGAGGATGGAGGTGATATAGACCACATCTTTCCACATCACGGAGATCCTTGAGAATACGGTATAGAGGATGATGGTAAAGATCATGACGGCGGCCCCTTTGGAGATCACTGAGAGATAGGAGGTGATGTTTACCGGGGCTCCCTCATACACGTCGGCTGTCCACAAATGGAAGGGAACGATGGAGATCTTGAAAGCCATTCCGGAAAAGAAAAAGATAAAGGCGAGGATCTGCAGGGGTGATCCATTGATCCCGTTCACCACCTCATCAAAATAGAGGGTGCCCGCGGTACCGTAAATCATCGAAAGACCATACAGCAGGATACCGGAGGAGAGGGCGGAGATGAAGATCAGTTTCACGCCGGCTTCCGCCGATTTCTCCTTGAACCGCTCAAAGGCTGCCAATGCAGCGAGGGGGATGGTGGCAAGTTCCAATCCGATATAAAACATAAGGAAATCACCAGAGGAGAGCATGTATTCCATCCCGATCAGGGTGGATAGCAACAACAGGAAATATTCGCTGATTTTTTCCCTGTTCTCTTCTTTCTTCAACCAGTCCACCGACTGAAGAAACACGATGAAGGCCCCGATTACAAGAATGTTTTTCATCAGGAGGATAAGGGGCGTGGTGTAATACATTCCGCCGAAAAGAGTGCCTGTCGGCCCTGGAATGAATCCCAGGATCATCACGGCACCAAACAGAATGATGGCGGGCAGAATGATCTGCTGCTTCCGGCCGGCAGGCAGGAATATCTCAACCAACAATAGAATCACTGTGATCAGCACCAGCAGCAATTCGTGTCTCATGATCAGGATCAGCATGTCGTCAGAATTTTATAGCGTCTTGTTTTCTTGTGTTCACTCAATTAATAGATGGCCAGCAGAAGCTTCTGCATGATGGGCCCCAGGCCACCGTAGATCATGGTCGAGATCCATAACGGGGCTATCCCGATCGCCGTTATTCCGAAGATCAGTGTCCCTGTGCTCAGTCGTTCGTACCACTTGGCGTCGGTAATCATTTCGTATTCAGGATTCCGGATCTTTTCAAAGAGCATCATCCCTACCACCCTCAGGATATAGACCGCAGTGGCAACGATCGAGGAGGCTGCAATGATGGTGGCCACCCGGTGGAACGTATCGGCATGCTGGAACGAACCGACAAAGATGGTCATCTCGGCTACGAATCCGCTGAACCCCGGAAGTCCCAGTGAAGCCAAACCCGCAATCACGTAAGCCACGGCAAGGAAGGGCATCACCTTCATCAAGCCGCTCATCTCGTTGATGTACCGGGTGTGGGTCCTGCCGTAGATCATCCCGATCAGGGCAAAGAAGAGGGCCGTCATGATCCCATGGGAAATCATCTGCATGATGGCCCCGTTCATGGCCGTTTCGTTGAACATCAGGATCGCAAAGAGGACCAGGGCGCAATGGCTCACGGAAGAGTATGCGTTTATGTATTTCAGGTCTTTCTGCCAGATCGCTCCCAGGGCGCCGTAAATCACCCCGATGGTGGCCAGGATGATGAAGATCCAGGCCAGTTCGTGGGCAGCCTGCGGCAGCAGGAAGACCGCTACCCGGTAGCATCCGTATCCTCCGAGTTTCATCAGGACGCCTGCATGGAGCATCGATACGGCAGTAGGGGCTGAAGCATGGCCATCGGGCGACCATGTGTGGAACGGGAAGAGGGCTCCCAGCACACCGAATCCGACAAAGAGGAAGGGGAAGAAGAAAAGCTGGCTCATCCGGGGGATCTGCACCTTGGCAATTTCAAGCAGGTCGAATGTCAACGGGCCTCCGTCGGGATTGGAATTGAAATAGAGCCCAAGCAATCCCACCAGGATCAATGCCGAACCACCCATCAGCATCAGGGTGAGTTTCATCGCACTGTAATGCCTCGGCCCGCTTCCCCAGATCCCGATCAGCAGGTACATGGGGATCACGGCGATCTCGTAAAAAAGGAACATCGTGAAGAGATCGAGGGAGATGAAAAAGCCGAATACACCGGTGGAGAGCAAAATGAGCGAAGTGAAAAACTCCCGTGGCAGGTCATCCACCTCCCAAGAGGCAAAAATCCCTGCAAAGATCACCATGGAAGTCAGTCCGATCATCGCGACAGAAACCCCGTCGACTCCAATGTAAAAATGGATGTTGAGCGCCTCATACCAGACATAATTGCTGGCAAAGAGGACTTCGGCCGCATTCCCGGCCCGACGTTCCGCTAAAAACCAGAGAATGATGATGGCTGAAACGATCAGCTGGAAAGCCATTCCGATTGCGGAAATGACCCGGACATGCTTGTTTTCCCTGGCCAGAAGAATGCCGGTGATCGTCAGGATCGGAATAATGATCAACAGAAATAATATATTCATTCGTCAGCAGTTTTTAGGTCCATAAATAGATGAATACCAACGCCAGCAGCACCGCTCCGGAAACAAACACCAGGGCGTATTGCTGCAGTTGTCCCGACTGGAATCCCTTGATCTTGTCAGAAGCCTGATTGGTCACATAGGAAAGACCGTTCATGGATCCATCAACGATATGGCGGTCAAACCAGGCAATCGGTCTGGATATGTGGTTGAAAATGATCTTGTGTGTGATGAAGAGGTAAAGCTCATCGATATAGAATTTATGGTAGGCCGCCGTATAGAATCCCCTGAGTGAGTGGGCAATCTTTTTTGGGATCTCCGTGGGTTTCAGGTACATCACATAGGCCACTCCGATGCCCACAAGTGCTATAACAATGGAGGGGATGGCCACGATCCATTCGGTTTCGAGTTCGAGGATCTGCCGGTCGGAGGTCACCAGGTGCGAGAAGGGGATGAATCCGGCGAAGATCGCTCCCAGGCCCAGAAACATCAACGGAATGGTCATGGAGAGAGGCGCTTCATGCGGGGTATGATGGTAATCCTGTTTCTTCCCCCAGAAAATGCCGAAATAGAGGCGGAACATATAGAAGGCGGTCAGGCCGGCAACGATATATTCAATGGCAAAGAGAGCGGTATCATGATGATAGGCAGCCACAAGGATCTCGTCCTTGCTGAAGAATCCTGCAAACGGCGGAATCCCGGCGATGGCGAGGCAGGCAGCCAGGAAGGTGATATGGGTGATTGGCAGGTATTTCCTTAATCCGCCCATGTCATACATGTAGTTGCTGTGGACAGCATGAATAATTGCACCGGCACAGAGGAAGAGCAAGGCTTTGAAGAAGGCATGGGTAAAGAGATGGAACATGGAGGCCATGTATCCAAGTCCTTCATGGCCTCCCATGCCTGAAACCCCGAGGGCACACATCATGTACCCGATCTGCGACATGGTGGAATAAGCCAGCACCCGCTTGATATCGTATTGCGTACAGGCGATCACTGCGGCGAACAGCGATGAGAACGCCCCCACCCAGGCCACTACCTGCAGGGCAATCGGTTCTGTGATATAGATCGGGAAGAGCCGTGCCACCAGGTAAACACCGGCAACCACCATCGTTGCGGCATGGATCAGGGCGGAGACCGGTGTAGGGCCTTCCATGGCATCGGGGAGCCAGATATGCAGCGGGAACATGGCCGATTTTCCGGCTCCTCCCATGAAGATCAGGATCAGTGCCCAGGTCATTACCGACATCCCTAAGAAGGTGGCGGCAGGAGGCGTGGCAATCGCCGGTCCGGTAGGACTCGTGAGGGTAAGAAAATCAAAGGTTTGTGTAAAGTAGGAGAGCAACAAGATGCCGATGAGAAATCCCAGGTCGGCAAATCGGGTGACGATGAAAGCCTTTTTGGCAGCTGCCACGGCCGAGGGTTTTTCGTAATAAAACCCGATCAGCAGATAGGATGAAACCCCTACCAGCTCCCAAAAGATGTACATCTGGAAGATATTCGTGGCGACCACCAGTCCCAGCATGGCAAAGGTGAAGAGGGAGAGAAAGGAGTAGAAGCGCATAAACCCTTTCTGTCCTTTCAGGTACCCGGTGGAATAGATGTGGGCCATCAGGGATACGGTGGTGACAACGATCAGCATCATCACAGAGATTGGGTCGATCAGTACTCCCAGGTCGATATGCAAGGTATCAGTAAATTTCAGCCACAGGGTATGATAGCCGATGATCTGCTGGTAAACCCCGTCAACCTTCCCTACATCAAAGAAATACTTGTAGGCGGTAAAGATGGAGAGGAGCCAGGAGGTCAGAAGACCTGCGCACCCCACAATACCGGAAACGATCGGTTTAAACTTATGCCCCCAGAACCCGATCAGGACAAAGAGGAAGAAGGGTATCAGGAGGATCCAGATGGTGTAAGAGAAATCGAACATGCCTTTATCAATTACGAATTAGGAATTAGGAATTACGAATTATGTACATCTTACGTCATGCGTTAATACTTCATCTCGTCCATCTTCTCCACATCTACATTGGCAATTCGGCGGTAGATGTTGATGATGATGGCGATGGCCACGGAGGCTTCCGCCGCAGCCACAGCAATGATGAACACAGTGAAAAACATCCCTTCCATGTGCTCCGGATAGAGGATCTTGTTGAATGCCACGAAGTTGATACATACGGAATTCAGGATCAATTCAATCGACATCAGCATGGTGATCAGGTTCTTTCTCACCAGGAATCCGTAAATGCCCACAAAAAACATGATGGTGCTCAGGATTAAAAACCAGGATAATGGAACTCCTTCAAACATAGGTCTTGTTCTTTAGTGGTTAATCTTTGCGTTTCTTTGCCAGAATGATGCCTCCGATCATGGCGGCCAGCAGCAGGATGCTGATCACCTCAAACGGCAGCGCATACCCATATTTGCCATAATTGATCAAGCTGTTGCCGACATGGGTGACATCGACTGTTTGTGTACTCCCATTAACTCCGGGAAAGGCATACTGCAGGATGACGGTGATGGAGAGGGCGGCACCGATCAGGGCGACGATGGCGGCCGGCCACTTTTTCATCAGGCTGGCCGAGGGTAATTTTTCCGCTATGTGACTGGTAAGCAAAATCGAGAAGATGATCAGCACCACGATGCCGCCGGCATATACTATCAGCTGGATGGCGGCCAGGAAGTTGTATTTCAGCAGGAAATAGAGGCCGGCTGTAGAGACCAATACGAACAGCAGGAATATCGCTGCCCGCAGGATCCGCCTGCTGGTCACGGTGAGAACGGAGAAGATCACGATGACCGCCGAAAAGAGAAGAAACATGAATTGATTGCTCGTCATTATTCTATATCTTTAAGAATGGATGATCCGGGTTGATTTAAAATTTTTGTCAGTTTGGAGCGGTCAAACACCGCATGCTCAAAGGTCTGGTCCCAGTCAAGGGCTTCCGAAGGGCACGTCTTGATGCAAAGGCCACAGAACGTGCACATCGACAGGTGATAAATGTGTTTGTCGATGATCCGTTTCTTCTTCCCGTCGGGGAGTTCGATCCTGGCAGAGATCACTTCGATCGATCCGTTCGGGCAATTGGTTTCACAAATCCCGCAGCCGGTGCACCGGTGCTGGTTGTTTTGGTCGTGGGGCATGATGACCTCTCCCTTGAAACGGTCAAACATCTTCAGTTTCTTCCGGTTCTCGGGATATTGTTGAGTGACGATCTGCCCGGGGCTGAAAAAGTATCTTCCGGTCACCGACATGCCGATGAGCAGGGATTTGACTCCCCGGAAGATATCTCCTAAATATGTATTGTTGTTGCTCATAATCTTAGAAATGCCAACCCATTAATACGATAAAAGCCATGATAAGGATATTGACCAGGTTGATCGGGAGTAGGTATTTCCACTCCAGGGTGAGCAGCTGGTCGATCCGCAAACGCGGGAAGGTCCATTTGAACCACATCATCAGCCAGATGACAAAGGCGGTCTTTCCGATATACCAGATGATCGGGGGGATAAAATCCATCACGTGGTTGAATCCTTCCCAGCCACCGATATGGAATGGCATCCATCCTCCCAGGAATACCGTGGCGGCAATGGATGCCACAATGAACATATTCATATATTCCGCCAGGAAAAAGAAGGCAAACTTGATCCCCGAATACTCCGTATGGAATCCGGCTGTCAGTTCCGACTCTGCTTCCGCCAGGTCGAAAGGCCCGCGGTTGGTTTCCGCCGTGCTTGCGATCAGGAAGAGAACAAAGGCAATAAAGGCGGGAATATGCCCTTTGAAAATGAACCACCCGGTCGATTGCATCTCCACCACCTGGGAGAACTGCATGGTTCCTGCCAGCACGATGATGGTCATCAGGGAGAGGCCCACCGAGAGCTCATAGCTGATGATCTGTGCGCCGCTACGCATGGCTCCGATCAGGGAATATTTGTTGTTGCTGGACCATCCGGCAAGCAACACCCCTACCACCCCCAGAGAGGAGACAGCCACCACGTACATGATCCCGATATCGAAATCAATCGCATGCAACCCCTTGGCAAAAGGGATGGCGGCAATGGCCATGAAAGAGGCAATGATCACGATAAAGGGGGCAACGTTGAACAGCAGTTTATCGGAATTCTTGATATAAACCAGCTCTTTCATCAACAACTTGATGAAGTCGGCAATCGTCTGGAAAATCCCGTAGGGACCCACCCGGTTCGGGCCGACCCGGTTCTGCATGAATGCACACACCTTCCGTTCGGCATAGACCAGGATCAGGCCGATGAGTGCATAGGCGAGCAGGAAGACCAGACCGATAATCGTCATTTCCACGATCAGTGCCCAGAAGGGAGGCAACCACGCGTAGAGCGCCTTGTCAATCCACTGGGTGAATGATGTGAAGTCGTAAATGTTGAAAGCCATGTTGAATGGTATTATCTGTCAATATCCGGAATTACTAAGTCAAGAGAAGCGCCGATGGCCACAAGGTCGGCAATCTTCATATCGCGGCTGATGATATCCAGCACTCCAAGGTTGATAAAACTCGGGGTCCGGAATTTCATCCGCAACGGGGCTTTGTTCCCATCGGAGATACAGTAGATGCCCAATTCACCCCGGGCAGATTCCACGCGCTGGTAATATTCCCCGGCAGGCAGTTTGATCACGGGTTTCATCTTGGCCGAATAATCTCCTTCGGGAATATTGTCGATCAATTGCTCAATGATATGCATCGATTCACGCATCTCTTCCATCCTTACCATGTACCTGGCGAACGTGTCTCCTTCGGTTTTCAGGACCTCCCTGAACTCCACCTGGTCGTACATGGCATAGGGGTATTTTTTCCGGATGTCGCATGCCCACCCGGAACCGCGGCCTGTGGGGCCGGTAGCCCCGTAATTGATCGCCATCTCTTTCGTCATGACGCCCACCCCTTTGCTTCGCTCCTGGAAAATGACATTTCCGGTCAGGATCCGGTCGTAATCCTTAATCTTCTTCCGGTTATACCTGATAAACTCCTTGACCCGTTTCTGGAAGTTCGGATGGATGTCGCGCATCAGTCCACCGGGGGTGTAGTAGCTGTGCAACAGCCGGGACCCGAAGGATTCTTCAAAGATATCGAGGATGTGCTCCCGGTCGCGAAGTCCGTAGAAGAAGCAGGTAAGACCACCCAGGTCCATACCGAAACTTGCCCACCAGAGTTGGTGTGAAGCGATCCTGTTCAACTCATCGAGAATGGTGCGGATATATTTTACACGTTCCGGCACCTCCACCTCAAGGGCCCCTTCCACCAGCAGGCATACCGCGTGGTTGTTGATATGGGCCGAGAGATAGTCCATCCGGTCGGTGAGGTGAATGATCTGCTGGTAGGTGTCTTTCTCACACATCTTTTCGATACCACGGTGAATGTAACCGCAATGTGGCTGTACCTTTTTCACAATCTCCCCCTGCAGCGTGACAACCAACCGGAGCACACCATGTGTGGAGGGATGCTGGGGACCCATGTTGATATGGTACTCCTCCTCCTCGATACTGTCGACAGGCAGGTTAATGATCTCTTTCATACTTACAATTCTACGATGTTCACTTCGTCTGAATAATCTTTGCGCATCGGGTACCCCACCCAATCCTCCTCCAGGAAGATCCGTCGCATATCGGGATGCTCATTGAACCGGATACCATAGAGATCCCAGACCTCCCGTTCAAAAAAATCGGCGCTTTTCCAGAGGTCGGCTACGGTATCGAATTCAGGGTTTTCACGGTTTCCGGTTTTGACCTTCAGCTCCAGGGAATGGCCAAGTGCGGTGGAGGTGAGATGGTAGACCACTCCCAGTTCTGTCCCCCAGTCTACCCCGCTCAGGCAAAAGAGGTAATCAAAATCCAGTTCTTTATCCTCTTTAAGCCTGGTGGCAAGGGCTTTCATCTGATCCACCGGGATTACGAACGTGGGGAACTGCTTGTTCTCTTCCGGCTGGGCTTCGGGAACCAGTTCAAGGATTTTTGCTTTTAGTTTTTCAGATTCCATGAGAAATATAGTGAAATGGTGAAATAGTGAAATGGCGAAATCTTGGTATAATTCATCATGTTACATCTAACTTCTGACTTCAGACTTTCCTTCTAACCTCTAACTTCTGACTTCTGACTTCTTTGCAATGGTCTCCAGTTTGATTTTCCGCTGAAGCTGCATGACACCATAAAGCAGGGCTTCGGGGCGGGGTGGGCAACCCGGGACATATACATCCACCGGGATAACATGGTCAACGCCCCGGATCACATGATAGGTATTGTAAAAGAAGGGGCCTCCTGACACGGCGCAGGCTCCCATGGCGATCACATATTTTGGTTCCGACATCTGATCATAGAGGCGTTTCAGTACCGGGGCCATTTTATTGACGATGGTGCCGGCCACCACGATCACATCCGCCTGACGGGGTGAGGCGCGGTAAACCTCGATGCCAAACCGGGCGAAGTCATGCCGGGAGGCACCGGTGGCCATCATTTCGATCCCACAGCAACTGGTGGCAAAGGTCAGCGGCCAGATCGAGTTGGAACGTCCCCAGTCGATGATATCGTCGAGGGTGGTCAGCAGGACATTTCCTCCGGTTTTCTCGAACAACTCAAGGGTTTCGTTGTCCTGAAAATCGGCATATTTCATGTTTTTTATCTTTACTCCCATTTCAGCGCTCCTTTCTTCCAGGCGTATAAAAGACCCAAACCCAAGACAAAGAAAAAGATGATGATTTCTATAAACCCTTTGTACCCGGCTGTCTTCATCACGACCGCCCAAGGATAGATGAAGACCGTCTCCACATCGAAGATCAGGAAGATAATCGCAAAGAGGTAATACCCCACGTTAAACTGAAGCCAGGTCAGTCCCTCTGTAGGGATTCCGCATTCATAGGCTTCGGCTTTCTGGGGATTGGTTGAAGTGGGAGGAATGTAACTGGAAAAGAGCAGAGCGATCCCAACCAGAAAGGCTCCCACGATGAAGAAAAGAATCAGACTTTCAGCGCTCATATCGTTAATCGATTAACAAACGAGCAAATATATAAAGATTCTTTTTTTGTAAATCGCATGATTTTCAATGCTATATAAGAGAAGGTTTTTAAATCATTGATAGCGTGACAAGTAATTTTACATTTTTGATAAATATCAGAGTGAGAGTTGATTTATATCAATGTCTAAAGAGATAATCATCAGGTAAATTGACCGAATGGATACAATCTGTACTTTTACCGGATGATCTCTTTACCACCAGCTTTGATCTCCGACGACCTGAAAGAGGTCTTGTTCTGTTGTGATCTTCAACAATGCAAAGGGGCCTGCTGCATTGAAGGGGATGCAGGTGCCCCGCTGGAGGAGGAAGAGATCTCGTTGTTAGATGACTACCTGGAGGAGATCAAGCCTTTCATGACTCCGGAAGGAATTGAGGAGGTGGACCGGATAGGTGTATTCGATTACGATGCGGAGGGAAAATTTGTCACGCCCCTCATTAAAGGAAGGGAATGCGCTTATATATTCTTTGAGAAGGGGATTGCCGGATGCGCGGTCGAAGCCGCCTTTCAGCAGCGGAAGATCCCGTTCCCAAAACCATTATCCTGTCACTTATACCCTGTCAGAATTTCTCAATCGGGTGTTTCGGATGCGGTGAACTACCACCGTTGGATGATCTGCGAAAAAGCCCTGGAAAAGGGTCGTCGGGAAACCATCCATCTGTATCAGTTTCTTAAAGATGCCCTGATCAGGAAATACGGGGAGGTGTGGTACAACGAGCTGGTCAGGTTGTTGGGTTGAAAGAGGTTTCAGCCGCCGATTTTGCTTTGGCTTCATTCGCCAGCTCCTTGTCAATGTGGAACAGACCGCCTTTTTCAGCTCCTGCCAGGTTGATCTGATCAAGGATGCTCCGGGCTGTCCTCTCCTCTTCAATCTGCTCATTGATATACCATTGGAGGTAATTGGCCGTGGTAAAGTCTTTTTCCTTGACACAGATGGCATAGAGGTTATTAATGGAAGCCGAAATGTACTCTTCGTGTTTCAACACCTGCTGAAATACATCCAGCAAGGATTTAAATTTAGCAGGAGGGGCTTCCAGTTGATCCACTAAAACCACCCCGCCCCGGTCATTCAGATAATGCAACAGTTTAAGCATGTGCATCCGTTCCTCTTCCGTTTGTTTGAACAGCCAGTCTGATGCGCCGGGATATCCGTTGCGCTCACACCATGAGGCCATGGAGAGGTAGATCCGTGACGAGTGTTCCTCTTTCTTTATCTGCTCGTTCAGTGCTTTTTCAATGTTTTTTGTAACCATTATGCTATCTGTTTTTTGTCATACAAAGATCTGAAAAAATAACATATACGATGAACAAGATGCGAAATATCGCGTATCTCACATCACGCATCCCCTATCCTTTAAGTGCTTCAGCACCAGAGACAATTTCAATGATTTCCCGTGTGATTTGGTTTTGGCGGGCTTTGTTGTAAGATATCCGGAGCTCTTTAAGCAACTGCTTCGCATTCTCCGTTGCCTGGTGCATGGCGGTCATCCGGGCTCCCATTTCGGCAGCATAGGAATCAAGGATCGCTTTAAAAAGCTGGATCCTCAGTGTTTTCGGGATCAGTGCATGCAAGATGGCCTCTTTGCCGGGCTCATAGATGTAATCGGCCTGCACCTTTGTTGCAGGCGGTTCGTCACCGGTCTCTTCCTGGACCAGCGGGAGGTATTGTTCAATCATCTGACGCTGCACGGCGGCATTTTTGAACTGATTGTAGATCAACTCGATCCGGTCATATTTCTTGGCAGAGAAGAGCTGCATCAGTCCGTTCGCCTTGGGGGCCACTTCATCAAAGGTCAGGGCATCATAAAGGGCATCCCACGACTCGATGACGTTGTATTTTCGTTTCCGGAAATAGTCGGTCGCCTTCTTTCCAACGGTGATCAGGTCAACCTGGTTATCTTTATTCTGGGAAGCATATGTGGTATGGATCCGTTCGACGGCCAATTTGATGATGTTGGTGTTAAAGGCACCGCACAACCCACGGTTTGACGTCAGTACGACCAGCAGGATCCTGTCTGGATGGCGAATCTCCATGAATCCGCTCCCTGCCGAATCTTCTGAATCGGTGCTGATATCCTGCATGATCTCACGAAGCTTGGCCGCGTAGGGGCGGAGTTTCAGGATGGCGTTCTGTGCTCTCCTGAGCTTCGAGGCAGCCACCATTTTCATGGCGCTGGTGATCTGCTCGGTTGATTTTACCGAGGCAATCCGGAGCCGAACCTCTTTTAATCCTCCCATCCTTATCTATTTCCGGGTCCCTTCGTACTTTCTTGAGATCTCCGCGGCGGCTTTTTCCATGGCTTTTTCGTCTTCTTCAAGCAGTTTCCCCTCCCGGAGATGTTGCAGGACTGCCGGATGATGTGTTTCCATGTAATGGAGGTACTCGACTTCAAAATCGATCACACTCCGTATGGGGATATTTTTCAGCAATCCCCTGGTGCCGCAGAAGATGATGGCTACCTGTTTCTCCACCGGCATTGGGGAGTACTGGGCCTGCTTCAGGATCTGAACGTTCCGGGCGCCTTTTTCCAGGACTGCTTTGGTGGCGGCATCCAGGTCGGAACCAAATTTGGAGAAGGCTTCCAATTCCCTGTATTCCGCCTGGGCGAGTTTCAGGGTTCCGGCCACCTTTTTCATCGATTTGATCTGGGCATTTCCCCCGACACGGGAGACGGAGATCCCCACGTTGATAGCCGGGCGGATCCCCGAGTTGAAGAGTCCTGTTTCCAGGAAGATCTGCCCGTCGGTGATGGAGATGACGTTGGTGGGTATGTAGGCTGAAACATCTCCGGCTTGCGTCTCGATGATCGGCAGGGCCGTCAGGGAGCCTCCCCCTTTCACCATGGGGCGGATGGAATCGGGAAGGTCATTCATCTTTTGCGCAATGGCGTCGGAGGATATGATCCTTGCTGCCCGTTCCAGCAATCGGGAGTGCAGGTAAAAGACATCTCCCGGATACGCTTCGCGTCCAGGCGGCCTGCGCAACAAGAGGGAGACCTCGCGATAGGCCACGGCCTGCTTCGAAAGATCATCATAGATCACCAGGGCCGGCCGGCCGGTGTCCCTGAAGAACTCGCCGATCGCCGCACCGGCAAACGGGGCATAGAACTGCATGGCTGCCGGATCGGAAGCGGTGGCGGTCACAATCACGGTATAGTCCATGGCTCCCTGTTCCTCCAGGGTCTTCTGGATGTTGGCCACCGTGGAGCCTTTCTGTCCCACGCCAACATAAATACAATAGACCGGTTCTCCGCGTTCAAAATTCTCCCGCTGGTTGATGATGGTGTCGATGGCAATGGCTGTTTTACCGCTTTGCCTGTCCCCGATGATCAGCTCCCGTTGTCCCCGTCCGATCGGGATCATCGCATCAATGGCTTTGATCCCGGTTTGCAGCGGCTGGTTAACCGGTTGCCGGTAAATGACACCCGGGGCTTTCCTTTCCAGCGGCATCTCATAGCGTTTGCCTTCGATCTTTCCCTTTCCGTCTACCGGCTCCCCCAAGGTATTGACCACCCTTCCGAGGAGGCCATCACCCACCTCCACAGAGGCAATCCGGCGGGTTCTCTTGACCACATCACCCTCTTTGATATCATAGGCCTCTCCAAGCAACACCACACCCACGTTATCTTCCTCCAGGTTGAGGACGATGGCCCGGATGCCGTTTTTTTCGAATTCAACCAGTTCGCCGGATTCGGCATTGGTCAGGCCATAGATCCGGGCAATCCCGTCACCCACCTGCAACACCGTCCCGATCTCCTCTAGTTCGGCCACATTGTGATATCCTGCCAACTCCTGACGTAAAATGGCGGATACTTCAGCTGGTTTTATTTCTGTCATATTAAAATCCTTTTTTATACAAGTTGATGCTGGCAGATCCCCTGCGTAAGCGTTCGATCTGGTATTGGATGCTGGCGTCGTACTGCATGTCTTCCCAGTTGAGGATAAATCCCCCTATGATCCCCGGGTCGACCTTCGGGATCAGTTCAATCTTCCAGTCCGTATACGTTTTCATGATCGAGACCGCCTCTTTTCTGATGGCTTCCGAGACCGGAACAGCCGTGGTGAGAACAACGGGCAGGATCTGTTTGTATTCTTTGTATTCCGCGATGACCCTTTCGGCAATCTCAGGGATGTATGCCTCCCGGTTTTTCCTTACAAGGATCAGGAGAAACTTCATGGTGATCTCGTGAAACCTTTTTTGAAAAATATCGTTCAGGATCCGCTCCTTTTTCTCCTCGCTGATCACCGGGCTTTTCAGCACCAGCACGAAGAGCCTGTTTTCCCTGCAGGTGGAAGCCAGCAGAAGCGCGTCGTCGTAAACCGCATCCTCCTGCTTCTTTTCCACAGCCAGTTCAAAAAGCGCTTTGGCGTATCGTTCTGCAATCAGGGACAATCTCATCGCGATGGTGAATTAGTTAAAATGGATTTTATCCATTTGCTGCCGGATAAATTTCTCCTGCTCGCCGGTATCGGCCAGTTCATGTCCCAGGATCTTGGTGGCCACCTCCAATGACAAGGTGGCGAGCTGATTTTTCAGGTCGGTCATGACCGCCATTTTTTCGTTTTCAATGCCCTCCTTGGCGCTGGCGAGGATCCTGCCTGCCTCTTCCTTTGCTTTCTCCTTCGATTCTTCGATAATGGAATCCCGGATCTTCCGGGCATCACTCAGGATGGCATCCCGTTCATCTTTGGCCTGACGGAGCAGTTCTTCATTGCTGAACTGAAGCTGTTTCATCTCTTCCTTTGCCCTGTCGGCCGCATGCAGGGCATCATGGATCGAAGTTTCCCGTTCCTTCAGTGACTTCAGGATCGGCTTCCAGGCGAATTTCCGGAGAAGAAGCAACAGGAGGAGAAAGGGCAACGTCATCCAGAAAATCAGACCTAATCCAGGGGTAATCAGTTCCATATCTCGGTAAATTGAGTTCGTAAAACGTTCTCAGTGGCTCAACCAACCGTTGAGCCACTGAGAACATGCAATGGTTTAGATAAAGAGGATCAGAAGACAGACCACGATGGCAAAAAATGCCACCCCTTCAACGAGAGCTGCCGCGATGATCATGTTTGACCGAATATCGCCAACAGCTTCCGGCTGACGGGCAATGGACTCCAGGGCGCTCTTACCGATGTTTCCAATACCGATACCAGCTCCAACGACGGCAATACCCGCCCCGATTCCCGCTCCCAGACGGGCGATGGCCTGAAAATCCCCTACTAGCTGCAAAAGAAATGTTAATAATTCCATAAGACAAAAGGTTTAATGTAACATGTATATACTCATTTCAACTTCTAACTTCTAACTTCTGACATCTAACTTCATTAATGGTGCTCCGGTTCCATTGTCGCCAGCCCGAAATAGAGGGCCGACAACAGGGTGAATACATAGGCCTGAATGAAGGCAACAAGGATCTCCAGCAGGTCCATGAAGACGATAAATGCTACTGAAACAATTGATACGCCATATCCCAGGGCAATGCTGATGGAACCGAAAATAAAGATCAGGCTGACAAACCCCAGTACGATGATATGCCCTGCCGCCATGTTGGCAAAGAGTCGGACCATCAGGACAAAGGGCTTGGTGACAATCCCTACGATCTCAACCACCGGCATCAGGGGAACCGGAAGTTTCAGCCACCACGGAACCCCCGGGGTATTGACGATGTCGATCCAGTAATGCCTGTTCCCGTTGATGGTGGTCAGGATGAAGGTAAACACCGCCATGACCATTGTGATGGCAATATTTCCCGTGACATTGGCCCCTCCCGGAAAGATCGGGATGATGCCCATCAGGTTGTTCAGAAAGATAAAGAAGAAAAGGGTCAGCAAGAAGGGCATGAACTTCTCATAGTGCTTCTCCCCAATGGAACTCTTCGCAATGTCGTCGCGGATGAAGATGATAAGCGGTTCGAGCAGGGACTGCATTCCTTTTGGTGCCGATTTCGGATTCCGTTTATAGCGGTTGGCCATCGAGATGAAGATCCATAAAAGCAGCACACTGCTGATGAGAATTGCAAGGGCGGTCTTGGTAATGGAGAAATCATAAACTGGCTTTCCCGAAGACTCCACGGCATGGATTTTCCCCTCTTTCATCTCAAATCTCTTGTAGGAATGACCGGCATTGTGGAAACGGGAAGACCAGAAAGCATACAACTTCCCTTCGTAGAAAAGGATTACGGGCAAGGGAATGGTGACATGGGTTTTTCCCAAAGTGGCAATGTGCCATTCGTGGCTATCCACCACATGCTCCATGATCATCTTCCCCGCGTTGTATTCCCCCCCCACGATGATCTCCTCATCTTCGTCAAAGGCGCTGTCTGCCTTGATGTTCTGAGAGGCCTCCACCGTTCCGGACGAAAAGGCCGGATAGTCAGTAAACACAAGAAAAAAAAGAAACAGGGAAAAAAGAAAAGCTACAACACTTACCTCCTGTTTTCGAACCATAATCACGATATCATGCTGATTTTCGGGCTGCAAGTTTACGAAAAAAATCCTAAACTATCGAAATCAATTTTCATGAACATATGAAAATATATCCCATTCTTTGGGATTTATGGTTGAGGAGTGTTTACCCAGAGGGTGACAAATTGTTCAATCCCGGCATAAACCTGCACGGCGCCATAATCTTCCCAGTGTTCGGTGTCGTACCAGTAAACGATGGGGGTGAGGTCCATGAACAATACTTCGCCTTTATCATCCGTCCATTGGTTGGTGATGTAGCGTCCTGCTTGCAGGTCCTGGTAGCTGGTGGCAAGAAAGACCTGTTCGCCAACCAGAAGGTTCCCGTTGGTATCCATGACCTTGATCACCAGGATCCCGACAGTCACCCTGTCATCTGGAGTACAGGAGGGAAGCATGACGATGGTGGAGAAAAGGAGGAGCCCTGTCAGGCCAATAAACAGTTTTTTCATTTATGACGTGCTTTTTTCTGCGGCAAAGATAGCAAAAATCAGCCATCTGTAAAATAAATCCCGGGCTTCTCAGTTTGTAACATTTGAGTGTGGTAAACGTCTAAGTCTATCTGTCATTGCAGTTTTATTAAAATATCTTACATTTGAACCATTAAATGCATTTACCATGTTTCGATCAACCACGCTCCTGATGGGGAAACGATCACTTGCCATCAGCCTTTTCCTCCTGTTTTCCTCTCTCTCTATTGCCCAGAAAGTCTGGACACTCGAAGATTGTATCGATTATGCCCTGGAAAACAACCTCGACATCCAGAAGCAGATCCAGGCCGTTGAATCCGACAGGGCCACCCTGCTGCAAAGCGGTCTGAGCATGTTGCCCAACCTCAATTTCAGTGCCTCCAACATCTGGAATACGGGTCAGACCATTGACCAGTACACCAACACGTTTGCCACCACCACAGTGCGATCCAACAATTTCGGGATTTCCAGCAACATGACCCTTTTCAACGGACTGCAAAAATTCAACGCTGTTAAGCGGAACCAGATCGAATTAATGGCCAGCCGTTATGACCTGGATGTCATCAAAAACGATATTTCACTCGCGGTAGCCGGATATTACCTGGATATCCTTTTCAACAAGGAGATCCTTGATGTGGCCGAGCGTCAGCTAGCTATCACCAAAGAGCAGGTTGAGCGGGTGAGGAAAATGGTTGAGGCCGGGGCCGCTGCCCAGGGAGACTTGTTGAACATCCAGGCACAAGCCTCCACCGAAGAGCTGAATGCGGTAGCAGCCAGAAACAACCTGAATATCTCATACCTCTCCCTTCAGCAACTCATCGACCTGCCCATCTCCAGCGATTTTGACATTGAAAAACCACGGTTGAAAGAGGTGGCTCCTCCGAAGGAGATGGTCACGGCAGAGACCATTTACGGGCATGCCCTTACCACCCGCCCTGAGATTAAAAGCGCCGAACTGAGGATAGAGAGTGCGAAAAAATCACTGGCCATCGCCCGGGGTGCTCAATCTCCCAGCCTGACCTTTGGCGGCTCATACGCCACCGGGTATTCCGGTGCGGCGAAAACCGTTGACGCCGGGATCCCTCCCGTTATCAGCACCTATCCTATCGGGATCACCCAACTGACGCATGATACGGTTTTAGGCTATCAGTATACCTATTCCTACAAGACAAAGTCTTTTTCCGATCAGTGGAGCGACAACGACAACCTTTCCATCGGGTTTAACCTGTATATTCCCATTTTCAATGGCTGGCAGGTGCGTTCCTCGATCACCCAGGCGAAAATCCAGCGAAACATCGCCGAACTGGATCTCGAACAAAAGAAAAGAACCCTGCAGAAAACCATTGAACAGGCTTACGCAGATGCTGTTGCTGCCTTGCAGAAATACAATTCCGCCGATCAGAAGGTTCAGGCACAGGAAGAGTCATTCAGCTATACCGAGCAGAAGTTTGACGTGGGCCTGGTTACCTCCTATGATTACAACAACAGCAAAAAGGACCTGACGAGTTCGCAGTCGGAGTTGTTGCAGGCAAAGTATGATTTTATTTTCAAAACCACGATACTTGACTTCTACATGGGAAATCCGATCCGTATCAGTCAAAATTAAACTCAGTTTTATGGCTTCTAAAAAATCAAAGAAAAAACTCTGGATTATCATTGGATCCGCCGTCGTTCTCGCCGTGATCATTGTGCTGGCACTGATCAAGGGAGGTAAAAATGAGGGGATCAATGTCTCTGTCGAACCGGTGGTCAAACGAACGATCGTTCAAACAGTATCTTCCAACGGAAAGATCCAGCCCGAGACGGATGTAAAGATCTCCCCCTATATCTCCGGGGAGGTGGTTGAACTGTATGTGAAAGAGGGCGACGAGGTGAAGAAGGGAGAACTGCTGGCAAAAATCGACCCTGAGGTCTATATTTCACAGTACGATCAGAGTGTTGCTTCATTGAATACACAGAAAGCCAATGAATCGAATTCCCTGGCACGGCAAGCCCAGATGGAAGCACAATTTGAAAATGCCCGGTTGAATTTTGAACGGCAACAGAAGCTGTACAATCAGAACGTGATCTCCAAAGCGGATTTCGACCAGGCCAATGCGAATTTTGAGGTATCCAAAGCACAGGTGAATTCAGCCAAAGAGGATGTCAAAGCGTCGACCTTCATGGTCAAGAGTGCTGAAGCGGCCCTGAAAAGGGCTACGGATGACCTCACGAGGACCGCCATCTTTGCACCGAATGACGGAACGGTATCCAAACTGAATGTACTGAAAGGGGAACGCGTAACCGGTGCCTCCCAGTTCTCGAGTGGGACGGAGATCATGCGGCTAGCCAACCTCAATGAGATGGAGGCCCAGGTTGAGGTGAATGAGAACGATATTATCCGGGTGAACCTCGGTGATACCGCCCTGATAGAGATCGATGCCTACCTTAACCGTAAGTTCAAAGGGGTCGTGACCGAAATCGCCACGTCAGCCAATACCACCGGGGTCAGCGTCGACCAGGTGACCAATTTCAATGTCAAGATCCACCTGTTGAAAGAGTCGTATGAAGACCTGCTGGATCCTGAAAAGCCTTTTTACAGTCCGTTCCGGCCGGGGATGTCGTGTACCGTGGAGATCCAGACGGAGACAGCATTCAATGTACTGACCGTGCCGATCCAGGCTGTCACCACCCGTGTTTCCCAGGATACACTGGATAAACTGAATGCCCAGAATGTGGAGACCGAACAACATGGCGATCGGGAAGTTGAACGGGTGGTTACAAGAAAGACGGAAGAGATCCAGGAGTGTGTTTTCTTATTCGAAGATGGTGTTGCCCAAATGCGTGATGTCAAAACAGGCATTCAGGACAACACCTATATTGAGATCAAAGAGGGGCTGACCGATAGCCTCGAGGTGATCACCGCCCCTTACTCGGTGGTTTCCAAAACACTGAAGGATGGCGACAAAGTCAAAAAAGTGGACCGGAAGGATCTCTTTAGCGGAACCAAATAATGTCGCTGATCCTCGTTCTTGAGACTGCCACACCGGTTTGTTCCGTCGCTCTCGCACGCAACGGTGAACTTCTTTCCCTTTCCGAATCAACTGCCCCCAATGCCCACGCCGGGGTCATCACCCTGTTCATTGAAAAGCTCTTCAGGGAAACCGCTTTAAGCTATTCCGATCTGGATGCCGTGGCCGTGAGCATGGGACCTGGTTCCTATACCGGGTTGCGGATCGGGGTGGCGACTGCCAAAGGGCTTTGCTACGCCCTGGATAAACCGCTGCTGGCGATCCCGACACTGGAGGCGATGGCATCAGGGATGTTAAAGGACGAAGGACGAGGAACGAAGGCTGGCTCTGGAATGCTATATTGTCCCATGATCGACGCCCGGAGGATGGAGGTCTATTGCGCTGTGTATGATGAGCATCTCCGGGAGGTTCGACCCACCGAAGCTGTGATTGTGAATGAACATTCATTTGAAGAGTTGCTGAACAACCAACCACTCCTTTTTGCCGGAAATGGCGAGGCCAAATGCAAGGAGACCCTTTCGGGGAGTTCCAACGCCCTTTTCCTGGATCATTTCCGGCCTTCCGCCAGATTCCTCACCGGCCTGGCTGAAGAACGGTTCCGTAAAACTCAATTTGAAGATCTGGCCTACTTTGAACCCTTCTATCTGAAGGATTTTATCGCCGGCATCCCGAAAGTCAAAGGTCTGAAGTAAAGTTCCGCCATCCAACACCATGGCACCACATCACTATATCACCATGGCACCACATCACCACACCTCTATCTCAACAGCACGCAACGCCTGGTAACATTGGCTTCCGGTGAAACAAACCGGTAGAGATAGATTCCATCCGGCATCCGGCATCCGGCATCATCGCATCCATCCCAGAATACATTGTGCTTGCCTTTCTCCTGATGGCCGTTCAGCAGGGTGTTCACCTTTTCTCCCTGCAGGTTGAACACTTCGATCTTCACGGCTGAAGGAGTTGCGACATAGTAATCGATGCGGGTCAAAGAGCTGAAAGGGTTGGGATAGTTCGATGAGAGGATGTTTTCGGAGGAGAGTGGCATATGATCGATCGCGGTGTAAAGTCCCTCGTTCACAGCGATTACAACATAATGGGTGTCCACCTGGCTGACCACCATCAGAGGGTCGTAGAGGTAAACCGTCTCTCCCTCTACGGGAAGCGGGAGGACCACATTCAGGTCGACCGATTCGCCGGGATTAAGGGTATAGGGGAATCCCGTAAACGGCCAGGGGTCAACCATCCAGGGGAAAGGAGCCGAGGTGAGGGACTCCTCCTGCACATAGATCAGATCCAGGCTCATGTCGGTCGTATTCCCAATGGTTACGATCTGTCCTTCGGTACATTGCTCCGGATTGTCATACACCAGCGTATCCGCAGAAAGGGCTACATCGGGAGTGATGTAGGTGGTATCCCCCACAGCACATCCGACCCCCGTGATGACTTCGGTGGTGGTGTTATCCAGGATAAATGCGAGTAACTCGCAATTCTCCACGATGTAACCGGTACCGGTAAAGTCGAACGAGAAAACTCTCCGGTAGAAGGTTCCGGCAGCGGCATCCGTGAGGATCGGATCGCCCCATTGCCCAACAAAAGCTTCCCGGAAAGTATGTTTATGTGTGTAAGGATAAGAACCTCCCGCCTGATGCGAAACCAGGTTGTTCTCGGCCAGGGTGACCATCAGGTTGTGTTCTCCCGGGAAATCCTCCGTATAGTAGATGTCAACCAACACGGTGAGGATACTGCTGGCATCATCGTAGCTGGTGGCCATCCCGATATTCATGGGTGAAGGTTCCGCCAGAATGGTGTTGGTATGGGCCACCCAGGTGGTGCGGCTCATCAACCGCTCAGGCGGTGACCAAACGCGGCGCTGGATAAATGCACTCGGCATAAACCGGCTGGTCCCGCAATAAGGGGTCATGTAGAGGCTGTCAGGAAAGTGCCTCCGGAAATCCGGATCTCCTGATGTTGGGGTGGTATAGCTCGAGTTATAGGGATGATACGCCACACAGAAAGCCCTTCCCGGGTTATCTTCCAGGATCTGCGCCATCACCTGGTGCCCGGCCGGACAATTCGGACAGTTCACCCCGGTGAACTCTTCCAGGATGGCATTTTTATCCAGGGGCTCGATCGGCACATAATGCTGTGCCATTATCAGGCCGGAAATCATTAACCCAATGATTCCCAGGCCGAAAGACTGTAATAATGGTTTCATGCTTGAATGATTTGGTTGCGCTTTGATTGATGAGATAAAAATACACATTCTTTTCATGTTTAAACCAGATTTTAGGTGAAGAGGCTCTTTTTCAGGATGATTTTCCTAATTTCGCCAGGTATTTATCTCTTGTATATGGCTGACGCAACTCACTATAAAGCTCCTGATCATTACCTAGTGGATGACCTGCTCACCGACGAGCAGAAGATCGTGCGAAATGCGGTGCGCGATTGGGTCAACCGGTTTGTGAAACCGATCATTGAAGAACAGTTCGAAAAGGCTCAGTTCCCCATGCACCTGATTCGGAAGATGGGAGAGATCGGTGCCTTCGGCCCCTTCATTCCCACCGCGTACGGAGGTCCCGGCCTTGATTACATCTCCTATGGATTGATCATGCAGGAACTTGAACGGGGGGATTCCGGGATCCGGTCGATGGCATCGGTTCAATCCTCCCTGGTGATGTTCCCGATCCATGCCTTTGGAACCGAAGAACAGAAGAAGAAATACCTTCCCCCGCTGGCAACGGGGGAGTTGATAGGCTGCTTCGGGTTGACCGAGCCCAATCACGGGTCGGATCCCGGAAGCATGAAAACCCATGTGAAAAATATGGGTGATCATTACCTGCTGAATGGGTCCAAGATGTGGATCACCAACTCCAGCATTGCCGATGTGGCCATTGTCTGGGCCAAGGATGAGACGGGGGTTATCCGGGGATTCATTGTTGAAAAGGGATGGGAAGGATTCACCGCTCCCGAGATCCATGGGAAATGGTCGTTGCGGGCTTCGGTGACCGGTGAGCTGGTCTTTGACAACGTGAAGGTTCCGAAAGACCATCTCCTTCCCAATGTGAAAGGGCTGAGGGGCCCTCTCAGCTGCCTGAACTCCGCCCGCTACGGAATCGCCTGGGGGGCGATCGGCGCCGCCGCTGACTGCTATGATGCCGCTGTGAACTACTCCCTCGAGCGGGTCCAGTTCGACAAACCCATCGGGGGGTTCCAGCTCCAGCAGAAAAAATTAGCCGAAGCGCTCACCGAGATCACCAAAGCCCAGTTGCTGGCCTGGCGGATGGGAACGCTGCGCAACGAAGGGAGGGTGACGGCAGCCCAGATCTCCATGGCCAAACGAAACAACGTGGAGATGGCGCTTCATATCGCCAGGGAGATGCGACAGATCTTAGGCGCGATGGGCATCACCAGTGACTTCCCGATCATGCGCCACATGATGAACCTCGAATCGGTGATCACCTACGAAGGAACCCATGATGTTCACTTGCTGATCACGGGGGAGGAGATCACGGGGATACAGGCGTTTAAATAAATGGCGAAATAGCGAAATGGCGAAATAGCGAAATAGAGATAGTTCTGATGGATGAAAACTTTTTCCGGCGATTTCAAACCCGTGTGATCCGGCTCGGGGATCTGCCCATGGGGGGAGACTATCCCGTCCGTGTGCAGTCGATGACCAACACCGACACACAGGATACCCGGGCCACCGTGACACAGGCGATCCGGATGATCGAAGCGGGATGCGAATATGTACGCATCTCTGCACCGGGCATGAAGGATGCGGAGAACCTGCGGAAAATTAAAAAAGAGATCCGGGCGGCCGGTTTCACCACTCCCCTGATCGCTGATGTCCATTTCAATCCGAAGATTGCCGAGGTCGCTGCCACCATCGTGGAAAAGGTACGCATCAACCCGGGGAACTATGTTCCCGATGCCGGATACCGGATACCGGATACCGGATCAATAAATCAGCCATCAGGCATCAGACATCAGACATCTGACATCAGCGATCAAAGTTACCTGGAGGAGGTATCCGGCCGTCTCGCCCCCCTCCTGAAGATCTGCCGGGATCATGGAACCGCCATCCGCATCGGGGTGAACCACGGCTCGCTCTCTGAACGGATCATGGAACGGTATGGCGATACGCCGGAGGGCATGGTGGAGTCGGCCGTGGAATTCGCACGTATCTGTGAAGCGCACTCCTTCCGGAACCTGGTGCTGTCGCTCAAATCCTCCAACACCCGGCTGATGATACGTGCCAACCGGCTCCTTGTGGAGCGGATGAAGGAGCTGGGGATGGATTATCCACTCCATCTCGGGGTCACTGAAGCGGGAGCCGGGGAGGATGGCCGGCTCAAATCGGCCGTGGGGATCGGCAGCCTGTTAGCTGACGGCATCGGCGACACCATCCGGGTATCCATCACCGAAGATCCCGAACATGAGATCCCTGTGGCCTATGGCATCCTTCAGGCAACCGGCGTGAGGATCACCCGCACCGAGTACATCTCCTGCCCCTCCTGCGCACGAACGCTTTTCAATATCCAGGAATCGGTGCAGAAGATCAAAGAGCGGACCAGCCATCTTAACGGATTGAAGATCGCCGTGATGGGCTGCATCGTGAACGGCCCCGGTGAAATGGCCGATGCCCACTACGGATATGTCGGCGCCTCCAGGGGAAAAGTACACCTCTACAAAGGTCAAACCCTGGTCAGGAAAAATATCAGGGAATCAGATGCCGTGGAGGAACTGATCAGCCTGATCAAGGAGAACGGAGACTGGAGAGATCGTTAGGGAATGATCACTTTACAGCATTCTCGGAAAATCCCTGTCTGAAAACAAAGAAAATAGATCCCTGGGACCAGATCGCTGACTCCGGAAGTCATATACGAATCCCAGGAGATATTATTAATCCCTGCTGAAAAAGAAAAGCTGTCGCACCCAGTTCCCACCACTTTTCCGGAGGATGAAAAAAGCATCCCCCTGTAGAATCCCTCCCGGGTGGCAGTGACCAGAATCCGGCTTGAGGGGGTCAGCGGGTTAGGATAAACTGTAAGGTCAAATGTCATTGAATTCATGGGATTCGGGTCCCGGATGCCAATGGATGTCAGATTCACTCCCTGCGCCCATCTGATTTGTGACAACTCTCCATGACGGTCGGCGCCAGAACGGTCGAATGCCGTGTCTCCTGCCCCTTCATCGAATTTCCAGTACCCATAAAGTCCCGATTGTTCTTCAGGAAGATTCATCTCCATCCATTCGTTAATCTCCATCTCAGACCGGATGGTATTCCAAACACGGACTTCATCAATACAGCCCTGAAATGCATGGTTCCCGGTTTTCATATTGCCTATGACCAATTCCCTTGTACTGTTCGACAGGATCGGGCCTGCCGGCGGAATGACGGTTTCCAGAGGCTGAGCGATGCCATTCAGGTAGAGATGCACCTCACTGGTCAGCGTATCATACGACGCGGCAATATGCTGCCATTCGTTGAACTTCACGGAGGCCGTCGGGGTTGTAACCGTACTTATTGTTGTGCCATCTGAATGGACCATCATTAAGACAAACGATGAGTCGGTGGGAAGGGTTGCAATATCCTTGTTCACATAAAGAGAGATCACCGTTTTATCCATGATCTTCCCTCCTCCGGAAGAACCAAATCCTGTGGGTTTGATCCATGCTTCGAGGGTAAAATTTCCCGTCAGGTCAAGCGGAGTCTTATTCGAGCATTTCAGCCTGCTGTCGGACCCATTGAATTCAAGGGAGCTTTCGCCGTTAAACACCCGGATCGCCTGCTGCCTGACGATCGAATCGGTCAGGGAGTCGCTGATCACTGACAGCCTGACGGAATAGTCCCCCGCAGCTTCAAAGGTGTGTTGAGGATGCTGTTCCTCTGAATCAATGATACCGTCATTGTTGAAATCCCAGTGCCAGGTATGGACCGGAGGCTTGGCGTAGGTCTGGTCGGTAAACTGAACGTCAAGGGGTTGTTGCCCTGTTTGGGGAGTCGCCTGAAATTCCGGAATGAGAAAAGGGGTGATACTTTCCCACCACCTGATCTCATGATCACCGAAACAGGCTCCAAGGATATCAGGATCACCGTCAAGATCCAGATCCGTCACATGCACCTGGATCATGTCGTAGGCGTCATCGGTTATGACCCGTTCCGAAAAATTTCCTTCACCATCATTTTCCCAAAAATTCACAATGCCTGACTGCCAGGCAATGGAGAGGATATCGGTATCGCCATCCTGATCCAGATCGGCAATTTTCGAAGCTCTGGCTCCATTGTAATGATCCTTCAGGATATGTTGGGCATATGAGAAAGAGCCGTCATTTTCATACCAGGCAATAAGATCGGTATTGTCGCAGGCAGTCACCACCAGATCCAAATCCCCGTCGCCGTCCAGATCACCTGCCTGTACCGAGTTGGCCGCCGGCAAGTTGGTGACCAGGGGCTGTTCAGAGAAGTGCCCTGAACCGTCATTCACGAACCAGATCACCTCTCCGGCTTTGGCGGTAGCCACGATATCCTGGTCGCCATCCTGGTCCATGTCAATGATCATCGCCCAGTTGGTTTTAGACCATTCCTCCTTGAGAACCGTGACCGTGAAATTGCCGTTGCCATCATTCTCTGCCCAGGCAATTCTGTTGTCTCCGCAGGAAACCAACACCAGGTCCTGATCCCCATCGTTATCAATGTCGCCAGCCGTCACGAAGTCGGCGCTTAGCCAGGATGAACCATTGATGATGTGTTCGGTGAAGTTTCCCGATCCGTCGTTGCCGAACCATGAAAATCGCCCCAGGGTTTTGGCTGTTGCTACGATGTCCCATGAATCGTTGCTGTCGATCCGGGCGGCAATGACCCCTTTGGCTTTCGTGAATCCAGTAACCACTACATGTTCGGTAAACATAAATCCTTCGCCCTGTTCAAACCAGCTGACCTTGTGACCGTTGTTGGATGTCACGACGAAATCGGGAAGGCCGTCGTTGTTGAAGTCGGCTGATGCGATGCAGGTTGCCCCCTGGAATTCTTCAAGAAGAATGTGTTCTTCAAATAATGCCTGGGAGAACAGTCCGGAAGTCATCAGAAGTAATAAAGAAGCTGTCAGGCTCAGCTGGACAACTGTCTTAAATGCAATCCCCTTCATAATGCGTTTTTTCACAAAAGTAGGTGCACGTTTTATGAAAAAAGTCCTGATTTATCGGACGGGATAACTTCTGTAGTATAGATTGCTTCTTATAAAAAGAGGGTCCCCGAGGATTGTCTTTCAGCAGTATAAAGAATTTCTCTTTTGCTTTTATATTACAGGGATAAATCTCATAAGGATCATCCCTGTTACGTGATGCAGTATTCCATCGTGTAGTAGTACTATACAATCTCCTTACCCGTAGGTTTCATAATAAAGTTTTCCTCCCTCTACGTGGATATAACCTGGGTCTGATTTCATTTCGTCTGCCGAACGCATGTTATTACTGTCACGAGCAGAAAAATCGGGAAAAAGTAATTTTTAAAGGGAAATATTCTCTTTATTTATTGCTTTTGGTTTTATAAACAGGGCCGTGACCAATCCCAGTATGATCCATTGAAAAAGGTTATTACCTGCCAGGATCAGAGTATCGCCCAAAGGATAGTTGCCGATCCCGTAGTTGTCAGAGTCGCTGAAGACAGTGATTGTCAATCCGATCAGAAAGACAAAAAACACTTTACGCGAGTAGTTTGTCAGAGTCTTTTCCGAGGTAAGCGATAGCAGCCAGGCAGATAATGTCGCCGCAAAGAAGGCAAAGATAAATTGCCAAACCGTCGATAAGATTCCAGCAGCCTCATGACCCATCCCGCCGTAAAGAATACTGAAAACCGGTTCGTTCTCAGGGAAAGTGCCTGATGCTGTTAATGGAGGATTGCAGAGGTATCTTCCCGGTTCAGCAATATGTTGCTTGAGCACCTGGTAAACCGTTACTTCATCAGGAACATGCTTCATGTCTATCCGGTACTTGAAGCCAAAAAAACCGTTGATGAGGATCGCCAGAACCATCAGGGTAACTCCCCCTGCTAATCCGGCCAGAATAATTTTCCTGTACATATAGATGATTTTTATTCAGAAGTTTTTTCTGATCAGTTCGTAAAAATCGTTGTGTGTTCCGGTTGATATTTACTGCGGTATTCAACCGGGGTCATGGTGGTAACTCTGCGGAATGCCGCATAGAACGCCGACTTGGAGTTGAACCCGCAATCATAGGCAATGGCAATGACCTTCAGGTGGTTGTTCCGAGAGTCCTGCAGCCGCTTTTTGACCTCATCGATCCGGTGGTTGTTGATGTAATCGTAAAAGTTTTGCCGGAATTGCTCGTTGATCACCTGCGATAATTTATGGATCGTAGTATTCAGTTTGGTCGCCAGCTGCTGGAGGTTCAGTTCGGGGTCAAGAAAGGCTTTTTGGGTTTTCATCATCCGCCTGAGCTCCTGCAGGATCCTCTCTGTCTCTTTCTCCTGCAGCCCTGATCGCTGGTATTTGAATTCCTTTTCAGGATGAGGGGAAAGCTTATCTCCAAAAGGACTATTGGAAATCGCCTCCAGGGTATATTCCGAAAAAATTCCCTGTTGATGGTAACCAAAAACCCCCACTCCCAATAAAAACAGGATGAGCACCACCACAGATATGATATTGAGGGCAGGCAGGACCGGTACAATACCATAACCCATCAGATAGAGTAAGCCAAGAGAAAAGAGGGTACAGAACAGAAAACCCCCGGAGAGATAGAGCAACCAGTTGAGCTCCTTTTTTTTACGGGAGGAGAAAAATCCGGGAAGCTTTTTCCGGAACCGGATTATCTTCAGAATGGTGAACACCAGGTATACCGAAACACAAAATTCCCAGATTACATCGATGATAATCCGGTAAACGGGATGCTGGTTGGTGAACGTAAAGAAATCCCCGGTTTTGATCTCAAGGGAGAGGTAATGGATGAAAGGAATCATGACGATGGCCAGCGGAATCAGGTGAAGCAGCATTCCGGCCGAATAGGGTCTATTTTTCCGGATGATAAACAGGGTATAGAGGTAGAGGGCCGGCCCAAGGAGGATCCAGTAGACCAGATCGAGGGCGACTAGCCAGTCCGCAATGGTAGCCATGCTGAAGCGGAAGAACCGGTAGATCAGTTCGGCGCCGACCAGCAGGAAAAACATCGCCAGGAAGAAATCAGCCCGCTGTTTCGGACGTTTGATGGTGATCAGAAGGAGAAACAGGAGCACCAGGGCCAGACCGGTCAGGGGAATGGCTTCCATAAAGTTCACAGGATCTATGACTTTTCAAAGATAATGAATCCATCCTGATTTTCTTCTGCACAGTTGTCCTGTCCGACCGGCCGGGAGTCCATGTTATTCCGAGTCAAAGAATCAGGGGAGTGAAAGGAGGTAAAAATAAATCCTCTTAATTAATGATGATCTTGCAGGTGGATATCTGACCATCTTTCCCGGATAGTCCGAAAAGATAGATGCCAGGTTTCATGTAAGCTGTGGAAATATCATAGTAAACTGTCCCGGCCGGGATATCCTCTTCCAGTACCTCCCTTCCCTGAAGGTCAAAGATCCGAAGGCATCGTTTTTCTATAGGACCCCGGGACACTCCGGCACATTCGATGGTGACTTTTTCTCCCGCAGGATTGGGAAATACCTTCAACCGGTTCCCGGATTCCGGTGATGAGAAGGTCTGAAATCCAAGCGGATAATATCCGTAGATACTGAATCCGCCATATCGCTCTGATGAAATAAGAATGGAATCCCGAACGGCAAGGTATCCACTATACCGTTCAATCGTTTTGTATAAGGTGATGTAAGATGGATCTTCCCAATTAAAAATATCTATTACTGACATTCCATCTCTACCTCCTGAAAGGTAGAGGTACTTCTCATCATAACATAAGTGTGTTGGCGTAGAATAATCAGAAATCTGACTGGTCAGTTCAAATTTCAGTGTATCAGATATTTTTACGATGACCATTCCTGTCATCGTTCGCGCAAGGACATATGGAAAATCAAATTCCAGTTGTAAAACACGATAATCATCATAGTCTCCCAGTTCAAGTTTGTCCATTAACTGTGCGGAATCTCCGGTAAAGCGATAAAGTAAAAGATCACTTTTCATTCCGCTGGAATATTCACTGAATGAAAGAATAAATAAGAGATCATTCCCGGTAAGGTTATATCCCTCAACGTTAAAGCTATCCACTTTCACAGGTGCTTCAGGTATGGTTAGATCGTAAATCTTTACTCGCTTATCCACTGTACGGATATAAAGTCGATTCCCATGAATAAAATAATCACTTCCCCAAAGGGTTTCGCGGATGGTATCAATGATCAGCAGAGATTCGGGATCTCTAACATCCACGATATAAATACCCGTGTCAGGATAGGGCCTGCAATAGAGAAAGCCTGGAACAGATTTTATTTCACTCAAAGATCCGCCAAAGGATTTGATTTCGCCAAGAGGTTCAGGATGCATCAGATCCGAAAAATCATAGGCCTGAAGACCATCCGGAAGGTGGGAAAAAAAGAGCAGGTTGTTATTTTTATGGATGATCCTGAATGCTTTGGTATTCGTGTTTTCATAGATCAATTCCGGTTCCTGTGCATCAGAAATATCGACAGCATGAAATCCGTCTACCGACAAGGGGAGAAACAGGATGGTCTCTTTGATCATCATCTCTTCGGGTAGACCGGGAGCATTGTATTGTCCAAGTATCTCAGGCGAGAAAATACTGGAAAGGTCCATCCATTCAACGGTTCCAGTTTCCATTCCGATAAAAAGGGTCTCCTGACAGGCTGTTATACCGTATACAGGAGCCTCTGTGGCAAACTGTGTCAGATAGATGATCGTATCACGGGATGAAATATCAAAAATCTTGACCGTATCGTCATAGGCTGCGTAAAGAAGATTGCCCGAGATTTCCAATGCATCCAGCCGGATGGAACTGGAAGAGGCATTCAAATCCAATGAGACCGAAAGGACCGGATGAGAAGGATCAGTCAGATCAAAACCCACAACACACAGATGATAGTCCATTCCGTAATGGCCTGAATTGTATAGCATTTGACTATGAACATCCCATCTGCCTTTTTCCCCTACGCCAAGGGCGAAGCTGCCAAGATAGGTTGGGTTCAGGATATCCTCAATGGAAAAAATCTGGATAAAGGAGCTGGAAACCAAAATCATTGTTTCCTCTGAAAAAAGGATCTCTTTGTGGGCTTCATGTGTATGGTAGGCATGACTGATATATTCGGGATTCAACGGATCTGCCAGGTCGAAAATTTTAACACCATCTCCCGATGAGGTCATAAACAGATAATGATCCCAAATGGCCATATCCTGGATTGGCAGGTTATTGTCTTCGATGTACACTTTCAATTCCCGTATATCCTGTGGGTCTGAAATATCGAGGATATGGATATCGCCTCCCGTGGCATAATAGGCATAATTCCCATAACTTGCTACAGCGTAAGAGGCTCCCTCAAAATGGGCCGACAGTTCAAAATCACCGCCATAGGCGACGATCGAGGAGATGAAAAGAAGAGGTAGTAAAAATTTCATTAAGCCAAATTGTTTGCTTCTGTCAAATGTACGATATATTCATCGCCTCTCTTTTTGAAAAGGAGATCAATATACAAAGGAGAAGCTTTGTTGGATAAACTGAACATTATCCTTTACCAACGACCACCCTCAGCGCTCTTGGCAGGATCTCGTAAGTGAACGGGGTGTGACCCAGTGACTCGCCGTCTGACTCCAGGTAGACAGTCTGAGTGGATCGGATACGGATGGTTTTTCCCTGGTAGGTAGTAATAAAAGGGAGATCGACCAGGGTTCCGTCGTACAACTTATTGGTGTAGCGGACAACCATCCACTTCGGGGCTTTTTTGATCAGGGTGACATCCAGCAGGCCGTCATCTGCCACGGCAAAGGGAAGCTGCATCATGCCTCCTCCATTGTATTTGCAGATCCCCACATTCATGGAGAAGATCTCTCCTTTGAAAACATTCTCTCCATCGACCTCAATCACAGCATCCAGGAACTTATACTGAAACAGGCTGGCAAAGATAAACCATAAGTAAGTGAGCGGTCCGCCATGCCCTTTTTCTTTCAGCAGGTTGGTCTTTTTTGCCACCAATGCATCATAGGCCATCCCCGCTACATTGATGAAATAGCGCTCCTGCCTCTCCTGATGGTGAAAGTAAGTCACCTTCCCGATATCCTGGATAAAGGTGCGCTGTTCGGTCAACAGGTGCACGGCCTGTTTGAAATCAAACGGAACATTGAACATCCGGCACCAGTCGTTGCCTGTTCCCACCGGCACCATCCCGAGGGTGATCTCCGAAACCGGGCATGCCTGCTGCAGGAAGATACCGTTCAGTACCTCATTCAGTGTCCCGTCACCACCCACCACGGCGATCGACCGGTATCCCTCTTCGATGGCTTTTCTTGCCAGATGGATCGCGTGATTTTTGTGTTCTGTGAACTGATGCTGATGGTCGATCCCTTCATGGCGGATCATTTCCAGGATCTTCGGCCACTCCCTGGCTCCTTTTTTGACGCCTGCATTGGGATTTACGATCACCATCCAACGGGTGGGGGGAATACGGAGTGACTCAGCCATACCCAATTTCGATTAAAGAGATCGCAAGGTAAATAATTAATTTCAAATCATTTTATCGATCTTTCACAACCATTGGTCTATTTCTGTTGAAGATTGTTCCGTGAAACGTCCCGAAGCTTCAGGATCACGCTCACTGCATCCGAATTTGTCGTATCTTTATCCAAATCTTTCCGCCATGAAACATGTGATGATCTTCCTGGCCTTATTGACTGTAACTCTCTTCAGCACCGCACAGGAGAGCTCCCGGCGAACCAGGACTTTTAACTATTTCAACCGGACTGAAGCGGAGATCTCTTTCGGGGTCGGGAACTTCAAGGCCGATGTCCTGAACGGAGTGCAAAAAAGCCTTAAAAACAACGAACTGGTCATTGCCGTTCAAACGGTCAACGGGATCGCATATCACGGCAGGATAGGGCTGGGTCTTGGTGTTGGCGTTGAGGTGTGGAAAGACGGTCTCTTTTTCCCGGTCTTTGGCCAGCTGCACTACGACCTCCGTCCGAGAGACAAGACCTTCTACGGCCAGCTGAGCCTCGGTTCGGGTATCGGAACCCGCTACAGCACCTCTTTTTACCAGGAGGGGACCGGAGGGTTGATGGTCCAGGTGGGCATCGGATATAAGATGAAGGTGTATAAAAGACTTCGGTTTTACTATGAAGTCTTTTACAAGTACCAGGCGGTCAACTCCGCCTACACGGATAAGATCGTCACGGACGACACCACCATTGTTCGTAACATTGACTACAAGGTGCCCCTGAATTTCATGGGTTTCAAGATCGGTATCAGCTTCTATTAAAGCGGATCATGTTCTCTTCGCCCGAAGAGGAAAAACGAGTAGAAGAAATAGAAGAAACTGACCCCCGCCTGCGATTCGAGCGTATCTTCGGTGAGCAGGGAGAACATCACAATGATGAAAAAGGTGAGGAAGAAATAATCCTCAAATCCTCTCTTTACATAGGCCGGATAGATCAGCGAGATCAGGAACCAGGCCAGTCCGAAGATCCCAAACCCGATCAGGATGGAAAAATACTGATTATGTGACCGCCACCATTGATCCGATGCGAGTTTGGTCTTCATCTTACGGTATTGCTCTGTGAACACCTGGTTCATATCCCCTGTCCCCACTCCGACAAGCCAGTGTTCGGCGATGATTCCCCGGCTGGCTCTCCAGAATTCTAGCCGCTGCATCAGGGAAGAGCCTGTGGGGTCACCCGTAGAAAGGTATTTCTCGTATCCCATCAGCAACTCATAGATCCGGCCTTTCAGGCTCAGCCGGTTCAGGTTAACCACATCGGCGATGCCGCGTTCAATTGCTTCGATATCTTCATCAGTCAGCTTTTCGAGCCCTCCGGCATCTTTCCTGTAGCCTTTGGAGGAGAGGTAGCGGATCAGCGTGAATTGGACCGGCTGCCCTTTCAGGTCGGTTGAATCAAACGGGATCCTGGATCGTTTGCTCCACCCTTCGCGAAGCTCATCCCATTGGACGTATATCCACAGGTAATGTCCGTTTTCGGTTTGCTTGTTCTGTATGTTGTGTGTATATGGATTCCCCAGAGGCGACACCTTTTCCAGCTTGCTGTAATCCACTGTTTCCACCCGGTAATAGTCCCTGACGATCGATCTCAGGTAGAGCCCTCCCCCAACCAGCAGCAATGCCATGGAAAGGACGCAACCGGCTTTCAGCCAGATGCTCCGGCTCCGGAAGGTATAGATCACCAGCAGCACGAAGAGGGTCACAATAAACACACCCAGGCCGGTGAAGGAACGGGAGATCACCAGGTAGATAAGAAACCACACGATGATGACCAACGCCACGAGTTTGATCCAAACGGAGGTTCGCTTTTTTCGGACCAGGAAATAACCCGCCACAAAGAGGGCCATGCTGATCATCAGCCCCAGGATGATGTGAGAGACGTGTCTGGAGATATCGCGGATGTCGATAAATTCAAAGTTGAAAAGCTTCCATGTGTTGGCCAGGGTGACAATGACCAGGTTCAGAACGAAGATCATCATGAAGCGGTAGAAATCATTTCGGCCAAATGCTTTCGAGGTGGAGAAGTAAAGAGGCAGGATCAGGATAGGGGCTTTCGTGCGGAGATCTTTGAGGGCATACCCGAAATCGGAAGTGAAGATCAGCCCCAGGATGTGCAGTACGTACAGGGAAGCCAGGATCATGGCGGGCTTGTTGCGGAAAAAGACCCGAAATCCCTTCCCGATACTAACAAACCATAGCATCAGCGTGTACGGCAGGGCCAGGAGGATCTTCCTGAAGAGGGATCCGTGCGTATAAAACCCGGTGAATTTCTTCAGGTTCACCCGCTCCAGGATCCATGCGCCGGTGATGGTCCACATGCCAATGCTCAGAATGTACTTGGAGAAGGGCAGGAACACGATGATGATCGCGATCCCGGCAATGTAGGCCGTCCTGACAAAAATCTGGTATCCCCTTTCAAATGTCATGTTCAGGCAAATGGGTTTTTTCTTCCATGGGCCAGTTTGGTCCTGAATCTTCTGAAGGAGTCGGTCCCCTTTATATCGATCCGCTTGAGTTCATACGGGTCCTTTACCGGAAGCCGGTTGATACGGTTGCCGATCCTCACCGCATACCAGAGCTGCATCCCGGCAAAGAGTTTTTTCATCAGCAGGTTCAGTTCCGGATCTTTTTTGGGATATCCCCCGTAAGGATAGGCAAGTACCCGGCTGGTCCGGATATGATGGAACTCCATGGTGTTGAAACAATTCTCCAGATCCTCACGCATATCTTCTGGCGCCAGCTCGGCATAGCTCCGGTGCAGGAATCCGTGGATGCCGATCTCTACCATGCCGTCATCCTGGATCCGTTTCAGTTCTTCTGCCGTCAGGATCTTTTCCAAGCCTTCGTCCCACAGGTTCGTCTTTCCAATGAACGCTACCGGGACAAACAAGGTGGCTTTCAACCGGAGCTTTTTCAGGACAGGCAGGGCATGGCTCCTGAAATTCACGTAGGCATCGTCAAAGGTGATGATCACCGGACGCTTCGGAAGCTCTTTCCCGGTTTCAGCCGATTCCTTCAGATCGAGGAAGGAGATGGTTTCATATCCTTTTTCAGACAGAAATGCCAGTTGGAGTTCCAGCCTATCCGCTGTCACCGTCAGACCATCCTGCCGGCTGTCCGACACCTTATGGTACATCAGGACCGGTAATTTTCGTTTTGAAAAGGAACTCATCGTTTCATCCGGTATAATTCGATTGATTTTGCAATCTTCAGGGAGGCGTAGAAGGCGCCCAGGAGCGACCACATGAACCCTGGGTATCCGTCAAGGAATCCCGCCTTGCAGCAGTAGAACTGCAGGAAACTGATCGGGAATTTCAGGATCACCCAGATCTTCGGGAACCGTTTGCCTTGCTGAACATAGCTCTGCGCGGCCCTGGTGGTATAGTCGTTGATCTTCTCCAGGTGATGGGTCAGGTCACGGTAAGAGTAGTGCAGGATCTCGCCGTTCAGCCGCCGGATCTTTCCCTGCACCTCCACCCCTTCGTGGACCTTTGCGCTGGTGAACCTGCCGGCTTTGCGGTTGAAAAGCCGGAGGTGGTAGTCACTGCCGGCGCCGCCATGTTTCAGTTTCCTCCCCAGATAGACTAATGAGAAGCAGATCTCAAAACCTGCCTCCTCCGGGACTCCCGGCTGAAAAAGGGTGCTGATCTCGTCCCTTAACTCCGGGGTGACCACTTCGTCGGCATCAATGGAGAGAACCCAATCGTTAGCAGCCTGTTCCGCCGCAAACTGTTTCTGCGTCCCGTAGCCGTCAAACTCACGCTGCACAACGCGGCATCCCAGGTCATGGCAGATGGCGGCCGTATGATCGGTCGACATGGAATCCACCACCAGGATCTCGGAAGCCAGTCCCTGCACGGAGGCAATGCACCGGCCGATGTTCAGCTCCTCGTTATAGGCAATGATGACGACAGAAATGGCAGTCATGATGCATTCGCTTAGTGAATCGTAAAATGATCCCAATCTAATCCAAAGGGATAGCTCTCCCTGAATTCTCTCATCTCCTCATAATCCAGCGTGACGGTATGTACACACTCCTCTCCGGCCGGAGCCTGGAAAAGGAGCTTCCCCTGCGGATCAACCACCATTGAATCACCGGTGTGGTCCATCCCGTTCCCGTCTTTTCCCACCCGGTTCACTCCGGCCGTATAGGCCATGTTTTCGATCGCCCGGGATACCATCAGCATTTTCCAGGCATAGGAGCGCACCACCGGCCAGTTTGCCAGAATCAAGAGCAGGTCATATTCATACTCCCCTCCGGTGATCCGGTTCTTGCTCCACACCGGAAACCGCAGGTCATAACAGATCATCGGCATCAGCTTCCATCCTTTCAGCGGAATAACGGTTCGCTGCTCTCCCCTCCTGATTCTCCTGATCTCAGGACTCAAACGGAAAAGATGCCGTTTGTCATATGTCAGAAAAGTTCCGTCAGGATAGCAAAAGAGCAGCCTGTTCACGAAGATCTCTCCCTCATGGATCAGCAGCGTGGCGGCTACGGCTGCTTTTTTGGTCATAGCCATCTCACGCAGGAACTGCATCGAGGGTCCTTCTATCGGTTCGGCACAATGTTCCGGATTGATCGAGAAGCCATGATTGAACACTTCCGGAAGCAGGATCAGGTCGGTGGGTTCGCTGATCCCCTCGATCAGGCGGCGAAAGTGATCCAGGTTTTTCTGGCGCTCCTCCCAGAACAAAGAGGCCTGGATCAGGGTTATCGTGAGGTTCTCCATCCGGGTTGCTTTTCCGTGTAAAATTAACAAGAGTATGGGAAATGCCGCCTAAAAATTTTAATTTTGCTCAATCACCAATGAGATGCATTATGCGAACGATCGATGATTTCAACTTTAAAAATAAACGGGCGCTGGTTCGTGTTGACTTTAATGTTCCCCTGGATGCCTCTTTCCAGATTACCGATACCACCCGGATCGATGCCGCAATCCCCACGATTGAAAAGATCCTCCGCGACGGGGGTTCCGTGATCCTGATGTCCCACCTGGGCCGGCCGAAAAGCGGTCCGGAAGAGAAGTTTTCGCTTAAGCACCTGCTTCCCTACCTCTCGGAGAAGCTTGGAGGTCCTGTGAAATTTGCCGACGACTGCACGGGACCTTCCGCCCTGGAGCAGTCGGCCACCCTCCAGCCCGGTGAGGTGTTGCTGCTTGAGAATCTCCGGTTCCACAAAGAGGAGGAGAAAGGGGATGAAGGATTTGCCCGCAACCTGGCCGATTTAGGGGATGTTTACGTCAACGATGCCTTTGGCACGGCCCACAGGGCCCACGCCTCCACGGCCATCATCGCGAAATTCTTTCCCCAGGCCAAATTTTTCGGTTATGTCATGGGCAATGAGATCCTCAACATCGACAAGGTCCTGAAAGAGACTCCCCGTCCCTTCACTGCCATTCTTGGCGGAGCAAAGGTCTCGGGCAAGATCGAGATCATCAACCACCTGATGGACAAGGTCGACAACCTGCTGATCGGGGGCGGGATGATGTTCACTTTCATCAAGGCGATGGGTGGCGAAGTGGGCGCCTCCTTGGTGGAGGATGACCTGCTGGAACTGGCGAAAAATACGGTGGAGGGGGCCAAGATGCTTGGTGTAAACCTTTACCTTCCCCCCGATGCGGTCATCGCCGATGCCTTCTCCAATGATGCCAACAAAAAGGTCTCCAGCGCCTACGACATTCAGCTCCCCTGGATGGGACTCGATATCGGGCCGGTCACCTGTGAGAAGTTCCGCCATGTGATCGCGAAATCGGCGGCCATTCTCTGGAACGGACCGATGGGGGTTTTTGAGATGAACAGTTTTGAAGAGGGTACCCGGTTCATTGCGGAAGCGGTGGCGGAGGCCACATCCAACGGCGCCTTCACCCTGATCGGCGGGGGAGATTCGGTGGCGGCCATCAACAAATACGGCCTGGCCGACAAGGTCAGTTATGTCTCCACCGGTGGGGGCGCCATGCTCGAATACATCGAAGGGAAAGAGCTCCCTGGCATCAAAGCCATCCTCGATTGAAACGGGTCCTCCTCAGCCGGACCGACAGCATCGGAGATGTCGTACTGACCCTCCCGCTTGCCGGTGTGCTGAAACAATACCTGCCACAGACAACCCTGATTTTCCTTGGTAAAACTTACACCCGCCCGGTGATCGAAGCGTGCCGCTTCGTGGATGAATTCGTAGATTGGGATGAGGTCTCTGTTTTGCCCTACCGGGAGCAAGTTGCCGCTTTCCGCGCCTTGCAGGCCGACGCGATCATCCATGTGTTCATGACCGGAAAGATCGCTCTCTTGGCTGATGCCGCAGACATTCCGGTTAAGATCGGCTCGGCTCACCGCCTCTTTGGCTGGCTTACCTGCAACCGCCTGGTCTGGTTCACCCGCCGCCACTCCGACCTCCATGAAGCCCAGCTCAACCTGAAGCTTCTCCGTCCCCTCGGCCTGGAGGTCAACCTGGAGCGGGAGAGAATCCCTGAATTCTACGGATTGCAGGGAGATGCGCGATATGAGATGGGGGATGCGCGATATGAGATGGGAGATGCGAGATGGGAGATGCGAGATACGAGATACGCGAAAAGCGAACAGCCAATAGCTAACAGCGAAATAGCATTCCGCTTTCGTCTGATTCTTCACCCCAAATCAAAAGGCAGCGCCCGGGAGTGGGGGTTGGAGAACTTCTCGCGGCTGATTGAATTGCTGCCCAAAGAGCAATACGACATCTTTATCACCGGCACCAGGGAGGAGGGGATGCAGATGAAGGAGTTTCTGGAGAGGCACCGTGGGGAGGTGACCGACATGACCGGGAAAATGGATCTCTCAGAATTGATGGAGTTCATTCAATCCTGCGATGGCATGGTGGCGGCCAGCACAGGCCCCCTTCATCTGGCTGCGGCATTCGGAAAAGTGGCTATCGGCCTCTACGCCCCCATGCACCCGATCCATCCGGCCCGCTGGGCCCCCCTGGGAGAAAAAGCCTCCTGCCTGGTCCTGGACAAAACCTGCAACGATTGCCGGAAAAGCTTCGATTGCCATTGTATCCGCGAGATCACCCCGGAGCAGGTGGCGGAGGCGATCCGGAAGGAAACGTGATGCGCGATGAGAGATACGCGATGCGGGATGCGGGATGCGGGATGGGAGATGGGAGATGGGAGAGGTGAATGAAGCGAAGATGAAAGGAAGACTGAAGGAATACTGAAGGAATACCGAAGGAAAGGATCCCAAAAACAAAACATTAACCAAACAAAAGCTCGCCATTGGCCTGTCGCTGTTCGCTGTTCGCCATTCGCTTTTCGCTTTTCGCTATTTCGCTATTTCGCTACCTTCATCTTGCGTACTTCACTTGTCCGTCTGTCCGCCTGTCCGCCTGCCGGTTAGGCCGCCTGCAGCCCTGTCCACTTGATGATTCTCGGAAAAACGGAAGCTACAGGCTTGTAGAAGATCGATTCCTCTTTGGCTTTTTTGGTGATCAGATGCCCGTCGGGATCGGCCAGGTTGATGAGGTAAAAAACGACGCTCAGGATCAGCACGCTTTTTACCAGTCCTAGAAGGGCCCCGGCCAGATGGTTCAGAAAGCCCATCCCGACGGCCGAGACCATTTTCTCGATCAGTTTTCCCACGAGTAATACGGCGATGAGCACAGCCAGAAAAGTGACGGCGAAGGAGATCACCGGAAGGTAGGCGGAGGAGATGTCGAAGGTCGATTTCAGGAGGGTGGAGGCGAAATGGGAAAAATAGACGGCAGCATAGATCCCGAGGATCAGGGCGACAAGGGTGGCCAGACTGATAATGAATCCTTTACGGAAGCCAAGGATCACCATCAGCCCGGCGAAGACCAGGATCACAATGTCGATGACCTGCATCAGTGAATCGGTTTTTTCAGACGGGAGGTAAGCTCGGTCCCGAAGACGAACTCGTTCAATTCGGGATTGGTCGTCTCCAGGATCTCATCCTTGGTTCCTTTCCACCACAAGGCTCCCTTGTAAATGAAATTTACCCGGTCGCCAATGCTGAGGACGGAGTTCATGTCGTGGGTGTTGACGATGGTGGTGATATCGTACTCCTGGGTGATCTCCTCGATGAGGTGGTCGATCACCCCGGCAGTTTGCGGATCCAGCCCGCTGTTGGGCTCGTCGCAAAAGAGGTATTGGGGGTTCATGGCAATGGCCCGGGCAATGGCCACCCGTTTGCGCATCCCGCCGCTGAGTTCCGACGGCATCAGCCGGTTGGCATTCTCCAGGTTGACCCTGTTCAGTACAAAATTCACCCGCTCTTTCTTCTCCTCCAGCGATTTTTCGGTGAACATACTGAGCGGGAACATCACATTCTCCTCCACATTCATCATATCAAACAGGGCCCCCATCTGGAAGAGCATGCCGATCTCCTGCCGGATCTGTTTCCGCTGATTGCTCTTCATGGCCGAGAAATTCCGGTTGTTGTAAAGCACTTTCCCCGAGTCCGGTTCAAACAACCCCACCAGGCATTTCATCAATACGGTCTTTCCCGAACCGCTTTGTCCGATGATCAGGTTGCTCTTTCCTTTCTCGAAGAGGCAGGAGACATCCTTGAGCACATGGTTCTCGCCGAAATACTTGTCGATATGTACCGCCTCGATCATGTCAGCAGGATTTGGGTAAGGATCAGGTTGAACAGGATGATCAGGATGCTGCTGGTGACCACCGCTTTGGTGCTTGCCTGACCCACTTCCAGCGCCCCTCCCCGGGTGACATAGCCGTAATAGCCGGCTACCGTGGAAATGATCAGCGCAAAGAAGAGCGTTTTGATGAGGGCATAGAAGACAATGTAGGGCCTAAAGTCATACCGGATGCCATAGAGGTAATCGGTGGTGGTCACCAGCCCGGTGGCCTCCATGGCGATCCATCCGCCCAGCACCCCCAGCCACATGCTGAAGACGATGAGCACGGGATTGATCAGCAGGCAGGCGATCACTTTAGGGAAGATCAGGTAGTTGGCTGAATTGACCCCCATGATCTCCAGGGCGTCGATCTGCTCGGTCACCCGCATCGTCCCGATCTCCGAGGCGATCCGCGAACCGACCTTGCCAGCCAGGATCAGGCTGATCACGGTGGGGGCAAACTCCAGGATGATCGATTGCGCAGTGGTAAAACCTACCATAGAGAGGGGGATCAGCGGACTGTCGATATTGAAGGCGGTTTGAATGGCCACCACCGCCCCCATGAAGATGGAGATGATCGCCACAAGGCCGATCGATTCAACCCCGAGAGACTGAAAT
>Ga0172374_1000109_pt1 | contig 69074 bp, 54 predicted proteins | sample LakKiv3m_FD_114536 | JGI IMG/M metagenome (GOLD analysis project Ga0172374, IMG submission 114536) | Freshwater microbial communities from Kabuno Bay, South-Kivu, Congo - kab_092012_10.3m | ecosystem: Environmental > Aquatic > Freshwater > Lake | place: Democratic Republic of the Congo... | reverse complement strand
CAAAGAGCCCAAGAAGAGCAAGTCTCCAAGGGGCATGGGATAAGCAACCAGGCTGCCCCCACGTCAATCGCTTTGAGCGGTTCCCGAATTCAAGCCTCCGGCTTTGCCGGAGGTCACTGACTGAGCGCAACGGTAATGGCTGCCGACTGCCCACGGCGCTTTATGCCTTCAGCTGAACCGAAACATTCGGCGAGTTGGAGCAATATACTTTCAGGAGGAGATGGCAATGTCAAAGGAACACGAGCAAGACTGGGAAGCCGCACCGGTATCCGTTGATCAGGAGCAGCCGACCGTGCTATCGACTGCATCTTCTGTATTGAAAGAGGAGGAGCAGCAGCAGCGGTTGCTGCTTCAGGAACTTGCAGCCTTCCTAGCCGATTCCACCAAAGATGGGTTGTTTCCGCTCGTCGCCTATAGCGTGACCCAGGATTGGGTGTCAATTCTCACAACGAACATTCCGGACCTTCCATTCGCAATTCGTATCTTGGCTGTTGTCAATCGAACAGGCTATAATCTCGGATACAGTTTGCGGCCAGAAGTGATCAAGCGACTCGCTAACTCAAATCCCCATGTATTCAGGTTATTTGAACGTCAGCTACCAAGGGTGCATGAGGTCAAACTTCGACGTCTTGGACGTGTCGTGTCCACTTTCGGCGCTCCCTTCTACGAACAAAAAGGCTTCGCACTTCTCGACATGTGCGGCTTTTCTCGTCTAGACAATCCCAGTCAGCTTTCCCAGCTTTACAGCCTCACCAACGCCATTGATTCGTCAATCAAGCGTTGCTACAACGTATGTCAGCGGCTCAGACTGCCCAACCGCTTCGGTAGAACCTCAACTGGTGATGGCTTCTATCTTTGGCACGACTTCATCGGCGGAAACGCCGATGTCGCAACGCTTTTCCTCCTTATTTGCGTGATGACTCAATCGGAGGCGATGCGGGACGCCGGGTTCCCGATGCGCCTCAGGGGAGGGTTCGTGGTCGATAGCAGTTACATGTTCTATGAGGCAGACGCTCGAATGGATCCACACGCTGTGGCTTCAAACGCTGTAGGTGCCGCAACAAACAAGGCAGCGCGGTTAGTTTCTGCAGCGAAACCGTCGCAGGTGCTTATTGGTGCGTTTTCTCGCCCAGGGCAGGCAGACGAGAAGATGGACCCGTCCACTATGCTGGCACAGGTCAATGAATTGTTTCGCGAAGAGGGTTTTGGGGCGGCTGCTTTGGAACTTAAACCAAAAACCCATCTGCGAATCGAGGATAAGCATGGAGATATTCATTATTGCTGGAATGTCGTCGGCAATGTTCCAAATCAAGTGGGTAACAGGGCAACACGCGTCGCAATAGGCTTGGAGCCAGATAGTGCGACTCCCATTGACCAAGTCAAGTTCGTTCGATGTTGAACATTGGGGACTGGCATTGGGGTGTAACAACACTGACTTTGTTGACAGGTGGGCTGATCTCTCATAGCGTGCCTCTATGGCTCGTATGTAGGGCACCGTGGTCTTCGCTCGATGGACATGTTTCATTGCCGAAGTTTCCCATCCCCTCGCTGGGTCACCCAGATCTCCGTGTCTCCGCTGTCGTACTTCATGCGGTCTATCGCGGTCACGAGATCCCCATCGCTTACGGTGAGATAAAGGCTCTGCACGTCCTTCTTCCGGTTGCCGTGCCCGACGATCATGTCGGCTGTGACGGGGTGCACTCCGCTGCGCATCGCGTGTTCGGCTATTCGATCCATGTCACGCAGAATGGAACCGGCTCAATGGAGCTTGTGGGGGCAGGGCTCTTGTGGTAACGCTTGAGAAGCGTACGGTCCGGTCCTAAGCAAAGGACGCCCGCCTGGAAGGTCGGGGACGCAAACGCTGTGAAAAGCTATATTATGGCCCCCGTTTCAGTTCCGAAACTAACCCGGCAAATGTCCGATGTCCTGACACGGAAGAGAGCGAGAGACATCATGGGAGCCCTGATCGCAGTCTACGTTCGGTGTTCAGACCAGACCACTGTCGCATCGCTTCTGGTCGATCACCCTCAAGCGTTCACCGAGCCCGGCTCCGCGTTCTACGCCACCGAGAAGTCAATTCAGGAGTACCAGCCACCGGTCGCAGAGCTGGGGGCCCTCTCGAAGCGACTCAAAACCGACGTGATATGGCTCGCCTTCCAAAGTGTTGTGGATGCATTCGAGTTTCATCACTGGAACAATGGCGCCTGTCTCCGGAGCCTCGTATACGGGTGTTACGGGGAGGAACGCACATGGGACCAGGTACAGGGGCAAGCAGAACTTTGGGAGAGCGAGGCCTTCTTCCAAACCTCTGATTTGGAGTCACTGATCGAGTACGCGGAAAGCGACACAAGGAAGGAAGAGTTCAAGAGAATCTGGCGAGAGAGAATTATCGCTCCAGGAAACTGCGAGCCATCTGTAGATGCGCGTGAGACTGCACGTATGGTGGCCGAATTCTATTGCCTGCCCGGTTGGTACCTGACCCAATAGCTCGGGCATTCGGAAGACACGTAACGGATTTGTTCTCGCCAGGTGACCGGCAATCTCCAGTGCGGCTCTATGCCAGGAATTCCGAGTACACCATCCTGATTTCTTGTTGACTCGTAGGTGCTTTCTGACGCTATCGCTTCACGGCTCGTTTCTAGCGCATCGGCCTCTCCGACTCACCGCATCACGTCACGCAGCGCTTCCTCCCTCCACGGACGCGTTTTACCGCTGGGGTTTCCCATTCCCTTTACGCCCGCCTACCCATATCTCCGTCTCATCCTTGTCGTAACTCACGCGGTCTATCGCTTCCACGAGATCCGCATCGCTTACGGTAAGAAAAAGGCTCTGCACATCCTACTTCCGGTTGCCATGCCCGACGATCATGTCGGCTATAACGGGATGGACGCCGCTGCGCATCGCGTTGGTCTTCCCGCAGTGACGCAGGTCATGTACGGTAGGTCGGGGATCGAAGTTGAGGCCCTTGACCGTGGTCCGCTATCCTCTCGTCAAGGAATCCTCACGGGACGGATCGCCTTGATCGTTGAGGACGCTTGCGGGGGTGAAGCGTTTGTGCTAACGGTTGAGAAGGCCCGAGCGTTCGCCCGAAAACCGTGCCGATGGAACCTCTCCAGCTTCCTCTGGAGGCAATATGCCCAGTGTATCCCTGAAAGCGCATTACGATGGCGAGCGAATCATCCTTGACGAGCCGTTCGAAATCCCGCCAAACTCGCCCCTGATGGTGACCGTGTTGCCAACGACTGAGGCAGAGATGGGCGAGGATTGGATCTTGGCCGCTCGGAAGGCGCTGTCCGGCGCGTACGGACCCGAGGAACCTGAATATGGGGCCGAGGATCTTCGCCCATGACGGAAGGTGACGTGGTCCTGACGCCGCTGCCCCAAGCTGACGGGCGGGTCAAGAATCGTCCCGCCGTCGTTCTCAGGGTGATGCCTCCGCATGGAGATCTTCTTGTCTGTGGAGTTAGCACGCAGCTTCACCACGAGACTCCGGGCTTTGACGAGGTGATACGAAGAGACGACCCGGATTTCGCCGCCAGTCGCCTGAAGGCAACCTCTCTTATCCGGCTTGGTTTTCTGGTGGTGCTGCCTGTGAACAGTTTTCTCGGATCGATTGGCTCTATCGCTCCGGAGCGGCATAGTCGCCTCTTGCAGCGGCTGTCCGAATACCTGGTTCGCGGTCGTGAAGCCGTCTAACAACGCCGTGCATCCGACCGGCTATCATCTGTTGCCGAACAGCACACCATTCTCCCCTTCCTCCTCATTGAACTTCATTCGGTCCATCGCGTCGCGCAAGTCCCGGTCGCTCATCGCAAGATACAGGCTCTGCTGGGATTTCTTCTTGTCCCCATGCCCCGGAATCGCATCCGTCAAAGCCGAGTGGATGACGATGCGCACCGCGTTGGTCTTCCAGCAGTGGCGTAAATCACGCAGACAAAAAAGTAACTGGGGAAAATATCTGTGTCCATCTGCGTAATCTGTGGATAAATCCTGTTGGTTGCGGCCTGAGGCTGCGCTGTAAGAGAGAGTATGATTTAGGAAATATTGTTCTGCTGCGGAGCGCAGGTGAGCACTTTGTCAAGATCGTAGTCCCCTGAAAGAAAGCTCTGGGCAAGAGCGTCGACGGTAGCGTCGCAGTGCATGAGCATGTCCATCTGGCGAGTGAACTGGAGCATTCTTCCGACCATGTCGAGTTTCTCTTCGGTGATGGCCCGCTCGTACTTGTAGAATCGTGCGTCCACGCGGTCTTCCCGGACTTCCACGACAAACTCGAGCGCCTGAAAGATCTGCGCGATGGCTCGCGCTCGGCGGTTTCTGCGCACCTCGTCCGCTGCGCCGCCCTTGAAGGAAAAAGTGATGTAGTTCTTGCTGACAGTGTCTCCACAGTAAGAGTCCAGCACGCTGTAATGGTAGCCTATACGAGAGCTGAAATTGAGATATTTGTCCGCTATGATCGCGTAACTCCGGTCACCGAATCTCTCCGCAACGCTATTGGGCTGGAACATCTGCTCCCGCACGACGGAAAAGAAGCCGCCGAGGTCAATGGGCCGCGGCCCTCGCGTATGCATGCCGACGTGGAGGATGCCCTTCAGGAGCGCTTTCATCGGTATCGACGCGATGTCGTCCACCGTGACGCGGGAGGAGAAGGTCGAGACATCCTGCAGGCCGCCTCCCAAGTCGATTATGTGCAGATCCAGTGGAATCGGCGCTATGAGCTTCAACGCGCCGCCTTCAGCGTCGTCGGAGACGATGTCGCTGATCTGAAACATCTCCCGGTACGACAGCTCGTGCACCAACCGCATCACATCGTGAAGAGTTTCGCAGTGCTCTGCTGTGAAGTTGGGCGAACGCGGATTCACCAGATGAAGCGGCACAATGACGTCCGCTACCTTTCGCAGCGTTTGGAACACAGGTGAATCCTTCATGAGCGATTCCCTGGTTCGTTGGAGGCCCATCAGCTCTTCGACTTTGCCCAGGTAGACCCTGCCCGAGTATGCGTCCACGGTGACGTCCGCGCCCGGCGGAATACTCGAGAAACCGACCTTGGCATCCAGAATCGTCGGCACGCCGAATTCCCTCGCGAGTGACGCCATATGGCCGGTGATGCTCCCGGTGTCAGTGACGATCGCGCGGGCCTTTTGCATGATAAGGACGTACTCGGGCGTGGAATGCCTCGCCACCAGGACAGCGCCATCGGGAAAATTGAGGAGATTTTCTTGCGAGTGAATATGCACTGCGGGACCGAACCCCACGCCGGGAAACGCGACCACTCCGCGTTCCACGACCACCGGATAGCCTTCTACTCGCGGGAACGTCTTCTCGTCGGCCTTCTGAAGGCTCTCCAGGTGCAACGGGCGGGTTTGAAGCACAAGGAGCCGACCGCTCGGGTCGAGCGCCCACTCTATGTCTTGAGGATACTCGTAGTGACGTTCCAGGCTCAGCGCATATTCTGCCAGGGTCCGAATCTGCTCGCGATTCAAACACGGTACGCTCTGTTTGTCTTCCTCCACGGGAAGCTCGCTCAAGCCACCGGCAGGATTGGCCACGAGTTGGACGGGCTTGGCGGAAACGGTGGATTCGAGGAGCGTGAGGTCGGCGTCTTTGGAGACAACATACATGTCGGGAGTAATAACGCCGTCCACCGCGTACGGCCCGAGGCCCCATACTGCGGTGATGACGATGTTGTCCTCGATCGGGTTGAAAGGATGTCGCGTGTAAATCACTCCGCTCGCCACTGATGAGACCATCTCGATGCATGCCACGCTCATCGCGACATCTTCGTCCCGCAATCCTTTGTTGAGGCGGTACGATATGGCCCGTGGAGTATACAGACTTGCCAGGACCAACTTGTACGTGTCGATGATCTTGTCGCGAGTCACATTCAGAACCGACAGATATTGCCCCGCGTACGAAAGCTCACTGTCCTCTCCGATGGCGCTGCTTCGGAGGGCCACGCGCGGTTGACCGTTCTCCGCGGTGCCAATTCCGCTGACACGCGCGGCCAACTCATCGTACGCCGAGAGGATAGCTTCTTGAAGCTCTTGCGGCACGCCGGCACTGATGATAAGCCGCTGAATTTCCTCACTGATCTCGTTTACAACCTGTGGATCTCTCGGGTCGAGTTCCATCCTCTTGCGGTTGATCTCGTCAACGAGGTCGTTGTGTTCGAGGAAGAATTGGTACGCCCGCGTGGTTACTGCAAAGCCTTCGGGGATCGGGAGCTCGGCCCGATTGCGCAGTTCGCCGAGGTTGGCGTTCTTTCCGCCTACCCAGTCCACCATGTCCCGGGTGATCCGCGAATACGGCAGGACCCATTCAGAGACCGGCAGGTCCTTCCTCTTCCCCAATTCCTCTTTGATTGCCTCGTTGACCCGCTCGATGACCGAAAATAGTGAGGAATACCTGTGTCCGGAGAGATCGTCGAGGCTCTTGACCATGCGAAGTGCATGGAATGTCGCCCGCGTGGCCTGGGATCTCACGTACGACATGCCGAAGACCTCTTGCCCGCGAAGTTTCTCCTCCAAGTCCGTGATGATGTTGAGCAATTCGGTGTTTGAGGCAAGAAGGTCCTTGAAGCAGCCGTACTTGAATCTGAAAAGCAGAGAAACCTTGTCCCGGCGACGGGCACGATCGCCGTGCCTCCATGATTGGATCTTGTCCAGGAGTCCTGTGATCGCCTTGCGCATCATTGAATTCCCACGTCGCGGAAGGCTGGAGCTTCGAACGGAGCGAAGCTGTCGAGCGCTGTGCGGCTGAGCGGGAAACAAGCAATAACCGTGCCGTTTCAGCGAGCTTGACCGCCGAAAGTTAGGGTCCAGTCACTGCACAAACTGCGTACATATCATAACCCACTAGATCTTTAATTGGAGGCGGATGAGAGCGCGTGGGTAAAAATTCCCTAAATTCGTGATGAAACGGGTATTTTTTACAGTGTGTAAAAAATACTGACAGGGAATCAGCCCCTGATGCGCACCGGGAGGGCAAGGAAATTTTTGGTCTTGCGAGGAAGGTTTCTCGAACGGGGCTCTGGCTGCGGTAATTAGGGTCTGGCACGGGATATGCAAATCCTTCCATCGATCGTTAACAGGCATATGCGCACCTCAAACGCTCAACGTTTATCGATGAAGGGAGGTCCTCGCTCATGAGAATGGTCTACCTGGGACTATGCGCCCTCGTGGCCGCTACAGTCGCTCTCATACCCGATGTCGTGCTTGCCGCGGGAGGCGGGGCAGAAATGCTCGTCGTGGTCGCCGACAAACGGATGGTCGATTCGGAAATCACCAAATACTTTCTGGACGTGTACAACGTCAATCCTTTCCTCATGGGAATCTGGTGCACAATACTGACCGCGGCTCTAGGCGTCAGCCTCGGCTTTATCACCGATCGGATCATGAGACACACGGGGATCGATCTCACGTCCCGCAAGATAGTCGAGCACTAAGCCCTCAGGCAGGATACGGAGGTTACCGACATGGACTGGTTATACATGTATATGCCCATCGCCGGGTTCAATATATTCTGGCCGGGGCTTGTGCTGATCGGGTTTTCGGTCGGCGTGATAGGTGGTTTTTTCGGAATGGGCGGCGCGTGGATGGTGACACCGGGTCTGAACATCCTCGGCTTCCCTATGGCATTCGCCATCGGATCGGACATCGCGCACATCGCGGGCAAGTCGATGGTGTCGACCTTCAGGCATTCAAAATTCGGCAACGTTGACTACAAACTGGGCCTTACGATGGTGATCGGAACGGTGATCGGTATCGAACTCGGCGCCCAGATAGTCATGTGGTTGGAAGCCCTTGGCAAAGTAGGGCCGGTCGTGCGCTGGGTGTATGTGGGTGTGTTGCTCCTCATCGCGTTTATGGTGTTCTACGACTATCGCAAAGCCGTCAAAGCGCGGGCGAGGGGAGACATTGGCGAGCGCGGAGCGGAAGGTATCACATGGTACCGGACGCTTCACAAAATCAATATCCCTCCTATGGTGCATTTTCGCGTGGCGGGGATCTACTGCTCGGCGTGGCTTCCGATCTTCGTGAGCTTCCTCACCGGTGTGCTCGCGGGTTTCCTTGGAATCGGCGGCGGGCTGCTCCGCATGCCTGCGCTTGTGTATCTGGTGGGATGCCCGACACACATTGCAGTGGGGACCGACCTGTTTGAGGTCATGATCTCCGGCCTCTACGGAACGTTCACCTACGGCGCAAAAGGCCGCATCGAAATGTGGGCCGTGTTCGTAATGCTTTGCGGTGCGGCGATCGGTGCACAGTTCGGCACAGTGGCCACGAAGTACGCCAAGGGATATGGTATCCGTATTGCCTTCGGTCTGGGGGTGCTGGCCTGTATGATCTCCATCATTCTCAAGCAGTTCAAGTACGATTTGCCGGCCACGGTTCTCATTCTCGGAGCAGTGGGGGCCATCAGCCTCTACATCATACTCATTATGGTGAGGGGAGCCGCCCAGGAATTGCGGGAAAAGAAGGAAGCGCAACGGCTCGCCGCCTGACCTGAACGGGAAACGGACGACCCGAGGAGAAACCCATGAAGAGAAAGCTCACCTATATCGCAATGGTACTTGCGCTCGTGGTCTGCCTCTCCGTTCCGGCAATGGCGGCCGAGGTGGCACAGGGCAAGACAATCTCATACGACAAAACCAAGCAAATCCTGACAATCGAGGAATACGACACTACCAAGTCCAAGGAGCACCCGTACGGCCGCGGCACGGGCAAACAGATGACGTTCAACCTGGCTGAAGCGCTCATCGGCGCGACGCCCGACCCCGGCAATATCGTGAGGATAGCTTACCAAGAGAAAGGTTCCGAAAAGGTCGCCGTCAGAGTCATGAACATCACGAAACAGGACATCATGAAGAAGTAGGAGGCCCTGGCGACGATCATCACGGGTCGCGTATCACATCGCTCGGCTGTCGCGAGAGGCGCGATCTTCGGCATCAACCAAGGGCGGCGAGGCCATTCCCGCCTTCTTTTCTGATGTGTCCGGGTCTCTCGCGCAACCCGGACACGTCTATTTTACTCAACGGGTGTCCCTCCGCCCCGGAAATGACAGGCAATCAAACGGAACTTGGGACAACGCCGTTATGAGGAAAATGTCGCGTGCTTGAGCACGCACTGGTATGAGAGATAGCAGCTGGCCGGTCTTGTTTGCAGGCGGATCCGGCAGCGTCATGGCTTCGGCCGCACATGCGGATCATACCAATGCGCTTTCAAGCACGTGTCATCAGGAGTCTTCGCCTATGGCCACGATCCTCTTGGTGGACGACGAACAGCCTTTTCTCGACGTGCTAACCAAGCGCCTCCTGAGGAGAAGTATCGGTGTCCTGGCTGTCTCCACTGGACGGGAAGCCCTTGAGGCATTGCGCGAGAACCCCGCAATCGACGTTGTCGTGCTCGACGTGAAGATGCCCGTCATGGATGGCATCGACACACTCAAGGCGATCAAGCGCGAATTCCCGCTGATGAAGGTGCTGGTGCTCACCGCCTATCCCACCGTGAAATCTCCCGAAGAATGGATAGATCTTGGTGCGTTCACGTGCCTCATGAAGCCTCAGGACATCGAAGGTCTCCTGGCAGCGATCGAAAGTGCACGAGAGGTTAGAGGCGCACAATATTAATTGGTTTCCACGCGTTACCGATTTCTCGAATCGACCAGCCGCAACGCTGAAAACCTACGCCGCCTGCTCTGGCCCAACACGGTAGTATTGTGGATGGTAGGGGCGGGTCTCAGACCCGCCCCTACAAAGCTTCGCCGCGTGACCCTACATCTGGATCCGCCGGAAAAAGGCGCCTTTCTTCTGGCTATTTCTTCCTCAGGTCCTTGAAGCGTCGCGCCTTGACGTCATATCGTGGAAGGGTTTGGTATGGGCGGAACTCGATCTCATACCCGAGGTTTGTCTTGAGCCGCAGTTCAGTCTTTAGTTGCTCCCGGATTGTCGTCATGTCACCAGCCGCTTCGGGCGTACATTCCACCCTAAGGAGAATGTGGTCTGTGTCGCCCCTCTTGTCCACGATCACCTCGTATTCGTCCGACAGGCCTTTTATCGACCGGACAACGTCTTCGATGGCGGAGGGAGCAAGCAACACGCCCTTCACCTTGGTGATGTCGTCGGCCCGCCCGCGAACCCCTCCTTTGAAGAGGCGGTAGGTTCGGCCGCATGAGCACCGTTCGTAGCTGATTTCCACCATATCCTTGGAGTCGAACCGGATGCAGGGTTGAGCGATTCGGTCAAACGCGGTGATCACCAGTTTGCCCATTCGGCCCGGTTCGGAGACCGGCTCACCTGTGTCGGGGTCTTCCACTTCCGCGAGGAACATCGCCTCGTTTACGTGGAGGCCACCCGGTTGGTGCTCACACTCGAAGCCCCATGCGCCGATTTCGGTTGCACCCGCGTGATCGAAGACTTTTGCTCCCCATGCGTCCTGCATGCGGGCTTTGGTGGCAGGGACAAGCGCTCCCGGTTCTCCTGCGCAAGTGATGCGCCGGATTTGCAGGTCTTTCGAAGGGTCGAGCGAAAGCTTCGACCGTGCGGTATCCGCCATGCCGAGCACATACGTGGGAGTTGCCATCATCGCGGTCGCTCGGAGTTCCCGCATCTTGAGAATCCGCGACTGGGTGTCGAGCACGCCGCCGGGTACGGTCTCGCAGCCGATTTTCTCGGACGCGTAGTGGCCGGCCCAATAAGCGACGAAGATATTGTAACCGAACGGCAGGAACACCCGATCGTGCGGCCGATAACCTTGCGCCCACAGTAGAGTGGCCCAGCATTCCGACCACCATTCCCAGTCCTGCCAGGTGTCGGGCTGATAGACCGGCTGTCCGGTGGTGCCGCTTGTCTGGCGGAACTCGGTGATCTCATCCAAGGGAACGCACAAGGCGTCGCCGTACGGGAAAGGATCCTTCCTTTGGATGGGTAGCATCATCGCCTTCTCGATCTTAGGAACCCGGCGCACATCGTCGAAAGTCCTGATGTCATCCGGCGCCAATCCCGCTTTGTCGTACAGGGCACGATGAAACTTTGAGCGCTCGTAGGCCCACCGGACAATACGGCGGAATTTCTTGAGTTGAAGATCTGCGAGGTTCTCGCGGGGCAGCGTTTCCAGGTAGGGGTTCCAGTACGCGGTGGTCTTGTCAACGGCCATGACTGCTCCCATGCATGAGATTTCCGTCCGAACAGTTGTGAAGACAAGGCGCGGATTTCAGACGGATTTGTCCCGGACGTGCGAATGGTCCGATGTGACGTTCTGCTCCATTTGTTGCAGGATATTCGCGTATTCCACACCCATGCGCTCCGCTGCTCGTCGGCAGCGAGCGGATTGGACCTTCACGGTCACGATGTATCCTATGGGGCCGAATACCGCTGCCAGCAGTATCGCAGCGACGCACCAGCGGATAAGTATCTCGTACCCAAGTTGGGAAAAGTCCGCAAGGGCCTCCCAGAAATAGGCTCGTTCCATGATGGGGCCCATATGTCTACTGAATACTTCGAACCCCATTGTGGCTCGTTGGCCCAGGATGAGCGACCCGAGCAGATAGTAGCCGTAATAGAGAGGAATCATGTTGAAAGGGTTGCTCAGCAGCGTAAAGGCCCATCCCACGACAAAGCTGAATCGGATGAACACTCGAAGCGCGGCAAGCACCACCGTTTGCCCACCGACCGGGAAAGCGAGGCCGACGACAAGCCCGAGCGCAACTGCCCGCGCGTCGTACCAAGGCGGATACTTGGAAAAAACGAGCGGTTTGAGAAATGTGTCGTAGAAGCTTCGCCACCACCGGCGAACGAGCCCGCAATCGCGCGGATTCGTGTCGCTGGAGAGCGGTGAAGAAGGGCCGCCTCCAGTCGACTCCCGGGAGGCGCTCAGGTCCAGGTGGCGATCTGCGTTAGGGCGAGAGATTTGAAGGGCCTCCAAAAGAGGTACATCAGACGGGGACCGGCCCCGCGTCTTAGAAGAAAAGCCACATGCCGTTGATGAATTACGCGATCCCGCCAACTCCTCCTGCATGAACGAGACGATCAGGTTATGCGGACGAGGCGGGCTTCTGAGGCTCTTGCGGCTTCTGCTGACCGGTCTGGTTACCGGCGGGAGTCGTGGGCTCGGATGTGGGCTCGTCCGTGTCCATAGCCTTCTTGAACGAACGTATTCCCTTGCCGAGCCCGCCCATAATTTCAGGGATTCGTTTCGCCCCGAAGATGATGACCACGATGAGCAGTATGACGATTAACTCCGATGGTCCTGGCAGCATTGGATTTCCTCCTGGTTCGACTGGCGCCGCGCGCGGCCGTTACGGCACCGATCATATTCTACCACAAAAAAGCTCGGACCTGTCGGCTTCGTCACTCGACAGACGGATATCGCTCACGAACGCGTGCGAAACGCCCGCAGAACTGCCTGCCGTGTCCAGCGCTCGGTACACCATTTCGTAAGTACGATCTCGGATTCCGAGACGTCACCCCGGACTTGATCCGGGGTCCAGAGGGATTTAAGAACCTGGATCCCCGCTTTCGCGAGGATGACGGTAATCACCGCCAACGAGGTAATTGCCCCAGCGCGTTGCAACACTTATTTTGAGACGACCTGTAAGGGCGATCAGGTCCCGCCTTATTTCTTCTTTTCCTTCTCTTTTTCCTTGGGCTTTTCCGCGACCACCACCTGCGAAGTGAGCAGCAAGCCGGCAACCGAGGCAGCGTTCTGGACTGCGAGGCGAGTCACCTTTGCGGGATCGATCACTCCCGCGGCGGTGAGATCTTCGTATTTCTCCGTCAGGGCGTTGAACCCGAACCCACCGAATGACTCGGCGACCTTGGACAGCACAAGGGACTCATCGAATCCCGCGTTCGCCGCAATCTGACGCAGCGGCTCTTCCAATGAGCGCATCACTATGCGCGCGCCGACCTGTCGGTCTCCGTCCAATTTGAGATTCTTCACCGCGTCGAGACATCGGATGTATGCGACCCCGCCTCCGGGAACAACTCCTTCCTCGACCGCCGCTCGGGTGGCGTGGAGAGCGTCTTCAACGCGGGCTTTCTTCTCTTTCATTTCGGTCTCGGTGGCCGCGCCCACTTTGATCACCGCTACTCCGCCGACGAGTTTCGCCAGCCTTTCCTGGAGCTTCTCACGGTCGTAGTCCGAAGTGGTCTCGTCGATCTGGACGCGGATCTGCCGTATTCGCCCTTCGATCTGATCGCCAGAACCCGCGCCGTCAACGATTGTGGTGGTGTCTTTGTCAATGTTGACGCGTCCTGCGCGGCCGAGATCATTCAACGTGACCTTATCCAGCTTCAAACCAAGGTCTTCGGAAATCACCTGGCCGCCCGTGAGGGTCGCGATGTCCTGAAGCATGGCTTTGCGGCGGTCGCCGAAACCTGGGGCCTTGACCGCGCAACAACGGAGCGTTCCTCGCAATTTGTTCACCACCAGCGCGGCCAGCGCTTCGCCATCCACGTCCTCCGCAATGATGAGGAGCGGTTTGCCGCTTCGAGCTACTTGCTCGAGCAAGGGCAGCAGATCGCGGATCACGGAGATCTTTTTCTCGTAAATGAGAATAAGCGGCTCTTCCAGGGAAGCGATCATTCGTTGCGGATCGGTGACGAAATATGCCGAGATGTAGCCCCGGTCGAATTGCATGCCTTCCACAACGTCGAGCGTGGTAGCCATGCCCTTTGCTTCTTCGACCGTGATGACGCCCTCCTTACCGACCTTTTCCATGGCTTCCGCAATGATCTCACCGATGGAGACGTCATTGTTGGCGGAGATGGCGCCAACTTGCGCTATATCGGCCTTGTCCTTCGTGGGAGTGGAGATCTTCTTCAATTGGTCCACAGTTGCTGCAACCGCGCTATCGATACCCCGCTTGATCTCCAAGGGGTCAGCGCCTGAGGTCACCATCCGAACGCCTTCGCGGTAAATGGCTTGTGCCAGCACCGTGGCCGTGGTGGTGCCGTCACCGGCCACGTCGGACGTTTTGGACGCGACCTGCTTGATCATCTGTGCACCGAGGTTTTCGAACTTGTCGGCAAGTTCTATCTCTTTTGCCACGGTTACGCCGTCCTTGGTGACCGTCGGTGATCCCCACGATTTCTCAAGGACCGCGGTGCGTCCTCGCGGCCCGAGAGTGGATTTGACCGCGTCGGCCATGATGTTGACACCCTTGAGAATCTTTTCCCGCGCGTCCTGTGCGAAGAGAATCTTTTTCGGCGCCATTCTCCAGTTCCTCCTCCAACGTTCGTGATTGGTAAACCGTACACGAGAAATTCGTGAACCCTTTCAGAGGGCACGGATCAAGCACGTAAGGGAAGAGCAGCAGGCATAATACCGAGTCGCTTTCAAAGATGTAATATCATAATGGCCGGCAGAGACGCCGGCCCCCCTGTATCAATCGTACGGAATGCGAGGCTGAGAAGGCTTGTCCAGATCCTGCCACACGATGCCGAATTTCTCTTTAAACAATGGACCGAGACGCATAAAGAGTCTGCGCCAATGGCTCTTGCCTTGTTCAAGCTCCTCGAAGATCTCTGCAACCAACTCGCGTAGCGAGGCCAACTCCTCTTTTGGAAGGAACGACACCGCTCCCAGTTTGAGCGACTGGTTGAGACTGCGGACATTGGTTGCACGTGCCGTAAGCATCGCAGCCGGCAATCCGCTTTTGCCGCAGATTTCGAGCAAAGCAAAGCCGTTTACGCCCATGATGTCCAGTATGGCCAAGTCGAAGGAATCATTCTCGATGCGCTCTTTGGCGGTTTCGAAGTCAGTGGCCGTTACAACATCGGCGTCGTGGAGATGCTCAATGATCACTTCCAGGACATCGGGTTCATCGTCCACCGCAAGAATCTTCTTCCCTTTGAGAATGTCCGATGCGCTCATGTGTCCGCCCTCCGTTGTTGATTGATGACTGCACAGGAGTTGGCCTTCGTTTAACCTCTCTGAAGGTGATCCGGAACTCACAGCCGCTGGAGCCGTCCACGTGAACCTGCGCGGCGAGTTGCGACGAGAAGATCTTAACTAATTGCAGGCCGAGCGATTGAGGAGTGTCAGAGAATCTATCAAGGCTCATACCTATGCCGTTGTCTCTCACGACAAGCTCCAAAACGCCGGCGTCCGCATCGCGTAACGTGATTTCTATTACTCCGTGGCGACCGTCCGGAAATGCGTGTTTGAGACAATTCGTGACAAGTTCGGTCACGATAAACCCGATCGGTATCGCAGTGTCGATGTTCAACGCTACCGGTTGAATAGCGGTACGGAGGCTGATCCTTCCTGCAGCGGCTCCATACGAACCTTGCAGGTGGCCGATCAGACTGGTGAGGTAATCATCCACCTTGAGGAATGCGAGGTTTTCCGACTGATAGAGCCGTTCATGCACCATTGCCATGCTCCGAAGCCGGTCTTCGCACTCACGAAAAATGTCGGGGCCGGCTTCATCCTTGGCATAGCGAGCTTGCAACCTCAGCAGACTTGTCATGACTTGGAGGTTGTTCTTTACGCGGTGATGGATCTCCCGCACGAGGACCTCTTTCTCCCGAAGTGATGTCCGTATGCGATCGTCGGCTTCGCGTCGGTCTGTGATGTCCATGAACGTTCCCGCGACGCGTAACGGCTTTCCTTCATCGTCACGCTCCACGATCCGGCCGCGCACAAGAGCCCACCTCCAATCCCCACCCTTCATTCGGACGCGCATTTCGCATTCGAAGAGCGGCGTTTGACCCTGCAAATGCAAGTCGAACAGGCGTTCCGCGACGGGAACGTCGTCCGGGTGAAATAACGTACGCCACATCTCATAGTGTTGGACCAGCTCTTCCAGGCTGTACCCGAAAAGCTTCGCTCCACGTTCGTTGACAAATCCCTCGTCAGTTTGGGGATTGAGGTCCCAAAGCCCGAGGTCGGCGCTGTCAACCGCCAGTTCCAGACGCTCCTCGCTCGCGCGCAATGCCTCCTCGGTTTGCTTCCTCAGACTGATCTCTGCGTTAAGTTGAACGTTGATTGCCACGAGTTCGGCAGTGCGATCGGCAACACGCTCTTCCAAAGTTCGTGAGTACTGGGCCAGTTGATCGTGATATCGGGCATTTTCCACGGAGATTGCGGCTTGAGAACAGAGAAATCGCACGAGTTCCAGACGATCGGCCGTGAAAGCATCGGTTGTGAGGCGATTCTCGAGGTACAGTATGCCTGTGAGCTTCCCTTGGTGGATGAGCGGAGCACAGAGAACTGATTTCGGTTGATCCTTCATGAGATGTTGACCCGGCGCAAAAACTGACTCGCGAGAGGAATCGTTGATCACGAGGTTCTCGTGAGTTCTGGCCACGTAGTTGACGATATTTGCCGGGATTTCGGTACAGTCCTCCAGATTCATTGATTCTAAGACCGTCTCGCCGTTCTTGTCCGCGTGCACTTCCGCGCTCACGACGAGTTCTTCCTCGTTCGCCAAGATAAGCCACCCTCTATCCGCGCCGGCGTTTTCAATGACAATTCGCATCAGTGCGTCCAGCAGGCGATCCAGGACAATCTCTCCTGCGATGGCCTGTGCAGACTTCATTACCCAGGCGAGGTCAAGGGCTTGACCCGTGTCGCCGGACCCCGATGACAATCTTGCCACGCTTTCCAGGACTGTAGTCGGAGCCTCTGTCGCTGCCGCGGTGAGGTGCGGATACTTTGCGATGAGATGTTTGACCTTGGCTTCCGCGCCCCATCGTCGGTAACAATACAACGCTTCGAGCATGTAGCCTTTGGCAATCGTCATTCTGGATCGGCTGACATGGAATTTGGCCGCGAGTTCGTTAGCCAATGCCGCTTCGTTGAGATAGTCGTTCTCATGGGCCATAGCGATGGCCTTGTCGTAGCACTCCGCCGCCTCGGCGTCCAGCAGCATCACTTTCAGCCGCTCTGCCTCCACCAAGAGTTGGCGATGCTCCTGATTCATGGGTGCGTATTGAGCCCACCGCTTGAGCTTTCTCAAATTGGACTTCGCTCTTTGAAAAAGCGGGCGACGGCTACCTAATGGCGTGGTCTCGTAGAGGGCAAGCCGTGTCAAGGAATCATAAAGATAATATACCGGTGCAGCGGGGGTCCCGGCTACGCCGTCGAGACACTCCAAAGCTAGGCCCGAATTGCGGAGAGCGCCCGCGTAATCCTCGAAGAGATAACAAAGCATGAGCTGGTTCAAATGTACGCAACACAATGCGGACCGGTGTTGCGCCCGTTGGCAAACGTTTGGCACATTCCGGTCGAGGTACTCCGATCCCTCAAGTGAGCAGGGATCATCGGATGGCTTGGTCAATTTGGTGACAGTCCGGTGAAAGATTTCGAGCAGTCGCAACGCGGACTCGTGTTTGAGTGTACGCAGGATGTCGCAATAGGATTCCATATGCTGTTCCACTGCGCCCAGTTCGTGGCCCACGCGGAACAGGCCGGTACAGTACGCATACGCACAGTACGCCGCGTCGTCTACGCTGCCGGATTCCAGCCCGAATCGATAGGCCTCGAGCAACAATTCCAACGAATTTCGATAATGCTCTTTCCAGTGTCGCACGAGAAAGTTAGTCACCATTGCCGTTCGCGACTTCAGTCGAGCGGCACGGGAGGTCGCCGAGAGTTGAAGTGCGAACTCGCCGAACCGGTAGCCCGTAGCGATGGCCCCGACGCGATCACAAAGCAAGGCGCCGTAAATCGCATACGCGACAGCCGACTCCGGCGCGTTACCGTATCCGATGGAAAGCCGCACGGACTTGAATGCCAACAGCGCCGTAAGCTCCAGCGAGACCGCATAGGCTGCTTTGAGCACGACCGACATGATCCGCATAGCCGCAAGCATTTCGGGACGGGTCATCTCGGGAAGTGCTCTCAGCCGTGTCATCCCCTTTCCCAAAACCAGCACGCTGGTCTTGATGAAATCCAGAATTACGTTGACCGTCCGAGGTCTTTCGGGGATGTGTACTCCGAGGTCGTCCAGGACCGAGAGGCCGATCTTCACTGCTTCAGGCATCTGGTATTGCGCGATCGCGGCCTGGATGAGTACCTCGCTAATCTGTGCCCGCTCCACTGGCGTGCGAGCCTTCGCAAGCGCGATCTGACAATAGCGTGCCATCCGATCAAAATCGGAACAGAGATAAGCGGCTCGGGCAGTTTCGAGATGTAGCTCCCACGCGAAATCGTAGGCTGATGTCCAGCGGTCCTGATCCAGAAGATCCACAGCAACGCTGAAATAAGAAAATGCCGATTCGTACGCCGCTGATGCAACAGCCTTCTTGCCGGCCTGAAGATTCAAGCGTGCCAGGATTTCGCGTTCGTACGCTTGTGTCAGGAGGTCGCGAGCCAAGTTGAGCTGACCGACAATGTTGAATACATTCTCCTCGATTTGGTTTTCGGGCGTGCGGTCCAGCAACAATTCCCCAGCGCGCAAATGGACGGCCGGTCGCTCCGATGGAGGAATCGTGCAGTAGGCAGCCTGCTGCACGCGATCATGGCGGAATACGAAGTCCACCCGGGAATCCGTCGTACCCAGGGGCACACCGAGTTCCACGAATCGCCATTCGTCTCCCACAGGCGCGACAAGTCCTTCCGCGATCGCTTCTCGAAGGTCATCGAGAGTATCTTTCTCGGTCTTGCCGACGACAAGGGCAAGCACGCGCAAGTCGAATCGATTGCCCAAACAAGCGGCGAATTTCAGGACATGGTGCGTCCGGAGGCTTAGCAGGTCGATCTTGTCGGCAACAAGATCGACCACGTTGTCGGCAATCCCGAGTGCTGCTATCTTTTCGAAATCCCAACCCCAACCACCCGCATCGACATCGAAATCCAGGAGGTGCTTCACATAGAGCATCTTCAGGAACTCGGCCACGTGAAACGGGTTGCCGCCCGTCTTGTTCAGCAGCAGGTCAGCCAGAGGGAGCACAGAGGTCGTGTCACGGTGGAGCGCGTCATGGCATAAGCGCGCCAAATCATCACGCTCCAACGATTTGAGCTGAATCGTTTGTTCAAGTATCCTACACTCGACGAGGGCTGCGAGGGTATGATTGAGAGGGTCGTCCGGTCCCACTTCTCCGTCGCGATACGCGCCGATGACCAACAGATAAGGGATCTCTCGCTTGGTCAAAATGGACTGGAAGGCAGCGAGAGAAGATGAATCGGCCCACTGCAAGTCGTCGAGAAAAAGAATGAGGGGGTGTTCCTTGGCGCAGAACACGCTCAGAAACCGACCGAACACCAAATTGAAGCGGTTTCGTGCCTCCTCGTGCTCCACTTCCTCGGGCCGTGGCTGCTTGCCTATGATCAGCTCCAATTCCGGTATGACATCGGATATGAGCTGCGCGTTCGAGCCGAGAGCGGATAGACATCTGTGTCTCCAGTACTGGAGACGGTCTTCGGGCTCCGATAGGATCTGTTTGACCAGCCCGCGGAAAGCCGCAGCGAGGCCGAAATATGGTGCGGAATGCTGCAAGAGGTCGAATTTCCCGGAGATGAAGAATCCGCGGTGTTCAACCATGCGTTTGGCCACTTCTCGAACCAAGGCTGTCTTACCGATACCCGCAGGCCCTGACAGCATGACAACCTCTCTGCCACCCCGTTCCGCACGATCGAACGCAGCCGCCAAAGTGACGCTATCGCCTTCCCGCCCGTAGAGCTTCTGTGGTATCGCAAACCGCTCGGGAACATCGCGCTGACCGAGGGAAAAGAAGCCGACGGTATCGGTCGCCTCTAATCTGTTGACGCACTCCTTGAGGTCTTCCCTGATGCCGATGGAGCTCTGATACCGATCCTCCGAGTCTTTTGAAAGGAGCTTGACTACGATCTCGGAAAGGCCCGTCGGGACGTCGGGACAAATGACGTGCGGGGCGACCGGGACCTTCGCCATGTGGCAGTGCACGAGTTCCAACGGATCGCTAGTCTCGAAAGGGAGCCTGCCCGTTAACAGCTCGTAAAAGGTGGCGCCGAGCGAATAGTAGTCGGTACGGTAATCCACCGCCCGATTCATTCTGCCCGTTTGCTCGGGTGAGATGTAGGCGAGCGTGCCCTCGAGCAATTCGGGCCGCTTGATCACTGGATCTTCGCGAGAGAGGATCGAAGCGATCCCGAAATCGATGACTTTGAGTTCCCTTGTGGATCGGTTGTACACCACATTTGAAGGATTGATGTCTTTGTGGACCACATGTGCCGCGTGAACTCGGCCGATGATCTCGGTGAGACGAGAGAAGATCGCCAGCAGTTCCGGCAGCTCGAATGCTTCCTTCCGGATCAGGATATCCAGTGATTCGGCACCGAAATCCTCCAGGATCATCACAAAAGAGTTGCCGGCCTTCTCCAGGCCGTGCACTCCTATGACGCCCGGGACTTCCGAGAGCATCGATGTGATCCGGTATTCCTGTTTGTATCGAACAATTCGCTCCGGGGGTGGATGGTCTCCTCTCAGGTACTTGAGGACAACGGGCATACCATCGGTGCCTCTGATCGCCCGGAAGACCAGAGAGCTGTTGCTCTCGTAAATCCGGTCGAGTATTCGATATCCCGGAAGGGAGATCATCGATTGCTCCTGGTAGACACCGCTGTACGCGCCCTCTCAATCAGTGGGGCCGGCCTCCGTGCCGGCCGTTGATTTGAGACCAACAGAAACGCCGGCCCGCTCTTTCCAGGGTTGATGACACAAAGAGCCCACGTATTGGTAGATCGACTCAGAAATACCCTTACGAGGTCATCATCTGCGGCTTTGGGTACGGCGCGGGTCTGAGACCCGCCCCTACAGTGCATATCGCGTTGTTCAACTCCTTGCCTCAGCTCTGGCAAAGTGGCAAGCTACTTGCGAAACGCCCCACTAGTCCGGCAGAGCGGCTAGAAATACCAACTTGCTGTGGCCGTAAGATACTTCTGTTCCGACCAAACGCGAGCGCCTCTCCAGGTATCGTTTACGTTTGGCTCGGTCAGGTTGTGGTCCCCGCTGCATCGGATGCGTATGATGTCGCCATCGATCGCGATCTTGAAGCGGCCGCCTACGTCGACTGCCACTGCGAGCCCGAGATGCCACGAGCCTCCGGTCGTTCGCTCCATGGTAAATCGCGGCCCTGGAGTACGTAGGACGTGGAAATCCTCATTGTTCGCCCGCACATATCCGTAGTCGCCCTGCACTTTGACTTGTAAACGTGCGGCTCCGCCCCCAAGCGGCAGAGGAAGGTTCCGGTCGAGGCTGACGATTGCGCCCGCGTAGTAGTGCTTGTAATACTCGCTGAATTCAATCACCGCGCCTGGGAGGAACTCGTACACGGTCGGAATGTAGCCACTCCCAGGGTCGAAGATAGATCCCTGGAGCACATCGGTATACGTGAAGCGGAATTGCTGAGCGCGGTAGCCGACGATGACCTTGAGCGCGGGCAACCCCGTCACGAGGGGCAACCTCATAGCCGCATTGCCGTCGAACGTCCAGCCGCGAGGCTTTGCCTTTCCCTCACTAAAAGTTGTCTTCTGTGTGGGGTTGGCAGGATCTTCCCAGTCGCTGTCCTGAGCTCTGAGCTTGGACAGCAGAGTCAGAGTGGTGGCGTACTCGAAATTCAGTTCCAGTGGCTCGCCAAGCCATCCCAGCGTGATCACGGCATAATTCTGTTCCCACGGCCATTCGAGACGGCTTAGCGGGTCCTGAGCGCCGTTTTCAGGATTGGGGAACTCATACGACGTGAAGCTGTTGATGTATTTCCTCACTCCCAGCTTGCCGAACGATCCGGACACGGAAGCGGGCGTCAGAGGCAAGTCTTGAGCCTGCGCTGCAGCGGAGGCAATGAGAATTGCCGCGACCGCGACCCAGGTCGTCCCCTTTCCCATGACCTTCCCTCCTGACACAAATGTAGACCCACGGGAATCGATGCGCTCTTTAATTGCGCACTCCAACACGTACGCCCTGTTCGGGGAGCTCGCCCGAATCCAAGGCCTCTCCATTGGCTGCTCAACTCACTTGAACAGCAATCCTGGAGTGTCGCCCCCGGGTGATCGATGACGCGCTGTCCGGGTAGTGTAACGCTCTGAAGTCCCCCTACGCAAGGAGAACAATGCGAGATGTGCAAGGATTCAGTATTCGGGGAGAAACAAGAATTTCGTTTCACCACGGAAGAAGCAGAGGGCGCAGAGATGAGGTAGCGCAGCCGGGCTCCTGAGTACCATCTTTCATATGTTCGGTCGCACATTTCGATAGGGCCATGGTGGGACAGGCGTCTCGCCTGTCTACTGGACTTCTGGCTCCAAGAGCAATGACAGGCAGGATGCCTGTCCCACCGAAGCCCTGGAAATCCGCGACCGCACTTACGAAAGGTGTACTAAGCCCGCCCGGCGAGGTGTCTTCGCGCGATATCCATGAAAGCGGTGAGCGACGGCGAAAGCCACCGCTCGCGATACCAGATCATCAAGACAGCGACTTCGAACTCGCCCTCTCGCCAGGCGAGTCTCTTCAGTCTTCCCCGGCGGATGTCGTCGGTGGCCGAGATCAACGGCAGAACCGTGATCCCCATTCCCGCCATGACACACCGCTTTAACGTCTCCACACTGTGAAAGATCACCGTGGAGTCAATGGGAATTCCCCCTTCCTCAAGGATTCCCTCAAACAAGCGCCGGTAGCTGCAATCGACTCTTGTCAGGAGGATCTTTTCACCCCGAAGATCAACGGTGCGGACGAGTCGTTCCTTCCCGAGCCGGTGTTCAGGCGATGCCACGAGCACGACGGGTTCGAATCCCAACGCCTCCACATCCATGTCGGCCGAATGGATGGACTCGGCCAAGAGGAAGGCCAGGTTTGTAATGCCCTGGCGAAGGTCTTTCTGAAGGCTTTCGTGCGCGCAGGTCGTGAAATTCAGCCGAACTCTCGGAAAACGGCTCGAAAACTCGGTGATTACGGGCGGCAGACGATACACACCGAGCGTCTCGGGGATTCTGATCGCGAGCGATCCCTCCGGCTGATTACTGCCGCCTATCTCCCCGTGGGTTTCCTCGGCAAGATCAACGATTCTCGTCGCATAGGGAACCAAGCGCTCACCCGCGTCGGTGAGCATGATGCGCCTGCCCAAACGATCGAAAAGCCGGACACCAAGCTCGCCCTCAAGCGTCTGTATTTGAGCCGAGATGCTCGACTGGGCATAATTGAGCCGATCCGCCGCCTTGTTGAAGCTCATGAGCTTCGCGACAGTAAGGAAAGCCCGCAAATGTCGGATTTCCATGGTGCGCTCACCGATCGTTGCGTTCGATTGGTGCAATCGGAACAAATCGCTTGATTCGATAATATCTTCTTCGTAATCTCTTATACCGATATGAACGTGGTGTCAAGAGGAGGATCATTTGTCATGAACAAGGTGGATACAGCAGTCGAGTTGTTCAGGTCCGGACTGAACTGCAGCCAAGCGATGCTCACGGTGTTCGGTGAGCCGCATGGGCTGGATTCTACAACCGCTTCCAAACTGGGGCGGCCCCTCGGCGGTGGAATGGGACGGCTTGCTCGCACGTGCGGCGCTCTGACCGGTGCAATGTTAATATTAGGGCTGTCCGTCGAGCGAGAAGAGGAAAAGGAGTCACGGACGGCTACGGCTCATGCGGTGCAAGAGTTGATGAGGCGTTTCGAGGCCAGGCACGGCACGTCGGAGTGCCGGGTGCTGCTGGGCGCGGACATGACCACCGAAGACGGCATGAATAAGATCCAGGAAGAAAAACTGATCAGTACGGTATGTCCCACGTTCGTGAGAGATGCCGCACAGATCCTTGAGGAGCTGTTGGGTGCCTCTTAAGCGATAATGGTGTGCATTCTGTTAAGCGAGGAGAAGGAAGGGTTCTCTTTCACCACAGAGCACGCGGAGAGCACAGAGAGGAGGTATGGGTCCCGCGCGGAACGCGGGATGCACCCATACCCTCTGCGATCTCTGTACTACTATCCCTGAAATTCTTGTCGTGCCGCGAAGAATTTTCGCGAGAATCGGCATCAGGACTTGGTCTTCTCCGTGTTCTCTGCGCGCTCTGTGGTGATTTTCTTTTGGTTGCGGCCGAAGGCTGCGCTGTGGTCTCTGTGGTGACTGATTTCTTTCTTTCCGGCCGGTAGTATAACTCGAGTAAGTGAATAGTTACGGATCATGGGCATAACGGAATACTGGAGCGGCTGAATGCAGACTAAGCCTTGGAAAAGGATTCGGATTTCGTCGTGGCTATGGGGCTTGGCCGCAATTGCTTTGGGATATGTGACGGGAAAGGTCTACCCCGCGCCACCACTCGATGCTGCGATTCCGGTAGCGCTCTTCCTGATGCTATTCCCAGCGATGCTTGAGGTGAGTCTCGCCGGCATTCGAACCGTTTTTCTTGCTCCTGTGCTTCTGGTCGGTTCTCTCGTCCTGAACTTCTTTGTGTCTCCGCTTCTCATGTTCGGCATATTGCACGCGATTCCGACTCAGAACGAGGCCTATCTTACGGTGGGAATGACGCTTTATTCCACGGTCCCGTGCGGTGGGCTGGTGCCCGTTTACACGGGAATGCTCAACGGCAACGTCGGCCTTGCGGTGACGATCACCGCCGCCAGTCTGCTCCTTAGCCTTGGCATCGTTCCCCTGTGGATCACAGCTCTGATCGGGACCATGGTTCCGGTGCCGCCGATGCTGATCTTCACCTACTTGGCCGGTATTATCATCATCCCGTTGACGCTTGCTTTGGTGACCCGCACCATTGTTGTTCGCCGGCGAGGTGAGCAGGCTTTCTCAATACTGAAGGAACGGATGAAGGTGCTATCGAGTTGTGGGCTGCTCCTGTTCCTGTTTGTCATGTCTCTTCTCCACGGCGATCGGGTCGTGAACCAGCCAGTGCTGGTCTTGAGGATTGCGCTCGTCGTTTCGGTTTTCATGGCCGTCTTGGCAGCGGCGTCGGGCATACTCGGAAAGGCGCTGCATAGCCGGCCCGAAGACATTGTAGCGTTCAAGATCAGCACTGCGGCCAAGAACAACGCTGTGGCCCTGGCACTCGCCTATTCAGCTTTCGGAGCCGACGCTGCCCTGGTGAACGCGATTTCCGGTCCGCTGGTCCAATTGCCCATACTTCTGGGCTGCATTGCCGTCTGGCGGAGCTTCAGAGGATGAACAATTTCGTTTTACCACAGAGGACACAGAGGGCGCAGAGAAGCGGTAGGCCGCAACCAACAGGATTTATCCACAGATTACGCAGATGGACACAGATTTTTCCCTCTGTTCCCATTTTCTCTGCGTAATCTGCGCAATCTGCGGATTGCTCTCCTGAAATTTTCGCGACAAGCCAAGATGTCAAGGAATAGGAGTACACAGGGCGCAGAGACCGGTAGGGGCGGACCCGTGCGTCCGCCCTTCCTCGACGGCGTACAAGCCCTCAACAGGGCGCACGCACGGGTGCGCCCCTACAGCGGTCTCTGTGGGCTCGTGTGGCCGGCCGTGTCATTGCGAGGAGTGAAACGACGAAGCAATCTCCTTTTGTGAAGCGTGGGAGATTGCTTCGCTCCGCTCGCAATGACATTTCCGCCGCGACCCCTGCCCTCCGCAAGTGAACGATTACCTGCCCGGTCCCGAGAACGTTGACATAACCGCTCGAATTGGCTAAACATACCGATACATCTGAATTCCGATAATCGAGGTGCCCTATGGGGGAACCAGTCACAAGCACGATGCAATGGATCGAGCATCGGGGCAAAGCCATTTTGTTCGCGGATTACAGCGGTATCAACGGGTCGGATCTTGCCAACGTCGTGAACGCGAACCAGGCCGCCATAATTGGGATGGGAAAGGCCGGCAAGAGTGATCTGCTTGTCCTCACGGACGTATCCAATTGCCTTGCGGACGACGAAGCCATCGAGGCCTTCAAGTCAATAGCCGTCGCGATGAGGCCATACACGCGCGGGAGCGCAATCGTGGGGATTTCGGGCCTCCGAAAATTCGCGCTCGAGATTGTCAACCTGTTTTCCAAGCTTGAAACGAAGCCGCTCGATACGGTGGAGAAGGCCAAAGATTGGCTAAGCGCACTGTAGCATTGGACCTCGGTCACGCGAGTGATACCGGTGCGCTTTCATACAAGTGAAAATGGCGGGCACGGAGGCCCGCGGCCACCAAGAATGGTGGGGGCCGGCGTCCCTGCCGGCCCTTTCCATGTCACTTGTTAGACAGCGCATCGGTGTGAGCTAAAGGAAACACGACTACACGGCAATGAACGATGCTCCAAACGTCGATAGCAATGCGCTTAAGGCGGACATCATGGCCGGCCTCAGTTCGCGGAGCCTGGCCGAGAAATATCACATATCCGATGAGTTGCTCGGAAAGCTCGTTGCGGGGCTCGTCGAAAGCGGTCAGCTGACGCATGATGATCTGAAGAGGCTCTTCAGTGTGTCGGACCTTATCCGGGCCCTCACATGGGAGTGTCGCTACTGCCGCAAGATAGTGCCGGCCGCTTACGATCAGTGCACCCGGTGCGGTAATCCGCGGCAGTAAGACCGCATGAATGCCGGTCAGCGGCGATCCAAATCACGGAAGCATGTCATTTTCGCAAGGCTGGTGGCTTCGAATAATGCTCGGATGATCGCGCGGCTGGTGCAGTCCGCGGCCGCTCGACCGATATCTGTGAGCGCGAGGGCTTTCGGAGCCGCAAAGAAGCCGGGAGTGTCCGGAAGTTCCTTGATTCCGGTTGCGAGGCAGAACAGCGTGTCACCATCGAACATGGTGTGCGCCGGCCTGATCGCACGAGCAAGCCCGTCGTGAGCCATTTGGGCTACTTTCAGCGCCTGTGCTTTGGTCAAAGTGGCGTCAGTCGCGACCACACCAATAGTAGTATTCTCAGCCGCACGTGGCGGTGGTGCTTTCGGCAAACGAACGGCGATGCGGCCGAGTTCGCCGAATTCGTCGTCCAGTTCAAGCCGAATTTCCCATGGTAGACCGGTTGCTGGGTCGATCACCGATCCCAGTGAGTTGACCGCTACGAGAGCCGCAACAACGAGACCGGATTCAAGGACTTCGCTTGCGGAGCCGATACCACCCTTGATACCACCGGCAAGAGCGCCAGTGCCGGCGCCGACGCAGCCACACGCGACGGGCCCGTCGGATGCCGCATCGCACGCCATTGCGCCCCACTCCGGCCCGATCGGCGGTACGTATTCCGGCCCACGGCCCAGATCGAACAGCGTTGCAGCCGGAACGAGTGGAGCGACCTGCCCCGCTTCCAACGGGAAGCCTATTCCGCGGCGAGCAAGCCAGCGCACAACGCCGTCAGCGGCCGACAGCCCGTAGACCGATCCGCCGCTCAACACTACAGCATGGACTCTTTCTGCGAGGTTTTCCGGAAGGAGAAGGTCTGTCTCACGTGTTCCCGGCGCGGCGCCGCGAACGTCCACACCCGCAGTGGCGCCATTGGGGCACACCACCACGGTGACCCCACTGACCCGGTCAAAGTCGGTATAATGTCCGACGACGATGCCGGAAATATCGGTGAGCGAGTTTGTCTTACCGGAGCCGCTCAATGGCAGCCCTCATGCAACTGGGAAGGTAGCACACGGTGCACGATCGTGACTGCGGCGCCACCCGCGCTGGGCGGACGCCGCAGTCTCTGATCGGTCCCGGTGGTAAGCGTGCAGAGGCGTGCAGCTACTTCTTGGGTGCCTTACACTCCTTGCAGTCCTTCACGACCTTGCCTTTGGCCTTGGTGCAGTCCGCCTTGGTCATCTTGCTGCAGTCACCTTTCACACAGCAGTTCACCATAGGCGCGTCCTTCGTGGTCTTCTCCGCGGCCAAAGCCCCGAGCGGGGCCGCTGCCACGAATGCAACGAGGGCAACCAGAATCAGTGCTTTCTTTATCATCGAGAGTTCTCCTTCAATTCGAGGAGATCTAACCGCCCCGACGTGGGTCGGAGGGGCAACGGAACACCAGATGTCGGACGGCTGTCTTGGAGAGTCACTGTGGGAGAGTCACGCCGCTCGGCTGCGGGGGTCCCACAACACCGGTGTTGCAGCCGATATGCGTACGATTCATGTGGATGGCGTTCCCCGCGCCGCACGGTCAGCCAGCCTCTCTCCTCGGGCCTACGAAGGGCGGCACGGGCTTCAAAATCGGCCAAAGCATATCGCATTCCTCATCTGCATACAAAGGAAAAATCACGATCGTCCCGAACGCGGAAAACCTGTATGACAGCTGATTTGCGCACAATGGTTTCTACTATGCAGGGGCTTTTCGTAAATCTTTCGCATGGTCCAGGCGTTGCGAGCGCGAGGCACAACGATCGAAATCGAATCCGCAACCATTCACTTACACGGAGTCACCAGAGCCGGGCGGCGATGTCATTGCGAGCGTAGCGAAGCAATCTCCCACGCTTAACCACAGGAGATTGCTTCGTCGTTGCACTTCTCGCAATGACACGGTGGACCGCGCGCCCGCAGGAAACTGAATGCTTACAGGAGAGGGGAGATTTCTCTTGACCGGATATTGGATATTGTATACATCATACAATATCCCGTTTGGACAAGAACGTTTCCACAACCCGAAACCGGTGACTCTCATGGTCAGGCTCCAGGTCCAACCCCTCCACGAACATGTCGCAAACCGGATCCGGGAAATGATCCGCAAAGGACTCTTGAACAAGGGCGACCGCATCGTGGAAAAGGACCTGTGCGCGTCGCTCGGCATCAGCCGAACTCCTCTTCGGGAAGCCCTCCGTTACCTCACGTCAGAAGGTCTCATCACAATCCTGCCTCACCGAGGCGCCTACGTGGCAGAACCCTCGATGGATGAAATCCGGGAGATGTTCGAGGTTATGACTCTCCTTGAAGGAAACTGCGCGGCGATGGCCGCAAAGAAGATCTCTCCCGGCGACCTCCGAAAACTGGAAAAGCTCCACGAAAGGCTCGAGAACCACTACAAGACCGACCAACCCGAGAAGTACCTGGACGCTAATCAGAAGTTCCACTCCGCACTCCAGGAAATGGCCGGCAATAAGGTTTTGAACGATGTTGTCAACGGCCTGAGACAGAAGATAGTTCTGTATCGTTACCGCCAGCTCTATCAGCCGGATCGGTTTGAAGCTTCCATAACGGAGCATCGCGCTCTCATGGACGCACTGCGCAAGCAGGACTCCGTTGCCGCGGAAAACCTTATGAGACAACACCTTAGAAACCAATGTGAGGCCTTGAAAAACCTCTACGAGGATAAGACAAGCAGGCCTGCGGCCAGACCGTGAACTCGGGGTGTTCTCATCGCGCAGGTACCTTACCGCCGAGCCTCTGACTCCCTGAAGCGATGAGCTGCGCGACACACTTTGTACGGCGCGGGTTTGACACGAATGCGCTTTCAAACAAGTAATTTCCGCAGCGTCCAAAATCCCCCCTGTCCCCCCTTTACGAAAGGGGGGGACCCGTATTCCCCCCTTTGTTAAAGGGGGGTTAGGGGCATAGGCGTTAAGATAAGCAAATTCCCAAGAAGATACCCCCTCCCTTTCCCTCCCCGTCAACGGGGAGGGGACGCACTTCCCCCCGTTGACGGGGGGACTGAGGGGGGGGACGGCTGCGGGCAAGGTAAGGGCGGACGCTGAATTCTAACTTTCCGACGCTTGGCAGCTTCTTATCTTAACGCCTATGGGGGTTAGGGGGGATTTTCTTGCACGGCGTTGGGGTCTATTGAGCGGTGCAGGTGTTACTTACATGATGGCGCACTGGTATGACACAGGCATTCATGGCGACAATGGCCACATCTCGGTACGCAAAGGAGGAGGGAACCATGCTGTCCGACCGCCATTTCGGAAATGGAGTCTGCGCGGTTGCGTTGATCGCAATCCTGGTGCTGGCACTGAGTACAGTAGCCGGTGCCCAGATGAAGCTTAAAGTCTCCCACCAGTTTGCCGAAGGCGACGTGAGAGACCAACTCGTCAAGGTCTTTGCCGATAAGGTCGCGAGTAAGCTCGGCAAGCAGGTCGAATTCAGGGTGTATCCCGCAAGTTCCCTGTTCAAGCCAAAAGAGCAGTGGGATGCAATGCGACAGGGAACGCTCGACATGAGTGTCTTTCCGCTGGACTACGCGGCGGGCAAAGTGCCGGAATTGTCCATCACCCTGCTGCCCTGTTCCGTGGCCAGCCTGCAACAGGCAATGAGTTGGCAGCAAAAGCCCATCGGTCAGCGCCTCGCGAAAATCCTGGAAAGCAACGGAGTGAAGATTCTCGTGTGGGCGTGGCTGGAAGGGGGCATCGGCAGCTCCGTGCGACAAGTCCGGCTCCCCGATGAATCGAAAGGCTTGAAGATGCGTGCCGCGGGCAAGAAGTTCGAATTCATGCTCAAGGAGGCCGGTGCATCAATTACGAGCATGCCCTCGTCGGAAATTTACCATGCATTGTCTACCGGCGTGCTTGATTCATGTCTCACGTCTTCTTCTTCATTCGTTTCTTACCGGCTGTACGAACAGCTTAAGTTCATGAACGTCCCGAAGAACTACGCCATTTGGTACATGGCCGAGCCCCTCGTGATGTCGCTGAAGACCTGGGAACGTCTGAAGCCCGAACAACGCAAAGCATTTCAGGAAGTGGGCGATGAAATGGCGCGTGATTGGGTCGTCCCCAATTTTGCGAAGGATACCCAAACGCTCATCGACGAATTCACCAAGGCGGGAGTTCAGCTTCACTACATGACCAAGGATGAGTTCCAGCGGTGGCAGGACTTTGCCAAGAAGACCGCGTGGAAGAACTACGAAGAAACGGTGAAGGACGGCAAAGAGATACTGGATCTTGCGGTTCAAGCCATGCAGTAGGCTTGGGATTTGCTCTCGAAGTGCAGTGGTCGGTTTTTCGCACAGACACCTGGAAGAATGACGCGTAGGTGGCTTGTTACCTAGGTACTGGGCTGGATGAGACGTTTACCGACGCAATATATCTTGTAAGGGCGGGTCTCAGACCGGCCCCTACCCAGCGTTTCTGTAAGCTTGAAGGAAAACCGTTGTCGGAATAGGCGGGCCGGTGGGATGCCACACCAAGTGCCGGCTTTCATATGTTCGGCCGCAAACTTTGGCGAGGCCATGGTGGGACAGGCGTCTCGCCTGTCTGTTGGACTCTTGACCCTGAAAGCCGTGACAGGCAGAGCCTGCCCCGGACGCGATCCGGGGATGCCTGTCCCACCGAAACCCTGAAAACACGCGAGTGCATTTAGGAAATGCAGTACTAAGTCCACGTCTTTTCCTCTATCTATCGGAGGGGCTCACAATGCAGAAGAGCAACCGGGGGTTCTGGGCGAAGTTCGAGGCGGTGGCAACAACGCTCAGCAAAATTACAGGCCTCGTGGGCGCGCTGGCCCTGTTTGCCGCGGCGCTCGTCACCACGGAAGGCGTGATTGTCCGCAAGGTCTTGGACTGGTCCACAATTTGGCAGATCGAGTTTTCGGTTTTCCTTCTTATGTACGCATGCTTCGTGGGCGCGGCATTCGGGCAACTTGGGGGCCATCACCTCAACATAGACTTGGTCATTATCCACCTGAAGCCGCGCACTCGAGAAAAGGTCCTCGTGGTGGCAGACATCGCTACGTGCGTGGTGTGCGTGGTTATCGCAGTCTATGCATGGCCCATGTGGTGGGAGTCGGTGGTCCGCAACGAGCACAGCGAGTCGCTGTGGGGGCCGCCACTATGGATTCCGTACATATTCCTCCCGCTTGGAGTCACGCTTGTCTTTCTTCAAGTCGTTGCTCAGATCCACCGGAGAATCGAAGCTCTCAGGCTTGGAACCATCGAAGAGCATTTCGTTCCGACAGAACTGAAAGACATCGAAATCCCTACGGCATCGCCTGTCGAGCGGAAAGGAGTGGACCATGAGTGAGGCGACTCTGAGCATAGTTGTCTTCGGTACCGCACTCATCCTGCTGCTTTCCGGTATCTCCATATGGTCCGGACTTGCGGCGATTTCGTTGATTTACATCGTGATCTATTCGCCACAGATGCTCCAGACTGTCCCCCACATCCTCTTTGGCAGTATGGACAGCTTCGCGATGCTTTCCATCCCGTTGTTCATTCTCATGAGCGCTCCTCTTGCGGTTTCCCAGGCCAGCAAAGATCTGTACGAGGCAATGCATCGATGCGCCTACAAACTACCCGGAGGACTGGGGGTCAGTACCATGCTGGCTGGAGGCGTGTTCGCTGCTTTGTGCGGATCGAGTCCGGCCACTGCTGCGGCCATTGGAGGCGTGGGGATCCCGGAAATGCGAAACCGAGGCTACTCGCCGAGTCTCGCGTGCGCGCTCGTGGCACATGCGGGAACTTTCGGGATCTTGATACCTCCGAGCATCACCATGATCCTTTACGGCGTCGCTACGGAGACGTCGATCGGCAAGTGTTTTATCGCTGGTGTCATCCCCGGAATACTGCTTGTCGCCTTGAGTTCGCTGTGGATCGTCATCTACTTTAAGATGACGAAATCGCGGAGTCCGTCGAGCGCAACTGCAACAGGCGTTGCTCAAGCTGCGACAATCATTCCCGCCGCACCGCCGGTCGAACACTACACGCTGAAAGAGCAGGTGGACTCGCTGGTCAAAGTGACGCCTTTAGTCCTGATCATTGTCGGGATCATGGTCTCGCTCTATGGCGGGTGGGCCACGCCGAGCGAAGCGGCTGGAGTGGGGGCCGTCATTTCATTTGTCGTCGTGATGGTGATTTACCGGGTATACCAAATTGAAGTCCTTGCGCAGATGCTTACGAGATCGCTCAACGACAGCACCATGATTCTCATGATCATGGCCGCGGCTACGTTGTTCGGATTCGTTTGCTCAGACCTCTACGTGACCCAATCCCTGGCGGAACTCATCCTCGCGCTTCCGCTCGGGAAGTGGGGAATCATGCTCTTTGTCAACATCTTGCTCCTGATCCTTGGTTGCTTCATACCACCTGCTGCGATCATTCTCATGACAGCACCCATGTTGCTGCCTGTAATCAAGGGGCTGGGGTTCGATTCGGTTTGGTTCTCCGTGATGATGACGGTGAATCTGGAAATCGGATTGCTCACTCCGCCGGTGGGCCTGAATCTGTACGTGGTGCAAGGGATAGCGCCGGACGTGCCGCTTTCAAAGGTGCTCTGGGATCTTGTCCCGTTCTTTATTATCGACGTCGTTTGCCTCGTGCTCCTATGCGCTTTCCCCGAAATGGCTACATGGCTGCCGAGCAAAATGATAGGCTGATGCCAATGCGCCATCATATAGGTAACATTGGCACCACTCGCCCACATGGGATTTCGTACGAGAAAATCCCCCCTAACCCCCCTTTATTAAGGGGGGAATGAGAGTCCCCCCCCTTTCGTAAAGGGGGGGCAGGGGGGATTTTGGATGCTGCCAATGTCACATGTTTGAAAGCGAACTCCTATGAAAACGCCCGGACGAACACCGGCAAGATGCCGGCGCTACCAGCGTTTTCATGTTTCGTTGTGGCGATTCTCGCCATGGGAGTTGGTATGAGTCGATCGGACACGTTGGAGGGTTACACCCATGAACCTTGCGCAGAAATTGGCCGGCATTGCAGCTCGGTACAGAGACAAGCCGGCTGTCGTTTTTGAGGGCACGATATATACGTACCACGACCTGGATAGGGAAGTCGGTCGGTACGCTGCAATGTTGGATCATATCGGTGTGAAGGTGGGGGATCGGGTAGCGATCCAACTCCTCAAGCGAATGGAGTTCACTTTCCTGGAGTTAGCCGTTCTCTCCGTGGGAGCGATCGCTCTTCCGCTCAATACGGACTATAAGCCTGAAGAAGTGCACTATTTCCTCTCCGATTCGGGTAGCCGCTTTTTCTTCACGGATCGTGAACGGTTCCTTCGGGCGCAAGGCGTCCTGAAGTCAATACCGGAACTCCATACGCTCCTTGTGGATGCCTCTAATGCGGAATCGTTCGACTCACTGGCTCGCGCATTGGACGAAGCGATCCCGGACTATCAGCGGACCTATCCCACGGGTGGGGACGATGTCGCGGTGATCTGCTACACCTCCGGCACTACGGGCAGATCTAAGGGGGCGATGATCACCCACAAGAACCTGATCTCCAACACTTTGGCCTTGCACCAAACATGGGAGTGGTCGGATCGGGATGTGCTTCTTCATGTGTTGCCTCTCTTTCATGTACACGGGCTGTTTGTTGCGCTTCACGGAGTCTTGAATGCCGGCGCGACGGCGATCATGCACGAGAAATTCGATGCCCGGCGAACGTGGGAGACCATCAACAAGGGAGTCTGCACGATCCTCATGGGTGTTCCCACCATGTATCAGCGGCTGATGAACGAATGGGACGAACTGGATGCGAAGCCGAACCTCCGGAACATGAGGCTCTTTATTTCCGGCTCAGCTCCTTTGTTGGACGCGCAGTTTCAGCGATTCGAGAAGCAAACCGGCTTCAGAATCCTCGAACGATACGGAATGACGGAAACGGGCATGAACACGTCCAACACCATCGATCCAGCAGGCAGAAAAGGGCAGAGCGTCGGTTATCCTCTGCCGGGGATAGACATCCGCGTCTGCTCTCCGGACGGTAAGGATGTGCCTCCCGAAGAAGTGGGAGAAGTGTGGGTGCGTGGAGATAATGTTTTCAAAGGCTATTGGAAGATGCCGGAGAAGACGAGGGAGACGTTCCACGGCGACTGGCTCAAGACAGGGGACCTCGGCTACCAGGACCACTCGGACGGGAAGCGACTGTACCTTGTGGGCCGAGCGAAAGAACTCATAATCACCGGCGGGTACAATGTGTACCCGAAAGAGATCGAAAACGTCTTGCAGACCCACGAAGCCGTAAGGGAATCCGCTGTGATAGGTATTCCGGACGAGGACTTCGGGGAGCGGGTTGTGGCGGTTGTCGTCACTGCGGATGATGTACCCGAAATCTCACCCGAAAGCCTCATACGGTTCTGTAAGGACCAGCTTGCCGGCTACAAATGTCCGAAACAAGTGTTTTTTGTCGGTGAACTACCGAGAAATGCGATGGGAAAGCTCCAGAAGAACGTTCTCGTGGACAAGTATCGGCAGGCGGGGATGACCTAGCTTTCGCTGAGGTGAGCAATCGTGAAGAAGCTGTCACGTTGGGCAATGGGTGATTGATTTGGTGGCCACCGGCCTCCGTGCCGGCGTATTATGTGTACGCATATTCACGAGCAGGTTGTTTCGTAAATAGCTTGTCGTTCAGCCCTACCAAGGTGAGGCGCTAGACAAGACGATATGTTTTGTAGGGGCGGGTCTGAGACCCGCCCCTACCCAAAATTTAAGCTGACACGCGGTAACGTAATTCTGAATCGACCTACTGGATCGGGCCGGCAGGGACGCCGGCCCCTACCAATCACTCGGACCCAATTACAGCCTGCTGATCACACCGCGAGGTACTTCTTCTTGATTTCTTCGTTCGTTTCGAGCTCCGTTATGCTCCCCTGAAATTTGATGTGACCGCTGTCCAGGATGTAGGCCCGATCCGAATGCTTGAGCGAAAATTTCACGTTCTGTTCCGATAGTAGAATAGTGATTCCCTGCTGTTTGATCAGGTCAATGAACGTGCCGAGGTCGCGCACTACGATGGGCGCCAAACCTTCCGATGGTTCGTCCAAAAGCAGGAGTTCCGGGTCACCCATGAGTGTGCGGGCGATGGTGAGCATTTGCTGTTCACCGCCACTGAGAGTTCCTCCTCGCCTGTTGGCCAGCTCTTTCAGCCGTGGGAAGACACTGTAGATGCGATCCAAACTCCACGGGTTGGTCTTGCCGCTGGTCTTCCGGTAACCGACTTCCAGATTGGCACGGACAGCCAGATCGGGGAAAATTCGTCGATCTTCAGGGACGAATCCGATGCCAAGGCGCGCAATCTTGTACGGCGGAAGCTCCGTAATCTCTTTCCCCTTGAACCTGACGGTTCCTTGCTTGGCGTGGGTGAGGCCCATGATACTGCGCATGGTGGTGGTCTTGCCTGCGCCGTTCCTGCCGAGTAACACTACGGCCTCGCCGTGGTCCACTTCGAGTGACACGTCGAAGAGAATGTGGCTAAGTCCGTAGAACGTATTGATTCCCTGGACTTCCAGCTGCATGACTAGACCTCTTCACCCAGATATGCCTCGATAACCTGCTCGTTGGCCGAGATTTCGGCGGGAGTGCCTTCCGCGAGGATGGTGCGATAGCAAAGCACTCTGACCTTCTGGGAAATGCCGAAGACGATGTCCATATCGTGTTCGATGAAGACCATGGTTATGTGCAGCGTTTCCCACAGGCGTTTAACGAGCTGCACGGTGTGTTTGCGTTCTTCAGGGCTCATGCCGGCTGTGGGCTCGTCCAACAGTAGCAACTCCGGGTCCAGCGCGAGGGCCACCGCAATGTCCAGCCGCTTCTGGTTGCCGTGAGCCAGAATACCGCTGAGCCGGTTCGCCATATCCACCAGCCCGACACTCTCGAGTATCTCGTATGCTCTCTCTTGAGCAGCCTTGTTGTTGCGGAACGGGGACACCAGGTCGAGATTACGGCGCTGCCGGCTTATCACCGCAGCGACCACGTTCTCCAGGACCGTCATCTTGGGGAAGATGTTCGTCCTCTGGAACGCTCTCGCCATTCCGAGTCTCACTATCCGGTGCGGCTGGATGCCCGCAATGTCCTGCCCCTTGAAAATGACTCGGCCCTGATCCGGGATGTGATACCCCGTGATAAGATTGAACAGCGTTGTCTTACCCGCTCCGTTCGGACCGATGATTGAACTCAGTTCGCCCTTCTCGATGACGAAGCTGATATTGTTGAAGACTTGGGTGCCTTCGAACGATTTCGAAAGGCTTTCGATACGCAGGATTTCCTCAGCCATGAGCGGACTCACCAATCGTTGGCCCCAAACGGGGATTGCCTGTCCATGCGGGTAGGCCCATACGCGAGCGACTCACTTGATGTCGCCGTCACGCGTCTGACTTGCCGCGCATTCTCTGGAAAAAGCCGATCATTCCGTCGGGCGCAAACAGCACAACCACCAATAGTACCATCCCGAGCACGATAGCCCAGATTTCCACTAGCGTCTGGTGAAACTGCTGGAGGACGATCTTGAGGAACATCAACACAGCGGCTCCGATCGCCGGCCCGGCCAACGAGTACATACCGCCGACGAGGCTCGCCAGGATCGGTTCTGCAGATTTGCTCCAGTGAAGAAACTCCGTTTGTGCGAACTTGTTGAGTTCTGTGAGCAGCCCGCCGGCCAAGCCCGCGAACGCTCCTGCGATGATAAAGTTGTACCACTGGAACCGTCTCACGTTCACACCGATGAACTTGGCACGTTCCATGTTTTCTCTGATCGAGCGTATGGTGAGGCCGAACGAGGAGTTCACAATCGTACGCATCATGAGAAAGCAAACCACAAACACGACCAAACAGAGCAAGTAGTAGTTCACAGGATCGAGGAACGCCGGTCGAGGAATGCCGTGGATCCCGTCATCGCCTCCCGTGAAGGTGTACCATTGGAACACGATCATGTACAGCAGCTGACTGAACGCGAGTGTGAGAATGGCAAAGTACAGCCCGATGAGCCTCACGCAAAACCAGCCGATCACCGCGGCCGCGAGCGCGGCTGCAACGGGAGCCGCTGCTAGTGCGAGCACCATCGAAATCCCCGCCTTCTTCATGAGCAGGGCAACCGTGTATGCACCCACGCCGAAGAACGCCGCGTGCCCGAAACTCACCATGCCGCCGTACCCGAGAATCAGGTTCAGGCTCAACGCGAACAGTCCGTTGATGAGCATTTCGGTCGTAACCCAGATCCAGTACTCACCGGTCCGCCCGAGCTTGCTCAAAACAAAGGGCAGGACCGCCAACGCGATCACGACGATGACGCCGACGATCCAGTTTCTCGTGGACAGTGTGTTCTCCGTCATGGGATCGAGCCTCTCATACCGCTAGCGTTCCGGTTTGCCGAACAGGCCCCACGGCCGAATGATTAGCACCAGCGCCATCACCAGGTAGGGAAAGACCAGGGCCCATCGCCCGAAAGGCAGTTGGAAGAACGAAATCCCCACACCAATGATGAGGGACCCGAGTAAAGCGCCGCCCACACTTCCCAAGCCGCCGATCACCACCACCGCGAAGCATTCGATAATCCGCTCCATTCCGATGCCGAGATCGACGTTGGCCAGCGCGGCCACCAGCACGCCTCCCAATCCGGCCAGCCAACACCCAAGCATGAATGTGGCGGTCATCACCCACGAAACGTTCACGCCAAGGGCTCCCAGGGTGTCCGGATAGTGCACCGCGGCGCGGATCACGTTTCCGGCTCTCGTTCGGTAGAGCAAGTACCAGAGCCCAAGGGCGATGATCGGTCCGAGGAGCAACACGAACACGTTATAGGAAGGCAATGCCATACCCAATACACTGACCGACCCAGCCAGAATGTCCGGCCTCACCACGCTGCGAGGGTCGCCGCCCCATATCACCCTCACCACGTCGTCCAGGATCAGGACGAGCGCATACGTGAGCAGCAGCTGCAAAAGGTGCTCCTGCTGATACACTCTCCTGAAAAGGGTTGTCTCGAGGACGAACCCCAGGATCGCAATTACGGGAGGAACCACGAGAAGCAACAAGAGGAAGTGGAAAAAGGATCCTCCGCTAAGGAACGTGGCCAAGGTGCAGGCCACATAGGCGCCAATCATGTAGAGCGATCCGTGGGCAAAGTTGATCACCCGGAGGACGCCGAACACCAGCGAGAGCCCGGACGCAATGATGAAAAGCAACATCCCGAGGCTCAAGCCGTTTACCAGCAGGAACACATAGTACTGGATGGTCATGACCGCCTGCCCATGAAGAATGGGTTGCAGAGAAAGACCGCGGTCGGCCCCCACAGGAACAGACCCGCAGGGACCGACCAACCGCGAACTGACTACTTCTTCTCAGCTCGGATCTTTTTCAACTCGTCCACCGAGCGCCACACCTTTTCCGCGGGCACTTCCACCACATCCTTCATGATGAGGAACCCCTCGTACTTCGGGTCCTTCACCGTGTAGCCCACGTAGATGCCGCAGTTCATCATGTGGTCCTCGGCTCGAATGAAGCGATCCCCGCGAAGCGACTTGAACTTGAGCCCTTCCAGGGCCTTGACCACCTTGTCGGAATCGAGGCTGTTGGCCTGCTTGATCGCGTCAGTCAGAGCGATGAGGCCGTCATAGGCCATGATGGCCCAGTCAGCAGGCCATTCCTTGTACTTGTCGTAGTATTTTTGGTTGAAGGCCTTCATCTGCGGGGTGTCGATGGCATAAAAGGCCGCGCGTGCGTAGCCGAGCTGGTTTTCAGGCATGTCCTTGCCGATTGCTCGCAGCATATCCAGGTCGAACAGCGAGGTCACGCTCGCTGTCTTGAACATGCCGTAAGGCTGGGCCTGCTTGATGAAGCTCGCGAGGCCGCCGCCCCAAAGACTGCTGAGAATCACCTCGGGGTTGGAGGCTATCACCGTCGGGATCCACGCCGAGAAGTTCGATTCACCCAGTTTCACCCACACCGGCTCGGCGATTTGAGCGTCAGGCTTGAGCTGTTTGAGCTTGGCTTTCTGCTCGTCCCACTGAGTGTGCCCGTACGCATAATCATATCCGATGTACCCGAACCGCTTGTACGGTTTCTTGGAAACGAACTCCACTATCCCGCGCCCCTCGATTCCCGTGTTGGGCACCACCTGGAACATATACGGCTGGAAGTCTGTGGTTGTAAGCAATTCAGTGTTCGAGGTATGGAAGTAGACGATCTTCTTGAATTCCTGCGCGACCTTCGTGATGGCGAGGGCGACAGCGCTGCTGGTGGGGCCGATGAGGAAATCGCATTTCTCGCTGAGGATCAACTCTCTGGCCATGTTGGACCCGATGTCCGGTTTGAGTTGCGAGTCTCGCACCACCACTTCCAGCTTCTTGCCCATGACTCCGCCGGCGGCGTTGGCTTCTTCAATGAACAAGTCGATCGCCTGCCTTTGCGACTTGTAGAAGGTCGCGGCGATTCCCCCGACGTCTGCCACGAACCCGAGACGGATCTTGTCCTGAGCCAGGCAATCCCCAGAAACCACCAAGCCTGCTGCTAGTGCGAAGACCAGCACGGCCAGGGCCGTCCTCAACATTCTGCCTCTCATGATCACCTCCGGAATCCATGATTTGGCCTCGGGGCCTCCGCCTCCGAGGAGTCACTGGGATGCGGATCGAACTATTCTGAATCCTGCCGTTCGGTCCGACATGTTGACGATACTCCGGAGCCTCCTCAGCCGGCTCAACGTTCCAACCCGCCGGAAGCTCTCGCCGTCAGTACGTGAGCACCATACCGCCGTCGAACAGGAGATCTCCTCCCACGAGGTATCTTGCGTATCGGGAGTAGCCGAAGATCACGAGATTACCGACATCGATGGGAGACATCATGTCTTTCACCCGCGACTTGCCCATCATCACGTCGCGGACCACTTCGTCCTCCGTAATGCCGCGTTGCTCCGCCTGTGCCGGGATCTGGCGGAGCACGAGGCCGGTCTTTACGTACGCCGGGCTAACCGAGAACGATCGGATTTTGCCGTTGCCTTCCGCGGAGATCGACTGCGACAGCGCCCTCAAGCCGAACTTGGTAATGTTGTACACTGGTTTGTTCATGGTACAGATGTGCGAGTGCACCGAAGCCATGTTGCAGATGACGCCCGTGCCGCCGGCACTCCGCTTCATGTGTGGAATGCACAGCTTGGACAACAGAAAGGGTGCTCTCAGCATGACCCGCTGCATGAAGTCGTATCTTGCCATTGAGAAGCCTTCGACGGAATCGATGTGCTGGAGCCCTGCAATGTTGGCAAGATACTTGATCGACCCTAGTTTGGCGGCTTCGTTCACCGCGTGTTCGATGTCCTCGTCACGAGAGAGGTCAGTACGAATGAAGATCATCTGCCCGCCTATATCTCGGGCCATCTGCTGAGTTTTTCTTCCCTCGTCCTCATTGACGTCAAGTCCCACGGTCATGAGGTTGTTGGCTGCGGCTGCTACTGCCGTTGCTCTGCCGATGCCGCCGGCGGCGCCCGTAACGATGCAGACATTGTTTGGATTGAAGTCGTCGTCCAGCAAGACGAGAATATCTTCGCGCCTGATGGTCGGTTCGGTGATGTCCATCTTCCTATGGCCCTCCCACCACGAGTATGTGTAAACGTGCCGGCTGTGCCGGTGATCGATAAAGGCCGCGGATGCATGCCGCGGCGGATCGAAAAGGGATTTTGCGTTGAGGATAGTGCTCGCCCCTCTTCGTCACGGTGGCGGACGATCCGTCTTGCGGTCTTAAGAGCAACCTCCGTGCCATACGGAACGCATTGATCTCCCGCAGCCGTTCGATCCGGAATTAATATGCAATAGTAATATGTTAGAATATCAGATTCCAATTGAAGAGCGAAATAGTGTTGCTCCGAGAGAGACTGGAGCGTATACTTGACTGTAGCAACTAAGCTACATGTAGCAGCTGTGATACCGGAGGGACCATGAAGCGATCCTCCAAATTTCACCGCTCTCAGCCCGCACGCGCTCCCTCAATTGGACGCGAGATCGAGACAGCGGAAGCCCCCCTCGAAGAGCTCGAACTGCTCAAGCTCATACTCGACAACATTTACAACGGCGTTCTCGTCACCGACGCGGAGGGGTACGTCACGTACTTCAATCACCCGTACGGAAACTTCCTCGGAGTGGACCCGGCGGAGCAGATAGGCAGACATTGCACTGAAGTAGTCGAAAACACCCGCATGCACATCGTTGCCAAGACAGGCGTCGCGGAAATCAATGACAGCCATCTCATTCGCGGGCAACGGATGGTTGTCCAGCGCATCCCCATCAAGAAGGATGGCAAGGTGATCGCAGTCTTCGGTCAGGTGATGTTCAAGGATGTCCGCGACGTCGGCAGGCTTGCACAGAAGCTGTCCATTCTTGAATCCAAGGTTGACCTGTACGAACGCGAACTGATTTCCTTGCGATCGACGCGCTACACCCTGGACAGTATCGTCGGAGACAGCGAAGCAATCACGGACCTCAAGCGCCAGGCCCTCAAAGCGGCTGCAACTCATCTTCCCGTGCTACTCACCGGTGAATCGGGCGCGGGCAAGGAGCTATTCGCGCAGGCAATTCACCACGCAAGCACCAGGAGACTTCACTCATTCGTGCGCATCAACTGCGCCGCGATCCCGCGAGACCTCCTGGAATCGGAGCTCTTCGGGTACGAGCACGGCGCCTTCACCGGAGCGCAATACAAGGGCAAGCCGGGCAAGTTCGAAATGGCCCACCACGGCACGATCTTCCTCGATGAAATTGGTGACTTGCCCCTGGAGATGCAGCCCAAGCTCCTGCAAGTGCTCGAACAAAAAGAAGTGGAACGCATCGGCGGCACTTCGGTTACGCGGGTGGACTTCCGAGTCATCGCGGCAACCAACCAAGATCTCGAGCATATGGTCACTGAGGGCACATTCCGCAAGGACCTGTTCTATCGCCTCAATGTCATGCCCCTCCATATCCCGCCCCTCAGAAAACGGCCGGAGGATATCGTACCCCTCGCGCGGCATTTATTGTATGAAATCGTTCGAGATTCTTCCCTGGCCGCGTTGCGGTTTCTTCCGCGAACCGAGCATGTTTTGCAGGAGTATGACTGGCCCGGCAACGGCCGAGAGCTGTTTAACGTGCTCCAGCGCGTTTCTTCTTCCGTGGAGGGAGAGGTGATCCACCCGCACGATCTGCCGTTATACCTTCGCCGCGGCACAAAGAGCGCCTCTGGGCCGGACCGAACGTCACTGAAAGACCTGAGGTCGCGATCCGAGGAAGACGCGATCCGAGACGCTCTCGCGGCCACGGGCAACAACAAAGCCAAGGCCGCGGACCTGCTCGGGATTCACCGCACGCTCTTATACAAGAAGATGCACAAGTACGGCATCTCGTTGGATCAGTCTATGTAGACCATATGCTACATTGCCGCGGACTCTCACAAATGCTTGACATGCGGCGCTCCGCGCGCGTAGGCTGGCCGCAGTAAACCCATTGGCTGCCCACAACCCAAGAAGATTCCACCGGACCGGCGCCTTAAGCCCGGTTCGCCTTTTCCGACGCGTTCATTGTCTTGATTCCAATAGGATTTTCATACTGCGGTATGACTTCTATGTCATGGAGGTTTCTATGGATTTCAAGTTTTCGGATCGCGAAGAACTTCTGAGGAAAACTGTCAGGGACTATGCCGAAAAAGAGCTTCCGCCCCGCATGGAGGCCATGGAGGAGACCGGCGAATTCCCCGTAGAGCTTCTTCCGAGCATGGGGGCGATGGGGATACTCGGCGTGATCACTGCGCCTCAATACGGCGGTATCGGCATGGGCCAGCTTGCCCGCATCATCGTCCTGGAGGAACTGGGCCGCGTCTGCCCTGCCATTCCCATGGCGCTTCAAGTGCACCACATGTGCACGTACGCCATCGGCACGTGGGGCAACGACGAGCAAAAGGCCAAGTACCTGCCTCGGCTCGCTAAGGGCGAGACCATGGGCGCCGTTGCGGTGACCGAGCCTTCCGGCGGCTCCGACGTGGCGGGCATGCAGACCACGGCCAAGCTCGACGGGGACAAGTATATCCTCAACGGCCGCAAATGCTTCATCACGAATTCTCATACCGGAGACATCTGGGTCGTCATCGCTAGGACCGGCGAGGGCGGTAAAGGTCTGTCCGCGTTCATCGTGGAGAAGGACTTTCCCGGCGCCAAGGCGGGACGCAAGGAGAACAAGGTTGGCCTGAGAGGCGCGAACACCGGCGAGCTTGCCTTCACGAACTGCGAGGTACCCAAGGAGAACCTCATGGGCCAAGAAGGCATGGGCATGAGTATCGCCATCCGGGACATCGTGGAATGCGGCCGGCCGGGAATGACCTCGGTGGCGTTGGGCATCCTCAATGCCGTTGTCGAACAAGCCGTGAAGTTTGCGAACGAGCGCAACCTGTACGGTAAGTCAATCAGCAAGCTTCAGGCGATTCAGTGGTACCTGGCGGAAATTTACTCCGACCTGGAAATCTCTCGACTTCTTGCATATCGCGTCGGGTGGATGCTGGATCAGAAGATCGACTGTGCGGCGGAATCCGCGCTAGCCAAACAATATGCCTGCGAAGCCGCAGCAAGGTCCGCACGCAAAGCCATCGAGATTCACGGCAGCTACGGCATAATGAAGGAATATCCAGTGCAGCGCCTTCTCAGGGATGCGCTTGTGACCATTCCCGCGGGCGGCACCGCGGAAATCTCCAAACTCGTGCTCGCTCGACAGGCGCTCGCCGTGTTCGGCCAGGGCTGATTGCTGGGCTGTTGTCGGAGGGCGAATCTGCCGGGGGGAGACTTTTTGAAAAAAGTCTCCCCCCGGCACCCCCCTCCAAAAACTTTCATCATGCTTCAGACGAGCTTCCAGGCCAGCTGAACCATGTGATTACGCGACGGAATCGCGCCGGCATGACATCATCCGCATATGGCGCTACGGTGTGCTGATTGCAGCGCAAACTCGCGGAGCGCAGCGAAGCAGTTTGCCCATAAGTATGAAGTTTTTGGGGAGGGAGCCCGAGGGAACCTCCTTTTTGTCGAAAAAGGGGTTCCCTCGGCCTACTTCCCAGAAAATGCATTGTTATGCGGCACCCTGTTCGGTGCCGTTCGGGGGATTCCATGCGTATTGTCGTCTGCCTGAAGCCCGTTCCTGATCCGAAGCATTGGAACAAGCTCAAGCTTGACCCCCAGACTCGGACGCTGGTCCGAACGGGTATTCCCGGCACGATCAACCCGCTCGACCGAAATGCGCTCGAGGAGGCCCTTCTCATACGAGAGAAGCTCGGAGGCGAGGTCATCGTGCTGAGCATGGCTCCGCCGGACGTTCAACCCGTGCTCAAAGAGGCGCTTGCCATGGGCGCGGATCGTGCGGTGCTCTTATCGGATCGTGTTTTTGCGGGCTCGGACACGCTCGCGACCGCGTACGTGCTTTCCGAGGCTATTCGAAAACTGGGTGACTTCGACCTGGTCCTCTGCGGCGATGAAACCATCGACGGCGGCACCGCTCAGGTGAGCGCACAGATTGCGGAATTCCTCGGAGTTCCGAACCTCATGCACGTAAGCTCGGTGGACGCGCGACCGGACGCTCCGTGGCTTGTCCGATCCCAGATCGAGCATGGATACGTGGTCGTCGAAGTCAAACCACCGATGGTTCTTTCCGTGGTCAAGGCGATCAATGAGCCGCGCTACGTCACGCTTATGAACATCCTGCAGGCTGAAGGCAAGGAACTGGCGATCTGGTCCGCGCAGGACGTGAACCTGAGCGAGCCGTGGGTCGGCCTTGCCGGTTCGCCTACACAAATGGCGGATCTCCTGACTCCGGAACGAAAGGGAAGGGCGGAGATGCTCCCTGGCTCGCCGGCCGACCAAGCGAGGGCGCTAGCGGACCGGCTCCACCGGTTGGGCTTTTGTTAGAAGTGGCTGCGAATGGTGCGGAGGTTTCGAGAGTATGCCGGGGGCAACTTTTTGCAAAAAGTTTCCCCCGGCACCCCCTTCAAAAACTCTCAACTATTGCAGGTACTTCTCACAAATAGACTAACGGTGCATCGGTCAATGGGTGCCACTGCTGGCTTGTCCAGCAGTGCTCTTGGATATCGACTTAGCTGCTGGCTGTGGGGGGCAGTCGTCAGATTGGCAACAGGCGGCGATCACGCCGTAGCGCGAAGGTCGCCAAGCGTTGGAGGTCTTTGGAAAGAAGTTCGCGGATGTTCGCGAGAATGACGTCTGAATGAAGTCCACCGTGCTCTCGTTTCCGTTTCTTTGGCGAACACCGCCTCGTGACCGTCATTCCCGCCTTCGCGGGAATGACGTGCGGCGGATGAAACGGGCGTACCTACGAGGACGACGCGTGAACCACCTCTTCGGTGACCGATGCGGCAGTTACGTTCGTATGTTCTCGCGGAACACACAGAGCTTCTGTGTTCAACAGGCGGCGATCAGCGAGAGCCGCCAAGAGTTGGAAGTTTTTGGTGGAGGGGTGCGGGGAGGCCCCTTTTTCCAAAAAGGGGTCTCCCCGCCAACTCTCCCCAAAACTACCAATCTTTCTGGTGGGTTCGATGATTGACCATGTTGACAGCAAGGTATGGGTATTTGTGGAGCAGCGCCACGGCCACGTTGCCGAGGTCGGGCTCGAGCTGGTTGGCAAAGCGCTGGAGCTGGCGGGGCTCCTGGAATGGAAGGTCGCGGCGTTGCTGGTTGGGCATCAGCTTGGAGAGATGACCGAGCGGGTGCTCTCGTACGGAGTGGACGAGGTGCTCGTCGCGGACGATCCGCTCCTGGCCGAGTACTGTAACGAGCCGTACGTGAAAGCCATCGAGGCCGCGGTTCGGGCGTGGCAGCCGGAAGCGCTCCTGTTCGGTGCGACCGCGATGGGCACGGACCTCGCGCCGAGGTTGGCAGCGCGGCTGCGGACCGGCTTGTCCGCGCACTGCATTGACCTGAAGATCACGCCGGACGGGCAGCTTCTGTCCGCGGTTCCCGGCTGGGGCGGGAGTGTGCTCGCGCAGATCAGTTGCCCGCGGACTAAGCCTCAGTGCGCGACGGTGATGCCGGGAGTCTTCTCGGTTCCGGAACCAGGAGGCAATCGCGGCCGGGTAGTCCCGATCGAATTGCACCTGCAGCCGGAAGACGTCACGTACGGCGTGGTGGAGGTCAAACGCGAGGAAGCGCCCAAGGGCGGCCTCGAAACTGCGGAAGTCGTGATCGCGGGCGGGTGGGGCGTTGGCACGAAGGCTGACTGGAGCATGGTAGAAGACCTCGCGGCTGCGCTCAACGCCGCGGTGGGTGCCACTCGACCGCCCGTGGACGAAGGCTGGGCGCACGAGAAGCAGATGATCGGCCAGAGCGGCGCCACCGTCCGCCCGAAGCTCTACATCGGCGTGGGCATCTCAGGCCACATGCACCACCTTGTCGGGATAAAGAAACCTGAGCTGATGGTGGCGATCAACACCGACCCGAACGCGGCCATTTTCGACCATTGTGACATCGCTTTAGTGGGGGATTTGAAGGAAGTGCTGCCGGAGCTAACGAAGGCAATAGCGGAGTATGGAGACGCCGGATCGGCATAAGGTGATCTGTCATGAGTGCTTCAGCCACTATCAAGCTATTTCTGCCCCATGGAGACGCGAAAAGACTTCGCACCGGCGAGGTCTCCAACTGGACCGGAAAAGCTCTTGCTGCACCACGAACCGACCTCGAAGAGCTTTTCGCGCGCGAAGAGCTTGACGGTTCCGGCGTGTATTTTCTGTTGGGTCTTGATTCCCAGACGGGCAACCCTTTAGCCTATATTGGAGAGGCGGAAGTTGTTCGCGATCGCCTGAAGCAGCACAAGAGCAAGGACTTCTGGGTATCTGTAGTTGTTTTCGTAAGTAAAGACGAGAACTTGACCAAGGCCCATATACGGTATCTGGAAACCCGTCTCTTGGATGAAGCCGGCAAAATTGGGCGGTACCAGCTCGAAAACACGAATCGTACTGGAGCCAAACTCCCAGAGTCGGACCGCGAGGACATGGAGGTGTTCTTGTCCCGCATACGGCAAGTCTTGCCGGTGCTCGGTTCCGACCTGCTTACTCCGATTACTGGGTCGGGTAAGAAGAAAGCCAAGGCCGGCCTTTTGTACTGCAAGAACAAAGGGGCCGTCGGGACAGGCCAAAGAACTGAGACAGGATTCGTCGTCTACGCAGGTTCGACTGCCGTAATTGAAGAAAGACGTTCGGCTCAGGAAAAACACCCATATGTGTTGGCTCTGCGCAAGAAACTAATTGAGTCGGGAACGCTAGTGAAAGCGGGTGGATTTTATGAATTTACGAAAGATACCGAATTCTCGAGTCCGAGTGCTGCCGCAGCGGTAATTCACGGTGGCGGTGCCGCGGGACCTATTGCTTGGAAAACCGGTGATGGGAAATCCCTGAAGGAATTAGAGGAAGCATGAATTCCTGTGAGCGACCTTGGCTTGGCCAGTCAACAAGCGGTGTGTTGCGGTCAAAAGTCAGTATACAACTTTGCACCGTACGACACGGCCGATTCGATCAGCACGGTGGCACCTTCAGCGTGGCAGGACGCTCTCATTCTTGCGCGCGGCTTGCCTTTTGTAAAGTGAATAATTCCGTAATTATTTAAACCTGCAAGAGCCACGCGTCAACCCTTGTTTTGTTCGATACGCCTACGGCGCCATCGCCGAAATTTCTTCAATGCATCGCTTCAGGGCCGGAAGCCGTTGTTGAGACGCGAAATCCGCCGGCAGGTGTCCTGGCAGGGAATCCACAAAAGACTTGTCATCCAGAAACTCGGACAACTTCCGAATTAGGAAATCCCGCAGATCGGCCGGTGACTCCTTGATTTCGTCCAGCAGTTCGCTCCGACCGTCGAGCACTGCGATGATGTCCTCCATGTCAGGGCTTGCGTAGTAATCCCCGGCCCCTCGATCCAGAAACGCCTGAATCTTTGTTGCGAGGAAGAAGGGCGCCGACACGACCTTGATTTCGACACCCTTCTCAATCTGCAACCGTCTTGCGGCCTCAATGGCAGGCGAGTACCATCGGTTTGAGAAACCGAGAATCTCCTTGGACGTGGGCATCACGTCAACCGTTACCTCGTCGATTTTCCAGCGACATACAGGAGCATCTTCTGTCTGGTCTTCGCGAAAATCGAGGCGGCGCAAGGATTCTGCAAGTTGGTAGTAGTCGGCCTTGGAGGCGATTTCTACTATGATGTCCACATCCTGAGTGGGGCGGACGCTGGGAGCGGCTTCATCGGTAATCAACAGCCCGACAACGGCACCGCCCAAAAAGACGACTTTCTCGCGCAATTCGCCGAGCCCCTTGGCCACGTGCGCCACCATCCTTCTGTTTTGGTCTTTGGCTCGCTTCACTTGGATTGTAGCCTCACTCTGAGTTCTTTTTCCGCAAGGCGTCGCTCCCGCGCACGACCATCCCGGATTGCGTCCAGCAAGGCGAGTAGCTCGTAGAGCCTCTGATCCTTCAGCGCTGCCGCGGGCACGGACTTGTACAGAGGGGTCAATTCGAATCCTCGAACGGGTCCCTCAGAGTAAGGCCATACGGGAGGCGGTTTCCCCGGCTGAACAATCTGATGCAGTAGCGGCGGCGCAGCGTATCCGGTGGGGATTCCGCGAGTCGGGCCTCCGTGGACTGGAGGAAAGACGTACTTGACACAGCAGATGAGAAATTCCTCAACGGACTTCATCAGCGGCGTGCGTCCCTGGGGGTCGAGCAAATGTGACGCCACGGCTCGCTTCACGCCCGCGTGCACTTCGGACGGACTCATAGCAAGCTCTAGGGCAACGGAAGAATAAGACCATCGGCAATCGCCAATAACGATTAGTTTGAGAACGATAAGGATGTCTTGGGGCTTGAGACTCATGTTCGTATGTTATTCGCGATTCGCGAATTATGCAAGAGAATAACCAATTGGAGAATGATTGGGTTTCGCTACTTTACGAGAGAGAGGTCTGCAAGGTGATAAGGTTCGAGGCCAGGGGCGCATCACGCTCGAACGCCTGACGGTCCCCGCCAACTCAGGACGAAGATGACACTTGGAGCAAACTCAGAAGCGCCGTCCATCGAGACAAGATAGATGTCGCATCCGGCGCCCGAGAAGCTACTTGGCCCGCCCGTACGTTTCTCCTTCTTCCGTTGGGCCCTGCACGATCAGTACGGGCAGGTGGGCCATTTTCAAGACGCTCCTGGCGACGCTGCCCATGACGAGGTGCTTCACGCCGGTGTGTCCGTGAGTGCCCATGACGATCATGTCGACGGATTCCTCTTTCGCTACGTTAACAATCATCTGCGCAGTGTCGCCCATTCGGCAGAAGGCCTTCACGTCGTTCACTTGTTTGGCGGCTTCCTTTGCCATGTCCTGGATGCGCAGATCGCACGCTTGTTCGTGCTCCTGGAGGATCTCGCGCAGCTTCTCGATCCAATCGACGTAACCGGGGAAATCCTTGTAATCGAGCACATGGAGAATGATGAGTTGTGCTCCGAAGCATTGGGCATATTCCACCGCGTGTTGCCACGCGGGCCGGCTGTTCTCCGAGAAGTCGGTGCAGAAGAGAACTTTCTTCGGTCCCACGGCATTCCCCCTTTGCTGGCGGCTGTTGAACGTTCGTTGTCAGCGCTGCTTGTCCACTTGATTTGTCAAAAGCTCCTGAATCAGCCGATAGACTCATGATAGAAAGTGGCGTAATGGGTGTCAAGCGCTCGTGAAGTGCTGCCACACCCATTCACTTACGCGGGCCAGAGATCTCGGCGGACATGTCATTGCGAGCGCAGCGAAGCAATCTCCCACGCTGCACAAAAGGAGATTGCTTCGTCGTTTCACTCCTCGCAATGACACGGTTTGCGACACGCGCCCGCAGGTAACCGAATCGACGCACCGTCGCGCCCTTTTCTCTTGACCTATTCGTATCAATACAAGAAGACTGATACGAGGCGGTTCGTATTGATCCGGTTCGGCTCTCTACCCAAGAACGTCCTGTGGCAATTGTTCCACGTTTTGGGGGGTGCTTCAATGGTGAATCAAGGGTCGGGGCGCATCGGCAAAGCGGCCCAGTCGGCCAAAGGCCGCATCGGGCTTCTTGCGGCAATGTCCATCGGTATCGGGGGCATGGTGGGAGCGGGGATCTTCTCGATCCTGGGGGTTGTCGCGGAAGCGTCGGGGACCGCGTTGTGGGTATCGTTCGTGATCGGGGGAGTGGTAGCGCTCCTGTCCACATATTCTTACGCCAAACTGGGGGCCAGGTACCCGTCCGCTGGCGGCGCAGTGGAGTTCCTCGTCAAGGGCTTCGGAGATGGTGTGCTGAGCGGCGGAATCAACATCTACATGTGGGTGGGGTACGTGATCGCTCTGGCCCTGTACGCCCAGGCGTTTGCGGGGTACGCGATGACCTTCCTGCCGCCCCACCAGGCTGCGTGGCTGCCCAAGGCTTTTGGCGTCGGGATCGTGCTGGTCTTCACGGCCGCCAATGTGGTCGGAGCGAATTTCGTTGGCAGATCCGAGACCGTCATCGTCGCGGTGAAGCTCGCTATATTGGTGCTGTTCGCCGTTGCGGGCCTGTACTTCATTCACCCGACATACCTGGCTCCAACCTCGTGGCCTGCCACGTCCGGGATCTTTTTCGGCGCCGGAGTTCTCTTCATCGGATACGAGGGTTTCGGGCTGGTGGCGAACGCAGCCGAAGACATGGCCGATCCCAAGAAACTGTTGCCCAAAGCGCTCTACCTGAGCGTTATCTCGGTCATTGTGATCTACGTCGCCGTTTCGCTGGCGGTCATCGGGAACCTGGACGTGCCCGCGATCGTGAAAGCCAAAGACTATGCTCTAGCTCAAGCGGCAAAGCCTTTCCTGGGCGATTTCGGCTTTAGGCTCATTGCGATTGCCGCGCTCTTTTCCACAGCGTCCGCGATCAACGCGACCTTGTTCGGCGCAGCGAACGTGAGCTACATGATCGCGCGCGACGGCGAGCTTCCAGCAATCTTTTCTCTGAAGATTCGGGAAAATGCACCCGGAGGGCTTTTCATCACGGCCGGCGTGGTGATCATCTTCGTATTGTTTTTCGATCTTTCCGGCGTGGCAATGATGGGGAGCGGCGCATTTCTTCTGATTTACGCGTCCGTGCACGCGGCGCATTTGAACGTGGCCCATGAGACCGGCGGAAAGAGATGGATTATTACCATGTCGCTGGCCACGTGCCTGGTTATGGCTGCGATCCTCTCCGTGTATATCTACCAGCACTCAAGGCCCGCGTTCATAACCATGCTCGCTTTGATTCCCGTGTGCTTGGCCGCTGAGTGGGTGTACCGGCGAGTCACCGGACGAACAATCAAGCCTAGAACATAGCGTCGGCCCCGAATTCGATGCCCGCCAATTCACTTGTGTGAAAGCAGGCTGGCATGGGCGGAGCGCGGAGATGATCGCGGAGGCGGTCGTGGCGCGTCGTGAAATTCGACAAAATGGCGAATTCCGTCAGAAAGTTGGACGTCACAAGAGTTTCGGTTTTGGATGCGAAATCTGAGTAGATCAATCGGCTTACGTTGTCGCGCCTGCTCTCGCGTGTCTGATTGTCTGACATACACTCGGGCAACACGCAAACGACGACAACGGACTCGGTTCAATGACGCATGGGCATAATTCACCGTTATCACACCACATTATCTTTCGGCGATCATGTTCTGAAGCGTTGGCACGCGATGTGCTTATAGGTAGGGCAAGGCCCCATTACTCAACCTCGATTTGCTAAAGAACTCCTCGGGGCCGCGCCTGAGTTGGCTGTAATGTAGTGCAATAGCGGGCCAAATGATACGATAGCAATTGACAATGCCTGCCCGCTGAAGATGTCGTGGTCACCGCCACCGGCAGAAATTCCTGCAGCCAACTCGTGTGGCGCCATAGTACTTGACATGTGGACACTTGCATGGGGTCCGGGAGATTTCTCCCGGCCCCCCGGGCAGGGTCCCTCCAGGACGGACAACCACTGCCGCATTCACCTTCAGCAGTCCTCCCACTTCAAGGCAGACTCTCGCTCAGTAGCCGCACCGAACGATCTTGATTCAGGGGGAATATGTCCGCGGATTCGCCGCGAGTGGTTTGATGGGAGGTATCGATGAGGCATGGGTGCGACGGGAGGTGATGAAATGTCGATGACTAAAGATGTGCGGTCCGTCCACACCTCGGGAGACAGGCTCGCGATGATCGGGCCGCTATCAACCGAGGACACCACGGAAACCATCGATCTGGATCATGTCGTTAGCGGTAATTTGAGCGATTCCGGGAGCTTTGACCTCCGCATGATCGACATGCAGGAATTCGGCAAACTGTTCCACGCCGTCCCCATTCCTCTCTTTCTCGTCGACAAGACCGGGGCGATCGCGTTTACTAACGACGCCTGTTCCAAGATCAGCAGCGACCATCAAGCCCTCAACGGACGTCCGTTCACCAGCTTTTTCGTCCACAAGGTAGCCCGAAGCGCGGTGCGGGTCTCAATGGCGGAGGTTCTGCACACGCGATGCGCAAAGCGCCTGAAGGCCGCGCTGACGGTGGGCAATCGGGTCGTATGGGGAAGAATTCACATGCGGCCTCTCCGGATGGTCTACGCAAGGTATGTGCTTGTTCTCGTGGAAGATCTTACTTCAGAGAAAGCGCAACTTCTTCTCAATCGAAAGCATCAGGAGGCGCTACAAAAAGAGATTACTCAGCGCAAAAGGGCTGAAGCGGCCATACGACAGAGCGAACTCAATTACCGCATATTGTGCGACAACGCGCCGGTAGGTATTACCTGTGTGAACGAAGAGGGGCAGATCATCTTCGCCAATCCACGGGCGACCGAAATCATGGGCCTCAGCGAGGGAGAGCCGGGAGAAAGACTGTTTGCCTCATTCTTACACGAAGATGACCGTCAACTGCTTTCGCAATGTACGCAGGATGCGGGAGCAAACGTGTGCAATGGGGATGGCAAGGTGTGCAGAATTGCCGGAAGCGAGGCCCGACCAGGATGGGTGGAGATCAAATCGGTCGCCATTGACTGGAATGGCGTACCGGCAACGCTGCACTTCATGCAAGACGTCACCAACAAACGGAGATTGGAGGAAGAATCGCTCAGGGCCCAGAAGCTTGAATCCCTCGGACTGCTTGCCGGCGGAATCGCACATGATTTCAACAACATTTTGACGGCTATCCTAGGAAACATATCGTTGTACAAGACTTCACTGGAGAGCCTCGATAAAGCGGCTTCAAACCTTTCCGACGCGGAATACGCGTGCAAGAGGGCTCAGGGTCTCACGCAACAGCTCCTCACTTTTTCAAAAGGAGGGGCGCCGATCAAGAAGACTTCCTCTGTTATCGGCGTCATCGAAGAGTCCTCCCGATTCGCCTTTCGAGGCTCGAACGTCGGCGCTTCAATCGATATTCCTGGCGATCTCTGGCCTGCGGAAGTCGATGCCGCCCAGATCAGCCAGGTCATGCAGAACCTGGTGATAAACGCTGTTCAAGCCATGCCGGAAGGGGGAACCATACTGGTAACAGCGGAAAATCTGCATCTCGTACAGCCCAACGGACTGCCGCTCCCACGGGGAGATTACGTCAGAATCGCGGTTCAAGATAGCGGCGAAGGCATACCCGAGGATGTTCTTCCTCACATATTTGACCCGTATTTCACCACGAAAAGCAACGGAACCGGCCTTGGCCTGGCAACCGCGCATTCCATCGTGAAGAACCACGGAGGGCTGATAACCGTTGATACAAAGCCCGACTCAGGGAGCTGCTTCTCGGTGTACATACCCGCCACGCACAAGGAACCAAGTCTTTCGACCCTCGTTGATGAGACTCCCATGCCTGGGCGAGGGAAAGTCCTCGTGATGGATGATGAAGAGATCGTGAGGGAGCTGATAAGCGAGGCTCTGACCAGACTCGGGTACCAGGTCAAGACCGCGGCAGACGGCAAGGAGGCTCTCGCCCTTTACGCGCAGGACAAACACTCGCCCAACCCCTTCGATGCGGTGATTCTCGATCTTACGGTGCCGGGAGGAATGGGAGGCAAGGAGGCGGCTCTCAAGCTTCGCAACGAGGATGCGAAACTCAGGTTGGTCGTCGCCAGCGGATATTCCAACGACCCGGTAATGGCGAACTACCGGCAGTACGGAATCGACGCGGTTGTACCGAAGCCGTTCACTCTGGCGGAACTCAGCCGGGCGCTGTGCTCGGGAAATGGTGACCACGACAAATCCTCGTCTGAGACTCCGCCCAACGAGGCCAACAGGTGACTCCATGATGACGACATGCTCCCAGCCGCGGTGGTGCGGTACTTCACACTCTTGTAGCAGTGAAAGACGGTCATCAGCGATTGGCCGACAGACTCGATCGCCCCCGGTGACCGCATCGCGTCATCTGGGCTGCCTTCCCGAATTCCTCTCTTCGCGCTCTTGCCGATCCGTCTTCATTTATAGCCGGTGCCACAATTCCAGTCCGATTGGCCATAAAGACGCCGTCACCCCGGACCTGATCCGGGGTCCAGTTTCCGGATTCCCGCTTTCGCGGGAATGACAGAGGAAACGACCCTCATGGTATCGTCTCAGCATCCGTGTCTCGTGTCGCCAAAAAGGCCTCATAATTGGCAACTGCTCAAAGCCTCTGGATCTTTCCGTCAAAGAAACACAAGCACTTAAGGCCCCGCGGACAATCGAGACTTTCTCGCTGTGTCCGCCATAAATCAATCGGTTCTCCCATCCTTTATCGGAATTCTTCTCCTCAAGCACTCTCACCTATTCAAGAGCTGAATTTTTTCCATTATCGTCCAGCCGATAGACGTGTCTTCGAGTTCCCTGGTAGTCTTGCCTCACCATCGCACGAATGTCTGAAAATCCGTTAATCCCAACAAGTATCTTGGAAGTTCGTTCGCGCAGAAGAGTCGAAACTGGCCTCACTCACCAGGGGGTACGCATGAAGTACTTGACGGAAAACATACGCGAGAATGGAAAGAGCCCCAGATCGGTGCTGATAGGTTTTGCAGCAGCGTGGGTCGCCTTCTTTCTGATCTTGTCGCTTCCGCTTCCTAACGGGTTGTCGTCGAACGGCATGACCGTTCTGGCCATCGTTGTGTGGGCCTCGATGATGTGGGTTTCCGAGGCGCTCCCCGTGGGCATAACGGGCATTTCCATTCCCACGTTGTTGATTCTTACTCAGGCAATTCCATGGAAAGACGGCAAGCCGCCCATGGCAACGGTATTCTCGGGTTTTACCAACCACGAGATTTGGCTCTGCCTGTTTGCCTTTTTTGTGGGCGCCATCATGCAGCTCCTCAAAATGGACCGGCGCATCGCTCTGGGAATCCTCGACAAGGTGCGAGCTTCGAATGTCGGCCGGGTCATCTGGGGCATGTTCGGCGTGAATATTGTTCTGGCCTTCCTGGTGCCGGCGGCCAACGCTCGCGCTGCCACGCTCCTGCCCGTTATCAAAGGAATTACGAACCTCTTGGGTGACACGCCCGAAGAACAGGAAGCGAAAAAGGCCATCGTAATCCAATCCATGGTTTACGGGTGCATGATTTGCGGAGTGTTCATACTCACTGCACACATGCCTAATCTCATCATGGTTGGTATTTTCAGCAACAACGGGTTTCCGAACCTGAATTACCTGAACTGGGCGGTTCTGCAATTCCCTTACCTGGGGATGTTCGTCCTGACTCAATGGTGGGTGCGGTACCATTTTCGTACCAAGAATGTCCAGATTGCCGGCGGACATGCCCAAATCGAAAAGCAGTATCAGGATCTGGGAAAGATGACCGCGCCGGAATGGGCCCTCTTGGGAGTGTTCGTCGGTGTCGCTCTCCTCTTCGTACTAGGCAAGGGCAGCCCGATCTATACGCTTCATAAGCAGCAGCTCGGTGTCATTGGCCTTGTGGGGATTCTCATCCTCTTTATACCCGGGTTGTTCCCTTTCAAGTGGAAGCAGGTCCAAGACCGCACCATCTGGGGAACGTTTCTTCTCCTCGGCGGCGCCATGACACTGACCGCGGCCATGAGCACGTCGGGCCTCGCTGGGTGGTTGGCTGACGGTATTCACGGCGTGGTGGTGGGCCTGCCCTGGTGGGGAATAATCCTCGCCATGATGGTCGGCACCCATATCATCCGCATTGGTATGCTTTCCAATGTCGCCGCGGTGGCCATGCTGGCGCCAATAGTCTTTGCCATGGCGCCGAAGGTGGGGTTGCATCCGGTGGCCTTCACCTTGCTGGTCTGCGACACCGACACGTACGCCTACCTGCTCCCAACACAGATTACCGCGGCAGTCATCGCTTACGGCACGGAAACCTTCAGTACTGCAGATTACGCGAAAGCGGGCTGGGTCTGCATTCTCATTGCTATCGCTTACGGTCTGCTGGTGATGGCCCCCTGGTACGCTTTTCTGGGATTGCCGGTCTGGAACCCGGCCGCGCCTTGGCCTTATTAGGTCGCAAATATGACTCATCAATTTACAAACCAACGAGAGAGGTGACAGATCATGAGTCGCAAGACAATCACGGACATCAATGAAGTGCCGACCGAGGTCATAGAGACCGACATATTGATCGTCGGTGGCGGTAACGCGGGGTGCTTTTCCGCAATTGAAGCCAAGAAGGTCAACCCGAAGTTGCGTGTGACCATCATGGAGAAGGCTCACATAAGCCGCAGCGGCGCGACTGCGGCAGGAATGGACGCGATCAACACGTACATTCCTGAGGGCCAGACGCCTGAGGACTTGGTCAGATGGAGCCGATCCCAGGTCGGAGGCGGACCTATACGAGAAGATCTGGCGCTCAGCAACGCTCGGGAGCTGAACGAGTCAGTGGAAGACCTGGAACGGTGGGGCCTTCCCATTCTCCGGGATGAGGATGGGAAAGCGCAGTACAGGGGTAGGTGGGACGTCTCCATTCACGGCGAACAACTCAAGCCGATCATGTCGGAAAAAGCCATTGAGATGGGCGCCGACGTTTACAACCGTGTGGTGGCCACCGCACTGTTAATGGACGGGAACAAATGCGTCGGCGCAATGGGGTTCGGCATTCGCGACGGGAAGTTTTATGTTTTTCGAGCCAAGGCAACCATTGTCTCCACTGGCGGCGCATGTGGCCTGTACAAGTCATACACCAGCGATGCGACAAGCTCGCACCATCAGACCTGGATGAGCCCGTTTAACGTGGGAAGCGGGTATGCAATTGCGATCCGTCAGGGCGCTGAAATGACGTCCATGGAACAACGGTGGGTCGCCACCCGGACCAAGGACCATTGCGGCCCCGTCGATACGATTTCGGTCGGATACAAGTCGTCGATCATCAATGCGAGGGGTGAGCGCGTCCTGGCGGAGCGTTACGCTCATTTGGGCGGGGACAAGGCGCCTCGGTACATTCGGGCAAACGCGCCCATGGAGGAATGGCTGGCCGGTAGAGGCCCTACGTACGCGGACACCACCGACCTTTCGGACGAGGACGCCAAGGACCTGAAGACCGACTATCTCAACGAAAGGCCCTCGTTCGTGTTGTTCCTGGCGAGCAGAGGTCAAGACATCACCAAAGAGCCCATAGAGATCTTCGGCAGCGATCCGTATGTGGTGGGCGGCCATACCCAGAGCGGATATTGGGTTGACATCGATCGAATGACCACCGTTCCGGGCCTGTTTGGAGCAGGGGAAACCGCCGGAGGCACCCCGAACAAGTTCGTCGGCGGCTGCGCCACAGAAGGGAAGCTTGCTGCCCGGGGCGCCATCAAGTACATCGCCTCGGTGTCATTGCCCTCAGTGGATCTCGATCAGGTGGCAAAGGAGAAGGAGAGGGTATTTGCCCCCATATTGCGAGGCCCCGATTTCGACGGCGTTTCTCCGCTGGAAATGGAAGAGCGCATGCAGCGTCTTATGGATGAATACGCGGGCGGGATTACGCAATTCTATAGAACCAACGAGGAGCGGCTCGATTACGCCCTCAAGCATCTGAAGATGTTGGACGGTCAGACCCAATATCTCTATGCAAAAGACCTGCACGATCTCATGAGTGCTCACGAGGTCATGGATCGACTGGTGGTGGCCGAAGTCCTCGTGCACCATCTCAAGTTTCGCAAGGAAACCCGCTGGCAGGGTTGGCAGACCCGCTCGGATTATCCCGAAATCGATCCGAAGTTTGACTGCTTTGTTGAAAGCCGATTGAACAAGGAAACCGGCGCAATTGAAACGTTTACCCGCCCGTACGAGCAAATCGTCCCCGGCGACAGATACCAGCCGTAAGAATCAGGAGGAATTCAGCATGCCCCCGAGAGTTGATAGAGAAAAGTGCGATGGTTGCAAGGCCCAAGACGAGCCTCTCTGCGAACAAGTTTGCCCCGGCGATTTGATGGCGCTGGGCGAAGACAAGAAAGCATACTGCCGCGCCCGGCGAGATTGCTGGGACTGCATGTCGTGCGTCAAGATCTGCCCGAACGGCGCGATAGAGACACGTATGCCATATCAATTGGGCTATCACGTGGCCAAACTCATCCCGATGATGGGCACCGACAGCATCACCTGGACCTGTATTGACATCAACGGAAATGTGGAACGTTTTCGCTACAAGAACAGGATTGAGCCCGAGTAATGGTAAAGCTCGTCCCCAAGATTGGCTTGTTTCTCTGCGTTGCGGGCAGCCGTTTCGAACGAAACGTCGAAGTGAATGCCCTGGCAGAGAAACTTGCCAAGGCAAAAAACGTGGCTCGTTGCGAGATCGTTAAGGATCTCCAGGATTCGACCACTCTTGATTCGATCAAGGATGACGTTGAAAGCGGTCGAATCGATCGAATCTTTTGGGTCGGGCGTTTCACCGCGTATCAAATTGAGCGGATCAAGCGTGAACTAGCCGCCGCGGGATTGAATGTCTACCTCCAGGAGTTTTGCGATCCTGAGGAGCAAGGGGTCGGCCTGGACGGTATCGATCCGGACGTTCTCACGCGAAAGGCCGAAGCCCTGATCCGAATGTCTCTTGCACGAACCCGCCTTCTCGTTCCGCTCATGCCAGAGGAGTTGCCGGCTTCGAACGCGGTTCTCATCGTCGGAGCCGGGGTGGCTGGGCTTCATGCCGCGGCCTCATTGGTGGAGTTGGGCAAACAAGTGTACTTGGTGGAAAAGGAGAGCGGAGCCGGCGGCAAGGTAGCTCTTCTCTCCCGGTTTTACCCCCGTCTCTGCGATCCCCACTGTGGCCTGGAGTTTTGTCTGGACAAATTGAGCGCCACTCCCTTGGCCGAGTTGCACACGCTGTCAACCGTGGTAGGGCTCGAAGGCAATCCTGGGAATTTCCAGGCCCGAATTCTGACAGAGTCCCGCTACGTCCGGCAAGACCTGTGCAATGGCTGCGGCGTGTGTCAGGCAGCGTGTCCGGTGGAAGTGCCGCGGTCCGCAGACGATGCGCTCGAAAGGATTCCCCAATTCATAAAGCCCACCCTCAGGGCAATTCACCCTGCCTATCCCCTGGCGGTTCCCGGTGCTTTTGTGGTGGAACGGAAGCACTGTCCCCCCGATTGCCGGGAATGCGCCAGGGCCTGCCCCACCGGCGCAGTCGACTTGGAGCAGGCCCCTCTCGAAACTGTTCTGGACGTCGGTGCGGTGCTGGTTACAACGGGGTGGGACCCGTACCCTATCTCGCGAGTGGCCGAGTTCGGCTATCAGAGATACGCCCGTGTCATCAGCAACTTGGAGATGGAGCAGATTCTTGGCAATGGTCACTTCGGCACCGGACCTCAGGCGAATTCGTCTTGGGCAAATATCAAAGACATCGGCTTCGTCCAGTGTGTGGGAAGTCGAGACCAAAGACATCTCGCTTATTGTTCATCAGTTTGCTGCTCGGCTACGCTCAAACAAGCCGTACACATCAAGGAGCGAAATCCCGAAGTCAACTGCTATGTCTTTCTTATCGATATTCGCGCGCCGGGATTTGACGAGGATCTCTACCTACGGGCAAGAAATCTCGGCGTGGTGTTCAACCGCGAGGTTCCCTCCAGAGTGATTCCCGACCCTGTGACGGGCAAGTTGGGGATCACGGTTATCGACCCCACGATGAATGCGCCACTGGAGGTGAGCCTGGATCTGCTGGTTCTGGCCGGCGGGATGGTTCCGTCGCAGGGAACCTCTGAGGTTGCCCAGACCCTCAATTTGCCTCAAAACTCGTATGGCTTCTTTGAATCCCACTATCAGTGCCATCCTGAGGAGAGTCAGCGGACAGGCATCTACGTAGCCGGATGCGCCCGCGAGCCGATGAAAGTCAGCCATGCAATCGAATCCGCACATCTGGCAGCGATGAAGGCCTTGAGATTTCTTGAAGGGGCCATCGTCATCGAACCCACCTACCCGGTGGTCGATAAGAAGAAGTGCGACCAGTGCAAACGCTGCATGCAGGATTGCCCGTTTTCCAGCTTTGTGTTTGATGAAAAGGGATTCCCAACTCCCGACTTGGCTCGATGCCGCCAGTGCGGCAACTGCATGGGACTGTGTCCGCTGACTGCCGTATCTCTCAATCACACCACGATCAAACAGATGGCGGCTCAGGTCGGCGCGGTCAATACGTCATTCATGGGAAACCCCGAACCCGCAATACTGGCGTTTCTCTGTCAGAATGACGCATACAAAGCCGCTCGCTTGGCGGTCGACCAAGGCCTCCCCGTTCCACCGAACGTGATCTTCTTGAAGGTCCCGTGCGCGGGCGCGGTGAACAACGCTCTGATAGCCGATGCGCTCTCCAACGGTATTGACGGAGTTCTCATTGGTGGGTGTCAGGACGGCCAGTGCCACTATGTGAAGGGGAACCAACTTGTCCAGAAGCGCAGTGGCGACCTCGCCGACAAACTGAAATCAATGATGATCGAGCCCGAAAGGGTGCGCTTCGAGTCGCTGGAAATCAGGGACTCCGGTAAGTACGTAGATCTCCTCCGATCGTACATTGCGGAGCTTAAGGCCATGGGGCCGAATCCGTTCAAGATCTAGCGGTAAGCAAACAGCCGAAATCGATTGCGCGAGCCAAACAGGGAATGAAATGGACACGGAATGGCCCCTTGACGAATCGGATTTCTTTGCTGACATGCCCACTGAAAAGCGGGATTTCCTGTCACTCTCGGTCAAACGACAGATTGGCAAAGGCGAATTCATCTTTCTCGCCGGAGACCCGGGTGATCGCTGCTATTACCTGGAGTCGGGCTCAGTCAAAATCTTTCGAGCCACCATATTGGGAAAGGAACCCATCTTCTGGATCCGCAAGCCGGGAGAATTGTTCGGACTTGCGGAAGTCACGAACGGCAAGCCGAGAGTGTGCTCGGCACAAGCCGTAGTTCCGACCACAATATATCAGCTCCGGGCTCGGCATTTCGAGGAGCTGCTTGCGCGCTATCCCAAGATGGCAACGAAGGTCATGCGGGTCCTGGGAAAGCGTGTCCGTTACCTTTGCGGCCAGATCGAGAGCCTTGCCGCGTCAGATGTGGTTACAAGACTCACGAGAATACTTGTTGCCCTGAGTTACCGGCACCTGACCACCACGCGAAATGTCCGCGGGCCCGTGAAGTTCAGAGTGGATTTGACTCAGACCGAGATTGGCGCAATGATGGGGTCTTGTCAGCAAACGATCAGTGAGACATTGAGAAAACTCGAACAGGCGGGACTGATTGAGGTCTCGGGTAAGGACATTACCATACTTGATCCCTCGGAAGTCCTTCGCACCTATCACTGATGCGACTCAGCGCTCAACCGGCGGGAACCGGCCGCGGCGCACTCAGAGAGCGTTGATCGCCTCAACCCGGTGTGATATGTTAGGAAATCATTCAAGTCACTGCTGACAGGTGAAGCCATGGATTCATACTGGCACCTCGACGAATCCGACTTCTTTGAAGAGACGCCGGCGGAGAAGCAGGACTTCATGTCTGTCGCCAAGCGCCGCGAGGTGAAGCGCAATGGATTCATCTTTCTCGAAGGTGACGCGGGGCTTCACTGTTATTACTTGGATAGCGGGCTCGTAAAGATCTTCCGCGCCACCACGCTGGGAAAGGAGCCGATCTTCTCCGTGCGCAAGGCCGGGGAACTGTTCGGCATAGCGGAGGTCGTCAATAGCAGCAAAGAGCGCCTCTGTTCGGCCCAATCGCTGAGCCGGTCCGTGGTGTATGAGATCCAGCGGACCGACTTCGAAGCACTCCTCGATCGTCATCCCGTTTTGGCTAGAAAAGTCATCCGGATCCTGGGCAGACGGCTAAGGTATCTCTGCGAACAGATGGAGAACCTCATGGTGTGCGACGTGACCTCGCGGCTGGCCAAGTTGCTTATCTATTTGGGGTTTCATTCCGTGGTGGATTCCATGTCTCGCGAAGCTCCCATCACGTTTTCACTCGGCCTCACTCAGGAAGAGATCGCAGCCATGACAGGTTCCTGTCAGCAGACGATCAGCGAGACGTTGAAAAGGCTCCAAGAGGATGGTCTCATACAGATGTCCAAGAAGGAAATCACGATCCTTAACCCCTCCGAGATGTTCAGGCGCACATATCATTGAGGTTGCCCCGCCGTTTGCCAGACCCTTTCCACCAACTCATCCCACTGAGCCATCACTCTTTCCCGGCTGAACCTCTCCCGAACTTCCAAGGCTCGTGAGGCGAGGCGTTTTCGTTCCGTGTCGTCTTCCAATAGCCTTTTCACATGTCCTGCGAGCGCTTGGACGTCGAAGAGCGGCACGAGTATGCCGTCCACACCGTCACGGATGATCTCCCTCGGTCCGGTGGGACAGTCGAAGCTCACGACAGGAACTCCGCACGCCATCGCCTCAAGTATTACCATGCCAAAACTCTCAGCCTCCGATGAAACAACGAACACTTTCGCACTCTTGAGCAGCCGCCACGGCTCCGAGAGATTTCCCGGCATACGGACCCGCTCGGCGATTCCAAGTTGAGCCGCCAGGCGTTCCAGTTCCGGCCGCAACGGACCGTCACCGACGAGCAGCAGCGTGCATTCACGTTGTTCCGCCACACGGGCAAAGGCCCGAAGCAGGAGGTCGAACCGCTTCTCTCCCACGAACCTGCCCATGGCCGCGACGGTGTTCGCCGGCAAAGCCTCGGTCGCTTCGGCACCGTTGATATCGAGCAATTCCTGTGGCACCGGATTGGGAATTGCGGTGACTTTTCTCCGTATCCGCTGAGGGAAGAAGCTCGCCGGCTCGGTTGAAGGGAAGACCACCGCATGCGCGAACGGGTAGACTACCAACCGGAGAGCGTTCCAGATACGGCCGCTTTGCACGCTCAGAAGGCGGTCCGGGACCGAGTGTTCAGAGACGATGACCGGTACACTCATGCCTCGGGTGGCAAGGATTGTGCGGACTCCGCCTGTCTCGCCGAATGCGATCACGCTTTGCGCGCGAGACGAGCGGATCTCCCTGCGCAACACACTGACGGCGTGGACATTCCCCAGAAGGGAAGCAACAAGCCCTTTGAACGGCCGGCCCGTGTTCATGGGCACCCGAACGACTTGTTCCGGGATTTGGAAGAAGGGAGGAGCAGAACCGTCGTCGGCAGTGAGAATGGTAATTTCCCAACCTTTTTCGGCCCACCAGCGAACCATCTCTGTCAGAACCCGATCACCTCCGCCGGCAGCAAGCGTGGCAGTAACAACGGTTAGTTTCAGCGGTGTGTCCTCTCGCGAGTAGCGTCACAGGAACTCCCATGGCGGGAATTGCCACAACGAATCATGAAAACGCCGGTAGCGCCGGCATCCTGCCGGTCTTCCTCTGGGCGTTTTTATGGAAATGCGCCTTCAAAGAAGCGACTTCGATAGTCGGCCGATATACCTCCAAAGCGCAGTTAGGCTTGCCGTCCGACGCGGAGGAGGTATCCGGCCGACTCTCTGCTACAACTGCGTTCGTATTACGAGCCGATCAAGCTGAAACGACTTCGCCGTGCGCTTTGATTTCTCGATTGAGCACCCGTCGGACCCACGGAAAGGTCAGAATTACGGACGGCATGAAAACAATATCGCCCCACAAAGCTACCACAACTGCCGCGGCGCCGAGAAATCCGAAATAGATCGCGGGCAGCGTCGGCGTAAAGGACAACATCAGAAATCCGAACAGAAGCGTCAACGAGGTCGAGATGATCCCGCGCGAAGTGCTCTGGTATGTTTCCTTCATGCAGTGCACGATATCCGGGTTCTCGGAACCGGCAGATCGCATGTCTTTCTTGAGTTGGGTGAGGTAGTGAATGGTGTCGTCCACAGAGAGGCCTATCGCAATCGCTGCGGCAAATACCGTCACGTTGTCAAGCGGTATGCCCAAGAGCCCCATCATGCCAAAGATCACCAGCACCGGCGGGATGTTCGGAATGAGGCTTATCAGTCCAAGCGCAACCGAGCGCAATTGGATGATCATGAGGATCGTCACTCCGATGAGCGCCAGGACGACTGACCATATTTGCGAATTGACGACTTCCGATGCTTGCGCGGCAAATACTGCCTGCTCGCCGGTGACAACCACCTTGCCGAAGTCTTTCATGACCTGGTCGCCAACAGCCTGGATCTTGCCGATTGTCTGAGAGATGGGCGTTGGGTCGCCATGGCTGAGGCTGAGTGTAAGATGCGCCTTACCGAATCGATCGTCGAGATACTTGCGAACAAGTTTCTTACCATCGGGGCTGAAATTGGTGACCGCAAGCATTTGCGAAAGAATCCCCTGCTCATTGAGAAGACGCTCGGGGTCGGCTCCGGGTAGGGACAGCATCCAATACAGATACTCCAGGAACGGCAATGGCGAATCTACATTCGCGATCTGTGGGATCTCCTTGAGGCGTTTCTGGAATTCAGCGATTTTCCGCCAACCGTCGATCTTCTTAAACGCCTGGTCGTCAGCCTCCACAACCACTTCCAGCGTTCGCACCGGTGTCAGATTTTTCTCCACGAATCGAATGTCCGTCAAAACAGGGCTGGAGGCAACAAACAGCCTTAAAATCTGCGTGTCGATAATGATGAACGGCGAAGCTGCAATCATGAGGACCGAAAACGCAATTCCCAAGGCAGCGGACAGCTTGTAACGCGCGAAAACGAAGCGCTCGATCGCCCGGAGTACCCTGGCGATCCTGTCGTCAACCATCTTGTCCTGTACACGCACATCCACGGGGCTGAACCAAATGAGAAACGCCGGGGTAAGAATCACCGCGAGCACGAAAGAAACCATCACGCCAAGCGCCATCACGAGCCCCAACTGCTGAACCATCGGGATGGTGCTGATCATGATCGTTGCGAACGCGACCGCGGTGGTGAGCGAACACATGAGACACGGCCGGCCCACCGCTGTCAAAGAGCGTTTGACGCCCTCGACTCGGTCCGTGGCGGATTCCGCGTCTTCGTAGTATCGGGTGACGATGTGAATGACAACCGCGACGCTCACTACGAGCACCAGACCGAAAGTGAGGCTCGTCGTGGAATTGAGTTGCACCCCGATGAGCGCCATCAGGCCCAGCACCCAGTACACGGCTGTGCCAATGACAGCCAGGGTAATCGCTGCCACTCGCAGGCTCTTGAAAATATACAGGCACGCGAGCGTAATCACGATCGTGCAGAGGATCGCATAGCGGATTGTCGTGGTAACGGTGATAGACTGCACAGCCTCCCGAATCACCGCGGGGCCGGTAATGCGGAACTCCGCACCGGGCGGTAAATTCTCTTTCACGGTGCGGGCGATGCGCTCTTGCAGCTTGCCCATCTCCGGATCGAACTTCCAACGGTCATGCACTTTGACGACCACGCCCGCCGTATTGAGGTCACGTGACAGGAGGAAATCGGTCGTCGGGAACGCGGCGCGAATCCGCTCTAACTGCTCGCTATCGGGGAGTCGTGTCCGATCCGTCCCTGTAACGACAAGCGGATAGCTTCCCAATCGCTCCTGACGTTTTTGGAAAACTCTCAGGTTCGTGAGGCTCGTCACCTCGGCCACTTCGGGAAACTCCGTCAGCTTCGCGGCTATCTCCGCAAGAGAGTTGAGGAAAACCTGATCGTTTACACCTTTATCGCTCTTGATTGCGACGAGAATGAATTCGTCTTCGCCGAAAACGCTCAGAAATTCCTTATATTGCGCGTAAGCGGGCGACGAGGTGACATAGGCGGACTTCAGCGTCCGGTCGAGTTCGAGCTTGATTACAAAAGGCACCAACGCCAGGCTCGCCAGCGCCACAAGCCCGACCAGTAACTTGCGATGTTCCACGAGCAGATCGGTAAGCAAGCAGACCCCCCGCACCCTTTGAACCAGCGCTCAAGGTGGTCAATTCAGCGATCTAGGCGATCCGACGCATCTGGGGTGAGAGTCATGAAAAGAGTATGCTTTGAAGCCAACAGATATGCAAGCGGAAGGTGGAGGCCGGCGAAGAAAGGGCTTGACAGGCGTGGCGCTTTTGGGTAAAGAGTGAACGGTCACTCTCTCATGCGACATGGAACGCTGATGCTGAGCGCCTTTCACAAGTTGCCGGAAACAAGACAAAAGGCCATCCTCGCCGCCGCAGCGAAGGTCTTCGCACGGAGAGGGTTCTTTCAGGCAAATGTCGCGGAGATCTGCCGAAAAGCGCGCATCTCCAACGGCGCCCTGTACAAGTACTTCAAGAACAAGGAAGCGCTATTTCTTGCTGTTTTCGACTACGCGGTCGAGATCATGCGCGCGGAGTTGTTCCTGAAGAACCTCAACCGGCACGACTCGGTCTACGAGACCGTTCACAACATTTTCAAAGACCTGCTTGTCCTGGCTAAAAGACAGCCGGAGCTCTTGATGCTCTATGTGAACATCGGTTCTTGTGCCATGAACAAGATTTCACCGGCCCTTTCCGAGAAGATCGAAGGAGAGGCCAAACGGTTTTGGCTGGAACTGGTTGAAAGAGGGAAGGCCACCGGTGAAATCAACACGGCGCTGACGGATGTCGGCGCGGCATACTATATGGACAGCCATCTTAGTTTGCTTGCGTATTCCCTTGTGTCAAAGCATTTCGAAACCCGGTTCAAGGTGTATTTCGGCGATGAGGTCGGCGCCGTTTCCGGGGATGAAACCGTTAACGTCATTATGCGATCGATCAGGATGATTCTGGGCTAGGTGTTTGCTTGATCCCAGGGAACACGCGTAACGGTCAATCTGAGAGAGTGATCACTCGCTCTCTACTGCAGTCACGCCGGCCGGCGGCGAACCGGATGGTTTTCCCAACTTCATTTCCTGAAGGAGGCGGTCATGATCATCGATGTTCACTCGCATCTTGGCGACGTCCTGAATCCCAACGGCGGCGAGCTCATTTTCCGGAAAGGCGCCCGGAAGCCACCGGTCGTTGACTTGATCACCGCAGCGGAATGGCGCCAGTACAAGACGAATCCCGTTTCCGAATGGGTTCTGAAGGTCCTCTGCGAGGACCAGATCACGAAAGCCATTCGAGCACGCACTGTTACGGGAAACTTGGATAATTTCAGGAAGTCATTGGACGAGAGCGGGGTGGTGAAGGCGGCCTGCATGCCCATTGCGCCGTACGTGACTTTTGCCGACCTCAAGAAGGCGGCTGCAGCAGACAAGAGCATAATCCCGTTCACGAGTGTGGATCTTTCGATCAATCAGGACCCGGAACCACTCCTGAGACAAGACGTAGCCGACGGTGCACGCGGCCTGAAACTTCATCCTATTATTCAAAAGGAGCCTCTCCACGGCAGGAAGATGTTCCAAGTGGTCGAGGCATTCGCCCCCTACAAGTTGCCGGTCCTATTCCACAGCGGGGTCCAGTCGTACTACCTCGGCCGAGAGAAGCTAGAGAGGCAGCGACCCGAGTACGGCAATCCAAAGGATGCCGTGAAGCTCTGCACCGAGTTTCCCACCGTCTCCTTCATCGCCGGTCACGCCGGCCTGTTTCAGTATCGAGATACCATAGAGGTACTGGGTCGACTCAAGAACGTCTACGTGGACACTTCATTCATGGAGCCCAAGAACATCAGAAAACTGGTCAAAGCGTTCGGTCCTGAACGAGTCATGTATGCGTCGGACTGGCCGTGCGGCAACCGGCAACCCAATGTGGAGTCCGTGGCCGAGGCCTGCAAAGGCGACAAGTCTTTGGAACGGCTGATTTACTACGAGAACGCGGCGCGGCTTCTCGGGATATCCACCTGAGACTAACGCGTAATCGAAGCGGTGATACCAATGCGCCGTCATATAGGTAACATTGGCACCACTCGCCCACATGTGCGAAGGATCGGGCCGCGGATGGGACATTGTAGGGGCGACCTGCGGGTCGCCCGCATGGATCTCAGTACGGGTTCACATGGGCGACCGGCAGGTCGCCCCTACACCGAACCGGTGTTCCCGGAAGGCCACCAGCCTATCCGAGGCGGAACCACGGACGGAAATCGACCAGATTCTCATCGCTTGTTGTGGCTTGTTAGCCATGGGAGGTCGAGACTGTCTCAAAACTCGGAGCGTGTTCAAAATCGTAACACGATTGAACCTTTAATGCGTGTTTGTTACCCTCACCCCGGCCCTCTCCCATGGGGAGAGGGAGGCGTTTGGAGCCGGTGTCCGGTCCCCTCTCCCTGAGGGAGAGGGTTAGGGTGAGGGGGTATTCGTGCTACGAT
>Ga0172374_1000105_pt1 | contig 70186 bp, 54 predicted proteins | sample LakKiv3m_FD_114536 | JGI IMG/M metagenome (GOLD analysis project Ga0172374, IMG submission 114536) | Freshwater microbial communities from Kabuno Bay, South-Kivu, Congo - kab_092012_10.3m | ecosystem: Environmental > Aquatic > Freshwater > Lake | place: Democratic Republic of the Congo... | reverse complement strand
TTCCAATCTTAATGCCTCAGTAAAGGCAGTATCATTAGTTAATGAAACACTTAACTTCGCCCCCGGATTCGTCGTCCCGATGCCGACGTTGCCGGTGCTCGATATTGAAAGGAATGGATTCGTGCTAGCTGCTGTTCCGCCGATACCGACTGCGCCAGTATCAAAGATCGTCATTAATTCCCCTGTGCTTCCTGTATAGCGCATGAAATGAATCCCATCCCCCGCATCTCCATCGGTGCTACTAAGATAAGTTCCGCCACCCGTACTCCACAGTATATCTCTGCCACTTGATATTCTTCCAGTGAAATTTATAGAACCCGCGACATCCAGCGCCGCCCCCGGACTCGTCGTCCCGATGCCGACGTTGCCGCCGGAAGTTATTCTCAATCTTTCAGTTAGCGCAGTATCGCCCGTTGCCGCCCGCAAGTCGAAAGTAAGATCACCAATTGTATTCCCCGAAGTGCTAGTCATCACCCCGAACAATCCACCAATGCTATATTTGTTTGTGCCATTGTTCCACAATCCTATTTGCAAACCCAGTTTTTCGCCGACAGCATTGCCGGTTCCGGAAATAAACATTCCAGTATGCGGATCCTTGGTTGTGCCATATATGCCAGTTGGCTGGCTCGTATTGGTCGGGTCAAGACTAACTTCAAGCTTTTGGAAGGGATTAGTCATCCCGATGCCGACATTGCCTCCCACAAAAGTTGCTGCGAATCCCGATCCGGCTTGGACAACATTGAGAGCGGTTCCAGTGCCCCCGCCGGAACCATATGTCACGCTCAAGGCGTTGTTCGCGCCCGAAGCCGGATTATAATTTATGTTCGCCGCGTCAGCCGCGGTAGAAGTGTTGTCGATGTCGATTTTTCCGTCGCCCGAAAGGTTGTTGGCGTTGAAGGCTTGCGGAACCGAAGTGAGCCTTTTCCGCGGAACCATTTCGCTGTCGCCCCCGACCGTCACCCCGAGAAAATAACTTCCGCCGGTGAAATCAACCGTTTGCGCAGTCACAGTTCCGAGCGAAACGCTGAAGATTCCGTTTTTGACGTAGAGGCGGTTGGTCAGGTCATCGCCATTTGTCCAGGTCGATGCAGGGGGATAGATACAGACATAATTCGAAGCGGGCGCGACCGATTGGATAATCGCGCTTTCCTTGATGGTCGTGTTCCAAAGATACTGCTCCGCTGCGAGCGAACTTTCGTTCGTCCCCGTTGTGTACGCGATTTTTTTTGTGCCCACCGGACAATTTCCGCCGTCTCCGTCGGTAATTGTCGTTGAAGCGGTTTCCGTCCAAAGAGCGGCATTCGTCCAGGACTCTGTCCAAGCGGCACTTCCGCCGCCAGCAACGGTATAGATCCGGAAAACAAAATCATACGCCCCGTCGGCGACGTTCACGTCCGATGTATTCGACAGCCGCCCCTGGTAGTTGATGGTTTTTGAAATCGAAGCGGAAGAATCGAGAGACAAGAAAACAAACGCGCATATGATCACCGCGAATATCAGAATATTTTTTGTTTGATTTTTAGCTTTTGATTTCATTTCTCGATTTTCAAATTAGAAATTCTAATCCCTAAATCCTAGACAATATTGAAATTCTAAATTCGAAATTTTCAAACATATCATTTTGATTTTTCAAGAATTGATCCGAAGATTTTCATAAGCTGATTAGCTTCGTCGATCAGGCTATTTTGTTCATTAATCTTCGTTTCGTCAGGTTCGGTAAGACGAAGCCAAAAAATACTCTCTTTCGACTCTTTCTTGGATATCTTCACTCGCATAACAAAATCTTTCTTACTGAGAGATTCATTGGCTTCAATATAATTTGCTCCCACTGAACCGCCCGATCGGACCAACTGTTTTCCGTTTTCAATGTTAGAAATTGTTCTCGGCAATTCCTTGACATATCCATTCACTCTCTTTGCAAACCGAAAGCATCTTTCTTCAAGATCGTAAATTTTTCTAATGTTTGAAGTTTGCAATTTGATATTTGTCATTTGTTTAGTATTTCGACTTTATGATTTCGCATTTGATAAAATTTTTGCAAAGCAAAAATTTTATTCTTTTTTCATCACATTCACGGATTTGACCTGGCTGGGGTCGTCGGCGTATATCGTCACGTTGCCTTCCTTGTCCTCCACGATCCTGAATTTGTTCCGCACGTTTTCGTTCTGCTTGTCATCCTGAATTTTCCAGATGATGAGAGCTCCGACCGCGATCACCGCAAGGAGCACCATCGTCCAGCGAAAATTCACAGCTGCTTTTTTGATTTCCTTTTCCGGCACTTTGATATTCATCGATTCCATCACTTGCTGGTGGTCATAACTCGACTCGGCCGCTCTCTGGAGATAGGCTCTCACCGCCCTTTCTGTCGTGTGCCAGTTCTTGCCGATTTTGTGCCCTTCAATCCTTCCCTTTCGGATCAGTAAACTCAAATAATCCGGACTGTAGGGAGTCATCTTGCTGGCCTCTTTGACTGAAATTAGCTTCAGGTAGTTTTCTTCCATATATATGGCTTTATTCTTGCCTTGCCGATATAGTATCGGATACGATATCGTGTGATTTCATTATACCAAAATATTATCGTGTCAACAACGTTTTTTGAAGACTTTTTACGCTTCTTGAAAAGACTTGTTTTGAGACCTATTTTCACCAAAAATTTACCTGCCATCTGCCCCTCCCGTATCCGCAAATTTCGGAGAAATCCTTCTGTGATCAAGGGAATCAACCAAATGGTTTCAAAAATTACCCGTTTTTGTTTTTTATCATCGTTTTATCTTTAAGAATAGAAAAAATCGGGTAACTTCCCGACTTTTGTATATTCTTCTTATAAATCCGATTATTACTTTATAAATAATAATATTTATTCTTTTTTCTTTCCTTGGCGTATATTATTATTTTCCGAAATTTATCTTCATGCTCGAGTTATTTCTATCCCTCTCATCTGTCAAGTTTTCGCAGTCATAGATTTTTATTTTCGCCGATCAGGGGTCATTCGCCTATTTCAAATTGCCATCTTCAGAAAAAAGTTATCCACAGGCTTGCTGAAGAATTTTCAAATTTTTGGTTTTCAAACAAGACTTGGTTTTCTTATTTTCTGATAAGCGAACGAAACTGTATTTCGATATATGAATTATGATTTACGATTTAAGAAAGATTTGGTTTTGGTGATGAGACCTTGCAGCAGCTGATGACTTGCATTTGCCTGAAGAGCCAGTTCATTCAAAATATCTTTATTTATATATCCTATGTCTTTTGAAGCGAGGATTTGATTCTTGAGTTCGGTGAGTGATCCTTGAGCAAGATAGAAGAATTGAATTTTTTCCTTGAGACCCTGTCTTCCGAAACCTTCAGCAATGTTTGATGTGACGGACAACGCCGCTCTTCTCATCTGGCTAGTGAGGCAGAACATTTCTTCTTTCGGGAACTTTTTCGTTTCTCGGTAGATTAAGAGTAAAAGATTATGGCTTTCTTTCCAGGCTTTAAGATCGGTGAATGTTTTTATCTTGGTATTTTCCATAGCTCGTAAATCGTATTTCGTAAATCTTAAATCAAAACATTATTTGGCTTTGAATTTTTCCTTGTCGTTTTTCATTTTTCAATTTTAGTTTTTAAATATATATCTTCACCAAATTTAGCTGTTCTCTCTTCTAGGTCAATTTGTTGTTTTGAAAATTCGGTCATTAATTAATTGATTGTAAATTGATCATTGAGAATTGAAAATTTATAAGTTACTCTCCATACCTCACCGCTCCCCCATTGTTCATAATTTGCTTCACCTGCTCGGTCGAAAGGGCGTAGTTGTACACACGGACGTCGTCGATTTGGCCGTTGAAGAACTGGTTCCATGTTCCGTCATTTCGTTGATGTGATCCAATCCCTGTGTTTGGAGTTCCGTGGTAAGCCGATGTCTGAACTGCAGTCGCCTGCGCTTTGAGTGATCCGTTAAGATAAAGTTTCATTCCATTGCTGCCGGTCGTTCCATCCCAGGTCGCTAAAACATGCTGCCATTGGCCGGTGCTCAAGATATTGCTGGCAGAAGCCACATCCCAATTTCCGCTATTCCCGCCAAGCGCGCTGTCCCCAAAGGTGAAAACCAAAGAGCTCCCCGAGGTATCAAGAGAATAACCGCCGCAAGGATAACCGCAGTATTCGCTATCCTCATCGCCGATTACTCTTGTCTCGCCCGATAACACAGCAGGCTTAATCCATGCTGATAATGAAAATGCACCCGTTGTATCCGCCGCTGTCGGATCTCCCAAATCGATATAATCATTGCTTCCGTCAAAATCAAGCGCTTTGCCAAATTTTCCCGCCACCCAATCGTTGGGCGGATCCATTGAAGTGAGAGTCCCGTTATTTCCATTCTTTGTTGAGTCGTGCGCCACATCCCCTTCTCCCTCGTCCATTCTCCACCAGCCGACAGGATCCCCTCGGTTGAAATCCCAGGCGATTTGCGCGGGCGTGCGGGCGTAGCTGAAAACGCGAACCTGGTCAATTTGCCCGTCAAAATCTTCAGTTGTTCCGCCTACCCAAATGCCCGTCGTCGTATAGCTCGCAGTCGCGCATGCGGCGCTTTTCTTCTGCTGTCCATTTATATATATTTTCATTGTCGTTCCATCAGTTGTGCCGGCTACGTGATACCATTGGCCGGCGACAGGAACGACATCCGAATCGATCGTACCGCAGGCTCCCAAAACGCTATAGAAAACAATCGAGTTGTCCCCCGTTTGGAGATGAAAGCGGTTGGAGTCGGTATTCAGTGTTGTCCCGACAAGATCCCGCCAGCTTGCGTTTATCACGTCTGCCTTCATCCAAAACTCGATCGTTTGAGGTCCGAGGGAAAAATCCGCCCAATCATTTGAAGCATAATCATCATTGTCAAAATCCAAGGCTTTCCCGAATTTTCCCTGCGTCCATGTCGGAGAATTCGTGAAGGACAGGTTCCTGCCATTTCCGCTCGTGTCGTTTGTCGTCGTTCCCGATCCGTCATCCATCTTCCACTCTGCAATCGGTCCGACGCAACTCGTCGCGTCGCCCGGAACGCAATATTCCTGTGAAGCAGAATCCGAAGGCACGCCAGCCGAGCTCATCCCGCCCGATCCCATAACAAGTGATGCGCTTTGGTTCATATCCTGCTTCACCTGGTCATCGGAAAGAGCCGCACGGAATAATTTGACTTCATCGACCAATCCGTCGATTTGCCAGCCACTCACCTGGCCAATCTTGAATCCGATGGCATTATTGATACTTCCGGTCACAGCAGAAATGTCAGCTTCCGCCGACTGCTTTTTTCCATTGATATATATTTTTATCTTTCCAGTTGAACGGGAAAAAACAAACGCGATATGCGCCCACTTATTTTGGATGTCCGGAGGTCTTGACCCCACATCCATAGTTATCGCACCACTATATTTGTTGGTCCCGTCATTCAATGCAACTTGATATCCGCTCGCGGAATAGGAATTCCCTATTTCCCATCCTGGATTTCCATCCAGATACGCATTTGTCGATTTTTGCATACTGACCACGGATTTTGGATATGTATAGTCCCGATGATACGCCCAGAAAGAAACACTGAAATTATCCGTACCGAAATCCAGAGCGTCGTTGTCAGCGATGCTCGCCGAATCATTTGTGAAATCAAGGGCTTTTCCATACTTTCCTTCGTTTGACCAGGTTGTTCCCGAATTCGTGAGTGTCAAATTGTTCGGTCCGGAATCAGTGAAATTGTTTCCCTGACCTTCCTCGAATTTCCAATAGGCTACCGGGTCAGGCAACGGCCCGCTTGATACGTCCTGCGCTGCCGCCACGCCACCTTCCATATCCTGCTGGATCTGAGCCGGCGAGCGGACATAGTTATAGATTCTCGCGTCGTCAACGGATCCTTGAGTATACCGTCCAGAAACACCGCCGCCAATTTTCACGGGAGCGGCGGAATAGTCTGTAATATCTCCAGTATAGCTTCCGGTGCTAATCAGATTTCCATCGACATAAAATTTCATCGTTGCCCCGTCATAAGATCCAGCATAATGGTGCCAATTGTCAAAGTACCCCGTACCGGAATAAATGCAACGGGCGGTCGCGTTTATATTCAGGCAGAATGCAACCTCGTTCGGCCGACCATAATAAACAGCATACAGACCTTTGCCATAACCTCCAGATTGATCAACAAGCTCGTGGTACCACGTCCCGCTTTCCATATAGCGTATGTTTGCCCAGGCTTCGATGGTAAGATTGTATTTTGGATTGATGTCTTCATCTACCGAGGTAACAACATAGTCATTGCTTCCGTCGAAATCGAGCGCATTACCGTATTTTCCCTGCACCCAATCGGAAGACGTATCCATATTTGTCAGTGTCCCGTTATTCCCATTTCCGCTCGAGTCATATGCTGTCCCGCCCGATTTTTCATCCATCTTCCACCACCCCGCCGGACCCGGCCCCCACTCGGAAAGCTGTTTCACTTCGTCGGGCGAAAGAGCGCGATTGTAAACGCGAACATCGTCCATGTTTCCACCGAAATAAGAACCCGGACTTGAATTTGAAGCCAGAGCGAGAATAGAACTTCCTCCATCAATCGTTCCCGTCAGAGCAGTATCTGTTGTTTGGGTGCCATTTTTATATATTTTTACTCTTCCGTTCCCGGCAATGGCGACAAGATGCACCCATTCTCCGGCCGTCAAAGTCGGTCCTGTCACGTTTTGTCCCCCGAAATATACTTCCGCATAAGTGCTATAAATATTGAGCATGTATCCGGTCGTGCTGTTTTTGTTGATAAGCCTTTGATGCGTACTCCCCGGAAGAGAGCTTGGTTTCACCCACGCGCTCATAGTCATTGTACTTCCGGATGGATTCAAGCTGGCGCTGTTTGCAATAGATACATAGTCATCATTTCTTTCAAACCCCAAGCCATTCCCAAATTTCCCGCCGGCCTGATGACGGATTTCATAAGCGCAAGAATCAGGCACGCTGGCCAGCGTAGCAACGGTGAAAGTGTGGGGCGACCCGGTATAGTCGGAAATGATTCTTTCCGTCCCTGATGTGATGCTTCCGCAAGCAGCGGTGAATCGGAGGATCATATTGTTATAGGCATCATTATTCGATGAAAGGGAGCCATCGGTGTCAACCATCGTCGTCACGCTGTTTCCGCTCGCATCCGATGTTCCCGTTTCCTGGGCATTGGTGAGCGTCCCAGTGTTCCCATTTCCGGACGCGTCGGCTACGGTTGTCCCGGATGTTTCATCCATTTTCCAATGCCCCACGAGCCCGTCGCTCATCCATTGAGGTGAGTCCGAGCCGATAGAAACTGAGCTTCCCGAGCTAGTAGACTGCCCAGCCAGCCCTGCATTGTAGTCCTGCTTTATTTGGTCAGTCGTGCGGGCGTAGGGATATATTTTCGGTTCATCTATAAAACCGCTCCAATAACCCGCACCGTTCAATCCAGTTGTTAGGCTTTGCGTGTTATCAAGATTACCAACAGTTGACATATCTGCACTCGCTATTTGTTTTCCGTCAACATATATGTATCCATAATTATTTGTTCTGTTGAGAGTTGCCACAACGTGATGATATTTGTTATCAGCAAAATTGAAACTGCCGCTGACCGAAATGCCATATTGAGGACCGTCAATCCAGGTTAACCGAAGAGAAACTCCAGTGCCATTCCCAGAAGTGAACAATTCATACCCAGCGCAAGAATTATCCTGTCCGCACTTTCCAATCACACCATTATAATTGGCCGCATTCGGTTGTAATTTTATCCAGGATGAAATTGAGAAGCTTTTTGATGATCCGAAATCCAAAGCGCCATTCGCGGGATCGCTGATAGTAATCCTATCAGGGGAACCATTGAACCTTAGGCATTTTCCGCTTACGCACTCGCTTTCCGGTTTCCAGGCAGCGCCCGTTATCGTTCCGTCATTATTATTGCTGGATGAATCCTGTGTCGTTCCCCCCTGCCCCTCGTCAAATTTCCAATATCCCGCCGGTCCCGGGCCGATTTCTTCGGATCCGGCGGAAGCGGTCGGATCAGCGGAAGCGAGTTTTCTTGAAAAGATCCAGTCAGTTTCATATGTCCCAGACCCCGCACCGCTATGATAGAAATCCATCCCCGCCCCCCCCGAGCTGTAGCTGGCGTTCGTAACGCTGACTTTCTCCGTATCATTTTGAAATGTCTTTATCGCCGTCGAATTCGCTGAAGACGCCAGAAAATACCACGTGTCCGAAGATATTGTGCATGCCGCTGTTCCAAGCGAAGTCGTATTGGCTCTTGCGTCGCATACTGAAGAGGTCGGATAGAGCGCTCCCACATACCTGTTTGATCCGCTGGTTCTCGTGTTCACTCCCCAATACAAAGTACCGGCTGAACTTGATAGGTATCTTGTCCTCGCTTTCGTTTCAATTCCAGTTAGATTCGGGTTTGCCGCTGGCGTAACATAACAGTGGCCGGTCGAAGTTCCGTTCCATTGCATAACTCCGCTAGCAGTACTCATGCTTCCGCACGAAGGACTGTTCCATTTCGACAGGTTTCCGGAAAAATCATCAAAAAAATCAAAAACTTTGTTACCGTCCTGAGTGGCGCTGGCCGAAGGGTTTCCATAATACATATAAACGCTTGTCGCATTTGTTCCATTGTATACGCTTGGCACTTTGACCCAAACTTTTGTCGCCGCATTTCCGCAACCGGGATTATTTTCTTCAATCCAATAGTTTAGCATTTGTCCATTCGAGTCCGTGAAGCGAATATCGGCGCAGGTCGTTGTCTGCATCTTCCCAGCGGATATAAGCGCCGCCGTATCGATCGTAATCATCATCTGAAAATCCGAAAGTGTTGATCCGGAAGAATTTGTAAGCTGCATTTTTTGGCGATACATCCAATCCTCATTCCACCAAGCGGCTTTGGCATGGCGGGCTTGGTACCAAAAAGTTGCGGGGACGGCGATGAGAACGATGAGAAACGCGATCAATCCTCGGAGGGCCCATCTTTTTCCGCGACGGCTCAAGGCGCTATAAAAACGGCGGGGATGGCGAACCAAATAATAGATTATATATAAATACACTTTAATTTTTCTTTTTAATCTTTGCTTAATCATTTAAAATAGAATACATAAAATAGAAAAACGACATTGTAAATCTAAAAACTATCTTTTTCCTTTGACAGTCAGAAGACTTGCCCCAAGAACATTTGAAAGCTGACTGAGTTCTGACAGAAGATCTTCGGCTGTTTTCTTGTCTAATTTACCAGTATCTTTCATTAGCGCCAGCCAGAATTTACTTTCATTGGCAGATTTGAGAGAATGATGCAGGAAATTGGCAAAGTCTTTTTTGGAGGAGGCGCATTGGGCTTCGATATAATTAGCGCAAATACTAGTGCCGCTTCTAAGGACTTGCTTGGCCATTATCTGGGCACTGGTATTTTTTGAAACTTCATCTATTGCTTTGACTAATTTCAGCGTCCACTGGTACATTCGGCGCTTGAATTCGGCTTTGAATTTTTCCTTGTCGCTTTTCATTTTTCAATTTTATTTTTTAAATATACTTCTTCGCCGAATTTAGCCGTCCTCTCTTCCAAGTTGTATTTATTTGAAAACTGGATCATTGCTTAATTGATTGTAAATTGAAAATTGATCATTGGAAATTCAAAGTTCGCTCACTCTCCCAGCATTCCCCTTATATTCGAAAGTTCAATGTTCTTCGGATTTTTTTCAAGGCCTTGGGCAACAACTTTTTTTGATCCGGATGTATCGCCGTTGTCCATCAGCATGATCGCCCAATTCGAATATGCCACCACATAGGAAGCATCGGCCTCAACGGCTTTTTTATAGAAATCTTCGGCCAGGGGGAAATTTTTCTGGTCGCGGTAAAGATTGGCGAGTCCGTTGAGTATCGCCGCTTTGTTGGGGGGATTTTTTTCGAGCGCTTTCTGGTAAGCTTCCACAGCACCGCCAAAATCTTTCTGGTTGTATTTCGAAACAGCCAACTTATAGAAAGCTTCGGATTCGTTTTTCCCGACCGCCGCCTTTTCGAAATTTTTGGCCGCTTCGTCGAAATTTCCTTTTGAAAGGTTTTCAACTCCCCTTTCGTAGTTATAGTCCCTCCATTTTTCGTGGAAAAAAATGAGATAGGCTCCGAAAATAACCGCGAGAAGGACCAGGATTATCGATCCATAAACCCACCAAGGCTTCTTGCCGAAGTTGATACGGAAGTTTATTTTGATCTCCCGCGAAGCCGGGGCCCGGCCGGGCGGCCTTCCTGGATGACTTTGTCTTCTAGGTTTGAAATCGATATTTTTCCTAATCATTTTTTTGAAAATAATATGTTAAATTTTAGAGCTTGTCTCAAAATTCGCTTTCGCGACGAAAATTCAGGATTTAGAGCGAAAATTTTGAAAAACGAGGAGGAATATAGGTAATATTTCGATGAGTTTTGAAAAATTTGGAGCCGAAATCCGGGATTTGCAGTAGAAATGGAATTTTGAGACAAGCTCTAGTATATTTTCATTTTGTTCATCCAGCCGAACGTCTGCTCGAAGTTGGCAATGATGAGCTGGATGATTGATTTCTTCTTTTGCGGGGTCAGCAGGGAAAAATCTTCCGATTCCGCGCTATTTTCATTTTTGTCTTTTGAAATGACTTTGAAATAATATACCGATCCGGGTTTCAGGTTCGTGAGCACAACCACGTGATTGGTGGAAAGATTGAGATCGATCTTTGATTCCTGGGATGACGATTCCTCGCCGCTTTTCTTTTTTGAATCAAAAATCACCTGGGACGTGGCAATCTCGTCCGTCTTCCAGGTTATGATGGATTGGACTCGGTCTTCTTTTCCGGTGATGAGGGATGATTGCGTGCTGACCTGCGTTATTTCCGGAGCCTGCCTGTCCATTTCAGTTGTCACCAGGAACGGATCAGACTCGAAGGAATTTTTATTCACGTCCGTTCCTCGGATCTTGAGATCGTAATCGCTCCCCTGGTTGAGCCCATTCAGCGTCAACCGGTGTTCGGTAGAAAGATCAGAAAGTCCCTGGTTTCCTTTTTCATCAGGATTATTCCTGTTCACGAATTCAAGCTGGGAATCAGTTTCGACGTTGGTTGCCCATTTTACCGTGATGGTCGAATCCGTCACCTCTTCGACTGACTGGCTTTTGATCGCCGGCTGGGCGTTCGTGGCAAAAATATAGTCATCGGAGAAAATGGAATTATCATCATTGTTCACGCCCTTCACTATGAAGTGATATGTTTTTTCCGGCTGAAGTCCCGTGAGCTGGAGCTTGTGCATATTGACGCTCGCAGAGTCCGTTTTTTTCTGGCCATAGCTTGTCGTGAGGCCGTATTCGACCTCAGAAGTTGTCGGATCGCCCGTTTCCCAAACGATGGTTGCCGAATTGAGCGTGATATCCGTAACTTGCACAGAGGAGATGGATGATAGGGATGGAGTGGAAAATGTGTCATCGCCCGACACGGCAATATTGCCGGCAGCATCGTAGGATACCACGCTATAGTGATAGGTAACGTTCGAAAGAAGATTATTGAGAATCACTTCATGAGTTGTGGTGAAATTCGCAACGTCGGAAACAGTAATATCTTCTGCCATCGACTGGCCATAATTGTTGTCGAGACCAAACCGCACCATCCCATTGCAATCCTTGTTTGTCCTCCAGGTTACGACAACCGAAGAGTTGAGGCCGTTACTCGTGTTCACCCTGGAAATCGAAGGTGTGGTCGTATCCGTGTCTTCCGGCGTCCCTTCCAAAGTGGTGAATGTTCCGCTGGATCCAAGGCTGAAATTTCCGTTGATATCTTTTGTCCTGGCCCGGAAATAATATTTGGTGTTGGCGGAAAGTCCGGCAACCGTCAGGCTGTGGTCTTTGGTCAGCGTTTCTTCGTTTCCGAGAACCATTCCATAATCCTCCGTAGTGCCGTAATAGACATACGGATAGGCGCTCGAATCAGAACTCCAGGAAAGTTTCGCGCTGGAAGAAGTGATGTTTGTGACCGCGACCTCCGTGTTGACAGCCAGGGTCAATGTTGAAAACCCGTATCCCGCTCCGCTGTTATCCGCAATCGACTCGTTTCCGTCCGCATCAGCCGAGCGTACCCGATACTTATAGCTGGTGCCCGGATCAAGATCATAAATCGTCACGCTATGGCTTGTTACGCTGTCCTCGGAATTTCCCATAGTCGTTCCATACGTCAGTCCGGTGCCGAAATCAACCAAAGACCCCGAGGCTTCGTCGGTTGTCCATGTGATCACTGCCGAAGAGGAAGTGATGTTTGAAATATTCACATCGCTTATTATCGGAGCGTTGACATCCATGCCGAACGTCACGCCCGTTCTTGTTTCCTCGCTGGAAACATTGCTGTTGAGATCCTCTCCCTGGAAGCTGAAAGTATAAACGGCGCCCACGACCAGATCAACAGCTCCGCCCTGGCAATTGGTGGTGTCGAACTGACTATGCGCACCCTCCTGGAGATATTGGCCGGTGAGAATGCACACGTGAGGCGACCCGGGATCCGCCTCCCACGCAGTCCTTGTAATCACAATCGATCCGCTGGAAAGATCTTCCGACAAAGTGTATGAAATTCCGGAATTTGCCGTGACACTGTTGATGTTTGTCGAGCCGGCGGGAGAAATGTTATTGAATTCCGGGGCGGCCGTATCGACGGCGATATTGGAACCGTTGGAGATGTTCGTCCCGGGCAAAGACGTTCTTGTTTCGCATTTGTTGTCCGAGTCACAGACATTTTGGGAAGTGATGGACTCGACGGCCAGATCACTCGAGTTTTCTCCCGAACCCGTGATTCCGACCGTATAAGTTCCGGTCAGTTTCGTGCCGCTGGTGATCGTTGAAAGGGTCATTTCCGCTCCCGTATCCAAAACAACTGTCACAGTCGCGCCCGAAACAATGGCTTCGCTATAATTGGCGGTGATGTTGATATTGGAAGTCGGACCGTAAGCGCCGTTCGCGGTGGTCGAGGAAAAACTTTCTAGGACAACTCCGGTCGTGTCGATCACAATCGCCTTGTTGGCTGCCAGGTTGGTCGCGGGAACAAAATTGGTCATCGCGTTCTGCGCCTGGTCATTGATCGTTCCGGAAATGCCGGAGACAGTCAGGTCCAGACTGTCATCGCCGGCCTGGACGGTATAGTCGCAGGTCGCGGTATCGGAATTCGTGACAGAAAAAACGCAGCTCCCTCCGCTGTCGAGAGTCACGGTCACGTCGCCGGTGGAAGTGACGGCTTCGGAAAAAGTGAAATCAATGTCGATGACTTCCCTCACATTGAAAGTGCCGTCGGCATGGTCGGATGTGACATTCAGGATTGTCGGTTTCACCACCTGGCTTGTGGCCGTATCAATGCCGGCATCACTTTCATTTCCCGCCGCGTCAGTCACAGTCACTGTTGCCGTGATAGTTCCCCCGGACAGCGAACCCAGATCAATCCCCGCTATATAAATGCTTCCGCCGATGACGCTACTATTTCCAGTGATCGGACTCGTTCCCGAATCGGTATCGTCAATCGAATAACTGACGCTCGCGTCTGCCTCTCCTGTTCCGGTTATTGTGACGGAATTTTTATTCGCGTCTGTTATCGGATCGGGCGAAAGTAGCACGACCGGAGCATCGGGAGCGGTCGTGTCGATCACGATGGCCTTGTTGTCTGCCAGATTGGTCGCGGGAACATAGTTGGTCATCATGTTTTGCGCCTGGTCCTTGATAATCCCGGAAACGGACTGGACGGTCAGGTCGCTCGAATTTTCCCCCGCGTCAACCGTGTAGTTGCATCCGCCAGTCAAAGAATTTGATATGGTGAATGTGCAGCTTCCTCCGCTGTCAAGGGTCACGGTCACAAGGCCGGTGGAAGTGACGGCTTCGGAAAAGGTGAAATCTAAGTCGATGATTTCGCTTGCCTTGAAACTTCCGTCGGCGTGGTCGGAAGAAACGTTTGTTATGGTCGGTTTTCCTTCGGGAGTCGTATCAATCACAATCGCCTTGTTGGCCGCGAGGTTTGTCGCGGGAACAAAATTGGTCATCGCATTCTGCGCCTGGTCCTTGATGGTTCCGGAGATGCTGAATGCGTCGAGATCGATGCTGTTATTCCCGGGCTGGACCGTATAGTTGCAGGTTCCGAAATTGGAATTGCTGATTGAAAACGTACAGCTGCCCCCGCTGTCGAGGGTCACGGTCACAAGGCCGGTGGAAGTGACGGCTTCGGAAAAGGTCACGTCGATGTCAATGACTTCCGGATCGGAAAATGTGCCGTCAGCATGATCGGAATTGACATTGCTTATTGTCGGCGCCGTCGTATCGATAACTATATCCTTGTTGACGTCAAGATTAGCCGCGGGAACAAAATTAGTCATCGCATTCTGCGCCTGATCTTTGATCGTTCCGGCAACGGACAGGACGGCAAGGTCGCTGGAAGTGTCTCCGTCCTGGACGGTATAGTCGCAGCTCCCGCCGGTAGCATTGGTGACTGTGAATGAGCAAGACCGGTCAATTGCCCCGGTTTCAAGCGTCACGGTCACATCGCCCGTCGAAGTCACGTATTCGGAAAATTCCACGTCGATGTCAATGATTTCCCCCGCTTTGAAATTTCCATTGCTGTGATCGGAAACAATGCCGGTTATGGTTGGACCGGAGTTGTCCTTTATCACGCCAACCTCCGTGTCGGTTCCAATATTCTCCGCCAGATCGGTATCCCGCATATAAAGAGTAAAATTTCCTTCTCCAAGCGCCCCCCAGCCCGTAAGACTGTTCATTGCTGTGACTCCGCTGGTGCAATTCACCCAGCTAGAATCGTCTATGGAACATTCCGGATCGGTTGTCTCGTCGTCCGAAAAAGTAATCACGGCAGTATCCGGAACTCTGTTTCCCGAAAGAGGATAGGTGATATTCACCGTCGGCGCGGTCGTATCGATAATGATAGCCTTGTTCGCGGCCAAATTTGTAACAGGAACAAAGTCGGTCATATCGTTCAAGGCCTGGTCTTTGATCGCTCCGGAAATGGATTGAACATCGAGATCGGCAGAAGTATCTCCGTCCTGGACGGCATAATCGCAGCTTGCGGTCGAGGAATTCGAAACCGTAAAAGTGCAAGATCGGTCCGTGGTTCCGGTCTCGAGAGTGACGGTCACGTCACCGGTCGAGGTCACGGCTTCGGAAAAGGTCACGTCGATGTCAATCACTTCGCCGACCCTGAAACTTCCATTGCTATGGTCGGAAGAAATATTTGTTATGGTGGGATCAGAATTATCCACATGAAGCTGTCCCACTGTCTGGTAGTTTATGTTATTCGCGTTATCCACGGCTCTCACGCAAAGATAATCGGAATGGTCGCCGGTGATGGAAAAATCGACCCCGCTTGTAAACGCGGTATCAATCGTATCGCCGGCATCGCAGGTTGCGTCGGCGCTATAGCCATAGAATTGGGAGGCCACGCCGGATCCGCCAATGTCGCTATCGCTGACATTGATCGTATCGCTTTGGACCGGAGTCGCAGAAGTGCCGTCGTTCACCGTGATTGCCGGATTGACAGTATCGATGAAAAACGCGTCGACGTTATTGTTGGCATCCATGACATTCCCGGCAAGGTCTTCCGCCAAGCTCGCCTTGAGAGTGGCTGTGCCATTGGCATCGCCGGAAACAATACTAGCTGTTCCGGTCCAGGTCGTGGAATTGGAATATGAACCAGTGACATTCAAATCTGCAAGATCCGATTTCGTGATCGTCACTGTCGGGGATACCGTCTGGTCCATCGGATAATCGAAAGTCAGGGAAACATTCACTGTTCCGGCTTTGGCGTTGTCCGGAGTCGCCGAGCCGGTGTTTATGACCGGTTTTTCCGTATCGGTATAGGCCGCTTTGGTTGCTTCATTGGTCGGATTGACATTCGTCGAAGTGTTGGAGAAATTATCTGTTCCGGTAAGGCTGATGTTTTCAAGAGTCACTCCGACAGCCGCCGCATCAGTTGCGATTGTCCGGACATACTTATAATCATTTCCGCTTACCGACGTGGTGGCGGCGGATAATACGTCATTACCGGTTCCTTCCGCTTCAATGCTGATGGTCGGAGTGCTGACCAGTCCTTCATTGGAAGTTATTTTCAGATAATATGTCCCCGCTTTAAGCTCCGGATTATCCCCCATCGAAAGAGTGAGGTCAGTGTCGGAATAATATTGGACCAGAAATGTCGGACCGGTCGTGTCTTTCGTCACCGTATCTTCCGCACTCGGACTCTCGTTCATCGCCGGATCCCTCAAAGTCACTGTCGCGGTCAACGTGCCGTCATCCAAACCGGAAAGGTTGATGCCGGTAATATCGGTCGAACCATCCCCCTCCATGATCGCACTTCCAGTGGCGGGATTGGTAAAAGTGTTGTTATAATCGTCAATTGAATATAAAATTGTCGCGCCGATTTCTCCGTCAACCCGGAGCGTTACGTTCGCCTTATTAGAGTTTATGACGGGATCGGTCATGAATTGGACGAGGCTGGGCGCGTTGGGTGCGGTCGTGTCAATGACTATTGCCGATCCGTCGGCGATATTCGTACCGGGGAGACTCGTACCGGACTGCGTATTGCCGGCCTGGTCGACGGCATTCTGGCTGTCGATCGTTGATACCGTGAGATCGCCAGTATTTTGCCCTGATCCTGTCGCACCCACCGTATAAGTTCCTGTCAGCTTATTCCCCGATTCGATAGTAGAAAGAACAGCTTGCGCCCCCGTATTCAAAGTTATTGTTATGCTCGATCCGTTGGCCAAATTTTCCCCGACCCCATATGTCGCGGTGATGTTTATGCCGCTTGTCGGCCCATATGTCCCATCGGCCGTTGTTGAAGTGAAAGACGCCAGCTGGGGCTCTGAAGTATCGAAGGCAATGTCCGTTCTTGCGATCTGACTGGCATTATTTCCTGAAGGATCCTGCCCGTCGAAATCAAAATCATACACGGCGCCGTCGACAAGCGTGACAGCCCCCCCGGAACAGCCCGTAGTGGTATCGAAATTATTATGCGCTCCGCTATTGAGTGCCGCACCGGTCAAAGTGCAGGTATGCGGCGAACCTGGATCGGATGTTCCGGAAGTTCTTGTCATGACTATCGTCCCGGATCCCAAACCTTCCGATAGCGTGTAGGAAATATCAGAACTTGTCGTGACGCTGTTTATGGAAGCCGAAGACGCCGGCGAGACATTTGAAAATACCGGAAGTATCGTGTCAACATATATGTCTTTTACCCAATTGATGTTGTATTGGGGCGCGATCATGGTCAGCCCCGTATGGCAATAGTTGTTGGTATCGCAGACATTTTGCGAGACAATTGAAGACACTCTCAAATCAACGGAATTTTCTCCCGATCCCGTGCCACCCACGGTATACGTCCCGGATAAGGTGTTGGTGCCGACCGTATCCAGCGTAACTTCAACTCCGGTGTCGAGAAGAACCGTCGCAGTCGAGCTGGCGCCCAGATTGTTCCCGGCGCTATCCGTATAGTTGGCGGTTATGTTTATTTCATCCGCCGGACCATAATATCCGCTAGACGTTGATGAGGTAAATGAGGTCAGATAAGGAGCGCCGATTGTGAAAGTCGAATCGCTTCCGTAATAAGTGAAATTTCCATATATGTCCTTGGCTCTCGGCTGATAGTGTTTGACGGCACCCGCCGAAAATCCGGCAATCGTCATGCTGTGGCTGGTCCCCAGATTTTCCTCGTCCCCGATCAGCTGGCCGTAACTTGAAGTGGACCCGTAGGCCACGTAAGGATAAGAGTTGATATCAGTATCCCAGGTGATTGTGACGGACGTGTTGGTGATTTCCGCAATCCGGACATTGCTTATGACCGGAGCGGCCATTGTATTGAAAGAAAATCCCACCCCGCCGTTGTCATCCGTGGTCTGGTCGCCACCCGAATCAGCTGACCAGACCCGGAACTTATAGGGGGTATTGGGGCTCAAACTGTCGATTGTCACGCTATGATCAGTGACATACGAGCTGGCGTTTCCTCGGGTATTGTCATAGCTAGTAGTAAGGCCATAGTCAACGAAAGAGTTCGAGGCTATATCCGTTGTCCAGGTTATTGTCGCGCTGACTGTCGTTATGCCGGTACTCTGGACATTAGAAATAACCGGAAATGCCGCAAATGTCATGAAAGGAGAAAATACATAGAAAAGCATAGCAAAAAGCAGGGCAATGTTTGCGATTCTTTTCCTTTGTTTTTTGAATTTGATTAGACTATGCATCATCCCGAAAAAAATTTTTCTTTTTACTTATAACGCAGGGCTACGAGCGGATTCAATCTTGAGGCCCTCTTAGCCGGATAAACTCCGGTTATGAGCCCGATAAATGTGGAAAATATAATTATGAACATGACGAACCAAATCGGCGTATGGAATATCGCCACATATTGTCCGCCCAGCATTTTTGCCAAGAAATTGAACCCGAAATTGGCCAGATATGTGCCCAAAAATCCGATGGCAATGCCTCCGACGCCTCCCAGAAAACCGATAGCAATTGACTCGGTCAGGAAAAGGAGCAGAATTTCCCGGCGCGTAGCTCCGATCGCCCTCAATATGCCGATCTCATTTGTCCGCTCAAGAAGCGCAATGGTCATCGTGTTGAACATGCCAATTGCAGAAACGATCAAGGCGACTATGCCAAACAAAGCCAAGACCACCTGGATGATAGAAAATATTTTGTTGGCCTCGTCCACAGTGTCCGTGAGAGCCAGAACCGAAAAGCCTTTTTCCATTATTTCATTTCTTACCAGGTCCAGATTTTGCCGGTCGTTCACTTTTATTTTCACCTCGTCGAAATAATCAGGGGCAATATCCTTCGTCCATCCGGACGGAATGAAGCCGGAACTTTCCGAAGGATCATCCACGATTCCGCATATGGTGAATTTCTGCTCGAGATGGACCATATCTTTGTCCGTAATAAGTTCCCGTTTTTCCTCCTGGTTCTCCTTGGGAATGATGAGCGTCAAATCAACCTCCCTTCCTATCGCCTTGGCGAAATCATCAATACTAAGGGACGTCAGGGCTCCAGTCGATAAAATGACTTTCGCGTCTTTGTCATTCTCGTATTTTTCTCCCGCAAGCAGTTCGATCCCTCCCAGGCGGAAAAAAGAATTGCTGACGGAACTCAGCTGGATATTGCTCGTTATTTCATCGATTTTGAACTGGGACATCATGACCTGCTGCGGACTAATCTCAGAAACATTTGCCATCCGGGAAAATTCATCCAACACTTTTTTGTCCAGCCTTACGAGAGACGCGTTGGTAGACGCGACATCAAGCGTCAGCAGGGCATCTGACTTGGCAATCTTTTCAAGAAGCACTTTTTGAAGCCCGTATCCGAGAGACACCAAAAAAAGAGTTGTTCCGATACCCACGCTGATGCCAAGAACCGTTAGAAAAGTCCGAAGCCTTCTTGTTTTGAAATTTCTTGTCGCCAGTTTTATATTGTCGAGTACGAGCATATTTATATTTGCGAAATTTATTGCCTCGCCGGAATGTATCCTGCGCGAGCGCAAGAATATGGAAACCTATGCCGCTCCAAATTTCATCAGCATGATCATCTCCAGCTTTCTCGACATATTCCGAGCGCTTCTCCGATTGAGTCCGACACCGCCGTGCTCCAGGGGATTATCCAGAAAATCAGAAAATTCTTTCCGGCTTATTTTCGAAAAAACTCTGTATTCGATTCCTTTGTTGAGCGCCTCTACCTGCTCAAGAGTCAGCTCTCCGCTATAATCCTCAAGAAGCGCCTTTCTGATTTCATCGACGGTTTCTCTTACCGGATCGGGCTGGCTGTCCATCAAAAGAGGCGATTCCTTCTGGATATATTCGGCTTTTTCCACCACTTCTTCGACAGTTTCGGCAAATTTGAGGGCTGTTTTTTTGTTGAGCCCCAGACCGCCGTCTTCAAACGGCAAATCGAACAGTTTCAGGAGTTCGTCTTTATTTATCCTGCCCATCAGGCGCTTAGTGATGGTTTCTTCCATGAGCCGGACTTCTTCATAATCCAGATTGCTGAGAAGATAGGCTGTCAGCATTTTTGCTTTGAAAGGCGCCAGCATAACCTGGATTTGCATCGAAGATAGGTCCGGATACGCCTGGATCAGAAGATCCAGCTCTGTCCTCACCTTCTTTATTCCGCCGAATTCGGTCTCGCCTCTTATTTTTTTCCTTTCTTCGTTCACTTCGATCTTGATTATTTTTCCGTCTTTCATAAAAAATATCCGGTCGGCATAGGAAAGGTGTTCGGGATTGTGAGTGACGAAAATGATCGTTTTTTTATCTTCGAGATTCAGCTTGTTGAAAATTTCCAAAACATTGTGCGCCGCTTCGCTGTCCAGATTTCCCGTTGCTTCATCCGCCAGCAATATGGGAGGATTGTTCATAAGCGCCCGCGCTATCCCCACTCTTTGCTGCTGGCCGCCGGACAGTTCGTGAGGTTCTCTTGTTTCGAACTGTTCGATCCCCAATTTTTTCAAAAGTTCCCGTCCCATTTCTTTTCTTGTCGCCGGCTTCGCCCTTTCAAGAATTTGGGGGACGATGACGTTATCGAGAACGTTCAAGGTGGAAATGAGATTGTATATCTGGAAAATCATTCCTGTCTTGCGGCGATGGAACATGGCAATCTCATCGGAAGAAAGCACCGAAAGATCCTGCCCATCGACAATAACTTTTCCTTTGGACGGAATTTCCAGTCCGGCAATGACATTGAGAAGCGTCGACTTGCCACTGCCTGAAGGCCCGAAAAAAATGACATACTCTTCCGGATATATTTCAAGGTTGATCGCATCGAGGGCTCTGGCCTCATTGTTCTTTCCGGCGAAATAGACCACGTCGACATCTTCAACTTTTACGATCGCGGGCTTTGGAGCCGGAGGCACGGCAAGTTCCGGAGAAATTTTTTCCAGCTCTTTTATTTCTTTTTTATCAAGAAAAGGTGATTCCATATGAAAATATTCTTCGTATTTATTTAGCCTGAAGAAATATCCAAAGACCGCATCATTTTATTGTTTCATGCAAAAACAAATAACCAAAACTAGCCCACGCTGCCTGGACATTCGACGATATTTTTAGTTTTGAATATGATGTTCAAAACTGCTTTTATTTTACCATAAAAAAGCGTTGAAAAGAAGAACTGAAAAAGAAAAAACGACCCCTCAAAAATAAGGATCGTTTTTCTTTTATTTTCGGCTTATCTAAGCTATTTTTTTCTTATATCAATTTAGGTCTAAAAACTCATCCGCAGGAGCAAAATTGTATACGGTCGCGTCAACATCCAAATCCGGCATTTCCTTGAGCTCTACATCACCTTCGATACCCAGATCATTTTTTATCATTTCGGCCTGTTCTTTTTTTCCGGACAGATATTCTATGGTTGTGATCGCATAATCCTTCCCGGCGGGCAAACCGGCCATCCGGACCTTATATCCGATGAGTTCGAATTTTTTCATCAGCCTCTCGCTTGACCTTTGGTCGGCACCGGAAGGCGTGACGATTGCCACATTGAGGCTCGATTTTTTGAATACTCCCGATTTTGTTTTGTCTGCTGTTTCCTCTTTCGGAACTTCGGCTGCTTCCGGAACTCTGACCTCCTCATGGATGACTTTGTTTTGCCTCGCTTTGAGCGCCCAGACTGCGCCTGATCCGATCAGTATCAGGATTATCCCGATGAAAAATATTCTTTTTCTTTTGAAGCCAGCAATACCGGCGCGCTCCGAAATGGACGGCTCCATTTCTCCTTGAGCCTTCATTTCGCCTATGGTTTTCATATTCCTTCTTGTTATAGGAATAAATAGTTTTTCCCCCGCCCTGATCTCGAAAGGTTTTCCAATATAATTCATCTTGGCGATTTTTTTCCAAGACACGGAAAATTTCTTAGCGAGATCAGCCAGATTGTCTCCCAGCTTCACGGCATAGATCGGCATTTTTTCTTTTGAAGATTCCTGAAAATATATTTTAGTCAGCCTAGTCAAGATAAAGAAAACCGCCAGGAGAACAAGCAGGAATATTATCCGGTAAGGTATGGCCCAAATAACAACTTCTTTCGAGCCCTGCCCTACTCCATCTTCGAAGAAGCTGGCTGTCATAGTGACTTTATATCTCCCGAAAATAGGCATTTTCTCCCATGTAACCGGAGCTTCATTGACCTCATCCCCGGGAAAAATGACGCCTGCTTCCTGATCAGGCAAATGCGCCACGGTCCTGCCGAAAATATTTTTTATATCGATGGTAATTTTTGGCGATATGCGGACATTTCCTTTGTTTTTTATGCCCGTGAAAAACAATGTTTTTTTGTTTATGTCCAAAAAGTTTTTGATCCAACTCGGTTTTCTGGAAGGTTCGAAGCGCCAATCAAACCGGGTAATGTCGAAATCCTTCCTAACGTCGCCCGGCACCGTTTCATATATTCTTACACCGACGCAGGTGATTATTTTCACTCCCGTACCGGGTATATTGGTATTTTCTTCGGTCTCCATTTCCCTCATGACAATTCCCCCCATATGATCCCCCACATCGGCGTTTTCGGGAATATTCACCGAAAAAGGAATGATTTTTTCCGATTTTGCGGGTATTTCAACCTCGTCAACAGCCAATTTTATCCAGCTTCCCATTGCCTTTTTTTCGGATTCTTCGGGCAAAAGTGTGAAAGATCCGTCAACGGTATTTGTCGCGTCCGACGCGTAAAGCTTTACAACGACGGTTTCCTCCTTGTTATTTAGAACTCTTACGGAGTCAAACTTACCCTGCCCTAAGCCAAGATTATATATAAACCACGCATCAGAAAATCTGACATTGGGATCAGGATTGCCAGGGAGAATGCCGACCGTCCCCGTATTCACCGCCTTGGCGAAATGCGGCAAAAAAATCAATGAAAAAACCAGAAGAAAGAATACTTTTCTATTCACGCGACCCATAAGTTTTTATAATTCTTTAGAATATTATTTTATTTTAAACCTCTCGAAAATTTCCTTTTAATCATTATATAACATTTAATATCTTCAGCACAAATTTTATTGTCGAGCGAAGCGAGATCCCGCCCCTCGCGAGGAGCGGGACGAGCGGTTGAAAGCATCAAAGCGGTAAATACCCCGTCCCGACGTGACGTCGGGACCGCGTAGCCCGATAGGATCCAGGGCTTGCCCTGGGGTAAATACCAATTTATTCCCAATTTTCCGGCTTAAGAAAAACTACTGAGAGATTATCGCGGAAAACTTCTTTCCATCCCGCCCTGGAAAACATTGCTATATTGATAGGATTATTGTAGATAAGAGCGAAACTGACATCATATTTTTTTAGCGTGTCCTGCCAATTCTCTTCATACTTGAAAATTCCATTGAACCGTTCAAAGATCTTCAGATCGCCAAATCTCCAACTCGGCATCCGTCCGTCGATGAAAACTTTTTTCTCCGGATATTGCCAAATCAAAAACCCTCCCCAATTGTATTCGTTAAACATCCTTCCTTCTACGGGATTTCCCCGGAGATATTCAACCGCACCGAGGGGATATTGTCCGTCTCCGGCCAATTTTTCAAGAGTAAAAGAAACGGGTATTACTTTTGTCAATTTTTGCTGGGCAATGAGGAATACTGCCAGCGCCAACGCCGCCAAAAACCATTTTTTTCTGACAACTTTCAAAAGTTCGCTTCCCGCGATGCTCTCGGTGATTGAAATCCACAGAGGCGTGCTTACAATGATGAAAAGGGGCATATGCCTCCAGCTGCTGAACCCCATATGAAGAAAAATAATACAGATAGCAAGATAGGTGTAGTCGGTCTTTTTGAAGCTAAAAAGAAGAAGAATTGCCAAAAGGGAAAGATAAATGATGAACTGATGGCTCATTGGGTTGTATATAGTAACCGGAAACCATTCATTGATGTTGGCTTTGGCATAACTGTCCATAGCCGTAGTGAAGACTTCGATATATACTCTCCAGCCATAAGGATTGAGCAAAGTAGCAAAAGAAGAGATGACAAAAACAATCCCTATTTTTAGCAAGCTGCCGAAAGGAATCGAATTTTTCACTAGTTTTCCGAAAAAAAATCCGACAAATGCCGATATTCTTTTGTAACGCGCAATAAACCTAACCTTGCCGATTTTATTCAGCAGATATGCAGATGACAATTTGATAAATTCAACCGCGCAAAAGAGGCCGATGAAAAAAAGTCCTACCGCAAAACCCCCATGAATGTTCACCCAAGCCGCCATAATAATAGGAAGCCAATAGATTATCCTGGATCTCGAATCTTGGCGAAACCTATATATGACATAGACAACCAAAGCCAAGCCCAAAAGGCTAAACATCTGCGGCCTCACTCCCAGAATCGGAACGCTGGCAATCGTCCCCAAGGAGGCCGCGATGACCTTATACTCGATTTTTGCCGGCGCACCCAGCGCGACCAGGAGGAATGCCATTGAAGTTATCAGGGCAAAAAGCACGGAAAGAGAGAAGAAGTTGGTCAATTCCAGAAATTTTTCCATGAAAATATCTGTTGTCCATTCGTGCATGATAAGCGGAAAATCCGGCACCGTATACGAAAATATATCCTTTTTCGCCACCTTGAAATTATGCTCCATGAGATATTTACCGTCCTGAAGATGCCATCCCATATCCGGATCGGTTGGCGGGCGGATGGCAATAAAAAAAATAAGGGAAATTCCCAGCGCCACAAAAATGTTCCGGGCCGACATGAAATTCTTGATATTTTGAAATTTTATTCGATTTATCATCACGAAAATAACTTTTATCTTTTTTGAAACAGGAGGTATCCGTCGCTGTCGTAAATCAGCCTATAATCGGCGGATTTTTTGGCGTTTTCGATGCTGTCTTTCCATTCCGTGAGATCCATCTGAAGCGCGTAAGGAAAGGAAAAAACCTGTCCCGGATTATCCTTGAAAGGATCGATCCTGTCGAGGAGTATGTATTGGGATTTATCGGCTCCCACCGGAAAGCGAAAGACATTTTGGCGCTCCGTGAAATGCGGGCCTAGATTGTGCTGGACGGACAAGGACGCGTCGGGCGGGAGGATATTTTTTATCTCCTTGATTTTTTCGGAATGGGCAGAAGGAGTGAAATCCGCGAGACTGTAGCGAGGCGATAGCGGAGTGAGGCCAAACATTACGGCGGAAATAAACGAAAAAATGAGTATTAGGACAGCAAAAATGGTTTTTATGCTTTTTATGCCCAGAAGCCATTTTTTGAAAACGAAGATGCTGGAGAAATAGACGAAAGGCGCCAAAATTGCCGAATGATAAAAGGTGATATCAAAAGTCATGGAATTGCTGGAAAGAATATTGATGAACACCAGAGGCAGGATAATGAGAATCGGCCAGGCAAAAAAGGCCAGCGAAAAAACGGGAAGAACTAGCAAAAATAAATATCGCATACGCTCCGGAGAAAGCAAGACAATCATGATCGACATCGGATCGGAGATAATTTTTTGAATTATTCCCGCCGGACTTGATCCGAGCCAGGCGTAACGGGAGGGATAGGTTGAATTATTCTGGAGAAGGGCTAGATTTTCATTCGAGGAAAATAGCGGCATCAGCCAGAAGATGACCAGCAGGAAATAAAAAAGGGAACAAGCGCTCACAATGAGTCCGAAACGGCGCCTTTTTTTGACAAAAAAAAGATAGGCACCCATCATGAGAACCAAAAGGGACAAATGTTCCTGGCTCATGGCCAAAAGAACGGAAAAAAAGATGAACCATCTGTCTCTCCCCTTTTCTAAAAAATAGAAAGCCCAAGAGGCGAAAACGGTTGCAAAAACGACTTCGTGGAAATCATAAAGGAGTCCGTTGTGAAGCACCGGATAAAGCAAATAACTCACGAGAAAAACCAGTCCGAGGGCTTGGCTTTTCAGCTTTTCCCGCGCCAGGAGAAAGATAGGAACGGCACTCAATCCGACCGCCAATGCCTGAAAAAAAAGAAGCCACTTGGGAGTCGCGAAAATGAGGTAAAAGGGGACAAAAAGGATGAGAACCGGGCTGAAGTGGCCGGCAAAGAAATTTTTTTCACCAAACATGCTGGTTGTTATCTCGAAAAAATTTCCATGGGCGGTGTTCCACACCAGCTGGTCATAGGCTCCCAGGTCATTGAGATAGGACTTGAGAGAATCATGCCGGCCGAAAGAAAGAAAGGAGAAAATAAAAACATAAGCCGTGATGAGCAGAGAAACGAAGATGATATAAAAATATTTTTTGTTTTTTTTGATAAATTCCATTATTCAGATTTTTTTATAATTTTTTTGAACCGCAAGCGGATAAAAGCAATATTAAAATATCATTTCAGGCAGTTTTTGACAACCAGAGAAACAGTTAGTTTCGGCCCGGCATTTGTGTTAAGATAATTTATATAGTATGGAAGAAATATCAGTCGGCATAATGGCCTACAACGAAGAGCAAAACATCGCTCATCTGATTTCGGCTATCCAGAATCAGAAGTTTGCGGCTGCACAAATAAAAGAGATCACAGTCGTAGCCAGCGGATGCACCGACGACACAAAAAAGATAGTGGCCCAGTTGGCTGAATCTGACAAAAGGATCAGGCTCCTCATCGAAAAGGAAAGAAAAGGAAAGGCTTCAGCCATCAACTTATGGCTCAAAACAGCAACTTCGAAAATTCTCGTGATGGTAAGCGCCGATACTATTCCTGAAATTGACGCTCTTGAAAAACTGGTTCTTCCGCTCAAGAACAATAAAGTCGGAATGACAGGAGCCCGACCCATACCGACCGACGACCCGAAAAAACTTTTGGGATTCGCCGCCCATCTGGTCTGGAAACTCCACCACGAGATCGCCCTCCAGAATCCCAAAATGGGAGAAATGGTCGCCTTTCGAAGCATCGTCCGGGAAATTCCCATCGATTCGGCCGTTGACGAAGCCGACATTGAAGCGCAGATAAAAAAACAAGGATGCAAAGTTGTTTATGTCCCGGAAGCGGTCGTATACAATAAAGGACCGGGAAATATTTCCGATTTGCTCTGCCGCCGGCGCCGCATCCATGCCGGCCATTTGGCTCTCAAAAGCAGGAAAAAATATTCCGTTTCGACAATGTACGGACCGGGGATTTTTCTGCTACTTCTCAAAAATATGGAATGGAACGCAAGGTCCGCCTTCTTCACGCCCATCGTGATTTTGATCGAGCAATGGGGAAGATTTCTGGGCTGGTATGATTGGCGGATCAAAAAAAAGAAGCATCATGTTTGGAAAATAGCCAAAAGCACTAAGAAAGTAAGATAATAGAGTGCATCAATTCAAAAAATTCCTGGTTAAATATAAATTTCCTATTTTTCTGGCGCTTATAACCGGCGCAGGGCTTTTTTTGCGCCTCTACCATCTCGATATAAGGCCCGCTTGGTTCGTTGATGAAGGCAGCAATTTGGATATTGCCTGGAATTTCCTTCATGGACAGGCCAGATTTGCGGCCTATGAATACACTTTCGTCCCCCATTTCCCCCTGTTTTATTTTCTGGGCGGAATTTTCACGCTTATTTTCGGGAAAACAATCCTGGCTCTGCGAATTCTCACAGTCCTCTCGGCGTCAGCAACCATCATGCTCGCCTATTTCATAGGAAAAGAAATCAAGGATAAAACCTACGGCCTTTTGGCCAGCTTTCTTTTCAGCTTCGCCTATATCAGCCTCATCTATTCAAGATATGCTTTGTCTTCCGGACTGGCGGTCCTGCTTATCGCTTTCCTGATCTTATTCGGCATCCGGTATTTGAAAAATCAAGAGAAAAAATGGCTTTGGGCGGCATCCGGGATCATGTCGCTGATTTTTTTGACCGAAATTTATCTTTGGCCCGCCATCCTAATATTCCCCTTTTTAGCATGGAAAGATAAAAGATTATTGGCGAAAACCGCCGCCGCTTCCTTGATTCCCATCCTGATCTTTTTCCTGGTCATGTTCTTGGCGAAAAAAGAAAGCCTTTTAATGGATATCAAATATTATTTTTTCTTCCGGAACCTTGAGCACGGCAGTTCCCTCAAGATCTTTTTTGGATTAATCATTTATTGGATGAGAACCTCACTTCTTATCCTGCCAGGAATCTTGGGAATTTTTTTGCTAAAAGACAAAAAAATACGAACCATACTTTTGATTCTATTTTTCTGCATTGCCTTGCCGATTTTCAGCAATCAATCCAGTTTTCTGTCACGCAACCTTATCCTACTTTCTCTTTTTACCGCGCTGGGAGCCCCCGCCACATTGACCATAATTTTCTCGCTCTGCTATGAAAGCCTCGTCAAGCCGTCGTTTGTCAACAATCGCCTGGGGGCTCTTGTCATAATTTTGATGATGGTTCTGACTCTCTCTTCCGAAATAAGCACGACTCTTCTTTTTTTCAATTCTCCCAAGGATTTTGTGCAAAAGACAAAAAATATTATTCCCGACCAAAGATCGGCGAAAAAAGCTGCCGACTTCGTGATCAGCCATTCGGAGACCGACGACCTCATCATCGCTTCCGACAAATTTTCCGGCCTTCTTTCCGGAAAAAAAGTCACCAATATTTTCCAGGTGGCGGCTTATGAAGGAATAGACAGCGGAATATATTCCCCGGAATTTTTCCGGAAAGACCGCCTTCTTTTTGACATTCCGCTCAAAAAAGCCAAGTATGTCATTAATGACGATGTTGAGACAGCCGACTGGAAATACAATTCAACGGAAATGGCAGGAATCATAGAAAAGACGCAGGCGTGGCCGTCGGTTTTTGACGACGGAGATTATCATGTCCATCAAAATCCTTCATACCTGAAAAATGATTAGCCTTATTCCAAAAATCCCGTTATATAAATCTTTCCGGAAGGCCGGTTGGCCAAAGGTTTTGCCCTTGAGCCTTACGCTCAATGTGACCTACCGGTGCCCATCCCGGTGCCGGACCTGCAATGTCTGGAAAAAAAATGTTGATGAGTTCACTCTCGATGAATGGGAGAAAGCCCTGAAATCCGTCGGGAAATCCCCTTTCTGGCTGATCTTGAGCGGAGGAGAGCCGTTTCTCCGAACTGATCTTGAAAAGCTTTGCCAATCGGCTTATCGGCATTGTCGGCCGAAAATAATCAACATACCCACGAACGGATTTTTATATGAAGTCATTCCGGAAAAAGTCAAAAAGATATTGGCACTGTGCCCGACTTCGAAATTGGTGGTAAACCTGTCTCTCGACGGCATTGGAGAAAAGCACGACAACATAAGGAATCTCAAAAACAGTTTTGAAAATCTCCTGAAAACTTACCGGTCGCTCAAAAAAATAAAAAATCCCCGACTCACTATCGGAATTCACAGCGTCATTTCCAAGCTGAACCATCGGGACATTCCGGAAATCTACGAATTCGTGATGCGGGAACTGGATCCTGATTCATACATTACCGAGATCGCCGAAAAAAGGACAGAGCTCGAAAATTTCGACTTGGATGTTTTCCCCGATCCCGAGGATTACGCCAGCGCCGTCGATTTCCTGATTGAAAAGACGGAAAAGAAAAAGGCAAAAGGCCTTTCGAAAATAACCCGGGCTTTGAGAAAAAATTATTACGCGCTGGCCAAGGAAACTCTCCGAAAAAAAGAGCAGGTCATCCCCTGCTATGCCGGATTTGCCTCCGCCCAGATCACCGCCGACGGAGAAGTCTGGCCCTGTTGCATAAGGGGCGACAGTATGGGAAACTTGAGGGAAAACAATTATGATTTCAAAAAGATATGGCTGAGTAAAAAAGCCGGCGAAATCAGGAAGAGTATAAAAGAAAAGGAATGTCATTGCCCCTTGGCATCGGCCGGCTATACCAATATGCTTATGAATCTTAAGCTTCTTTCGAGAATCGCTCGGGAAACAATAAAATGAACATATTCATTACCGGAGGAACTGGTTTCATCGGGAAAAATTTGACGAGAAAACTGGCCGGCGAGGGCCACCGGATATTTCTATTGGCAAGGAACGAGAAAAAATTCGAAGCGGCTGAAGAAGGATCCGTCACCCCTGTTTTCGGCGATCTTGATGATCCCGAATCCTACAAGAATGTTTTTGAAGAAAATATCGAAGTCGTATACCATCTGGCCGCCATCCCGGGGCAAAAATGGGGATATGGTCCGGACGATTATCAAAAAAGCAATGTCCTGGCCACCCGGAACCTTCTCGGAGCCTGCCGCGGAAAAATAAAAAGATTTATTTTTTGCAGCAGCATCAATGCCAAGAACGGATCGAAAAAAGACGAATACGGAAAAAGCAAGCGCCAGGCGGAAGATTTGGTGAAAAATTTCGCGTCCGGCGACCTTGAAACTGTGATCATAAGGCCCGTAGTGGTATACGGACCGGGAGATGTGAACGGAATGATGCTCAAAATGATCAGGATGATAAAGAAAAAAAAGTTCTTTCTTGTCGGATCCGGAAAAAGCCTTCTCCCTTTGATATATGTTGACGACCTGGTTGAGATTTTCTCAAGACTGAAAGACGCGGACAACTTGCCAAAAGGCAAGGCGCTGGAAGCATGCCACCCGGAAACGGAAAATGTCTCCCGGATTGCGGGAAAGATAGCGGAACTGCTCGGATCAAAATTGCCTCACGTCCGGATCCCGGAAGCTTTTGCAAGAGGCGCGGCCTTCATCTTCGAATCGGCAGCAAGAATTTCGAACCGGGAACCTCTTCTCACCCGGCACCGGATCGACATCCTGACCATAAGCGCGATTCCCGGCGAAGATAGGCCGGAAAAATATATCGGATTTTCCCCTCAAATAGGCTTCGAAGAGGGTATCCAAAAAACTATTAACTGGTATAAAGCCAATGGCCATATTGAATAAAATTATTTCACTCGGACTTGATACGGCCTACCGGACACAGGTGGCGGGCCTTGGGGAAATTTACGAAATAATGTCGGTGGAAAGGATCCGCCGCAGGCTGAAAAAAACATATTCCGGAGCAGAGCTGCATCTCGCTTCCAACAAGGACCATGGAGGAAAGGGACTCACTCTCGAAGAGCTTGAAGAAAACCTGCTGGCGGAAAATAAAAAAATTCTGGAAAAAGGTTTCGCCGATTCGCCTCCCTGGAAATCATCTCCGCTTAAGGAAGGGCAATCAAAAGAATACTCCCCTCGCGCCATTTTTTTTGCCAAAATAATTTTCTGGTTCCTGGTCCGCATCGAATTCCTCTGGAAGGGTCGCAAAGCGTCCCATATGGTTTTTGTCCTCACCGAAAAAAAATGAAGATAACTTTCATCCCACACCTCTCAAAGCGGGACTTTCATATCTTGGAATAACTAAGAATTGAAGATATAATGCCGGTATGCCAAAAATCATCCTGTTCCAGCCGATTGTCGGACTTTTGGACAACATAAAAAGCGCCCCCGGACTGCCGATCTCCCTCCTAACGGCGGCCAAACTGCTTCCTCCCGAATTCAAGGTCGTCCTGATCGACCAAAGAATGGAAGCCGAATGGAAGGAAAAACTGAAAAAGGAGCTCTCGGATGAGGTCCTGTTTTTTGGCACGACCGCGATGCTCGGCCCGCAGATAAAGTTCGCCCTTGAGGCCAGCCGGTTTGTGAAAAAAATAAAAGATATTCCCGTCGTTTGGGGCGGCCCCTTCGTGAGCGTTCTGCCCGACCAAACCCTGGCTGAAAAATCCATAGACATCATCGTCTGCGGAGACGGAGAAAAAACTTCCCTCGACTTGGCCAGGGCCCTCCGCGACAAAACTCCGCTCGAAAATATTCCGGGAATTTTTTTCAAAAAAGAGGGAGAGATCATCAAAAACCCGCCCTCCGCTCTCACCGATTTCAACCAGATGCCTGACCTTCCCTATGATCTCGTGGACGTTTCCAAATATCTTCCCAAACGGGCCGGCATTCCTTTTGCCGACATGGAAACTTCGCGGGGCTGCCCGTTCAATTGCAGATTCTGCTATAACCCGGCTTTCAACCAAAGGCGCTGGAGATCATATGACCCCGAACTTGTTTTGAGCCGGATAAAAAAACTCCGGGACAAATACGGGATCAAGGGAGTCTGGTTTGTCGATGATGAATTTTTCATCAACCTCGACCGGGCAAAAAAAATAATCAATGGACTCATTGAAATCGGCATCCGCTGGGAGATCCAGGGCGCCCGGGCCGATTCGCTTCTCGCGATGGATGACGAATATCTAAAACTGCTAGAAAAAAGCCAGTGCCAGCAAATAAACATCGGCGCCGAATCCGGTTCCGACCGGATTCTCAAAATGGTAGAAAAAAACATCACTACAAGCCAGCTTCTGGAGGTGAACCGGAAACTAAAACCGTATAAACTTTCTCCCTGGTTCTATTTCATGATCGGCTTTCCGGGAGAAACGAGAGAAGAGCAAAAAGCGACCATTGACCTCGCCATGCGGCTACTCCGGGAAAACCCGAAGGCCAAGATTTCCGGTATCGGCTGCTTCACGCCTTATCCGGGCACGGCCCTTTTCGGAGAGGCACTGAAACTGGGATACAAACCGCCTGAAAAGCTTCTCGACTGGTCGACTTACGCCGTTGACCGCATCAACATCCCCTGGCTCGCCGGAAAGGAAAGGAAAAAAGTGGAGGTTATCCAGTTCGCTTCCTTCTTCATCGACCAAAAGCCGGAGGGCATCGCCGACGCCTGGTGGATAAAGCTCGGCGCCAAAATTTACCGCCCGATTGCCAAATACCGTTTCCGGCATCATTTTTACGGATTTCCCATCGACGCCTATTTCGGAAACCTAATCAAAAAAAGGCTGGCCAAATGAAATTTCTCTTCGTCCAAAAAAATTCTTTTCCCGCCGCGGGGCCGATGGTCATTTCGGCCCTTCTCAAAAAGCACGGTCATAGCGTCGATCTTTTGCTGGCCGGCGAAGAAAAAAAACTTGTCCGAAAAATAATCGAAGTGAATCCTGATATCCTCGGCATTCCCTGCTTCACGGACCAATATATGTGGCCGGTAAAAATCTTCCGCCAGGTGAAAAGGAAAAATCCAAAGATACTGACCCTGCTCGGCGGACCGCATCCGACATATTATCCGGACATCATCAAAATGGACGGAGTGGACGCCATCGCCCGCGGCGAATCCGAATACGCGATCCTTGAAATGATGGAGCGGCTCAAAAAAGGAGAAAGCCTCCGCGGCATCGAAGGCATCTGGCTCAAACTCGATAGCGCCATTGAAAAAAACGAGATCGCCTGCCTGCCGCCTGATCTCGACGAACTGCCTTTGCCGGACAGGGAGATATATTATAAATACAAATTTTTGAGAGATGTCTCGGTCAAGCAGTTTCTTTCCGGACGGGGATGCCCCTTCCAGTGCAGTTTTTGCGCCAACAATATCCTGAAAAAACTTTATCGCGGCAAAGGAAAATTTCTGCGGCGCCGGGATCCCGAAGGAGTCGTGCGGGAAATCCTGGACGTCAAAAAAAAATACGGCCTCAAGACCGTTTCTTTCACCGACGATGTCTTCATCATCAACGAGGACTGGCTGAAAATATTCCTCCCGCTGTATAAAAAATCCGTCGGCCTCCCGTTCATGTGCAACGTCACCGCCAATTTGGTCACGGAAAGCATTGTCCAGCTTCTCAAAGAAAACGGATGCTACGGAGTTTCAATGGGCATCGAATCCGGAAATGAAAAAATCCGCCGCGAGGTGCTCCAAAAAAACATCAGCAACGACCAAATCGTCGGCGCGGCAAATCTCGTCAAAAAACACGGACTGATCCTCAAGACGTATAATATCCTGTGCCTGCCGGAAGAAACCGTTCAGGACGCTCTGGACACGCTTGAGCTCAACGCAAAAATAAAAAGCGACTTCGCCGCTTGTTCATTGCTCCAGCCTTATCCCGATTATGACATCACCGAATACGCCAAGAAAAGAAATTTTCTGCCGGCCGATTATGGCCTCAAAAATATCGGCGGCGGAATATACCGCTCCAGTCCGCTGGCAATCAAAGACAAAAATAAATTTGTGAATCTTCAGAAACTTTTTTTCCTAGGAGTCAAAATTCCCTGGACGATTCCCCTTATTAAAAAACTGATCAAGTTTCCTCCGAACATTTTTTTCGGATTCGTCGGGAAAGCGATGTACGGCCTTTTTATGAGCCGGGTCCACAGACTGACCTGGAAAGATATTTTGAATTACGCCCTTCATGTCGATCCGTACGACGTTTGAAACTATTTGATCATTCCCAGCTTCAGCCTCCAGACAATGAAGAGCGCTTCCCAAATAATTTTTTGCGACATCTTGGAAGTTCCCGAGTGACGATCCAAAAAAATAATCGGGATTTCGCCAATGGCGAAATTTTTTTTATGCGCCCGATACTTCATTTCGATCTGGAAAGAATATCCGTTCGAACGCACCCGTCCGAGATCAATCGCTTCCAGCACGCTCCGCCGGTATCCTTTGAACCCGCTGGTCGCGTCGGTCAGCTTCATGCCGGTGACAACGCGGATATATTTGTTGGCCAGGATGCTCAGCATCAGTCTCCGGAGCGGCCAGTTGATGATCCGGATCCCGCCCTTGTATCTCGAGCCGACTACCAGATCGAATTTTTTGAGCTCCCGCAAAAAGACCGGGAGCATTTCCGGGTCGTGGGAAAAATCCGCGTCCATCTCAAAAATATATTCCGCTCCTTTCTCGAGCGCGTATCGGAAGCCCTCGACATACGCCGTTCCCAACCCGGATTTTTTTTTGCGGTGGATGACATGCAGTCCGCCGAATTTTTTTTTGAGATCGTCGACGGCCTTTCCTGTACCGTCGGGAGAATTATCATCTACGACGACAATATTCATGCCGTCGATATTAAGATCAAAAATTTTCGGAACCAGTCCCGAAATATTTTTTATTTCGTTGTAGGTTGGAATGATTACCGCGACTTTCATTTATTTGCCAATTAGTTTTTTTCGCTTCGTTGCTTTATATTATCATATTCCGTTTCAAAATTTTAGGCAAAAAAATCTCCCGACTTGGGAGATCGTGCTATATCTTATTTTTTAAACTTAGCTGATAATCATCGTCAGAGTATTCTGATAGGTATCGGCGACAAAATCAGTCCGCCCGTTATATACCACATTGAAAGTCGTGTTGTAAATTCTGTAGTTTCCCATACCGTTGTTGACGGAAGTGTTGAAAAGCGTCCGGGCGGAATCAAAATATCCAGGCTCGCCCACCGTTGTCCCGGTATTGCTCCCGTTGTCAGCAAACGAATCTCCCGGATCCCAGGCAATGACGGCATTCGAGATATTGTTTATCCCGGCAAGATCAGAGGTGAGATTGTTCATCGTCCCAACCACCGACCAAGCCGCTCCCGATCCTCGATAATCGCGGGCGTTGACCTGAAGCATGTTCGCCAGTGAGTTGATCGGTATTCCGATATTTATGTTATTAAAGACAATAGTAGGAGGCGCTTCCATGGAAAGAGTCCCCGCAATCAGATTTTGGATCAGGGTAGTATTAGTCCCGATGGCGCTCGTGATATCAACATTCACTGAACCGAAAATCATTATGAACATAAAAAGCGCGATCAGGGTAGCAGCGATTCTCTGCTTTATTTCTCTTTTTTTTGTTTTCATTTTTATTTGTATTTTGACACTTTTCCAAGACCTTCTCTAGGCCCAAAAAACAAGAAAATACATAGGCTTTCCCTATCTATTATTATCATTATACACCCTTTTGGGAGAAAAGTCAAATTTTTTCTGGTCTGCTTCCTCCATTTTATTTTCGCCGGAAATATTTTTATTAATCCAAAAAAATATATTGGTATCTACTCTAGAGCCCGTCTCGCCTTGGACTCGTCGAGGCGGACAAGCCCCGGATCCTTATAGGGCTGCGCGGTTCCGACATCACATCGGGATCTCGCTTCGCTAGACAATAAAAAGCCACCCGATTATTTCACAGGTGGCGGCGACAGTGTCGCTTTTTTCTTTTTTGTTTCTTGTTCCCGCTTAGCGACGGACGACTTTGAGTTCCGGGTATCCGAGCCTCTGCTTGTTTTTCCATATCGCTTCGAGATCGAAGGCGGTCGGATTTTTGTAGGCTTCCGCCGGAACCTTGGAAGCGAGGATGTTCATCCCGCTGCCAGCCGCCGTTTCGACTCTGGCCATGCGATTGCTGAATTTATACAGACTGCTTATCTGCTGCTTCTCCGATTCCATAAGTCCTCCCCTTTTAAAAACAGAATAGCGAGTGAAATTCTCAGGACACTGCTTGAAGGTTGAGATCCCGATGGTTCCGGTAGGCGTCGGTGAAAAGAAGGTAGCGCTGGCCGTCGAGCTCGCCTCCCCAGGTCGGGGCGCATAGTTGATTCGGCAGTCCGAGAGAAACGGACAGCCCGGCGGCGCTAAGCTCCCCTTGCAATTCCACCCAGTAGATTTTTTGAACCATGGAAAATCTCCTTCAAGATTTTTTTGAGAAGCACCTTTTTAATGCGCGGTTTTTCTTTTTTCCATATGAAGCGCGATTCTATCCAGCGACTCTTTGACGAGTCTCAATGTTTCCTCGTCATCGAGCAATGCTTCCGCGATCCGGTAGAGGCTGACGCGCACGGGCTTCCTGATGCATCCGATGGAGCTGGTGATGGCAAGGACGGTGATCATGACGTTGGTTTCCAAACCTGCCTGGACCAGAAGATAATCGAAGAAAAATTCTTCATCAGCCATGGAAGGATCTGTTTCAACTATTTTTGCCAGTCCTTGCCGCATTTTTTCCGCGTTGGTGAAATAAACTTTTTTGGATGCCATAGTATACCCCCTCCGAAACAGAGTGCTTATATGGAGCATTGCTTATTTTCTGGTTGTTAAATAACTCCAAAAGATATATCAATTTTTGCTCATTGTCAATACCCTTGATACAAAGCAACCCCTATCGAATTTTTACCTTGGAGAAGAATTGTCGAGCTTTGAGAAAATTACTTTAGCGCTCGGATGGTGAATTGACTGGCCATACAGGATAAAAAAAGCCCTTCGGCGAAGGGTTGTCTTTATTGAGTTTAGTAATATCCTCCCTGCATTTTTTTCGGTCGCTCGGGATTTTATAATCAAGAAAGCAAAAGAGCGGTTTCATTCCGCTCCCGAAAAATTCCTTTTTGAATCTTTTTTTGACTACTGAATGATCATTGTCAGAGTGTTTTGGTAGGTGCCGGCCGCAAAGTCCGTCCGTCCGTTATAGACAATATTTAGCTCCGTGTTGGTGATTTTGTAGTTTCCCATACCGTTGTTGACGGAAGTGTTGAAAAGCGTCCGGGCGGAATCAAAATATCCAGGCTCGCCCACCGTTGTCCCGGTATTGCTCCCGTTGTCAGCAAAAGCGGGTCCTGGCTTCCAGGCGATGACAGAGTTCGAGATTGTGTTAATTCCGGCGTTAACGGCTCGCATATCATTCATCGTTCCAGTCACCGACCAGGCCGCGCCTGAACCGCGATAGTCTCTCGCGTTGACCTGGAGCATGTTGGCCAGAGAGTTGATCGGGGTTCCGATATTTATGTTATTGAAGCCGATTGTCGCCGGAGCTTCCATTGAAAGTACGCCCGCGACGAGGTTCTGGATTAATGTGGTATTGGTTCCGATGGCGCTCGTCAGATCGACATTCACCGAACCGAAAATCATAACAAACATAAAAAGGATGATGAACGTGGCAATGATTTTTTGTTTAGCCTGCTGCTTTTTTGTTTTCATTTTAAAAAAATTAATTTTATAATATTTATCTTTCAGCTCGATGATTCTATTGCGATTATACTACTTCGCGAAAAAGCATGCAATAGGAAGTTATCCACAATGTAACAAAAAATTCTACTGGATGATAATCGTCACCGTCCCGGAAATAGTTTCTGCGAAAAGACCGTTCAGGTTGGTAAGCTTGATTGTCGGACGGTTGTTGTATATCCCAGAAGCTTGGGTGTCGCCAGTAATGATTGTCCGAGGCTGATCCAGGGAATCTTCCGCGGCCAATTCGGTGATGCCGGTCGTTGGATCGGTTATCGTACTGCCGCCTCCCTCGTCAGTGTCTGTCACTAGCTTTATGTTTGTATTAGAAAGATTGTTTTTAGTTCCGGTCATGTTGGTCGAATGCGCCGTGAGCGTCCAGGCGGCGCTCGAGTTATCTGTTATCGTGCACTCCTCCGAAGTCGAGTAGGTATACATACTATAGTCTTCAATGGTGCCCAAAGTGTAGTCCATCATATACACGGTCGATGATTCGCAGGTCAGAGCCAATTGCGAGCCTTCGGGAAGCATATACCAAAACGCGGTCTTGCTTTTGAAGTTCGCGCTCCGCTCTTCTCCGGTGGCAGCTTCCCCCGCGCTGTCCCCCAGGTGGTAGCTAGCGGACCCGCTCAAATTCCCTCCGGCGTTTATCGTATCGGCATCAACCTGGAAAGTTTCGCTTTTCATCGCCGAAGAAAAAACCGGCAGGAGGAGCAGGATTAAGAAAAAAATTGTGAAGTTTGCTTTCTTCATGAGATTTCCTTTTTCACGAATATATATTTCTTACTCAAAAGTGTTTTCTTTTCTTTCTTCTTTTTCCCCATCCATTTTCCGGAGCATGTCGCGCGCCGTGAGCGTTCCGGCCAAAAAGAGCGCGGCGAAAATCAGTTTCGCTGCCGGAGCCAGAAACATGATGACGTCCCTTCCTTCAAAAGAAAACATCTCGAGAAATTGTCCGGCAGTGAAAGCGATGATCGCACCGAGGAAAAGTTTGTAGGAAATATCAAGCTCCCTTTCCGTGCGCCAGACAACGCCGAAAGAAAAAACGATAGCCGCCAGAGAAAGCGCGATGACGAGGCTGCTTGTTGTGAGGGTGAAGATTTGTTCGTTTGTCATGTTATTTTCTTCCTACTGATAAAACCTTTGTCCCGAAGATTCTCTTCGGTTATCTGCATTATAGCACGCCGGCAAATCCAATGCTCGATGGCGAGAAGCGTGAAAAAAATAATGAGCAGGAGAAGGAGCCAGAGGATCACCCAGAAAAGATTTCTCATTATCTGGCCGGTCGTAAGGGTGATTCCCGCCCCCAGGCTCACCAAAGGAATTTCTTTCAGGATGAAACTGTCCTCGGCGATGAATCTCGTGCCGCTGTACATAACGTCGACCAGTATCTTATACCTCCCCGGTTTCAGCAGTCCGGGCAACATTAGATCTTTCCTGATTGTCAGATCGCCATCGATGAAAATTTTGTTGGAATCCCGGAGCACTTCATTGTCATCGCTGTCCACGATCCAATACTGCAGTTCGCTTTCCTGCCCAGCAGCATCATCCGGAACATCGATTTTTGTTTCAACGGACAAATCACTTCCGGGATAGGCAACGTTATCAGGATTCAGCACCTGAACGGAGATTTCCAGTGAAGGAATTTCAGCGGGCGGAAACGGAGGGGGCGTTTCGGGAACACCAGGCGGAACCGGTGTAGTCGGAACAGAAGGAACAGTCGTTCCGGTTGAGGGCGTTTCGACTTCCTCCTCCTTCTCCTCCTCTTCTTCCTCTCGTTTTATTTTGAATTTCAGGCTGGTTGTTTTTCTTCTCGAACTATCTTCGGGATCGATCGCCGTCACCCAGATCCTGTGCGTCCCATAATTCAATTTATTTTGCGGTTTCCATGTCCAGTAACCATTTTGATTGGCTGAGGTCGTCGCCACCACTGATGTCTCTCCCGTGACCACGACTTCGATTATGGCATTGGCGATATTTGTGGTTCCGTAAAATTTCGGTTTTCTTTCTTTCGTGCTGGGAGTGCCCGAATAGCCAGACAGGTTTATGTTCTGGAACCTCGTTATCACGCAGGTCGCGTCCTCCGGCGGGGGCGGCGGGGGTGGGGGCGGTTCCTCCGTGCAATCGAGTGCCGTGGCTGTCACTGTATTGGAAGTAACCTGCCCCTGCGAAGTGAACGCGGTCACAGCATACGTATAACTCGTGAGTTCTGTCACCGCTCCGTCTGCGTATTCGGTATCGGTGAGATTTCCCGCCAGAAGAAAGCCGTCCCGATCAAGGTCGAAATAATTCATCTGAGGATCGGATGTCCAGGAGAGATTGATGAATGGAGCTTCGCCCACGCACACCGGCGTAGCGGTGAGGACCGGCGGAGGGGGCGGTTCGCCGCAATCCAAAACATCCACAGAAACAGGATCGGAAGTGTTTTGCCCCAGAGAGTTGAACGCAGTCACGGTGTATGTATAGCTCGAAAGCTCCGCCACCGTCTGGTCGTCATAATAATTCGTGACGACTCCCGAAACCAGGGGCGCACCGTCCCTATCGATATCATAATAGTCAACCTGGTCATCGGCATTCCAGGAAAGATGGACATACGCGGTATAATTCTGGCACATGGAAGTCGCCGTCAGGACCGGCTTGTTCGGCGGACCGATCATCTTCAGCGTCAAAGTGGTCACGCCCAGCACCCGGCCATATTTTTCCCCGAGATCTCTTTTTATGAAACCTTTGTCGAGAAAAAGTCCGGCGGAAAAATAAACGAGCATCAAAATAGCCGTCAATCCGCCCAAGACCTTCGCCATCCCGCGCAAAAAACCAAGCCTGCTTTTTTTTGCCGGTTTTTTCTTTTGATTTTTTTTCGAGGTTTTTTTCTTCCTTTTCATCTGGAATGGATTTGGCTTCGCGCCAAGAATAGCGCATTTTTTCTGCGCCTCCCAGATATTTTACCACTATAACAAATATAAATCGAATGGCCTGTCTTTTTCGGTTTCAGTATTATATAATGACAGCATAAGCAGTTTGCCTAAGCACCAAAAAAATGAAGCTAAACGGCGCTCAAAAAAATTATATCAAGCAAAATATCTGGCAAGTGAGTCCTGCCGAAATCGCATCCGCCTTGGGCATTCCGGAAAGGGAAATCCATGATTATCTCAAAAAAAGATGGCGGCCGGAGAAATATGAAAAGTATATTTCGCGCTTCAGCGAAAATCCCGAAATTGGCAAATTCAGCCTGAAGAAGTTCCTGATCGACAACAAAAATATTTTGCTGCTTTTGGCCGGCCTCGTATTCGTCACCTATGTCAATTCGCTCGGCAATGATTTCGTTTCGGACGATCTGCCCGCTTTTCCCAACAACCCGGATCTCGCAAACTTTGGCAACGTTACGTCTTCAGTGGCCGGAGCGGCTATCCGCATATTCTATTATTTCGCCTATAAAATCAGCGGCCTTTATCCCCTGCTTTTCCGCCTGCCGAATCTTTTATTCCATTTTGGCTCAACGGTCCTGGCATTTCTCATCCTTTCATTTCTCACCAAAAGGCCGGTGGCGCTCATTGCCGCCGCGCTTTTTGCCGTCCACCCGATTCTCTCTGAATCTGTCACCTGGATATCGGGAGGAATCTATGCCTATTACAGCTTTCTTTTTTTGCTGTCTTTCGCGGCCTATATTTTGGCGGACCAGAACAGGAAATATTATTATGTTTCGCTGGTAGCCCTTCTTCTTTCCATCTCCATCAGCGAGAAAGCCACCGTTCTTGCCCCGATCTTCGTCCTTTATGAGCTGGCTTTCGGGAATTTGAAAAGGAATTGGAAAAAGATATGGCCATATTTCGCCATAAGCTTCGCGCTGGGACTTCTTGTTGTAGGCAGAGTCGGAGAACGCGTCAACAGTTTGCAATCGTCCTACTATCTTGAACCCGGATACGACAATATTTTTATCAAAATTCCGACGGCCGTCGCCAGTTATTTGTGGCTCATCATCTGGCCGCAAAAGCTGACTCTCTATCACACGGAGATGTCCTTTACGCAATTTCAGTTCGGACTGGCGGTTTTGGTTTTTGTCCTTTATCTGGCCGCGATCGTCTGGGGATGGCGGAAGAATAAAATGGTATTTTTTTGGCTCTCTTTTTTTCTCATTCCCCTGGCTCCGACACTCACCCCCCTTCGCGTCGCCTGGGTCGTGGCGGAACGGTATGCCTACCTCGGAACATTGGGGGTGCTGGTCGTGATCGCCTGGCTTTTCTACAAAGCCGCGAGCTATGAGAAGCTCAAGATTCCCGTCTATACTTTTCTCACGATTTTGATCCTGGCTCTTTCCGCGCGCACAATCGTGAGAAACATCGATTGGAAAAACGAGGATAATCTTTGGCCCGCGACCGTGAAAACCTCGCCCTCCGGACCGAACATCCATAACAATATGGGAGACGTATACGGACGCCAGAAGAATTTCAAAAAAGCGGCCGAAGAATTCAAAAAAGCGATTGAAATAAACCCGAAATATGCTGACGCTTACCACAACCTGGCCAATACCTATCAGCAGATGGATATGCTTCCCGAAGCTGTCGAGAACTATCAAAAAGCGCTGGAGATCAATCCAATGCTTTGGCAATCCCACCAGAACATGGCTTTCATATATTATAAGCAGGGCCGGCCTGACCAGGCGGGAGCGGAAATAAAAAAAGCGCTGGAGATCAACCCCAACGACCCGACCCTCAGGCAGAATATCCAGCAGATTGAAAATAATTTGAAAAATCCTCAACCGATAAACGGCCCCGTTCCGAGCCCTTAGTTTCCATCTTCCGATACGCAAATTTACTTTACCCCGACACTCGTTGACGGGGTATTTCTTTTCCACTTTTCTGAGGTTATATCGTTAAAATCAGTATAGGTCGAATGACCCCTCGAAATTGACCGTCCCTTCATAGGTAGAGTTGTGTCCGACATTGTCCGGCTCATAGACCGCTCCGAAATTCCAATGTTCATTGTTGTAGTCCGCTCCGGTACAGTTGTTGGTCGCGTCAATTTCGTTTCCGCCGTTCGCGTCGGAGTCGTACACGGTGACATAGGAAACCACCGGCGATGTTTGCGCCACGTTCAAAAACCATTGGAGTCCCGCCGGAGTCCCAGGAGAAGCATTTGTCGAAGTCAGAGTGACATTGTGGTCGGAAGATCCGTCAATGTCGATATTCTGAAAGACGAAAGTTTTTTCAACGGTGAAAATGACTTTCGAGTCAGCGGTGTTGTCGGCGAATGTTCCACCGACAGTACAGCTGTCGGAAAAAGTTACGCCGTTCGAAGGCCCTCCCGTGTTGGCGACAGTGAGATTGTTGAAATCGTGATTGCCATCCGTCCCGCCCGGCGAAATCGACTGAGCACCGGAGCCGTCAAAGGTGACAAGACTTGTGCTGGCCGTAAAAGTCGCACTTGCCCCTACCGTCCAGTCTGTTCCCAGGTTGATGAGAGTTCCATTTCCCGCAACCGTGTCGGTCGCGTTCAAAGTTCCGTTCACGGTTATATAGGTCGCAATATCGAGATCATATCCGCGGGTGTTCAGTTTGTCACCACTGGAAACAGTAAGGCTATTGGCTACCATGTTCGAACTCATATTGGTCGTGGCGGGCGAGGCTCCTATCTGGACGTTCCCCATATTCTGCTTAGTCCCGTTTTGATCGTTGAAATAGACGAGATCGACATCGTCACCTCCATCGAGAATCAAAGTTCCCGACCCGGCTGTCCAAGTCGCGCCGTTTGCCAAAGTGAAATCTCCAAGCGCTTCCCCGTCCGTTCCCACGGTGATTGTTTGCGTCCCGCCGGTGAAAGATCCGCCGCTGGACATGGAAAAATCACCGTTGATGTCGAGGATCGGATTGTTCGTCGCGGCGGTGACGGAAACTCCGTTTGCTCCGTTTCCGATGGTGAGGTTTTGGGCAGTGACGGTCTGGGAACTGGTCGTTGCCAGGATAAAGACGGGAGTCGACCCTCCGGAAGGCGAGAGTTCGAGATGGTTATAATTCGTTTCCTGAATGGTAGTATCTCCCGTTCCGGTATATTTCACGGTTGAGTTTGTGGCGGTGAAAGATCCGCCGTTCAGGATGAAGGGGCGGCTTCCTGCAGTGCCAGAACCCAGTATATTGAACGTATCGTCAGAAATGTTAAGTGCATCATCGGCCCCTTCAATCGTTATTGAAGTCAAATCCACACTACTTGAAGTGGACAGTGTTTTGTTGGTTCCGGATACGCTTACTGCTCCCAAATCCTGCTTCGTTCCGTTGGAGTCGGTGATGGAGTTTGTTCCGCTTCCGTCAAAAGTGAGCGTTCCGCCTTTGGTCCAGTTCGCCCCGCTCGAAAGTGAAAAATCTCCGCCGAAATTCTGATTTTGGCTGTTGCAGTCGAAAGTCCCCCCGACGCCGGTGTTTTGAAAATTGCCACTCACACCGATGCCAGTCGAAGTGAGCTGAAGGATCCCGGAACCAGACTTGGTGAGGTCGTTGAAAGGTTTTCCCGCTCCGGTTCCGCCGGCGTTCACTTGCTGGGTCCCGCTGCCGTTGAAATTGACTGTCCCGGAACTGGGAGTGAAAGTGGACGAGTTTGTCCAGTTGCCACCAACGTAAAAAGTATTTGTCGTCGCTTTGAGAGTCCCAGCCGAAATTGTGACGTTCCCGCTCACCGTCCAGGTTCCTGAATCAGTCGCGGCGTTGTTGATGGTTCCGGCGGAAAGAGTGAGGCCGGTTGCGGTAAGCGAGGCAGAGGTGAATTTGACATCCCCCGAGCCTTGTTTGGTGAGAAGCCCGATAGATTGGGATGCCCCGACGTTGTTGTTGAAAGTAACTTGAGCGGTGCCGGCGGCGAGAGTGACAGCGTTGGTTTCCGAAGCCTGTGAATTTACGACGCCCGTGAAAGCAATCGTGTTGTCGGTCGTGGTGAAGGTTGCTGCTTCGTTCAAGGTAATTGTCCGCGCTGCCCCGCCGGCATTGAAAACCTGCGTTCCGGCGGTTTTGTAGGTTGTTCCGGTGAGGGTGACTGTTCCGTTCGTGTCCCCGGTCACGGAAGTGTCTCCCGTCACGCCCGAGCCGGAGTTTCCGATATTATTCAACGAGATATCATTTCCCGAAATTGAGAGCGATGCCAAATCATTCGTTGCCCCAATGGCGCCGGTGACAGTGATATCAGCCGAGCCGGCGGCGAGCGATAGAGCCCGATCGGTTGTATCAGTGGAATTTATCGTCGAGGTAAAGCTCAAATTATTATCGGCGGTGCCGTCCGTGCTAAAAGTCACATTGGCGCCCAACACTACTGCTCCGGTGAAGGTGGCGGTGCCGCCACCCGCGTCGTTAATAGTGAAAGTGGCTGCATTGAGATAGATAGTGGCGCCGGTTGCGTCCAGGTCGGCCAAGGCTTGGCTGCCGCCGACAATTCCGCCGAAAGTGACGGTACCGGTACCGCCAGCGCCGTTGGCGTTGGCACTGAGAGCTCGGTTGTTGAGAGTGGCATTGTCGGCGTTGATGGTGGAAGTGAAATTGATATTATTATCATTGGTGCCATCTGTTGTAATAGTGACAACAGTCCCCAAAACTACCGCTCCGGTGAAGGTGATTGTGTTCCCCCCGCCGGCATTCGCGATCACGGTTGAGGTATTGAGATTGATGGTCGTCGCCGTCACATCGAAATCGGTGAGGGCCGTTGAATTTCCGACCGCATTCGAAAAAGTGGTGGTGCTCGATCCGGCGTTGACAGAAAGAGCGTAGCTACTCCCGTTTCCGTTCACCGTCCCGGAAAAAGTGATGGTCGCATAGGATGGTTTTTTGAAACAGCCAGCGCATACCCGTTCCAAGCGTCAGTTGTCACGTCGACAGTTGTCTCGCCTGTGATGGGCGACCCGGGAAGAAGCGACCCCAGATCTTTATTGGAAGCATCCACCGTCAGAACCAAATATGTGTTCACCATTTGCTGAAAACCGGCTTTCATTTTATATGTCGCACTTGATCCCACTCCCGTGGCAACTTCGCCCATCGTGTCATTCAATTTGTAACTTGTGGAACTTCCTAAATCCCCTCCAGTATTGAACGAATCGGCATTTATTTTGTAGCTATCGGAGCTCATTTTAGCAAAGGAATATTGAACCACACCTAAACACAAAATGAGAGAGAAAAGCACAGAAGCTTTTTTGCTTATTTTGCTCAATTGATACGCAACCATTAAAGATGATCGTTTCCTCATATTTTTTTTACAACTTAGATCTTCTTAAAATGCCATCTTAGGAAATCTTTGAAAGCTTAGGAAAAGAAAATTCCGGATTTTTGTCTTTCAATTTCCGGGCGTACTGCCGAATCTTTTCCTTGGCAAGCTCCGTCCCTCTCATTTTATCCTTTCCGCGGATTAATGCCAATGGTCCAGGAACGCCTTTAAGCTCGATCAGTGCGTCGCCCTTTTGGCATAATTTTTCCAATTCGATATTCTCTTCATGATTGCGCCCGAGTATTACTTTTGTTCCCTCCCCGTTATAAAAATTAGAACTGGTTGATTTTATTGAATTTTCGTCTTCGGAAGTGATGTTTTGCGATTTCAAAAGATCGGCTTTTCTAACGGGGTAAATCCAGAAATGCCGGCCGATCCGGAGCAGATCAATGTCGCTTTTTTTCACAGTCCTTGTTTTTTCAAGAAGGTCTTTCAGCTTTTGGGAATATTCTTTTTCGGTCAAAACGCACCCTCCGGCCGGGGTGGGAAAATTTTTTACTCCCAATTTTCCTGCCAGCTCGATTTGCTTCCGCCGGCCCCGTCCGGAAAATCCAAAAAGTTTTTTCCGGTCAACCAGTCCCGTCTTTTCCTGCTGCGACTCCGGCAAAACTTTGGCGCTCAAAGGACGCAGGATCTTCCCCTCAAGTCCCGCCTTTTTTTCGATCAGCTCAAGGGCCGCGGCGTTCTGGGACATCGGCCGCTGGCCCAGGACTTCCCCGGTGGCCAGAAAATCATATCCTTCCGATTCCACGATTTTTTTTGCCTCTTTGAGCATCAAAAGATGGCAATCTATACAGGGATTCATTCCCGATCCGCGGCCAAAAGACGGTCCTTTCACGATTCCAAAATGCTTTTTCGAGATGTCCTCTACTCTGATTTTGATGCCGTTTTCCCTAGCCGATCTTTCCGCTTGGACTGAATCGAAAAAAAAGCTCGTGAATGCGAGAGCAGTGACACTCAATCCTTGATTTTCTAAAATTTTGGCTGACAAAATTGAATCCAGGCCACCAGAAAAAAGCAGAAGAGCTTTAGCGTCCCCCTTTTTTTGTTTATTCCTAATATTAGGCAACTTGGAAGAATTTATTTTATTCAAGGATTGATTTCGGGAGGCGACTGGGAATCTTTCCGCTCCCCGGTAGTTAGATTGGTGGCTTCGATTATTTTCCCCGTGGAGGGCCGGTAAAGAATGGCTTTTCCGGCCTTGGGATAAACAAGGAGCTTGTCCCCGTTTTCGGCTTTCGCGAAAAATTCCTGCCCTTTGAGTTTTGCCCGGTCGGTCACAGTGGCAAGAGTCGGCTGCTCATCCGCAGGAAGCTCCATGAATTTTCCAATGGTCTCTGTCAGGGATTTGATTTCTTTTTCTATGGCAACGTCGGGATCAACCGCCTTTTTGTTTCCGGAAGATATCGAAAAGTAGAGGATGATGGCGGCAACAAACAAAAAAGCCGCCGACATCAGCAAAATATTTTTGACTGGAACTGAATACCTCCCGAGCTTCAGGCTCTTGTTTATCCAAACCCTTATCTTATTTTTTTGATTCGGGAGAACTTTCTTTCCGGAACTGCCGCTTTTGATTATATCCATTTATTGATTTTGATTAGGAGTTGCTTCACTACCCGCGACTGGGCTGTCCGTAGTCAGGCTTGGAAAATTATTGTCACCGCCAATCGGCAAAATCGCACCAGTGTTGCCGGAATCCGATCCGCTTGCGTCGTCGCTCTTCAAGCTATCGCCTTCTTTTTTGAAGGTTTTGGGCTTATCCACGGCCAGCGCATGCCAAGAAAAAGGAATGTCCGAGAAAGCCTCGTCGCCCATCATTATCTGGAAGCCTTTTTTCGTAACGCCGGTGATGATATATTTCACGTCCGAAATCAAGAGGAGGTCTTCGGCTGCGGCTTTGAGGTCCGGATCTTTATAATTCTGGAGCGACAAAGTGGCAGTCACTACCGGCGGAGAATCATATTCGCGGTCGAAATCGACGGCCACACTCTGTTTTCCTTTTTTTATTACGGCGAATCCGGCCGTATCTTTGTCAAAAGTCGGCGTTCCGGAAATATCCATGCCCTCTTCAAACTTGGGACGGTTCGCGAACTCAACGTCTTTCTTGAAAACGACCCGCTCAAAAAATTTCGCTGCCAGCTTGAATGCGGTGGGATTTTCCGTATCAATTTCGGGACTCGAGCTCAATCCCCCCTGCGACTCAAGATACTTCAAGGAATCAGGATTGAAAGCGGACTTTTCCGGTTCAGGCTCCGCCGATTTCTCGGTCGACACGCCTAAAACTTGAGGCTCTGGTTCGCTGGTATCCGGACTAAGCTCAAGTATTTCCTGGGCCGGAGACAAGCCACCCTCTTTCATGGCGGAAATTATCTCCTCGACTGGCGTTCCCGCAATCACGCTTCCTCCCACATTGCCAGCTTGCGTCGCCGAAAAATCTTCAGCGGCTACTGCCGAAACCCTGAAAGCCAAAAGACAAAGGCTTATTGCTAAAAAAATTTTTCCTGCGTTTTTTATCTTCCCTAGTTTTTTTTGTGTCATACTGTGCTGGATTTTTCTTTTTGAAAATATCTGATGTAAAAAATTATTTGCAAAAAAAGAAGGCATCCGAATATATTCATCCTTCAATTTTCGTTTTTTACCCGGTTAAATCACGCCTCATGCGCACCCCGACCTTGCGTCGGGGATTTAACAGGGTTAATTTTTGTTTTCTATATTATAACTCCCCCAGAAGAATACGCCAAGCTTTCCATCCCCCCGCCAATATCTGCATCATCGGCTATTGGTAGGTGGGTAAATTACCTAAGATAATAGACCGAAAGGACCAATAGCGCCAATCCCAGCCGATACCAGAAAAACATGGCGTAACTCGTTTTTTCGACGAATTTCAGGAGATATTTGATGGCCAAATACCCGCTCACCGCCGCGGACAAGAGTCCGGCGACAAGAAAGATATCCAAGCCGTTTTGGAGAAGCTGGGGCATCTTTACCAAGGCCGCGCCAAAAATGATCGGCGTAGAAAGCAGGAAAGAAAACCGGGCCGCTGACTGGCGCTTGAGCCCCATCGCAAGGCCGGCCGTTATCGTCGCTCCGGAACGCGATACCCCAGGAATGATGGCCAAGGCCTGCGAAAGGCCGATTAAAAAACTGCCCATCCAGCTAATCTCGTTTATGTTTTTTCGGTGCTTATGATATTTGTCCGCCAGATACAAAACCAGCCCTACAAAACTCAAAGTGAATGCGATGAGGAGCGGCGAACGGAAAACTGTCTCAGCCTGGCTTTCCAGAAAATATCCCGCGAGCACTCCGGGAATCGTGGCGAGAACTAATAGCCAGAGCATTTTGGGAGAGTAGTTTATAGCTGGTGGTTGGTAGCTGGTAGTTTTTTTATAATTTAAAATTGAATCATTGGAAATTGATTGAAAATTGAAAATTGAAAATTGAAAATTTTTAAACGCTAGCCTGAATATCTCCACCCAGTCCCAAAAGAAATACGAAACCACCGCAATAAGCGTCCCGAAATGCAAAGCTACATCAAAGAAAAGTCCAGGATCTTTGAATCCAAAAAGCCACGGCGCCAAAATCAAATGCGCCGAACTTGAAATCGGGAGAAACTCTCCCGCTCCCTGGACAAAGCCTAAAATTATGGCGTGAATTATATCCATGATTTATCTTAAAATCAAAACAAATGTCGTTAGTATTGCCGCCGTCATGAATGCCACCGCCAGCCACTCGAAAAATTTTACCCAGGCCGGATTGGTTTCTTCTCCCATTATCCTCTTGTCGCTTCCGACCACCATGATGGCCACAAGAAGCGGCACCGCGATAATGCCGTTTATGTAGGCTGCATAATACAGCGCGGCAATTGGGTTTATGCCGAACAAGTTGAGAGCTAGCCCCACAAAGATGGAAAAAGCGATAATCAGATAGAATCCCCTCGCCCGCGAAAACTTGAGGTCGAGACCTTCGTGCCATTTCATCACTTCGCAAAGGGCATAAGCGCCCGAACCGGCCAGAATCGGAACAGCCAGAAGCCCCGTGCAAATGATCCCGAGAGCAAAAAGAAGGTAGGCCCCGTTGCCCGCGAGCGGACGGAGGGTGAGCGCCGCCTGCTCAGCCGAACCTATGCTAAAAATTCCGTTTCGGAAAAAAACTTGGGCTGCAGTGATGATAATAAAGAAAAAAACCACGTTGGCCAGAACCATTCCTGTTCCAACATCAGTGCGCATGTGCGCCATGCGTCCATGAATGGTCCTATTTTTCTTTTCAGTGGAATTTATTTTCACCTGATTTCCACTTCCACGGCTTTGGATCATAGCCAGCTTATTCTCTTCGACTTCTTCCGAGGTCTGCCAGAAAAAAAGATAAGGCGTGATCGTCGTTCCAAAAACGGCAATCATCGCAAAAATATAATTCCTGTCTAATTTCATCATCGGAATGAATGTGTTTTTGAAAACTTCCGCCCAGTCCGGATGGACGATAAAACCGGCAATAATATAGGCAAAAACAGAGACCGTGAGCCATTTGAGCACTCGCGCGTATGTGTGGTATTTGAAAAATATTTCAATGAGCACGATGAGCAGGGCAAAGCTGACAGCCGCCACGTAAAAATTTATCCGAAGAAGCATTGTGAGTGACGCCGCCATCGCCCCAAGATCTGCTCCGATATTGATGACATTGGCAACGATGAGAAGAAGGACAATTCCTCCCACTACTTTTTTCCGATAATGCTTCTGAAGAACTCCTGCCAATCCGCGATTGGTCACGATTCCGATCCGGGCGCAGGCTTCCTGAACAGCAAGCATGATAGGAAGCAGCCAGGCCGCCATCCAGAGAATAGAAAAACCGAACATGGCGCCGACAGCCGAATAAGTCCCGATCCCGGAGGGATCATCATCGGAGGCGCCGGTAATAAGGCCCGGCCCGAGCGCTTTCAGATAGAGGGTTATTTTCTTTCTCGGATTTTTTATGAGATCCCTGATTTTCAGCACCTCCGACTCCGTCACGCGCACCGTTCCGTCCACCAGCCTGATTGTTTTCACTTCCCCCCAAACGATCAATTTTTTCGCAAGCACGAGAGGAATTCCCGCCTCGCGGCGGAACTCGGAAATGGTGTGTAAACTCTCTTTTGTGTGAATTTTGTTTTTCATATTTTCACTCCACCGTAACGCTTTTGGCTAAATTTCTCGGCTTGTCGACCCCGCCCCTCTCGAGGAGCGGGGCAAGCGTCTATACTATTCCACAGTTACGCTTTTTGCCAAATTCCTAGGCTTGTCGATATCTAAGCCTTTCTTCACGGCGACGTAATAGGCAAACATCTGCAACGGAACAACAGAAACAAGCGGCGTCAGCATTTCAAGCGTCTTTGGGATATATATTACTTCATCCGCCAATTTTCCGATAGCCTTGTCGCCTTTCGTCGCTAAGGCGATCACTTTTCCGCCGCGAGCCTTGATCTCCTGAATGCCGGAAATATTTTTTTCATAAACGCTGTCTTTGGGCGCCAATATCACCGAAGGAAAGTTTTTGTCGATGAGCGCGATCGGGCCATGCTTCATTTCTCCTGACGGATACCCTTCCGCGTGGACATAAGCGATTTCTTTTATTTTCAGCGCTCCTTCAAGGGCAATGGGAAAATTATATTTTCGGCCAAGGTATAGCATATTGCCAAACGATGCATATTTATCGGCGATTTTTTTGATGTTTTTCGACTGGACAAGAACTGCCTCAATCAACTTGGGAATTTTTCCGAGATCATCTGAAATTCTTTTACCCATTACCAGGGACATATTCCTCTGCCTGCCGAGATATAAAGTCAGAAGCGCCAGAATAGATATCTGCGATGTGAAAGCCTTGGTTGAAGCGACTCCTATTTCCGGTCCCGCGTGATTATATACTCCGGCATCCGTTTCCCGGGCAATGGTCGAACCGACCACATTTACGATTCCGAGCGTCAGCGAACCTTTGTTTTTCGCTTCCCGGATAGCCGCAAGCGTATCCGCTGTTTCCCCGGACTGGGAGATTGCCACCACGGCGGTTTTTTCGTCGAGTATCGGCTTTCTATATCGAAATTCCGAGGCGTATTCCACTTGAGTTTCGATCCCCGCGTATTCCTCAAGCATATATTTCCCGGCCAAGGCCGCGTAGTATGATGTTCCGCAGGAAACCAGGATTAGCCGCTTCAAGCCGCGCAATTTTTCCGAAACGTCCCGAAGTCCGCCCAGCTTCGCCTCTCCTTCCGTTGGAATCAATCTTCCTCTGACGGCATTTTCAATGGCTTCCGGTTGTTCGAAGATTTCCTTGAGCATGAAATGTTCATACCCCTTTTTTTCCGCCTCTTCAACGGACCAGTCGATTTTGGAAATTTCTTTATCTATTTTTTTCTTTTTCAGATTGCTGACCTCGAACCCGTCTTCCCTGACCTCGGCGATTTCGCCGTCATTGAGATAGATCACCTGGTCCGTATATCTGATTACCGCCGAAACATCGGAAGCTACGATGAATTCATCTTTCCCCACCCCCAAAAGCAAAGGGCTGCCGTTTCTCGCGACTACCAGGACATCGGGCTCTTTCTTGCTCTTTACGGCCAGCCCATATGTCCCTCTCGCACCGACCAAGGCTTTTCTGACGGATTCTTTGAGCGGCTCCTTTTCATGAAACTCTTCGATGAGATGCGCCAGGACTTCCGAATCAGTTTCGGAAGCGAACTTGTGTCCGCGCTTTTCCAACTTTTCTTTCAGCTCCTTATAGTTTTCGATTATCCCGTTATGGACCAAAAAAATTTCTTTTTTGCAGTCGCAATGGGGATGGGCATTTTTCTCGCTTGGTTTCCCGTGGGTCGCCCAGCGGGTATGGGCGATGCCGATTCTTCCCAGGATTTCTTTTTCGCCGACTTTTCCTTCAAGAGAAGCGACTTTCCCGACCGCTTTTACGGTAACCGACTCACCGGCGTCCAAAACGGAAATACCAGCGCTGTCATAACCCCTATACTCAAGACGTTTCAGTCCTTCGATCAAAATAGGATAAGCCTTATTTTTTCCGATGTAGCCGACTATTCCGCACATACGATGAAATTATGAATAATATATTTTTGAGCCTTTCGATAATTTCGCAGCAAGCTCATTCTCCATAGAAACCCAGAATGATTTTTTCGGCTTCTTTCAGGTTTTTTACCGTGAAATCGGCATATTTTGTCCTCTGCCCCTTGAACCTTCCCTCTCTGCGCTTCATGAGAATGGTCAGGCTCTCCGGAAACTTCTTTTTCACGGAATCGATCTGATCCATCCGGTCGTCAATAAAAACAATTTCTTTGCCTTCGCCTCTCTTGATTTTGCCAATCACTTTTGCCTTGGAATCGTCGCTCACCACTACCTTCGCGAACTTTCTAGCCAATCCGCTGTATTCTATTTTCTGGCACTGGAATCCGGTTCTGGCAAACGATATCAAATAGACATTTTTTTCCCCGAATTTTTTGATGAAATCTCCGGAGTCCTCGAAGACGAATTTCGAGGAAGACTTGATCAGCTTTCCCAGTTCTTTTTTTATCCCGGACTTGTCGATACCCAGCCTTTTATGGAGAATATTGATTTGCTGATTGGGATCATATTTTTTGAAACCGCTCCGCGTCACAGTCGGATAATCCTTATACGAAGAGAGGAAATTGGCCCTGGAAACTCCGCTTTCTTTGAAAATTTTTATCAGATCTTTTTTCAGCGCCGCCGTGTTGAATAGCGTGTCGTCAAAATCAATAAAAATTTTGAACTTTTTTTTCATACTATGTCTTTGATCAGGTTTTCATAATCCCCGATTTCGGAGATCATCATGATGACTTTAGACAGCTTCCTGCTGTCATGCCGGATGAATGAACGGATGGCGGCAATAGAGTCATTTTTTGAATATACCGGAGCCTTGGAACTCAAAAGATCGGCCCGGACCACTTTATAGCTGCGGCTCCGGCGGTCTTCCTGGAAAAACTCAGTCATCTCTTCCCGCTGGCGCCGGTATTTGGCAATTAGCTTATCGCCCGGCTTTTTGATATTATATGTGACATAGTCAATCCTTTTCCCCCCGAGCATTCTATTTACGGAATCGACATAATCATCAAGCCTGAAGCCTTCGGTATGGCCCTTTTTGTTCACCAAATTGCAGTTATAGACCACTTTGGCCTTTGATTTTCCGATTGCGCGGCTGATTTCCGGAAACAAGAGATTTGGCAAAACGCTGCAATAATGGTTCCCCGGGCCGATCAGGATCACGTCCGCCTCCAGGATTTTTTCAACAGCCCTGGGATTGGCTTTGGCTTTCGGCTCTATATAGAATTTTTTGACTCCAATCTTTTCTATGGAAAAATCCTTGTTAATCTCATGCTCGCCCCGCAATACTTTCCCGTTCTTGAGTTTCATCTGGAGGGATATATCGCTCTCAGTCACCGGAATCACTTCACCTTTCACGTTCAGGATCTTCCCGGCCTCTTCCACGCCTTTGGAAAAATTCTTGGTTATTTTTTCAAGAGCCGAAAGGAAAAGATTTCCGAAACTGTGTCCTTTCAGTTTTTTCCCGCCGAAGCGGTAACTCATCAGTTCCCGCAATATATCCGAAGAATCGGAAAGAGCCACCAGGCACTGCCGCACATCTCCCGGAGGAAGAACGCCCAGCTCATCCCGAAGGACCCCGGTAGACCCTCCGTCGTCGACCATGGAAACAATTGCCGAGATATTAACCGGATAATTCCGAAGGCCCGAAAGGAGCGTGAAACTCCCCGTCCCCCCGCCGATTGTGACAATATTTTTTTTCTTCATTGCCTTTTGTTAATCTTACTTCCCGATTCCGGAATTTGGATCATTCATATCGAAAATCACCTTTGTCATTTTCCTTGATTGTGTTTTTCCTCAAATTGACGTGCTTGTCGATAAATTTTTTGAATTTGACCGGCCCCAGCTTGCTGAAATTCACGAAACGAATTCCGTACTCATCGTTCCCGGAGATAGTGTTTTTACGGATTGTCACGCTTCCCTTTTTGGAAGAATAAGCCTGAAGGGCTATTCCCTGCTTTTTATTGTCTTTGATATCATTTCTTTTTATGGTCAGCTCCGACCCGCCGAGAATCGCTTCTATTCCGCTTTCCCCGTTGCTTTCGATCCTGTTTCCCGCGACATCCCCCTTCATGCCATCGTGCAGATCAAGCCCTTCTTCTTCGTTTTCGTGGATGTAGTTTCCAGCAATTTCTATTCTCCTTCGGGAAATATAGGCTCCGTATTTGCCGCTACTGGAAATCGCGCTGTTTTGGAGTGTAAATCGATAGGCTTTTCGTGTTGATGATTTTTTCACCTCAATCCCCATGGCGCCCGCGTCCCTGATATCGCAATTTTCGATGTGAGCTTTTGATCTTCGATCGATAATGAAATCCCGGCTCGCGTGCTTTACCGTCATGTTCCGCACATCGCTGTTTGTACTGCTGAAATATATGGCCACGCTTTCACCCCCTCCGTCTATAATGGAACCGTCCCTGCTTTCACCGATGAGGTTCACGCCGTTTTGAAGGGTTATGTTTTCCTGATAAGTCCCGTTTTTTATGAAAATGTCCTTGTTCTTTAGTTTATTGTTTTTCACATGATCCATGGCCGCCCTGATGGTCTTGAAAGGACGCGCCTCGCTCCCGTCATCTGTCGCCTCCGTCGAACTGTCGTCCACATAAAAATCATACCTGGCCGCATTAGTTTTCCAGGCCGAAACAACAAACGCCGATATTAAGATGATTAGGTGAATATATTTTTTCAATTTTTTGTTTTATTAAAAAGACTATGCGACGAAACTGATCAGCCGGCCTTCGACATAGATGGTCTTCTTTATTCCTTTTTCGTCAGGAATATATTTCTTTATTTTTTCGCTTTGCAAAGCCGCTTTCTTCACTTCCTCTTCACTGGCTCCGGACGCAATGGTTATTTGGTCTCTTGTTTTCCCGTTTATTTGGATAATTACAGTCACTTCCTGATCCTTGATTAGTTTCGGATCATATTGGGGCCAAAGCTGGAGAAAAATAGATCTATTATATTTATCCTTGTCTTTATCCTCCGAAGCTTCAGCGAAGGAGGACCATATTTCTTCCGCGATGTGGGGAGCAAAAGGAGATAGCAATAAAATCAATGACTGGTAATTTTTGCTTGGGATTTGATTTTCTTTTTCCATTTCGTTCGCCAGGATCATCATGGCGGAAATCGCCGTATTGAAACGGAAATTTTCGATATCTTCTGTGACTTTTTTGATGGTTTTATGTAATAAACTTTCTAATTTTTCCTTTTTAAATTGTATTTTTGGTTTTTGGTTTTTGGTTTTTGGTTTTAGCTTCCAGACCTTGTCCAGGAAGCGCTTTAAGCCGACTATGCTTTTTGTATTCCACGCCTTCATTTCTTCAAGCGGACCCATGAACATCTCATAAAGCCGGAGGACGTCCGCGCCGTATTCTTCCACTATCTCATCCGGATTGATGACATTGCCGAGCGACTTGGACATTTTTCGCCCGTCCTCGGCCAAAACAATTCCCTGGTGGCGGAGCTTGGCAAACGGCTCGTTGAAACTGACATATCCGAATTTGTGAAGCGCTTTGGTGAAAAATCTTGAATACATGAGATGGAGCACCGTATGTTCCGCTCCGCCCATATACATATCCACCGGCAGCCATTTTTCGATTTTTTCTTTCGCGGCAAATTCCTTTTCATTCTTCGGATCGGCGAAGCGGAAAAAATACCAGGAAGAGCAAACGAAAGTATCCATCGTGTCAGACTCTCTTTTTGCATCCGCTCCGCAAACCGGACATTTCACATTTTGGAAATCCTTGGAATATTTGAGAGGCGATTCTCCCGTCGGACGAAAATCAACGTCAGTCGGCAATTCAACCGGCAGATTCTCTTCGGGAACTGGGATAATGGCATATTCAACGCCATCGATCGTTGCGATTTCGAAATGTTTTGAATTTTTAGATTTGGAATTTGGGATTTGTTTGGAAATTGGAAATTGGAAATTGGAAATTTCCCGGCATTTACTGCAGTAAATGACGGGTATGGGAGCCCCCCAGTAGCGCTGGCGCGAAATCAGCCAATCGCGAAGTTTGTAGGTGGTTTTCTTCCCACCCAGTTTTTTTTCTTCCAGCCACATTGCCATTTTCTCGCGAGCTTCTTCCGAAGTTAGGCCGGAATATTCCCCCGAATTAGCCAAGACTCCATCGTCAGTATATGCAAAATCTTTTTCCTGAAGCGCCTTCCAAATATGCTTATGTGAATCCGGTGTCAAAAAATGTTCCATTTTTTCTTGCGAAACCCAAACCACTTCATGGATATTTTTTTCTTTCTCCGAAATATCATTCTTCTCTCCGTTTTCGAGTTCAAAATAAAATACGGTAAAGTGAGCGAAACGATTCAAATTTTTGGGCACGTGGAAGAATTTTCCGTGGACCCTGGGCAACGTTTTGACTAGTTTCAGATTTTTATAGCCCGTCTCTTCCAAGATTTCATTCCTAGCCGCTTCTTCCATCGTCTGTCCTTCTTCCGGTCCGCCGGTCACAAAAGTTTTCCAGTCCACCTCTTTCCATTCCAGCCCCAAAAAAGAATCTTTTTCCCAATGCTTGACTACCGCCATTATCGCCTCTCTTTCGACAAAAGGCTTATCCTCCTGAATCTTTCCCGGCTCAGTAAGCTGCGAAAAACACGGCTCAATAACTTGCTTTATCGGCAATTTGTATTTTTTCGCAAATTCCCAATCCCGCTCGTCATGCGCCGGAACAGCCATCACCGCGCCGGTTCCATAGGTCGAGAGGACATAGTCCGCAACAAAAACCGGAACCTTTTCGTTTGTAAAAGGATTGACGGCTTTCAGGCCTTTTATTTCCACGCCTGTCTTCTCCCCGACGCGCTCCGCGGTCGGGGCTCCGACCTCCGACGAATTTATTTGTTGGAGCGTCGGAGCTTCTGCAATCATTGTTCTTTGCAAATCTGTTTTACGTTTTGCAGAATTTACATATTCTTCGATCTCTTTGATATTTTTGACATTTGAGTTTTGAGTTTTGACATTGAGGAGCGAAGCGACAAGTTCGTGTTCCGGCGCAACAACGCAATACGTACAACCATAAATAGTATCGATTCTCGTCGTGAAAACTTCTAAGCTGGTGCTTGATATATCTTTTTTTGAATTTGACGTTTGGGATTTTATTGGAGATTGGGATTTGGAAATTGGAAATTTAACGGTAGCTCCTTCCGACCGCCCAATCCAATTCTTTTGGGCGATCTTCGTCGACTCCGGCCAATCGACTTTATCAAGATCTTTGATGAGGTCCTCCGCAAAATCCGTTATCTTGAAAAACCACTGCTCGAGATCCTTCTGAACCACCTCATTCTTGCAGCGTTCGCATCTCCCATCTTCGACCTGTTCGTTCGCGAGAACCGTCTTGCACGATTCGCACCAGTTCACTTTCGCTTTTTTGCGATACGCCAGGCCGTTTTTATACAAAAATAAAAAGAACCATTGGGTCCATTTATAATATTCGGGGCTCGAAGTGTCAATTTCCCGCGACCAGTCGTATGAAGCGCCAAGGCTTTTTATCTGCCGGGTGAAATTTCTTATGTTCGCCTGCGTCTGATCGTTCGGATGAACTCCCATTTTGATGGCATAATTTTCCGCCGGAAGGCCAAAGGCGTCCCAACCGACCGGATGCAAAACATTTTTTCCGTTCATGCGCTGGTAGCGGGAATATATGTCTGTCGCCGCATAATTTTCCACATGTCCGACATGAAGCCCGTCACCTGAAGGATAAGGAAACATATCCAGACAATAGAATTTGGGTCTTTCGGATTTCTCATCCGCCACAAAAAGTTCAGGATTTTTTGCCCAGTATTCTTGCCATTTTTTTTCTAACTTTTTCGGATTATATCTATTCATATTTTTCTGCTTGCCCGTCCGACTTGTCCTTCAAAGCTTTAGCGTCGTAGGAAGCTTTAGCGAAGGAGGGCCATTTAGGTTCAATTGTTTTCGGGTTATATTTTTCCATAAATTAAGGCGTTTTTACTCCTTAACTCTAGCTCATTTTCGGTTTTTTTTCAAGAAAAAGGTCCGACGCAAAGCGCCGGACCGGTAGTCCTTTGAAGCCCGCCTAAAAAATCAGGCGATAGGTGTTCTGCTTCTCTTTTCCGGATGCCGCTAGGCGCCGGATATGGAAGAAGCCGAAGACCTCTTTGGGCGTGAAGAATTGGTTGTGCCAGAGCACGTTATTGATGTCCACGGCAAGTTCGATGACCTGCTCCATTTCCATTTTGAACATCGAGGCAACTCCGCAGGGATAGTGGAGATAGAAAAACACCGTCCCCGTATCCTTTGCTTTCATGCCCCAGGATATGTTTTCGAGGAGACCCTCCGCCAGTTTTTGGCTATATCCGCGGAAAGTCGGGGCCAAAAGCATGGGACCTCCAAATGTCCGCAAGCTGTGGGGCCGTTCGATCCCCTGGCGGTGATACGGCCCCACATCAATGTCGCCGTCACCGCAGATGAGGGCGATGCCTCCATTTTGAGTAAGTTTCTGGAGCTCGCCCGGACGGAACTTCCACATCACCTGGGCATCGCAAAGCTCCTTGAACGTCATGTACTCTTCCTTTCTGATCACACCCGACATACAGAAAAATCCTCCTGGAGATTATTGAACCGTAAAAAAACGGCTCTGAATGAACCGTTATATTTATAGCATATTTCAAAAGATTTGGCAATAGTTTTCCTCTGTTTGACAAAAAAGGACCACCTTGCTTAACTGGACGCAAGAAGAAAGAGATGAGAAAAGGAGAAGCTTATGCCAAAAAAAGTTCCTTCGACATCCGGATTACACCTGACCCTGGACGGTTAGGATTGCATCCGCAGAGAGCTGACAAACCTGGACACTATTTACCAGTTCCTTGATCACTGTCCAAACCTTATCGGGATGATGAAGATCATGCCGCCTTATGTCTTCAGGTATAGGAGCAAAGTGCTAGATGACTGGGGATTATCGGGCTTCGTTCTTGTAGAAGAGGAAATGAAAGATGGCAAACGAATAAAGCGCAATGGAGGAGGACACATTAGCATCCATACTTTTCCCGAGCGCGGCTACGTCAGTCTTGATATCTATTTCCATAAGGAATTCAACCACAATGAAGCCGTAGGATATGCCGCCTCTTTGTTCGGAATTGCCCGCTTCGAAAAAAACCTTATCGATCGGGGTGATCTCAAACTTCATGCGGGAGCAAAGAACATCGAAAAAATCTTGCGCGAAATCCGGGAAGAAATGTCGCGAGACCAAAAAAAGGGCGAGGAGCCTCCGGATGAATACGCCTAAGGACTGCTGTCCAAAAGAAAAGCCGCCAGCTTGAAAGTTGGCGGCCGTTTTTATATGTTCTTTTTCGCCAGTTTTTATTCCAAAACAATAAATTCTATACTTTCTCCCTCATCAACCAGTTTCGCGTATACCAAAATAACTTCTTTTCCCGGATAATATTTCAAGATTTTTTCTTTGGCATTTTGAAGCTGCTCTTCATGGAATCTTTGTTCAGTCTCAAAATCGCCCTTGAATTCTTTGCTCCCGCCATAAGCTCCGCAATCGGCATGGTTGACGATGACTATCTTTTCCGCATGATGCAGGTCGCACGGCACGCCGATGCACTTCATCGGAACGTCGATTTCATTCTGGCAGTCGTTGATCGCCTTGGCCGAACCGGGCATTTTCGGAAAATCATATGTTTTGATTCCCAGCTCTTCCTCGACAAATTTCATCGTTTCCTTCCAAAATCGGAAATCAATGCAGCAAAGGACAACGGCTTCGCAGGAGTGGATGTCTTTGTAGTTGAATGGAATTTTCATAGAAACTTTAAGGAAAAAGTTAAAATGAAAAAGTAAGATATTCAAGACAAAATTCAAAACCGGTTTTTACTTTTTCGTTGTCGTTTTTCCTTATTAGATTTTACTTTTTAATTTTCTCCGATCTTCATCCCTCTTCTCGTAAGATGCTTCTTCGCCACCCTGATCCTGGCCAGGTTCCTCTCCATAAGCGCGGCCACCGCGGCGTATTCGGTCTCGTCCATTCTGATTTTTTCTTCTTTCAATTTTTCGGCTTTTTCCCTGGCCTCTTCGGCGCGCTTGAGGTCAATCTCTTCGGCTCTCTCGGCCGTATCGGCCAAAATCGCGATCTCATTGTCGCGCACTTCGACCATCCCGCCGGAAACCGCCATTGCAATTTCCTCACCGCCAACTTTCGCAACAAGTTCCCCGGAAGCCAGGACAGAAATCAGCGGAATATGGTTCGGAAGCACGGTAATTTCCCCTTCCTGAGTAGGAAAGGTGACCTGGTCGATTTCCGATTCATACACAGTGCGCTCCGGCGTTACTATCTTAAATTTTATTTTATTATTTTCCAATTTATTAATTAATTTTCAATTTTCAATTAGAAAATATTCTGAAATTGAAAATTGGGTCATTGATAATTGATTGAAAATTGTAAATTGTAAATTTACTTAACGTCTTCGATACTCCCTTTCATATAGAAGCTCTGCTCGCCTTTGTCGTCATGCTTGCCTTCGAGAATTTCCTTGAAGCCGCGGATCGTGTCAGAAAGCTTCACATATCTTCCTTCCGTTCCGGTGAATTGTTCCGCCACGAAAAAAGGCTGGGAGAGAAATTTCTGTATTTTTCGGGCTCTGTTCACGGACAACTTATCCTCGTCCGAAAGCTCTTCGACTCCGAGAATGGCAATGATATCCTGAAGATCCTTGTATCTTTGCAGGACTTTTTGCACACCGCGCGCCACTTGATAATGTTCATCCCCGATGATTTTCGGATCAAGGATCGTCGATGACGAATCAAGCGGATCGACTGCCGGATATATACCGAGCTCCGAGAGCTGGCGGGACAGGACCACTGTCGAATCAAGATGGCCGAAGGTGGTTGCCGGCGCCGGGTCGGTAAGGTCGTCGGCCGGAACGTAAACCGCCTGCACTGAAGTTACCGATCCCTTTTTGGTGGAGGTGATCCTTTCCTGGAGCCGTCCCATCTCTTCGGCAAGCGTCGGCTGATATCCCACTGCCGACGGAATTCTTCCAAGGAGCGCCGAAACTTCCGATCCGGCTTGGGTGAAGCGGAAAATATTATCGATGAAAAACAAAACGTCTTTTCCTTCCTCGTCTCGGAAATACTCAGCCATGGAAAGCGCAGAAAGGGCCACCCGCTGGCGCGCTCCCGGCGGTTCGTTCATTTGCCCGAAAACGAGAGCTGTCTTGTCGAGCACTCCCGATTCTTTCATCTCATGATAGAGATCGTTCCCCTCGCGAGTCCTTTCGCCCACTCCGGCAAACAGGGAATATCCGCCGTGTTCTGACGCGATGTTGCGGATGAGCTCCTGAATGACAACTGTTTTTCCCACTCCCGCTCCGCCGAAAAGACCGACTTTTCCTCCCTTTAGGAAAGGGCAAAAAAGGTCAATGACTTTGATTCCGGTTTCAAGAATTTCCGCTTCGGTTGATTGCTCTGAAAATTCAGGCGTGGGACGATGGATAGGAAAAGTTTTTTCGGTTTTGACGGCTGGCATCCCATCGATTGGCTCGCCGAGAAGATTGAACATCCGGCCAAGCGTTTCTTTCCCGACAGGCACGCTGATAGGCGCCCCGGTATCGATAACTTCCATCCGGCGTTTGAGGCCGTCCGTCGATCCCATAGCCACCGAGCGAATTTTGTTCGATCCTAAATGCTGATGGGCTTCCAAAACCAATTTATCATCTCCTTCTAACTTCACTTCAAGTGCCGAATATATTTCGGGCAAATTGTCCGAAAATTCCACGTCTACTACCGGACCGATTACTTGACTAATTTTGCCTACATTCATAGTTTTTGGATTAAATTAATTTTCAATTATCAATTTTCAATTTCCAATGAATTTTCAATGATTCAATTAACAACATTCGAAAATCGAAAATTTAGAAATTGATCATTGATTGTAAATTGTAAATTGAACATTCTCGAAAATTAGCGAAGCTAATTTTCGAGTGCCGCTCTCCCGGCGGATATTTCTGCGATTTCCTGCGTGATGCCTGCCTGCCGGATCTGGTTGAATATGAGCGTCAGGTTATCCACCATGTCGTTCGCCGCGTCGGTCGCGTTGCGCATAGCCATCATCCGCGCCGATTCCTTTGACGCGTTCGACTCCAATATAGCATGATAGATCTGCATTTCGACGAGGCGCGGCAGAATTTCCGTCAGCACCATTTTCACGTCCGGCTCCACCTTGTATTCCATCGGGACTTCGGGAAGTCCCAGTTCCTCAGCCAGCATATCCATATCCGCCAGCTGCTTTTCAAGATCCGCTTTCGAAATCGGAAGGATTTGGCGGAATTTCGGCTGCTGGATTACCGGCGAAACATAATCCGTGAAAATCATAACCACTTTTTCGTACTTTTTCGCTATATATTCATCCATTGCGACTTTTGCCAGCGGCCGCACATCTTCCGCCTTGGGAAGATAGGCCAGATCATCGAATGTAGCGATGATATTTTTCCCGAGCTTTCTGACAGCGCTGGAACCCTTTTTCCCGACCGTGATAAAATCAATTTCTATTTCATTGTCGGGCACCTTGGACTCGATACTCCGGTTTCCCACCCGGTTGATTTTCAATTTCCCGGGATTTTTCACCTGCTCGATTGTTTTGCGCACCAGCTGCGAATTGAAACCGCCGCAGAGCCCACGATTGGAGCTGACGAGGATTATCAGAATTTTCCTCACTTCCCGGGCTTCGAGCAATGGCAGCTCATAGTTTTCAAACGCCCGCGCCAAATTTCCCAGCATGGACCAGGCGCTGTGGGCATACGGCCGAATGGCCAGCACCGAAGAAACTGCCCGCCTCATTTTGGAAGCAGCTACCATCTCCATCGCCCGGGTGATCTTCCGGGTGTTATTGATGGACTTTATTCGGCGTCTGATTTCACGTGTTCCTGAGGCCATTTTCTTGAATGACGGGAGCTCAACTCCCGTCAACAATTATTTTGGTTATTACCCTTGAACGACGGGAGTTGAGCTCCCGTCATTATTTCCGTAAACTTCCTTATATTCTTCGATCGCTTTTTTCAGCGCGCTTTCCACTTCTTCTGTCAATTCTTTTTTCTCGACAATTATCTTGAGGACGTCCGATTTCATATCCTTCATATACTTATGGAAATCCTCTTCCCATTTTTGCACTTTTGCTACTGCCACATCGTCGAGATATCCGCTAGTAAGGGCGTAGAGGATCGCCACCTGATTTTCAACCGGTATCGGTACATATTGGTCCTGCTTCAAAACTTCCACTGTCCTTTGGCCGCGTTCGATCTGCTTCCGGGTTGCTTCATCAAGATCAGATCCAAACTGGGCAAAAGCTTCCAGCTCTCTGAACTGAGCAAGGTCGAGCCGCAATTTCCCGGCCACTTTCTTCATCGCCTTGATCTGCGCCGCCGATCCCACACGGGAAACAGAGAGTCCGACATTCAAGGCTGGACGGATGCCTTTATAGAAAAGGTCCGATTCAAGATAAATCTGCCCGTCGGTGATGGAAATAACGTTAGTCGGAATATACGCCGAAACGTCTCCTGCCTGCGTTTCAATGATCGGAAGAGCGGTGATCGATCCTCCGCCAAAATCTTTCGATAGTTTCGCACTGCGCTCCAAAAGCCGCGAATGCAGATAAAAAATATCTCCCGGATACGCTTCCCGTCCCGGCGGACGCTTGAGAAGAAGCGACACTTGCCGATATGCCCAGGCATGCTTGGAAAGATCATCATAAATCACGAGCACGTCTTTGCCCTGGTCCATGAAATACTCCCCGATAGCGCATCCCGCGTACGGCGCGATGAAGGAGAGCGAAGCCGGATCGGATGCTCCGGCCACGACCACGATGGTATGGCCCATTGCTTCCCGTTTTTCAAGCTCCGCCACGATGCGGGCCACTTTCGATTCTTTCTGTCCGATAGCGACATATATGCAAATCACGTTCTCTTTTTTCTGATTGATAATCGCATCGATTGCCAGCGCCGTCTTTCCCGTCTGGCGGTCTCCGATGATGAGTTCTCGCTGTCCCCGCCCGATCGGAATCGTCGAGTCAATCGCCTTGATTCCGGTTTGAAGCGGCTGGTTCACCGATTCCCGCGCAATGACTCCGGCCGCGATTTTTTCGATGGGATATATTTTTTCCGTCTTGATGTCCCCTTTCCCATCGACAGCCATGCCAAGCGGATTCACCACCCTTCCGACCATCGCTTCCCCGACCGGCACAGACAAAATCTTCCCGGTCGATTTCACCTGGTCGCCCTCTTTGATTTTTTCGTATTCACCCAAAATCATCGCTCCAACCTGGTCTTCCTCGAGATTGAGAGCAACACCGAATACGGATTCGCGATCATTCGCATGTTTTCCAGATTCGGATACATTCGTAAATTCAAGCATTTCGCTTGCCATTGCGTCCGAAAGGCCGCTGATACGCGCGATCCCGTCCCCGACTTCAACCACCCGGCCGATTTTTTCGGTCGTGGTTTCTGATTTGAAACCTTCGATTTGTTTTTTTAGTGTCTCGATGATATAGTCTTTTTGATTCATAATGATTTGTATAAATTAATTTTCAATTTACAATTTTCAGTTTACAATCAACTAGCAATTTTCAATGAATCAATATTTTAAAATTAGGTAATTGAAAATTAATTGAAAATTGATCATTGATCATTGGAAATTTCATACTAAAATCTTTTTTAGCTCATTTAGTCTGCCGCTTATGCTTCCGTCCATCACTTCATCCCCGACTTTCAAAACCATTCCGCCCTTTATATCTCCGTCGATAATATTTTTCAAAACTACCTCTTTTGCCTGATATTTTTCCTTGATGAAATGCTTCACTTTCTTTTCGAGCGCTTCGCCAATCTTTTCCCGAGTCACGACTTCCGCCTCAACAATCATTTTCTCACGGTCGTATAATTTTAAATAGTTTTCAATTATCTTTTCCGCAAGCTTCAGCTTCCGGGACTTATGCAAATAGCGCGCGAAATCCGAAATAGTTTTTTCAATTTCTGGTTTCGCCTTTCCTTCAGTCAGGCCATAGAGCGTCTGGGCGTATTGTTTGGCAGTTATTTTCATATCAAACTTTTCTCGATTATCTCCTTATCTTTTTTATCGTCTACTTTTTCACCGATAACTTTTTCCGTTGCCGCGACCACCAATCCGCCTATTTCCGCCTTTATTTCGGCGATAGTTTTCACTTTTTCCTGCTCGATCTCGGCTTTGGCGGCTGTCAGGATCTTTTCGCCCTGCAATTTGGCTTCAGAGGCTATTTCGGCCTTGCTTTTTTCCGCCTGTTCGCGAGATTTTTCGACGATATCCTTCGCTTCTTCCCGGGCTTTCCGGAGTATTTCTTTCTGCTTTTCTTCGCTTTTTTCCAGATTTTTCTTGGCCTCGTCCGCATCCTTAAGGCCCTTTTCTATTTTTCTCTGCCTGCTTTCAAGCATCTTGAGTACCGGACCGTAAGCGAATTTCCAGAGAACGAAAAGCAGAACCAGAAAGTTCACTATCTGGGCGATAAGCAGTTTCCAGTCAATTCCTAATTTTGTGATGAGTTCGGACATAATATTTAATTCAAAATTCAAAATTTATTGGGAGATGCCAAGTTTAGCTTTGACATCTCCGGAAAAATCTGAATTCGATACTACACAAACTTGATAATGAGCGCCACAACCAGGGCATAAATCGCGATCGCTTCCGTGAAAGCGATAGCCAGAATCATCGCTGTTTGGATCTTCGGAGCCGCTTCCGGATTTCGGCCGATGGCTTCCATCGCTTTCGAAGCCAGCTTCCCGATTCCGAGCGCCGGACCGATCGCTCCCACACCGATGGCTATCGCCGCCGCGATTGACTTTGCGGCCACGTCGCTTCCGAAGAAGCTCTGGACCGCCTGCGCTGTTTCTTGCGCTGTGTTTGGATCAACTGCCATAAAATTTTTTTCTCTTCATCCCCTTAAATCGACGGGAGACCCGCCAAATTTTTGCTTCACAAAACTAAAGCGGGCAGGTATTTTTAACGTCGGATGAGTTGATGAGAGAATTATTTAAAAACTAAAAATGAAAATATAAAAGCGACAACGAAAAAGTAAAAGCCGGTTTTTTAATTTTTGCTTGTCGTTTTTCCTTCTTACTTTTTCCTTTTTAATTTTCAATGCGCTTCCGTCACCGCCATTTTGAAAAACACCAATGTCAGCATTGAAAATACCAGAGCCTGGACAAATCCGACAAACAGCTCGAGGAGCAAAAATGGCAAAGGCACGACATACGGAACCAGAAACAGCATCACCATAAGGAGCACCTCTCCGGCGAATATATTCCCGAAAAGCCGGAATGAAAACGAAATGATCTTCGCAAACTCCGAAACAATTTCGAGAAGCCCAACAAATGTTCCGACAAAATAAGGCTTATGCAGCGGGCTTACGAAAAATTTTCCGGCATATTTTCTGAGTCCGATCGCCGCGATTCCCAAAAATTGCGCCGCCATCACCGAAACAACCGCCAGGGCTATCGTCATATTAAGATCGGCCGATCCAGAGCGGATGAAAGGAACGAGCACTTCCTTTCCGTGGAGCTCTTCGTTGATTCCAACCGTCCCAAGCCCCGGAACAACTTCGATCCAATTGGAGAGGATCACAAAAATGAAGATGGTGACCACGATCGGAAAAAATTTTTTCGATTGCCTGCGGTCCTGGGTCACGCTGTCCACCAAATTTAAAAGGGCTTCCAGAACCGTTTCAGCAACATTTTGAAAGCCCCGAGGGATGAGACTGATCCTGCTTTTCAGTATATACGACGCAATGATGATGATCAAGCTGATGCAAAAAGTCATCAGGATGGTGTTTGTGACTGGAAATGATCCGATATGGAAAATTGGTTCAGCAGCGATCGAAATATTCATAATATTTCCTAAGAATAACCTATTCTTTTTCAATTACTTCTTTTGTCTTCCTGTATACCAGCCAGCTTGTCATTCCGATTGAGATCAGGATTCCGACAAGAAGCAGGAATGGCGATGTGCCAAGTCTTTTGTCGAGAAATCGTCCGGCCAAGGCGAATATTATCAGTGGGACTGCAATAATATATCCGAGTTCCCAAGCCAAACCTAACGATGACCAAGAACTGTCCGGTTTTGGTTTATTGCTTTCTTTCACTCTATTATTCTTATCCAAAAAAAGAGAAATGTCAACCCATCAAAAAAATTACGACGGGAGCTCAACTCCCGTCGTATTCTTCTTCTAAGAGAATCTTTTCGTCTGCTTTTCGTTGCTTTTGATCCTTTATATTCTCTACCGCAAAGTGGAAGTATTCTCCAAAACTTTTAAATTGCCCTAAAATATCCTTTTTGTTGCATAAATCTTCCTTTCTCTCGCCTATATAGTCCGGGAAGCTGCACCAACGATAATTCCTCGCACTCGCAATTCCATGAACTTCTGAATTGCAATTTACATAAACGGAAAGATAGAGAAGCGCGTTCGGATTGATCCGACTGGATTTGAACCTGCCCTGGAAAAGTGATCCTGCTCTCTTCTTCTTTTGATTGAAATAGTTTGTGTATCCTGTACCAATTTTGTGCATGAATTTTTCAATTCCTTTGGCCGAGCTTTGTTCAAGAATAAAATGATAGTGATTTGGATTGAGGCAATAGGCAATTATTTTCACTAAAGGCCGACGGGAGCTCAACTCCCGTCGTTGGAAGTTCGCGAGAGTTGGGTGCTTTGAGTCCCGTTTGAAATTTTTCCACCTATCCATTATACCATCACGCTGATCATTCAAAAGGTTCAAATACAGCCAAAAACGGGCATAATCAGCTTCATCTGAAAATATTTCACGTTTATCTACTCCGCGATTGTACACATGATAAAATTCGTTTGCGACAAATTGTGATTTTCTCATGTCTTTATTTTACGACGGGAGTTGAGCTCCCGTCATGATTTTCGATAATTAGCGGGATTCCACTATCCACCAGCTGAATTTCACATCCTTTTTGACAGCCTCGGAAACATTGATTGAGAAGCTATTTGTCAGGGCGCCAGTTTCCGGATCAGCAATCTTCTCGACCCAATACCGGCTGCCTGGATCACCTTCAAAGGTTACGAATATTTTGGAGTTTTCCGAAACAGCATCGGACGTGACTCGGACGCTTTTTCCATCGACTTTTGTTTCGTCATCCCAGCCGTCTCCATCCGCATCGGTTTTCACAGAAACGATAGCCCCGTCGCCGGCCGTAGGAGCCGAATCGTCATTTTTCACAGTATATTTTCCCGCGACTATTCCCTTTGTCTCAACTTTCTCAGTCTGAACTTCTTTTGCCTTGAATATTCCGGCGAGCGTGACGTTTCCTTCCGCGTCTTGCGCCACCACGTTTGAAGGAACCATGCCTGCCGGCAGGCAAGTTTCCCCGCTACAGGAAAAGGACAGCGTGGCGATTTTGTTTTCGAGCGCCTTGATTCTGTCCTCGTGGTCGAGGACTCTCTGCGTCAGCATGTTTTCCGTCTCAAGCATCGCGGCAAGAATGTCGTTGGTTGAAGCCTCAAAAGTGTCCAGGTTGTTTTCGGCGTCGGTAAGTTTGGCTTCAGCAGCCGAGAGTCGAGACTCATTGACATTAGCACGAGAATCAAAAGCCATCAGCGAATTGGAAATGATTTTCAGCTTGTCCTCCATTGCAACCGTTTGATCATTGAGGCTTGAAAATTGATTGGAAATTGAAAATTGGGAATTAGAAATTGTCTCAATCATCCCCTGCTGCTGCTTTACCGCTTCGATGAGGACGGGACTCAATTTGTCGTAGTGCACACCCAGATAATCCTTGCCATCAGCTCCTGTCACATGGAAAGTGAGTTCCGGCATGGCAGCCGCGACGTTTTGGGCGATCACTCCGACTGTTTTTCCGGCTCCCTCAGAATCAGTCTTCCAGCTGAAGGTAACTCCGTTGATGCTTTCAATGATCGCCAGAGCGTCAGGAATGTTCTTGATGTTTTTTTTGAGACGGATGTCGGAAGCTTGCGCGCCGATATCACCGGTTGAAGAATTGTAATACATGGCTGTGTCTCCGTCAGGCGTCCAAGTGTCCATGCGGATACGGCCGTTGACTTCGAGTTTTTGGGAGGGACTCGTCGTCCCGATGCCGACGTTGACGCTCTCTTTGATTGCTATTGACTTTGTCCCGTCAACCTGAATGACGTTTGATAACGCAGCCAGCTGCCCGGAAAGACTTGCGATCTGCATCTGC